>Ga0209768_10001445_pt1 | contig 15251 bp, 13 predicted proteins | sample LauGreSBDMM110SD_3_FD_187564 | JGI IMG/M metagenome (GOLD analysis project Ga0209768, IMG submission 187564) | Freshwater lake microbial communities from Lake Michigan, USA - Sp13.BD.MM110.SD (SPAdes) (version 2) | ecosystem: Environmental > Aquatic > Freshwater > Lake | place: Lake Michigan... | reverse complement strand
ATCAAGTCGGTCACCATCACTGTTGCTGACTGATTAACAAATCAGCTTCGCTACATATGACTTCACGAGTGACTCAACTCAGTGCGGCGCAAGCGCGACGTATTGCGTTGGGAGCTCAGGGATTTGCGCAGCCTCGGCCAACTGGTCGTACTGATCGCCGTCATTTACGGAAAGTGCTCGACCACATTGGTCTGATTCAGATTGACTCGGTCAACGTGTTGGTGCGCAGCCAAGAGTTGCCATTGTTCTCGCGACTTGGTGCACATCCGCGCGATTTCATTTCCTCTGCAACGAGAGATGGCGAACTTTTTGAATACTGGGGTCACGAGGCTGCCCATGTACGGACCGAACATCACCGACTGTGGCGATGGAAGATGGAGCAATCTGTTGATGGTCCATGGCGCAGTGCCGAACAACTCTTGAAGCAGCATCCGAAATACGTTGAAGAAATCTTTCAACGAGTTGTTGCGGAAGGCCCGTTGGCCGCAGGTGAATTGTCTGAACGCACTGAGAAGAAAGGCCAATGGTGGGACTGGGATCGAGCGAAGTTGGCTCTGGAGTACTTGTTTATGTGTGGGCGAGTCACTGCGACACGTCGCCCGAATGACTTTGCGCGTTTGTATGACTTACCCGAGCGGGTGATTCCTCAGCAGCATCTTCGTGCCCGAACTCCAAGTGTTCATGATGCGCAGCGCGAACTTCTTGAGATCGGTGCATGTTCATTGGGTATTGGAACTGCCAAAGATATTGCTGACTATTTTCGTATTAAGCCGGCACTGGCGCGACCACGTATTGATGAACTCGTCGAGGCTGGCCGCTTAATCCCGGCCACGATTGAAGATTCAAAAGAAAAATGGTTGCTGCATTGTGATGCGCGTACGCCGAGGTCAATCAATGCCCAAGCGCTACTTTCGATGTTCGATCCAGTTGTTTGGAATCGGCCACGTGCAGAAAATCTCTTTGATTTTCATTACCGTATCGAGATTTATACACCGGCTTCGAAACGTAAATACGGGTATTACGTTTTGCCATTTTTGTTTGGCGATCGTTTGGTAGCCAGGGTCGACTTGAAAGCCGATCGCCACAACAACACCTTGTTAGTGCCAGGTATCTTTTCAGAAGCCCACGCCGACAAGAAAGAAGTCGCCGCTGGACTTACTGATGAATTGCGCTTAATGGCCCAATGGTTAGGGCTTGAAAAGATCAAAATTGGCAGTAATGGCGACCTTTCAAGTGCAGTACGTAAGTCACTCAGCACCCCAGCTCGTTAGCCTGAAACCATGAGTCGTCCACTTGTTGCTGTTGCTGGTCGCATTGCGGCAGCTGGCCGCGTGTCACGAAGTGAAATTTCTTTTGCTGGTCGCGTTTATTTGGATGCAGTTTTGCGGGCAGGCGGAGAACCGTTAACTCTCACGCCGCGTGAGTTAACCCACGAACAGGCCGTTGAGCTGTTGTCGGGTTTTGAAGCACTGGTGTTGATGGGTGGCTCAGATGTTGACCCACATTTATATGGGCAGCATCGTCAACCTCATGTCTATGGCGTAATTCAAGAACAAGATCATTTTGAAATCGCCTTAGTTCATGCGGCAATTGAATTGAAGTTGCCGACGTTGGCTGTTTGTCGTGGCATTCAATTGGTCAATGTTGCGCTGGGCGGAACACTGATTCAACACATTGGTGACATCGATACCAGTGAAATGAAAGTTGTTGTTGAACACGCGCCTGGGAAATTCCCGGCTGGCCAAGATTTTGCATTGCACGATGTTGAGGTGACTCCACGCACCAAGCTGTCAAAAGCATTAGGTACGACGAGTGCCCGAGTCGCATCATTTCACCATCAAGGAATTGATGAAATCGGTAAGGGGCTTAAAGTTGTCGCGCGGTCGGCTGATGGATTGGTTGAAGGTCTCGAGCACAGTGGCTCGGGTCAGTGGTTGATCGGTGTGCAATGGCATCCCGAGGACACTGCAACAACTGATCTGCATCAACAAGCGCTCTATAACGCGCTTATTGCTCAGACGCGGTAAACGGAATCGGCTGTAGAGCCCAACGAAGTGTTTTAGTCAGAGTTTGCGCAGCCGGTCGCACCACTGCACGTTCGCTCACTGGCAACCACGGAAGTCGTAATGGGAAACGTGTCCACAACGGCATGAGTGAAACCGCAGCGGCACCAAGCAGCCCGTAGATGGGACGTTGATAAATCGGTAACGGAGGAGTGAGTAGCAAATACCGCGCTGCATCGCGCGCTGGCGCCGATGTACGAAGCTCGGGTCGATAGGACGCGATCTGATCGGCAAGTTCGGCGACAGTTGTCGGCGCGTCAATAACTCCGAGAGCAGTTGCGATGCGTGACATGTCGAGCACATAACCATCGCGTTGCTCGGGGGAGAGTTCAATTTCACCAAATTTGGCATGTGCCGCCAGAAACGAATCGACTTCAGCAATATGAACCCACTTCAATAAATGTGGATCATTGGCGCTGTAAGGACGGCCGTCATCGGCAGTGCCCACGACGCGAGTGTGAACACGCTTGACCATGTCGATGGCACGTTGTGCTTCTGTGGCTGGGCCAAACGTTGTTGCGGCCAAAAAGTCAGCAGTGCGTTGCAGGCGTCCCCACGGGTCGGCTTTGTAATCACTGTGAGATGCGACGCCGGCCATGGCCAGCGGTTGGAGCGATTGAAACAATAAGGCGCGTAGGCCACCGATGAACATGCACGAGTCAGCATGAATAATGCGGATCGGTCGGTCTTCGGCAAACCAGCGTTCGCCGGGGGCCTCGAAAAGTTCTTGCGCACGATTGTCGGCGTTTGGACCGACGACACGTGATCTCACTGCGTCAGCGACAATGCGACGAACGGGTTCAAGAATCTCGGACATCCTTAGATCGTGGCACGGTTTGCGCTGACATGTCTACACAGGCTGAGTACGCTCGTCACATGTCTGACCAATTGCCGATCACGCCCCCAATTGATCCCAATTCCAACAAGTTGCCACGCTGGGTCTGGAAAGCGATCATCGTCTTCTGGCTCGGGTTTCTAGGCACAATCCTGATTCGTTACGCCTACGACCGATTGTTCTCGTTTTTGATCTTGCTCTTAGTGTCGCTCTTTTTATCCCTGGCAATTGAGCCGGGTACCACGAAGTTGGCAAAGAGGGGCTGGCGACGCGGTCGGGCGACCATTGTGATCCTCTTAGGTCTGATGGTCGGAGTTCTGATTTTTGTGGCGGCGATCGGAACATTGGTCGGAACTCAAGTCGCCGATCTATTGCAGAATTCTGAGCGATATGTCAGTCGCACGGTGAATTTCTTGAACGACAATTTCTCGACCAATATCAATCCGCAAAAAGTCAATGACAGCATTCAAGATCCCGACGGACCAGTGCAAGAGTTCATCAAAGGGCAACAAGGTGAAGCCTTTCAACTGTCAGTGGCTGCTTTGGGATTGTTGCTTCAAGCTTTCTCGGTGATGCTCTTTACGTTCTACTTGGTTGCTGACGGGCCGCGCCTTCGTCGCTCAATTTGTAGTCGTTTAGATGAAGCTCGACAAAAGAGAGTTCTTGATACTTGGGATCTAGCCATCGAAAAGACGGGTGGCTATATCTATAGCCGCGCGTTATTGGCAGTTGCTTCGGCATTTGTCCACTGGATTGCATTCCAATCATTGGGGACAGCCGCGCCGGTCGCACTTGCACTTTGGGTCGGATTAATTTCGCAGTTCATTCCCGTGGTTGGCACATACATCGCCGGTGTCTTGCCGGTATTGATTACGTTTATTGATTCTCCTTGGAAAGCGCTCGCTGTCATCATCGTGGTGATTCTGTATCAGCAACTAGAAAATTTCCTGATCTCGCCACGCATCACGGCGCGCACAATGGAAATCCATCCGGCTATTTCATTCGGCGCGGCAATTGCCGGCGGTGCATTACTTGGTCCGGTCGGCGCAATTCTTGGTTTGCCGGTTGCTGCGATGGCTGTGGCTTTGGCTAGCGCGTCGGGCGAGCGTCATGAACTCATTGAAAACGAACTCGTGGAAGTGCAAGAAAAGAGCAATCAGCGAATTCGCCGACGAGGTCGTCGCAAGTGAGTGATTCAGTGGTGTCGTCATATATCCCCTTAGCAGTGACATATCGAAGTGATGTTTTGGAATCTGTGCATCATGCTGCCGTTGTTGCTTTGAATCAAGATGGAACAGTGGCATTTGCGATGGGTAACCCGAGCGTTGGTATTTTTCCGCGATCTAGTACGAAGCCGTTACAGGCGTATGCGATGGTGCAAGCGGGACTGAATCTTCCCGATGAGTTATTGGCATTGGTATGTGCAAGTCATGATGGACGCGCGATGCACCTTGATGGTGCCCGACGAATCTTGCAATCAGTGAGCCTTGACGAAAGTTCTTTAGCGAATACCCCCGACTTACCACTTGATGAAAAAGAAGCAGAGCAAGCGATGCGCAATGGGGTGCAGCGTTCATCAATTTTGCAGAACTGTTCAGGTAAGCATTCGGGCATGATTGCCACATGTGTGGCCGCTGGTTGGTCGACCGATGGCTACCTACACGTTGAACACCCGTTGCAACAAGCGATCACCAATGGCATTCCCGCTCTTGCTGAAGATCCAGTCTTAGGTATTGGTATTGACGGTTGTGGCGCACCAGCCCATGTGGTGTCACTCATTGGTTTGGCGCGTTCGTTTCGAAACATGGCGATTGGTGCAGCAGGCGAAGCGGGTTTGCGTATTCATCGAGCCATGTCATCGTTCCCCGACATGGTTGGTGGTCCAGATCGCGATGTGAGTTTGTTGATGAGGGGTATCCCGGGGCTCATGGCTAAAGACGGCGCCGAGGGCGTTTTTGTTGCGGCGCTTCCCGATGGGCGTGCCATTGCATTGAAAGTTGCCGACGGTGCGAATCGCCCCCGACCGCCACTGATGCGGGCCGCATTGCAAGCTCTGGGTGTCGATATTTCGCAGGTTCGCCCCGATGCATTTGAATCAACGATCCTTGGACACGGCTCTCGGGTTGGTGAAGTGCGTATTGTCGGAGAACTAGCGCGATTAAGCCGCGCGAGTTAACGACGAAAGGGGGCGACAACATGGCTGGTATTCCTTTTACAGGAATGATCGACCCCTTGCGCTACGCCGAGGCTGAAGTTGTAAGTCCTCTTGTGCGACGCGTGATCGCTCGTAATCCATCAAAGTTCACGTTCACCGGAACGGGCACCTACATCGTGGGCAACGATTCTGAAGTTGCTGTCATTGATCCGGGTCCAGACTTACCAGAACACAAGGCTGCGCTGTTGCGCGCTATTGAAGGTTTGAAAGTTCGCGCCATTGTCATTACGCATTGCCATAGCGATCACGTCGGCTTAGCTGCTTGGTTACGAGAAGAGACTGGCGCTCCGACGGTTGCGTGGAAACCCCATGGCGATGTTGGTCTTTTAGACAATGACGATGACATCAAGGTCATGGAGTCATTAGCTCCTCCGCCAAAGACCGAAGAAGAAAAAGAAAAAGAACGCGAAATCGCTCGCGCTGCGGGTCTTGATCCGGACGACATGGAAATGCGCGAATCAGTCGATCTTGAATTTGACCCCGATGTACGCGTCGGTGACGGTGAAGTTGCCGCGCATGGTGATGGCTGGACCTTGATTGCCGTGCACACACCCGGTCACACGTCGAACCACATGTGTGTCGCGCTTGCTGAAGAGAAAGCTTTGTTCACGGGCGATCACATCATGGGTTGGAGCACCACTGTGGTGTCTCCTCCCGATGGCGACATGCGTGACTATTTGTCGTCAGTGAAAAAGTTGCAAGGGCGCGATGACAAGATTTTGTGGCCGACCCATGGTTCGCCAGTCACAGATCCTCAACCGTTCTTGCAGGCGTATTACGACCATCGTCTCAGCCGCGAAGCTCAGGTCGTCGCGTCGGTGACAGCAGGAGTCAATACGGTCGCGCCGATGGTGCGTCAGATGTATGCCGCCGTTGCGCCCGAGCTCTATATCCCGGCCGCGCGAAGTGTGCTGTCGCATCTCACCCAATTGGTCCAAGATGGACGACTTTTGGTGCGTGGCGGGGGACCGGCTCGTCTCTCGAGCACTTATGAGATCCCGTAATCTGTCATATAGAGTGTCACTTTATGGAACTGCTTCGTACGCCCGATTCTGCATTCGCCAATATCCCTGACTGGGCCTTTGAACCCGTTTACACCAACATCACGGCCGATGACGCAACCGTGATCCGTGTTGCTCACGTCGACATCGGACCCAAAGATGCTGCTGAGACTTTCTTGTGCATGCACGGCGAGCCTTCATGGAGTTACTTGTATCGCAAGGTTGCTCGTGTCTTAACTGGCGCTGGACATCGAGTGATTGCTCCCGACCTTGTCGGCTTCGGTCGTAGCGACAAGCCAACCCTCACATCTGATTTCACGTACGAGCGTCATGTTGAATGGATGAGCCAGTGGATTGTTGCGAATGATCTCAAGAACCTCACGTTGGTCTGTCAAGACTGGGGCAGTTTGCTCGGCTTACGTTTGGCAACTGCTTTCCCGGATCGCTTTGCACGCATCGTGTTGGCCAATGGTGGATTACCAACTGGTGACCCCGCACCGAATGAAGCATTCTTGGCGTGGCGTAAATTCAGTCAAGAGACACCGACGTTCCCGACGTCACAAATCATTCAAGGCGGCTGCGCGAAGAAGCCGTTAGCCCCCGAAGTTCTTGCGGCCTATGACGCGCCGTACCCTGACGAGTCATACAAGTCAGCAGCACGAATCTTCCCAACATTGGTTCCGGCTTCGCTTGACGACCCGTCATCGAAAGCCAACATCAAAGCATGGGACGTCTTGAAGACATGGACCAAGCCATTCATTTGTGCATTCAGTGATAGCGATCCAGTGTCAAAAAATGGCGAGTGGGCTTTTAGAAAAGCCGTGCCGGGTGCCGAGACGTCAATGCATACAACCATCGTGGGCGGTGGACACTTCTTACAAGAAGATTGCGGCGAAGAACTCGCCAACTTCATCTTGCAAGCAATCGCTTAACGAATCAACAACTCGCTAATTTATTGGCCAGGTAATCATGCTCTGCTTGATCAACTGATAAGTCCCAAGCGCGCTTGATCTCAATCCAGATGCGTACGTATGTGCAGTGGTAACCGGCGTTAGGTGGCATCCATTGGGCGGGATCACGATCGCTTTTTGAACGGTTACTCGATGCAGTCACTGCGATCAAAAAGAATGGTTGATCGAGATCATTAGCGAAATGCTTGCGTTGATCGGCATTCCAATTCCATGCGCCAGAATCCCACGCCTCACTGAGTGGAACCATATGGTCGATATCAAACTTCGAGGAGTCAGTTGTTTCAACATTGTCGTAAATTGAAAACCAACGACCACCTGAAATTGAGCATCCAGAACCGATCTGAACTGGGTCAAGGGATTCGGCGATCAGTACTTCTTTGCGCGTATTGCATCCATCGCGATCGGCGTCATACCAGTCGGCAAATAGATCTCTGTCGTAACCACCCACGTGTTCAGGCTCGATGCGCAAACCAACTGGGTCAGACGGTGCGGGAGGTGCTTGCGTCGTCGGAGCTTGAGTGACTGGCGCCTGCGTCACCGGACTTTCAATCGCTGGTGCTTGGGTAATGGGAGCAGCGGTTGCCGAAGGATCAAGTGTTGCGAGCGTTGTGGTGGTAGCGGTCAGAGTCGATTCTGTTTCGGTCGTTGAGGCACTTCCGATGGTGGTTTCGATCGCCACTGAATTGTCAATTTCAATAGCCACCACATCTGAAGGAGAAGAACCACATGACACACATATCAACATTGAAAATGCGAGGGTCGGACTGATCAGGTGCCGAAGTCGCGGGGTCATATGGAAAGACTAGGCAGATTGAAGGAATATTGATGACTACATGGTGAAGAATGTTCACGTGATTGGTCGTTTCGCACCTTCTCCTACCGGGCCCTTGCATGTTGGAAATTTACGAACAGCGGTGATCGCTTGGCTGTGTGCTCGGCAACAAGATAGTGAATTGCTTCTTCGTATTGAAGATCTTGACCGAATGAATAGCAAGCCCGAACATGAAGAGCGACAAATCAACGAGCTTGCACAACTGGGAATGACGTTTGATCCGAACATCATTCGCCAAAGTGAACGATTCGAGCAGTACCGAGCAATTGTTGATGGTTTACGCCAACAAGATTTGGTGTACCCGTGTTATTGCACACGTCGTGAAATTCTTGAGTCGACCCAGGCGCCGCATGGCCCAATCATCGAAGGGGCATATGCGGGCACCTGCCGCAATCTTTCAGCGAGCGATCGCTCAGAGCGTGAACAGAGCGGTCGTCCACCAGCATGGCGGCTTCGAACAAATAACGAGAAGTACATCGTCGAAGATGTTGTCGCTGGTCCGACTCCGACGGTGATTGACGACATGGTGCTCCTGCGAAACGATGGTGTGCCGGCATACAACCTGGCAGTCGTGGTTGACGATGCTGCACAGGGTGTCACCCAAATAGTTCGTGGTGACGATTTGCTTCATGGCACTGGACGACACATTCATCTGCAGAAATTACTGGGTTATCCGACCCCGCAATATGTGCATGTGCCGTTGGTGGTGGGGCCCGACGGTGAGCGGCTGGCGAAGCGACATGGTGCGGTCACGCTTGAAGACCTCAGTCACAAGGGGTTTGATGTCACTGAAGTTCTTGGCGAGATAGCGCGAAGCATCGGAAGCCGGGTTGTTCAGCCAGAGAGTGTGAATGATCTACTAGGCGATTTCAACCTTGATCGATTACCAAGGTCACCGTGGGCGATCCCGACTGACTGGCAGACTGTTGGTCATGACAACTGATCTCGAACGGGTCCTGGGCTATCAAGACGCTCAAAATGACGATGGCGACATGGTGCAAGTTGCCGAAAACCTTCTGCTGATGCCATTTTGGACTCCCGAGATGTGCGCCGCAGTGATCAACGCTGCCGAAGCTGTAGGTGGCTTTGAGCCGAATCCCGATGACCCGGTTCCAGGGCACGAGATCAGCCTCGCTGTCATTAGTCCGCGACTGTACGAGAACCTCATGATCGATTTAGGTGAGCGCATCTGGCCCCAGATGCAACAGAAGTGGCCGCTCATTGACTATTGCGGACTCCGCGACGCATTCATCATCAAGTACAGCCTTGATGGACAGACGGATTTGCGAATTCATCACGATGTTGCGCAAGTGTCGGCCTCGGTCAAACTGAATGATTCGTATCAAGGTGCCGAACTGGAATTTCCGCAACAGTCATTCACAAATCGCGACGTCCCAGTCGGTTCACTTTTGGCTTGGCCTTCATTGGTGACGCATCCACATCAGACCTTGCCGTTGACTGGTGGCATCAAATATGGACTCACGATTTGGTTTGAGTTGCCCGAGCAGTACAACTGACTTAGGTCCCATATGCAGGGACTATCCACCAATTAATTAAAAATAGAAACTACGGTCACATTTACTGTGACTCGATTTTCCAACTACACAAAAAATGCACATGCATTAGTGGTTGTATCAATTGGCCTGATTTCATTGACGATTTCTGGTTGTTCGGGTGTCGTCTCGTCAAGCGCCGAAGCCGCGGTGCAGTCACCAGTCCTTGTTGAACTTGCGCCTCCGATGACTTCGGCCCCAACAACTCTTGCGCCCGTCACAACTCTTGCTCCCGTAACAACGTTGCCTGCGCCACAACCAGTTGTCGTTTCGGTGGCCCCTTTGGATGTTCCGATTGTTGCCGTTGGTAAAAGTGACGGACTTGAAACCTCACGAGTTCAACAACGCTTACTCGACCTCGGATTCTGGCTGCAATCAACGAATGGTGAATACGGCGTCACGACCTTGCAAGCAGTGATGGCCTTCCAGAAATACACGGGACTTGCTCCGAACTCAGAAGTCGACGAGGCAACGGCAGCAGCATTGACGGGTGCGACCACGCGGGCTTACGGAACCGCCAATCAAGGTTCGCTCATCGAGGTTGACAAAGATCGCCAACTACTGTTCATCATCCAAGACGCACACACGGTCTGGACCATCAATATCTCAACTGGTTCGGAGATCCCATTCAAAGAGCGGGACAAGAATGAATGGGGTAAGTGGGTGCATGGAGACGCCGTGACGCCCGATGGGATTTTTGTGATTGATCGCCAGGTCGAAAAGGGCTGGCGAACCGGTGATCTTGGCGACATCTATCGTCCGAAGTACTTCAACAGGGGCATCGCTTTGCATGGGTCATACAAGATCCCCAATTATCCGGCGTCCCATGGTTGTGTGCGGATGTCGACGCCAGCAATGGATTTCCTGTGGTCGGCCGACCTTGCCCCTATGGGCATGAAGGTCTGGGTGCACTCAACACCACCTGCGGCGTGACACGCTAAGAGTGTGATTTCGGCTTTCAGCGAATTTCGTCCATGGGTTGACCCGACGCAAGTGTCGATTGGTCGATTACCAATGCGTCAGGTGATGACCGCGTGTTCATCGCCAGAAGAAGTACGAGTCGGTCGCGAGGCATCGCCGTGGTGGCAAAGTCTGAACGGCAAGTGGCAACTCAAATTGTGGTCGTCGCCAGACGCAGTTCCGAATACTGCAATCAAAATCGATCTCGCATCGACAACAGGATGGGCAACAGTTGCAGTCCCTGGCAACTGGACGATGCAAGATGTTGGGCAAGACGCGGGCGACCTACCGCATTACACCAACGTGCAAATGCCATGGCCTCTTCGCCCACCCGAAACGCCGGCCGAAAACACAACGGGCGTCTATCGACGGACATTCACCGTGCCAAAGAATTGGAAATCGCGTCGCACGATCATTCACATCGGTGCCGCCGAAAGTGTTCATGCAGTATTCGTGAACGGTGCGTTCGCGGGCTATGGTACGGACAGTCGTCTACCAAGCGAATACGACATCACCGAGTTTCTTCAAGCGGGCAAGAACTCACTGGCAATTTTTATCCCGCGTTATAGCGCGCAGTCATATGTTGAAGATCAAGATCAATGGTGGATGGCCGGGTTGCATCGTGAAGTTTTCTTAGAGTCGCGCGCTGTTGTACATATTGCGCAACTACATGCTCATGCCGATTGGGATGCCGATCTCGGCGCCGCGACAATCAATGTTTCGGCATTCATTGGTGTTACCGATGAAGACTCGCAAAGTCCATTAGGTCGCGGGTGGACCACTCGCTCATGGGTTGAAACGCTTGACGGGAAGCGACTTGGAAAAGTACACGCCGCAAAAGTTCCGTATCGACATATTCAGCCGTATGCATTCTCTGGGCACATAGCGACAACCACCTTTGAGGTTCCAAAAGTGCAACCATGGTCGGCTGAAGTTCCGCAGCGCTATCGACTGCTTTGCGAATTAGTCAGACCCGATGGTGAAGTTGCTGAAGTTGTCGGACAGATCGTTGGATTTCGTCGCGTTGAAATCAAAGACGGTTTAGTGAGCGTCAATGGTCGAGCCATCACCATTATGGGCGTCAATCGGCACGATCATCATCCCGATAAAGGCAAAGCAGTTTCTGTTGATGACATGCGCCGAGACATCATCACAATGAAGCGTGCGAACATCAATGCGGTGCGTACTGCGCACTACCCGAACGATCATCGTTTCTACGACCTCTGCGATGAATACGGCTTGTATGTTGTCGACGAGGCCAACATTGAGTGCCATGGGTTTAATACAAGTCTGTGCCATGACCCGCGTTACGCTGCAACTTGGATGGCCCGAGTAGTTCGAATGGTTGAACGCGACTGGAATCATCCGAGCATCATCATGTGGAGCCTCGGCAACGAGTCGGGTTACGGAGAACACCACGACGCGTGTGCGGCACACATTCGCCGTGTTGACCCGTCACGTTTGCTGCACTACGAAGGTGCGGTTTTTCATGCTGGTTGGAGCGAGGGCGGGAAGAATGTCACCGATGTGGTGTGCCCGATGTACGCGCCACCTTCAGCCTTAGATCTCTATGTCACCGCAAAAATTGGTGACCGCCCATTGATTTTGTGTGAGTACAGCCATGCCATGGGTAACTCAAATGGCGGTCTTGCCGACTATTGGAAAGTGATTGATCAACATCGATTACTGCAGGGCGGATTTGTTTGGGAATGGAAAGATCACGGATTGCGTCAAACGCTGAAAGACGGTCGTGAACGTTTTGCTTACGGTGGCCAGTTCGGTGACCAGCCAAACGACGGAAACTTTGTTGCCGATGGTTTGGTGTCACCAGAATGTGAACCCCACCCAGCGATACAAGAGTTGATGTGGGTTCATCGTCCAATCTCTGTTGAACAAACCGGCTGGAAGTTGCGCGTCACTAACCGCCAGTCATTTCGGGACGCCTCATGGTTAAGTGGTCTCTGGGAATTGACGCTTGACGGAGATGTGATCAAATCGGGAACCTGGTCACCTGTCGTTGAAGCAGGACAATCAACGCTGATTGATGCGCCAACGAATCTCTTGGAGGCCAAGAAACTGAATGGCGAAGTTCTCTTGACCTTTCGCTGGTTCACGAAGAAGGAAGCTCTGTGGAGTGAAGCTGGTCATCTAGTGGCATGGGATCAGATAGTTGTTCGCGCTGCCGCTAAACAGCGATTACCCAAACGTGCGTCCGATGAAGACCGCGCCGAAATTGATGTATTGCTTGGTGGCAATCCGCGATTGAACTTGTGGCGGGCCGCCACCGACAATGACGGTTTTAAGTTGATGCCTCAGTTGGCATCGCAACTTGGTGTCGGTGGTAGTGCTCTTTGGAATTGGCTAGCTGCCGGAGTCGACACCAAGCCAGCAAACTCTTTGGTCAATCACCAGTGCGATTCGTACGTCGACGCCGACGGAGCAGTGGTGTTTGATCACACGGTTGTTGTGCCAGAGGCATTGGCAGACCTGCCGCGAATTGGTGTTGTCTTCGAACTTCCCGCGGGCTTTGATGAATTGAGTTGGTACGGGCGTGGACCACTAGAAAACATGCCCGATCGAAACTCGGGTGCTTTGCTGGGCATCTGGAGCGATGAACCAGATGAGTTGCCGTACATCGTTCCTCAAGAATTTGGATTACGAACCGACTGTCGTTGGATGGAAATCTTCCGCAGTCGAGATGGTGTGCGTTTGCGCATTGAAGCACTTCATCCTGGAGGTTTGCATATGTCGGCCGTTCATCATCGTGATGACGATCTCTTTGTGGCCCCTGATGTCACCGAACTGATCTGGCGAGAAGCGTTGACAGTGCACATCGATGTCGCTCATCGTGGAGTAGGAACTGCAAGTTGTGGGCCTGATATCGATCCACGGCATTCAATTGCGGCGGGCACCTATCGATTTGCGTATCGCCTGCGTTTATTGGGCGCGTCGGACAATTAACTTGCGATCTTGAGCAGTGAGGCATTCACCGGTTTCCAGATCAAATTTCCAACCGTGCAAAGTGCACACCAGTTCTGTGCCAGAACACTCACCAAAGACTGAAAGATCTGCTTTGCGGTGCGGGCAATATCGTTCGACGATGTAGTCACCAATAGTGATTTCATCACTTGGCGCAACTGGCGCGAACTTCTTCACTGCCTCGGCCTCGGTTCGTTGCATACGTTCAACGCTGAGTGATTTGAAGAAGTTGTAGATGTACTCGTTATACGAACCCGAACGCCAGGCCGAGAAACGCAATGACAAGAACAACTTGTCGCTCCAGTCAACAGCATTTTGAGCAACAACTGTTTCGACCAATCGCCGATCAATCTCAAAACGGAATCCGTACGGCTCATTATTGAAGGCTCGAACTTCGCCATTTGGAAAATCAATCAAGACGTCAAGGTCTCCAGCGCGCAATAAACATGCGGCACCGATTCCTTGTCGCAGAGATGGAGCCATTGCGAGTAATGGCTCCCACCAGGCCTTCAGCGTGTTCAACAAATCATTGGTTGGATGTGCCCAGTTGGCTTTCATTTTGTCGAGCCAGCCGAGGTAGTCAGATTGGTACTCACGAAGGTAGGTCAGCTTGTCACTGAAGATTTTTTGTACATCTGAAGTCGGTATCGGATGTTGCACGTCGAGAGAGTCACCAACAGTGATGCAAGTTCCAGGAATATTCATGATGCCGTGACGCGACACCGATTGAAGCCGCGATAAAAACTGAGTCTGATCGGGGAAGATTGAAAGTTCGTCACCATTGATGACATTGAACTGAAAGAGATCGGGGTCAAGGAAGCAAGGGGGACCAGCCGATGGAACCACGGCACGTGCGTCGAGTGCTTCGACGTAGCGCATGGCTCGTGCGAATTGACTGTCAACTTTGAGATCAATGAGTTCACGCATGCGTTCGGGAGATTCTTGATACACCATCGGGTACCAGATTGCGCCAGAGAACTGCAACCAATGCAAGTCAATTGGACCATGAGCGCGAAGAGCATTCAGGTCGCTGGTGCGACAATCGTTTTGATTAACCAGTCGATGAACGCCATCGCTGACAACCATTGCCGAATCGCCGGCTGGACCATCGGTGATTGACGTTTCAACATGAATTGCAACAGTGAGGCCATCGCCCAATTCATGCTCGACTCCGTTGACGGTCTGAATGAATTCGGTGAAACCGAGTTTGCGAAGGCGACGTTCGAGTTCGGGAGTTGGGAAGCCTGGCAACAAAATCGGTGTTGCTCGATCAATGTTGTTTGATAACCACTCTTCGTCAAGATGGTCACCGTGAAGATGCGAGATATACAAATATGAGGGCTTGCGTAGCGCGTCATAAAAATCTGCGGGCAATTGATCGTTACGGGGAAAGACAAACCATGACCCGAAGAATGCTGGATTGAACCATGGATCGCACAGAATTGATCCTTGTCGAGTCTCAATAAAGATGGCGGCGTGTCCAACGGACGTGGCGCGCATCAGAGAAGTTGTCACAGAACCAAACTAGTCAAAAGTTTTGGGACTTGGTCGTACGACCACTAGTCCGTTGGTCACTTAGTGGGGGGATCTTTATACATCACGCCAGCACGTGAGACATTTTCGGTCCACTTCGAACCGTCCCAGTAGCGAAACTCGTAGCGACCTGCGGGGTCTTTGTACCAGTCGGCAGGAACGCTTGGTACGACCGATGGTGCTGGCGTCGAAGTCGAGCTTGACGCTGGAGTTGGTGAGATGAATGAGCCGGGGTTTGATGGCGAATTAGTCGTTGCTGCCCAACCAACGGGGTCAGAAGGTGGAGTTGGTTGAACCGGGGCGGCGCCT
>Ga0209768_10001444_pt1 | contig 15253 bp, 11 predicted proteins | sample LauGreSBDMM110SD_3_FD_187564 | JGI IMG/M metagenome (GOLD analysis project Ga0209768, IMG submission 187564) | Freshwater lake microbial communities from Lake Michigan, USA - Sp13.BD.MM110.SD (SPAdes) (version 2) | ecosystem: Environmental > Aquatic > Freshwater > Lake | place: Lake Michigan... | reverse complement strand
AACACCCATGAAATGAATATTATTAATATTTACAAATGATTGTTGATGGGTTTCAAATAATTCATTTACTAACAGTGCCTCTTGGCTCTCTAATTTCTTGCTCAATTCTTTTTGGCTCACCTGAAGTGCAGCAATAGTATCATTCAATACATCTACGCTTGAGTTTTCATTCCATTCAGGTGCTGTGAACTGAGTATTTATTTTTGCAGCAATACCTGCGCAAGCTTCTGTTAACTGTATAATTTGCTTATGCAGTTTTTCATTTACTTGTGTTAAGTATTTTGAAGCAGCCGCACCTACCACCGCTTCAACTCTTCTAACACCCGCTGCTACAGAAGCCTCTGCTTTTAAAATAAAGTTTCCAATTTCTCCGGTATCACCCACATGGGTACCTCCACACAATTCAATAGAGTAGGCGGGGTCCATAATCACCACCCGTACTTTATCACCATATTTTTCACCAAATAAAGCCATAGCACCTAAAGCAATGGCTTCGTCTTTACTCATCTCATTGATGACTACAGGTACGTTTTCTTTAATTTTTTCATTCACAATTTTTTCTACAGAGGCAATTTCGGTATCTGTCATTTTTGCGAAATGAGAAAAGTCAAAACGTAATTGTTCGGCATTTACCAAGCTTCCTTTTTGTGCTACATGGTGTCCCAATACGCTTCTTAATGCAGCATGTAATAAATGTGTTGCAGAGTGATGCTTGGTGGTATTCGCTCTTAGGGTTTCATCTACATTCGCTTTCACTTTAGTCCCGATAGTTTTAGGTAAGCTATCGGTAAAATGAATGAATAAATTATTTTCCTTTTTAGTATCCGTAACAGCAATCACAGAACCATCTTCAAAAGTGAATGTTCCTTTGTCACCCACCTGACCTCCACTTTCTGCATAAAATGGAGTGGTCGCTAAAATCCACTGATAACCTTCTTTTCCTTTGGCTTTTACATTTCTATATTTGACGATATTGGTATCGGCCTGTGTTTGCGTATAGCCCATAAATTGAGTTGGCAAATCTTCGCCCACTAAAATCCAATCTCCAGTATCTACTACAGTAGCAGCTCTGCTTCGATTTTTTTGTTGTTGCATTTCATTTTCAAAACCAGCTTCGTCTACTTCTAATTCATTTTCACTTCCAATCAATCGGGTTAAGTCAACAGGAAATCCAAAAGTGTCAAATAATTCAAATACTAACTTGCCTTCAATGCTTGAACCCTTTTTATGTGACCCAATAATATCATCCATTCTTTTAAGTCCTTTTTCCAAGGTTCTTAAAAATCCTTCTTCCTCCTCTTTTACCACTTTACTTACAAATTCTAATTGCGCATTTAATTCTGGGAATACATTTTCAAATTGTTTTGCAAGGGTTGGTATTAATTGGTGTAACAATGGATGCTTGTAATCCAAATAGGAATAATAATATCTTACTGCTCTTCTTAATATTCTTCTAATTACATAACCAGCACCTGTGTTGGAAGGCAATTGACCATCGGCAATAGTGAAGGCAATGGCGCGAATATGATCCGCAATCACTCTAAAAGCGACTGCTTCTTTTGTATCACTAAAATCATATTTCTTTCCAGTAATTTGTGCAACTAATTCTATGGTACCTGTAAATACATCGGTATCATAATTGCTTTTCTTTCCTTGAATCACGCGCACTAATCTTTCAAAACCCATACCGGTATCTACATGCTTGGCAGGTAAGGGTTCTAGGCTACCATCTTTTTTACGATTGTATTGGATAAATACATTGTTCCATATTTCTATCACCTGAGGATGATCCTTATTCACTAAATCTCTTCCCGATATTTGTGCAATTTCTTCCTCCGATCTCATGTCCACATGAATTTCACTACAAGGGCCACAAGGACCTGTGTCACCCATTTCCCAGAAATTATCTTTCTTATTACCGTAAATAATTTTTTCATCAGTCACCCATTTCCTCCATTCTTCTAATGCGATACTAGAGGAAGGTAAATTTTCTGCAGGATCTCCTTCAAATACAGATACATATAAACGGGCAGGATCCAATTTATACACCTTAGTTAATAATTCCCAACTCCATTCAATGGCTTCTGGTTTAAAATAATTTCCAAAACTCCAGTTGCCCAACATTTCAAACATGGTATGATGATAGGTGTCCACACCCACTTCTTCTAAGTCATTGTGCTTTCCGCTAACGCGCAAACATTTTTGGGTATCGGCTATTCTTGGATGTGTAGGCTCCTGATTGCCCAAGAAAAAATCTTTAAATTGATTCATGCCGGCATTGGTAAAAAGTAATGTCGGGTCGTTTTTAATTACAATAGGTGCAGAAGGAACAATGGCATGTCCTTTGGATGCAAAAAAATCTAAAAACTGTTGTCTAATTTCTGAACTGGTCATCATGTATCGGAATTTTAAGCTATTTCTTCCTTAAAAAGCTATATTTGTAAAGTTTTTTAAGGAGCTTCAAAGGTAAGGGAATAGGCTCTTTTTTAATGATTTAGATCCAATAATCAGGCAAGCGAAATGAAGAAAATCAAATATTTCTTTAATACCCACACCCTCCGATTTGAAAAAGCGGAGGTTCCCTTGCGTGTGCGCCTTTTAAAAACCTTTGGATTTGTGCTTGCTTCCTTAATCACCGCCATTATTATTGTACTCCTTATTTTTCAGTACGTAGATTCTCCCAAGGAAAAACTATTGCGTCAACAAAATGAATCTTTCAAAGCTAATTATAGTGTTTTGCAAGATCGTGTAAAGCAATTAGAGCTTCAGATGGTTGAATTGGAAAATAGGGACAATGACGTATATCGTTCTATTTTTGAAGCTGACCCCATTCCGGATAGTGCAAGGTTAAAGCAAATGGAAGCGAAGAAGGAAATACTAAGTATTCAAAATTTAACGAGTACGGAATTGACCGATAATATGGCTAGTCAGTTGAACCGACTTAGTTTAAGGGTTGCCTTTCAAGACAGTTCTTATGCAGAGATTAATAATATGGTAAAGAATAAAGAGAAATTATTAAAAGCTATTCCAGCCATACAGCCAATAAGTAATAAGGATTTAAACAGAATTGGAAGTAGTTTTGGTTATAGAACCGATCCTATTTACAAGAATATAAGAATGCACCAAGGCATGGATTTTACAGCGCCATCGGGTACGCCTATTTATGCGACTGCTGATGGAGTGATTGAAGCTGCAGGGTTTAGTCCAGATGGATATGGAAATAAAGTAGTGATTAATCATGGGTTTGGTTATCAAACCTTATATGGTCATATGATTAAAGTGAATACACAAACTGGTCAGTCTGTTAGCAGAGGACAAGTAATTGGATATGTAGGAAGTACAGGAAAAAGTACCGGCCCGCATTGTCATTATGAGGTCATTAAAAGAGGAACTAAAGTAGATCCCATTTATTATTTCTACAACGACCTTACTCCCGAACAATTTGATCGTATCTTAAAAGCAGCGGCTAACAATAAGCAAAGCTTAGATTAGTGATATTAAATTTCGAAAAGACATAGTAGAATTTAGCTGCTATGATCGGATATAATTTTCCAACCATCTTTTGTTTTTCTAAACACCAGAGTGTATACCCCGTTAAGGTCACCTACCGTTCTCTTTAAAAACCATTTGCCAATAATAAAATAATAATTAGTACCTAATGGTTTCATATTTATAATTTCAAACTTCAATTTACCCATATGACTAGTATCTGGGTAGCCTTGTTTATAATTGGCCAATGTATTTTGATAACCATAAGTAGGCCCTGATTTTCCAATAAAAACAAGACTATCACTTTCTAAATAACCTACCATAAAGGCATCTATATCCCCTTTATTCCAGGCAGTGATTTGATTGTCAAGGATTGCTTGAATGGCTTTGATATTGGCTTGCTCTTGTTCATATACAATGGATATATCGCGCGCGCTTTTAGTTGTATTGGTTGTTTGCGCATTCACAATTTGCGACACCAGGACACCTAATAATAAAAGATATTTTTTCATATTGCTTTTTTGAATTGAGTCAAAAGTTAAGATAAATAAATAAATCTCCCTAATTTGTGGCATGAGTTACAAATTGCAATTAAAGCAAGATATGAAATTAGCCCCCTTGTTAAAGGAGGATAACCATATTTTAAAACGCCGAAAGAACACTGCCATTCGTTTAATAGCTAGTATCATCAGTCAACAATTAAGCACTAAGGTAGCCAAGATTATTTTTGATCGATTTTTAGATTTATATCAAGGAAAGGAACCTTCTTGTGAGCAAGTGATGGCTATGGATCCTACTATTTTAAGAAGTATTGGTTTGAGTAATGCTAAAGTGGTATATGTAAAAAACGTAGCCCATTTTTTTTTGGATCAAAAAATCACGGACAAGCAATTGTATAAAATGGAACCTGAAGCTGTGATTGAATTGCTTACTCAGATAAAAGGGGTAGGAAGGTGGACGGTAGAAATGTTACTCATGTTTAGTTTAGGACATGAAAATGTTTTCGCCGTGGATGATTTGGGAATTCAACAGGCCATGATTAAACTGTACCATATTAAGTTTGAAACTAAAAAAGAGTTACAGTTAAAAATGCTAAAGCGCGCAGAAAAATGGGTACCCTATAAAACCTATGCCTGTTTGCATTTATGGAAATGGAAGGACACAAAAGCGCCAGTATAGCGCAGATTTTATTAGCATAAATTATTCGGAATTGCTAGCGCCATTCATGACCCCAAACATAGTTCTTGCTAAGCGCTTTAATAGGAGGCTTTATTTAATCGGAGGATTGTGTTGGTAGGTTGGATATTGAATGTCGTGGTAAAATGCATAGGTCCAATTGTTTGCTAAACCTTCCTGCCACCATAATTGTCTCCATTCCATAGCCTTTTTCCCATCCATATCATATTTGGCTACAAACTTTGATTTCATTTGTTGTAACTGAGGTGCTTCATCTCCGCCAAAGAAAAAAATGGTATCATTTTCTTTTATCCATGCAACTTGATGATACAAGCTATGTCCTGCGGTTAATTGATAATGAATTAAATTGTCAATAATGCCTTCATCATTTTCTAACCAAACTACACCGCTAAAATTTTCAAGTAGTTGAACCTGCTCCGCTAAATAGGAAGGACTTGTTCCACTGATGGCCAATGCAAACTCTCTTTTTTGTATATAGTATTTCGCATACGGGAAACTAATAAATCGTTCATTGTGTATTGGATGCAAATAACTAAGTCCACCCGCGTGATCTTTATGCAAGTGACTCATAAATACTTTGGTAACACTGGAAGGGTCAATGCCTATTTGCATCAGCTGGTCATGTAATTGAAGTATCCCTGCATTATTAAAATAACCCAAACCAGTATCAAATAAAATAATGTCTTGTTCAGTGACCACCACGAAAGGTTGAATTTCTACCAACAAGCTGCCCTTAGGACGATTTTGTAGATTTTCACTGACCGTATCAAAAGGGACAAATACTTTAGTTTGGTCAATGGTGAAACTACCTTCTGATAAAGGGTAAATGCGCATATGAATAAATTAACGAATGACCATTTGACGGTCTGCATCCAACCTCAATAAAATAAAAACCAAGACAGTAAAGGTTAACAGGGAAGAACCACCATAACTAATTAATGGTAAGGGGATGCCAACAACAGGAAACAACCCAATCGTCATACTTATATTTACTGCGATATGAAAAAAGAATACGCCCACCACGCTGTAAGCATATACCCTGGAAAACGTACTTCTTTGTCTTTCGGCAATTCTGATAAGTCTAAATAAGAAAAATAAGTATAAGCATACAAAGGTGAAGGTACCCACAAAGCCAAAGGCTTCCCCTAAGGATGTAAAAATAAAATCAGTATTTTGTTCGGGTACATATTTGCCTCTTGTTTGCGTTCCTTTTAAAAATCCTCTTCCCCAAAAACCACCCGATCCAATGGCAATTTTACTTTGCTTCACATTATAGTCATCGGGTTTTTTCCCTTTTTTCTTTCCTGCTGTTGCGGCGGATTTCACATTTTGACTACAGTCGTATTCTTTCCCTACCATGCTATAAATACGGGTACTTTGGTAGCACTCAAATACATTATTAAACATATAAGGCACCGCATATTTTACGGTACCAAAACAAATACTCCAAATACTAAATACTACTAAAATTTTAATTTTATTACGCTTAAACCTTTTAATCATTGATAAAATAAAAAGGACACTTACTGCGGTGATAATCATTGCTAAAACCGTTGGTTCTACTAATAAAGTGGCTATTACTAAGATGGCAAAGGATAAGGCAACTACTAAAATAAGTGGTGGCAATCCTTCACGGTACATTGCAAATATAAAAGCGCTGTAAACCAATGCCAGGCCCAGCTCGTGCTGCATGATGGAGAGTATAGCGGGAAGTGCAATCATGCCGACCGCAATGAGCTGTGATTTAAGTTTAGTAAAATCGGTTTCGGGCTTAGATATAAATTTGGCAAGTACCAATGCCGTAAAAATTTTGCATAACTCAGCAGGCTGTAGGTTAAATCCACCTGCAATAGGTATCCAACTATTACTACCATTAATATTTTTACCAATGACAAATGTGGCTAACATTAATAATATGCCTGCGCCATACAATATGTTGGCTAAGGCGGTAAACACTTTACTGTCTAATAATAAAATAAATATACCAATGAAGCTACAAAAAATAGCAAAGTATATTTGCTTGCTATAACTATTTTTCCCTGCTATTAATGAGCTACTCCAATTACCATTGGGATTATATTCCACCATAAATATGCATAGTATTCCTATGGTGATCATCGCAAAATAAAGAATGATCACCGCCAAGTCGGTTCCTTTAGAAAAACTATTTTGATTAGGTGTTGTTGCCATTTTTAGGACGGGTTATCTTTTTTTTCTTTTTTTGAATGAGAGCTGCACTATCTTTTTTAATGGTATTGGTAACTGGTTTTTTTTGCGCGCTTTTATTTTCGGCGGTATCTATCATTTTTTTAATAGTATCTATTACTTTGGGCTTGGGTTTATAATCCGAGACCATTTCCATATCCCACACTTCACCTAGTTCATCATTTTTATATTCTTCAATCGGACTTAAAGGGATGGTTTTATTTTTTACATACCAGTCTTTAATGGATTGTGGCATCAAGTCCACTTTTGCTAAATCCTCCGCTTTTTTCTCACTCTCTGCAGTAAGGGTGTCGTTTAAATATTTCTCCATTAATAAGGTACTTATTGGACCCGCCCAAGTGGCTCCATATCCTGCATTCTCCACCACGACGGCTACTGCCACTCTTGGATTATCCTTTGGTGCAAAGCAAACAAAGATGGAGTGGTTCTCACCATGTGGGTTTTGAGCAGTACCTGTTTTTGCACAATATTCATGCCCAGGTAATTTAACACTAGCTGCGGTACCATACACCGTTACATCATGCATGCCTTCTTTAATCACCTTAAAAATATCACTTGATATTTTTGTCACTCCTTGTTTGGTTCTAAATTTTGCCAATTCAATTTTATCTTCTTGATCTTCTTCTTCAATACTATCCACAAAATGTGGAGTGTAATAATATCCGTCATTCGCAATCAATGCCATTGAATTTGCTAACTGTAATGGGGTGGCAGTCATTCTATCTTGACCAATGCCCAATGTTAACATATAGCAACTATTCCAGTATTTTGGATTGCCAAAATCTTTATTATAGGCGGCGGTGTCTGGAATATTTGCTTTGTTTTCACTGGGTAAATCAATACCTAATTGTCTTCCAAATCCAAAACTATTAATGTATTCCTTCCATTTTAAGTATCCATTTTTTGCACTACCATATTGAGGGTTGTCAATGGCCATTCTGAATACTTGTAAAAAATAAGAATTACAAGAGTTGGCTAATGCAACTTGTAAATTCGCGGCGTGTCCCGCACCTGCGTGTGTACATTTTCGCGGATCGCCACAATTATTATAAGAGCCAAAACAGTTAAAGCCATAGCTTGGTGTAATTAACCCTTCGTCCAATGCAATTAATGCACCCAATGGTTTGAATGTGGATCCTGGAGGGTACTGACCTTTAATGGCACGATTATAAATAGGACGTGCTGTATCCGTTAATAAGGAGCCAATGGTTTTTCTTCTTTGATTTCCTGCTAACAAATTGGGGTTATAGCCAGGACTAGAAGCCATTGCAATCACTCCACCTGTTTTAGAATTTAACACGACTGCGCTTCCTATTTTATTTTGTAAAAGTTTTTCAGCCAGTTGCTGTACTTCGACATCCATGGAAGTGTATAAATTTTTTCCTGCCACCGCCAAGGTATCAAATTGTCCTTTTTCAAAAGCGCCCTGAATCTTACCTTTATTATCTCGTAAAAATCTTTTCACCCCTCTTTGCCCCATTAGAACGTTCTCATATTGTTTCTCCAATCCGGTCATTCCTGCGTAGTCCCCCATTTCATAGCCATCGGTATCATGCTTTTGCAAAAAATTCACATCTACTTCTGCAACATAGCCTAAGACGTGGGCTGCAGTATTGTAGGGGTAGTTTCGGATAGATCTTTCTGATAAAGAGAAACCTGGAAAGCGGTATAAATTTTCGGTTAACTGCGCATATAGTTCTGGCGAAAGAAAAGGTTCAAACACGCCCACTTTTACCCTGGTGTTTTTTATAATCACCTCCACCATGCGTTTATTGTACTCTTCTTTATCAATTTTTAATATTTCACATAGTGCGCTAGTATCAACGCCCCTTGCTTCATTAGGGATAACCACCAGATCATAACTAATGCTATTCTCTAATAGTGCACGTTTTTTTCGATCATAAATAATTCCTCGATCCGGATAAATGATTCTTCTAAATATGGCGTTATTGTCTGCAGCTAATTTATATTTATTTGAAAAAATTTGCAAACTAATAAGTTGCCCAATGATAATGGTAATAACAATACCAATAATCATTTGTATGATACCTCCTCTATTTGAATTATACAGTGCCATGAATTATCTTTTTAGCTTGCGTCGGTTCATGACAAGCTCTACGACAAAAATAAGTAAGGTGCTCATTAAAGTAGTTGAAAATACTTTGCCAATAAAATAAGTAAAACTACCAAACTGCAACCATTCTAATAAGACTAAATAAAAATGATGTACAAAAGTAATGATGATTACATAAACAAAGTAGGGAACCCAGCCCATGCTTCCGATACTTGGTTCTTTGGTAATTTCTTCTGAAGTTTCTTGTGCCAATAATAAATTAAGAATACTGGGTCTGATATACCCTATTAGTGTTCCAGCTGCAGTATGTAACCCTGGTGTATTGGTGAATAGGTCTAAACAGTAACCTAATAAAAAACCAAGTATAGTTAAGGTTAATCTGCTGGTGCCAAAAGGCAACCATAAAATAAAAATAAAATATAAATAGGGAGTGATATATTGATGCAAGGGAGGTATCTCGTTCAATATGATAATTTGTATCAATAGGAACAAGACAAAACGAATGCTATTTTTTAAAACCTTATTCATTGTTGGCCTCCGGTTTTTCTAATTGTTTTTGTTCATCCATTCTTTTATTCTCTACCAAGTATACATATTCTAAATTAAAAAAGTTGGTAGCTGCTTTAACGTTTAAGGTTAAAAAATTACTGGAAGGGTCTTTTACAATGCTCATTACTTTCCCAATCATTAATTGAGGAGGGAAATTACTAGAGTAGGGGCTTGTTAATACCGTGTCCCCAATTTTAGGAGCAGCACTTTTAGAGATATTTTTTAATACCAAAGTGTAAGGATCTGAGCCATCCCATTCAATACTACCCGCAATTTTATCACGCTTTAACATAGCGCTTACTTTACTGTTTCTGTGAAGTAAACTCATTATTTTACTATAGTTGTTGTTCACTTCTATCACGATACCTACAATACTTCCGTCGGGATTAATAGCCACCATGTCCTTTTTGATGCCTTGTTTGGCGCCTCTTTCCACCCAGATATAATTTTTTTGGAGTGTAAATGTATTTCCAACCACTTTAGCTGGGTAGTAAAAAAACTTACGTACTACCTCCATGCTGTCTTTCCTTAATACCAAAGTGCCTAATTTTTTACTCGTATCAATGCTTACAAAATTTTGAGCCAATTGATTTCTTAATGTAACATTTTCCGCAACTAATTTTGCATTGGTTTCTTTTAAATCAAAGAAGTACACCCAATTATTATAATATTGATTTACGTTGCCTGCAACTTGATTGGTCCATGTTCCAAAAAAAACTTCATGCGATTTGCTATAAGAAGATAGCATGACCAATGACACAATTTGAAGCATCAGAAAAATAAAAAAAGTAAGATTATGTCTTATGAACCCAATGATATTCTTCAAGCGTTATATCTTTTTTATCTCATGATGAAAGGGAAACGTTGATAGTTTTTCAACGCAATGCCTGTACCACGTACAACACTCTTTAATGGATCTTCGGCAACATGTACGGGTAATTTTATTTTTGCACTTAATCTTTTATCAAGACCACGTAACAAAGATCCACCACCTGTTATGTATAAACCTCGACGATAAATATCAGCAGCTAATTCCGGAGGCGTCGTTTCCAACGCTTTTAAAATAGCTTCTTCAATTTTAAAAATACTTTTATCTAAAGCTTCTGCCACTTCTTGATAAGACACCATAATTTGTTTTGGAATACCGGTTACCAAGTCTCTACCGTTTACTGGCATGTCATCTGGAGGATTGTCTAAGTCTTTTAAAGCCGCGCCCACATGGATTTTGATCTGTTCTGCAGTACGCTCACCAATTAATAAACTATGATAACGTCTTAATGCTTCCATAATGTCTGCAGTAAATTCATCACCTGCAATACGAATACTTTGATCGCAAACAATTCCGGCTAGTGCAATCACGGTAATACCAGTAGTACCCCCTCCAATATCAATAATCATATTTCCAACAGGTTCTTCTACATCAATACCAATACCTAATGCAGCAGCCATCGGTTCATGAATCATATAAACTTCTTTTGCGCCTGCTTGTTCCGCACTATCACGCACCGCTCTTTTTTCAACTTCAGTAATAGAGGATGGGATACAAATTACCATTCTCCAACTTGGTGGGAACCATGGTTTTTTAGGATAAATCATTTTCATCAACTCACGAATCATTAATTCGGCAGCGTTAAAGTCTGCGATTACGCCATCTTTTAATGGACGCACTGTTTTAATACTTTCGTGTGTTTTCTCATGCATTAACAATGCTTTCTTACCAACACCCAAAACTTCCTTCATATTATTTCTGTTCAATGCAATAATTGAAGGTTCATTCACAACTACTTCGTCATTATGAATAATTAAAGTATTAGCGGTGCCCAAATCCATCGCAATTTCTTGGGTAAAAAAATTGAATAATCCCATTATCTGTATGCTTTTTTAAAGGTCTAAGTGAATGTAGCAAAATTCACTTAAAATACTTGAACTACAAAGCTTTTTAAGAAATGTGTAAGAATATTTTTTTGGAAAAACTAGGATTCAAATTCGTACCCGATGTCCCTTCTAAAATACATGCCCTCAAACTGAATATTGGAGAGTACATTTTGGGCAATTTCCACGGCCTCTTTAAGGGTACGCCCTTGTGCAGTTGCAGTTATCACCCGACCTCCTTTTGTAACAATGGCATTGTCCTTAAACCCAGTACCAGCTTGAAATACAATTACTCCAGGTGCATTTGTACTTTCGGTTAAACCTTGTATGGTAAAGTCTTTTTGATAGTTTCCTGGATAGCCTCCACTTACTGCCATTACGGTTGCAAAAGCAGCCGCATGGTATTCAATATTTACATCCTGTAAAGTGCCATTATCCGCTGCGGCTAACAAGCTTACTAAATCGGTTTGTAAACGGGGTAGAATTACTTCGGTTTCTGGGTCGCCTAAACGACAGTTGTATTCAATTACATAGGGTTCCCCCTCACAATTCATGAGACCAAAAAACACAAATCCCTTGTATACTAGGTTTTCAGACTGAATGCCTTGAATCGTAGGCTTAATAATACGCGCTTCCACTTTTTTCATAAAAATTTCATCCATAAAAGGAACAGGACTTACGCAGCCCATTCCGCCAGTATTTAAACCCGTATCTCCCTCGCCAATACGTTTGTAATCCTTGGCATGTCCTATAATTTGATATGTTAGTCCGTCCGTTAATGCAAAAACACTCACTTCAATGCCTTCTAAAAACTGCTCTATCACTACTTTGGAGCTGGCTTCCCCAAATTGCTTGTTTTGAATCATTTCCTCAAAACTAGTAAGGGCTTCTTGGTGGGTTAATGCAATGATAACACCCTTCCCAGCCGCGAGTCCGTCTGCTTTTAACACAATCGGTAGCGCATGTGCTTTAATATATTCCTGGCCTTCCACATAATTCGTATGGGTAAATTCGGCATAGGTCGCCGTTGGGATTCCGTGCCTTTGCATAAAATGTTTACTAAAGGCCTTGCTTCCCTCTAATTGAGCTGCTTCGGCAGAAGGTCCAATCACATTTATATGCGCAGTGGCCTCGTCTTTTGAAAAATAATCATAAATACCATTCACTAAAGGATCTTCGGGACCTACCACAATTAAATCAATGGTATTTTCTAGTGCAAAGTTTTTTAACGCAATAAAATCATTTATTTGAATGGCTACATTGGTGCCAATGCTTGCTGTGCCTGGGTTGCCGGGTGCAATAAACAAATTGTCACAGTGATGACTTTGTGCCATTTTCCAAGCCAACGCATGTTCTCTACCACCACCACCAACAATTAAAATATTCATATCTATAGGTTTGCCCCACGAAAGTAAAATTTATTGAAGGGATTTTATTAATTTGGGTCAATTAAATACAATTGAATATGTCAGCAGTAGCAGAAAAACATCCAAAAGGACTATATGTCTTGTTTGCAACGGAAATGTGGGAGCGATTTAATTATTATGGCATGCGCGCTATTTTGACCATGTTTTTAATAAAAGCAATGGGGTATTTACAAACCGATGCCTCGCAGGTTTATGGGAGTTACACCGGCTTAATTTATTTAACACCCTTATTAGGTGGGTATATTGCCGACAGATACTGGGGAAATAAGCGTTCCATTATTGCGGGTGGTTTGGTGATGGCCATTGGAGAATTTATCTTGTTTTTCTGTGGTCATTTTTATGAAAACGTTGACATTGCCATGCCATTATTCTATACAGGTCTTGGATGTATGATTGCGGGAAACGGATTTTTTAAGCCCAATATCTCCAGTATGGTAGGTCAGTTGTATAAAAAAGGAGATTCAAAAATAGATGCTGCATATACGATATTTTATATGGGCATTAATACCGGAGGTGCCTTGGGTCCAATTGTATGTGGATTTTTTGGAGACACAGGTAAGAATGGAGATTTCAAGTGGGCATTTTTTGCAGGTGGGGTAGCCATGTTATTAAGTGTTATCACCCAACTTATTTTTCAGAAAAAATATTTAGTAGATCCAAGTGGAGAAGCCATTGGTGAAGTACCCAAGGATGCGCCTAAATTTTTTCAGAAAATTCCAGTCATGATTGGCTTTTTATTTTTACTTTCTTTAGTAACGATTGCTTTAGTGTATATAGATATTAAAGTAGTAAGTTATTTATTTTGGTTATTGCTAGCTTGTATTTTGTTGATTGCGTTTATTATTTTTTCGGATAAGACACTTAGTATCATAGAAAAGAAAAAAGTGGCTGTTTTATTTACCGTTTCTTTTTTTGTGATATTTTTCTGGAGTGCATTTGAACAAGCGGGTGCTTCGCTTACCTTCTTTGCTTCAGAAAATACCCAAAGGGATTTAGGATTTTATGTAGTACCTACAAGCTTCTTCCAATCATTGAATTCTATATTTGTTGTAGCCTTTGCTCCTTTAGTAGCATGGGTTTGGATTAAACTAGGGAAAAGCAATAGAGAGCCTTCTTCTCCTTTTAAAATGGCGATGGGTTTAATGTTGTTGGCATTGGGATATTTATGGATTGCAACCGGAGTGAATGGAGTAGGAACGGGGGTTAAAGTAAGTATGATTTGGTTAATTGGGATGTATATGATGCATACTTTTGGTGAACTTTGTTTATCGCCCATTGGGCTATCCTTATTCAATAAATTAGCCCCTATTAAATTCGCTTCTTTATTAATGGCAGTATGGTTTACAGCCAATGCATTTGCTAATAAATTAGCAGGCGTGTTTAGTACATTATATCCAGAAAATGGAAAAGTAACTTCATTTGCGGGCTATCAAATAAGCAACCTCCATGAATTTTTCATGTTCTTTGTTTTCATGGCGGGTGTTGCCTCGCTAATTTTATTTTTCTTATCTAAAAAATTAAAAGGATTAATGCAGAACTAGTTATTTGTTACAACATGCCTTTCACAATTTCATCCACCACGCCTGGATCAAGAAGTGTTGAAGTGTCACCCAAATTACTAGTTTCCCCTTCGGCTATTTTTCTTAAAATACGACGCATGATTTTTCCGGATCTTGTTTTAGGCAGTCCAGTTACAAATTGAATTTTATCTGGTTTTGCAATAGGTCCAATAATTCTTGTCACCGTTTGTAAAATATCTTTTTTGACCATATCATTGGTGCCATGTGTATCTTGTCCGTGTGAGCCGGTATAAATTACATAAGCATAAATACCCTGTCCTTTAATATCATGCGGATAACCCACCACGGCACTTTCTACAACCCCAGCGTGCATATTAATAGCATTCTCTACTTCGGCTGTTCCAATACGGTGGCCGCTTACATTTAATACATCGTCTACACGACCTGTAATTCTAAATTGTCCTTCCTCATTTCTTAATGCACCATCCCCAGTGAAATATAAATTTTCATAAGTGGCAAAATAATTGGTGCGGCATCTTTCATGATCACCGTAAGTAGTTCTTAAAATAGCTGGCCATGGTTGTGTAATACATAAATTACCACGGTATAGTCCGTCTTCTTTTTCTTTGATTTCTTCTCCTTTATCATTTACTAATATTGCTTTCACACCTGGCATTGGATAGGTTGCCCATCCTGGTTTACCTGGCGTAATACCTGCCATATTTGAAATCATCACACCGCCGGTTTCTGTCTGCCACCAAGTATCTACGATAGGACATTTCTTCTTCCCAATATGTTCATCATACCAATGCCATGCTTCCTCATTGATGGGCTCGCCCACCGTTCCTAAAATTTTTAAACTACTTAAGTCGTGATCTTTCACAGGGCCTAGTCCAAAA
>Ga0209768_10001443_pt1 | contig 15255 bp, 17 predicted proteins | sample LauGreSBDMM110SD_3_FD_187564 | JGI IMG/M metagenome (GOLD analysis project Ga0209768, IMG submission 187564) | Freshwater lake microbial communities from Lake Michigan, USA - Sp13.BD.MM110.SD (SPAdes) (version 2) | ecosystem: Environmental > Aquatic > Freshwater > Lake | place: Lake Michigan... | reverse complement strand
CGGGCCGGCGGCGGTATGGATGAAATCACCACGGCCGGCGAGGTGCGCGTGCGCGGGTGCGGCGAGCTGGCCGGGGTCGATGCCGTCTGGCTACCTGGAGATTTCGGCTTCAAGACCTGCACGGTCGCGGACCTGCGCGGCGGGACGCCCGAAGAGAATATCGCGATGTTCAGCGACTTGCTGGTCGGCGGAGTTTCCGACGGCCTGCTGGACACGCTTTGCCTCAGCGCCGGCGCTTCCTTATGGGTCGCGGGCAAGGTGGCGGATCCGGCGGCGGGCGCCCGGCGGGCGCGCGAGATCATCCTCGGGGGCGAACTGCGCGAGCAAGCGCGCCGTCTGCGCGAAGCCTATCGGGCCGACTGATTGTCCTGCAGCCAGGCCAACGTCCGCTCGGTAGCGCCGCGGTTACTCTGATGCCAAGCTGCGCCGTGGCGGCCCATCGCAGTCCGGGCCGGCTCGTCCTCGGTCAGCCGGGAGAGCAGGGTGGAGAGCTCGGCGGCGTCCCTGGCGCGGAGCGCGGCGTTCGCTTGCTCCAGGCCGCGGCAGATGTCGCGGAAGTTAGACATGCGCGGTCCGTACACGATGGCCACACCGGCGGCGGCGCCTTCGACGGGCGTTTGGCCGCCTTCGTGCGGCGCGAGGCTCTTACCGCAGAAGATCAGGTCCGCCGCGCGGGTGAGGCGGCGCAATTCGCCCGTGGTATCGGCGAGGTGGATGATTGTGCCGGCTGGTGCACCGGAGCCGCCGGTGGAGCGTTGGTGCCACGATAGCCTGCTGGCGCTGGCCTCGGCGGCGACTTCGGTGCGGCGTTCGGAATGGCGGGGCGCCAGTAGCAGGCGGACGTCGCGGCCGGCGGCGCGCAGCTCGCGCACGCACCGGATGAGTAGGGTCTCCTCGCCGGGCCAGGTCGAGGAGCCGAGCAGGACCACCGTGCGCGGGTCGGCGTCGAAGCCGAGCTCGAGCCGGAGACGCGCGCGTTCATCGGCGGCCATCGGCGCGTCGCCGGCGACGTCGAACTTGAGGTTACCCATCGACGTCGCGACGAAGCCGAGTTCACGGAAGCGCCGGACGTCTTCCTCGCTGCCGGCGGCGATCCGGCGGAAATGGCCGAGCACGTAGGCGGAGAAATTACGGAAGCGGAGATGGCGCGCGAACGACTTGTCCGAGATGCGGCCGTTGATGAGGTCGGCGGGCACACCACGGGCGCGCGCCTGGGCGAGGTGTTCGGGCCAGAGCTCGCCTTCGACGAGGATGACGCCATCCGGGCAGATGCGATTCCAAGCGAGGGCGCTGCAGGGCCAGAGGTCGGTCGGGAAGATCCCGATGCGATCGGCGACGTCAGCGTAGCGTTCTTGGGCCAGCCGGTATCCGGTACTGGTGGTGGTCGTCAGGATGATTTCGGCCGCCCCGGAGGCCTGGAGGCGGCGGAGCAGGGGGCCGATGGCCTCCAATTCGCCGACCGAGACCGCCTGAATCCATAAACGGCGCTTGCCGGGGGTCTTGGGGCCAAGTTTGGGGAAAAAGCCTAGCCTTTGGCTGAAACCCGGGCCGTACCCCCCACGTCGGAGCATCCGCCAAAGATAGTAGGGCAAGGCCGGAATCAGCAGCAATGGGAAGAGGATCCGGTAGGCCCAGGACATCGTGATACGCCGACCCTGCGGAGGGGCGGGAGTCATGTCAGTTCCAAAGCAGGCGGTTTGGGCTGATTTTCCCGCTTGCACCAGAGGGGCAGGGATGTTTGAACCCACTTTCCACCGTTTGAAGCGACCGCCGATTGCTTCGGACATAAAACCCAAACCCAGTCAGTCCTACCAGATCCAATGTCCCCTCCTTCGGCAGGAAACGGGATACGGAGCCAAACACCATGAACATCACAGTCAAAGACCTCCTCGACGCCGGCGTCCACTTCGGACACCAGACCCGTCGCTGGAATCCCCGCAGCCGTCCGTTTATTTTCGACCACCGCAACGGCGTGTCGATCATCGACCTCGAGAAGACGCACGCTTGCCTCGTTGAGGCCGTCGCCTTCGTCGAGGAAACCGCCGCTAAGGGCAAGGAAGTGCTCTTCGTCGCCACCAAACCGCAGGCCCAGGAAGTTGTGCGTCAAGCCGCCAAGTCGACCGGCATGCCCTTCGCCGTGAACCGCTGGCTCGGCGGTACGCTGACCAACTTCGCCACCATCAAGCGCTCCCTCGACAAATACCGCACCTACCTCCGCATGGAGCAGGACGGCTCCCTCGCCAAGATGCATAAGAAGGAAGCCGCCGCCGTGAAACGCGAGATGTCGCGCATGTCACGCAACTTCGAAGGCCTCCTCGAATACCGCGAGCTCCCGGCCGCGATGATCGTCGTCGACACCAAGCTCGAGGAAATCGCCGTCAATGAGGCCGCCCGCCTCGGGATCCCCGTGATCGGCCTCTGCGATTCAAACTCCGATCCGACCCTCCTGAAGTACCCCGTCCCGGGTAACGACGATGCTGCGAAGTCCATCCGCCTCGTGGTCGAAGTCCTCACCCAAGCCGTCCAAGCTGGTCTTTCCCGTCGCAAGGCGGTGACCCAAGATCGCAAGACCGTGACCCCGGTCGCCCGCCAGAACGATGGTGAGTCCGTCCAGCCCGAAGTCCAGATTTCCGAGGAACTGCTCAAGGCCAACGAAGGCGTCGAAGTCGTCGAAGGCGGCGCACCGGCGAAGCGTCCCAGCCCGCGCAAGTCCAAATAATCCGGCCATGTCCGCTATCACCGCTCAGACGGTCAACGATCTGCGCCAGCGTACCGGCGCCGGGCTGATGGACTGCAAGAAGGCCCTCGTCGAAGCCAACGGCGACACCGAAAAAGCCGTCGAGATTCTGCGCATTAAGGGTGTCGCTACGCGCAACAAGAAGGCCGACCGCAAGGCCAGCGAAGGAATCCTCACGGTACAGGTCTCCGCCGACGGCCGCACCTCGACGCTCCTCGAGCTGAACTGCGAGACGGATTTCGTGGCCAAGAACGAGGCCTTCATCGCCCTCGCTAAGGAACTCGTGGCTCAGGCCGCCGCCCACGGCGTCGAGGGTTTCCTCGAGCAGCCTTACCACGCCGACAAGGCCCGCAAGGTGAACGACTATCTGAATGACCAGGTGCTCAAAATCGGCGAGAACCTCAAGGTCTCGCGCGTCCTGAAGTTTGAAGCCACCGGCGTGGGACGCGTCTCCGCCTACGTTCACACCGGCGCCAAGATTGCCGTCCTCCTCGAACTGGGTCTGAAGACCCAGGCCGCCGCCGCCAACCCGGACGTCGCTGAACTGGCTCGCCAGCTCGCGATGCAGGTCGTCGCCAACAATGCCCGTTTCGTCCGTCGCGAAGATGTCTCCCCCGACGTCGTTGCCAAGGAGCGTGAAATCGCTGCCGAGTTCACGAAGTCCGAAGCCGACAAGGCCATCGACGAGGCCAAGCGCATCGTCGAAGACTACAAGGGTCAGCTCGTCGAGCAGAAGGCCGCCAACGACGCGGAAGCCGTCGCCGAACTCGAAAAGCGTATCGGCGTAGGTGAGAAGCAGGTCATCGCCGCCGAAGGCCGCAAGAAGGGCCAGCTCTCCAACATGGAAAAGATTATCTCTGGCCGCGTGGATAAGTTCTTCGCTGAATCTTGTCTGCTCGAGCAGGCCTATTTCCGCGATCCGGAGCAGAAGATCCAAGCCTTGCTCGCTGCCGCCAAGACCAAGGTCGGCGAAGATGTCTCGATTGTGCGTTTCACCCGCTTCCAAGTGGGCGAGACCGCCGCCGAGTAAACTCTCCTCAGGGCAGCCTCATCAAGGCCGGACGCCGCGAGGTGGCCGGCCTTTTGCTTGGCTTGCCAACGCGGGCGTCAGGATTAGGCTGAGTTCATGCAGTTCCGGTCGGATATATTTTGGAAATCGAGCTGCGGCCGCTGTCCCGACTGCGGTGCGAAGGTGCGTGGCTCGGCCGATCGTCTGGGCTGGTTCGCGCGGCTGTGGGATACCCCGGCTCACTGTTCCGGCTGCGGCATGACGCTGCGTCGTAAGGAAGGCTTCTTCCTCGGCGCCATCGTCTGGAACTACGGACTCACCGCCTTCGGCGTGCTTCCTTTGGTGCTGCTGGCCCAGTGGTTCGGATGGGTCGGCTCAGTCTGGGCGATTCGTCTCGCGATCGGCACGATCTTCTTGGTGCCGCCGCTCATCCATGCCTTCGCCTGGCGCCTTTGGATCGGCACCTACTACGCCTTCCTGCCCGATCAGTTGCCGTCGGGTGGTCGTCGCCTCGACGACTAATCAGCGGCGGCGCGCCGCCATCTGGCGCACCAGTTCGACGAGGAAGACCGTGTCGCCTGCGGTCGCCCGGAGGTGACCGACGGTCTCGACGGTCAAAGCCTCGATGCGCTGTCTCGTCGCACCGACGCCGTGCAGGTCGGCGTAGGTGGATTTTCCATTCTCGGCATCGGCCCCGACGGGCTTACCCAGCGCGGACGCATCGGCGGTGAGGTCGAGTAGGTCGTCGGCAAGCTGGAAGGCGATGCCCGCGGCCCGTCCCGCTCGGCGGAAATGTTCGACGTCGATCGCGGAGGCCCCGCCGACCATCGCGCCCATCGCGAACGAGGCGCTGAGCATCGCGGCAGTCTTGCCGAGCAGGATGAATTCGACCCGCTCCGGATCCCCCTGCTGCCCGTCCATGTCTTCGGTCTGTCCGCCGACGAGCAGGGTCGAGCCCGCGGTCACGGCGAGTTCGCGGACGAGCGCGGTGGCGAGGGTCGGCTTGGCGGCGTAGCCGATGGCAAGGAGTTCGAAGGCCAGCGGAAGCAGGGCGTCGCCGGCGAGCAGGGCGGTGGCCTCGTCGAAGGAAACGTGGCACGAGGGGCGGCCGCGACGCAGGTCGGAATCATCCATGCACGGCAGGTCGTCATGGATCAACGAGTAGGTGTGGATGCACTCGAGCGCTGTCGCCGCGTGGGAGGCGTCGGCCTTCGGCGCAAAGGCCTCGGCGGAGGCGAGGCAGAGGACCGGCCGCAGGCGCTTGCCACCGGCTTCGAGCGAGTAGCGCATCGCTTCGTGCAGCCGGGTTGGGCGCACGGTAGCGTCGGGCGTCAGTTCACGCAGCGCGGTTTCTGCCTGAAGAACGAATGCCTCGTGCCGTGACTGAAACAGCGAGGCGTCCATCGTTCATTCGGCGTCGGCGCCGAGCTTGAAGAACGTCGCCGTGCGACCGACGCGGCCAATCACTTCGCTTTCGGTGAGCTGGGCTAGTTCCAGGGCCTGCTTATCCATTGCCTCGCGTTCGGCCGTGAAGCGGACCTTGACCAAGTCGGCGTTACGGAAGGCTTCCTCGAGCAGGTGGGCGATGCCGGCGTTCACGCCGGCCTTGCCGACGAACACCTTGGGGTCGAGCGTCTGGGCGAGGCTGCGCAGCTTGCCGCGTTCGGCGCCAGTGAGGCGGGGCTGGTCTTCAGAGCCTGATTCCATGCCCGCTATGACGCTCTGGCGGGGCAGGGGAGTCAACGGACTAATCGGCCGCGCCTTGCCGTCCTTGCTCCGCTGGGTATCATGATACCATCGATGAGCCCGACCTCCCCTTCGCCTGCGCCCATCGTGCTTCCTGTCGTGGAAATCGCCGCGGAAGTCCGTCCCTTGGACCCCGTCGTCGTGCACGTGCGCTGCGCTCCGAATTACGGCCACTCCCTGCGGATCTGGCAGAGCACGTTCCTGCTGGACCGTGATTCCGCCCACACGAGTTCGATGATCGGTTTCGAGAACATCTCCCTCTACCCTCATTGGATGTCCATCCCGCACGGACGGGCCCATCAGTTCACCCTGTTTTTCGAGCCCCTGCCCAAAATGGTCCGGGTCTTTGATCTGTCGGAAATCATCCCCGAGCCGCGTGGCTGGCACTTTCCGGCCATCCGGAGGAACCAGGAAGACGTCTACTGGCTGGACCTGCCTAACTGACGGAAAACGCCCCTATATTTCCCTTTGCCGGGGCATGGTCGGGGTAGTTCCTTCTTGCTAAGCCCCCGACGGTTCTTCATTTCCATGGGTCATCTTCGTTAGGGAGAGGGGCGGAGCCCTTCTCACGCTGGTCGGTAGGCGAAAGCCTATTCCAGACGGAGAGTCCGGCTAAACGGCGGGGCTCTCGGGAATTTCTCCCAAGTCGGCCATCATCAACCCAAAACTAACCCCCACCATGTCGGTCAATAAGTCGGAAGTCATCAAGAAGCACCAGCAGGACGCCAAGGACACCGGATCACCTGAAGTCCAAGTCGCCCTCATCTCCGCCCGCGTCACCCACCTGACCGAGCACTTGCGCACCCACCGCAAGGATTTCCACTCTCGTCGCGGCCTGATCATGCTGACGAACCGTCGTCGCAAGCTTCTGGCGTACCTGAAGTCGACGGATCTGGATCGCTACAACGCGCTCCTGGCCAAGCTCAACCTTCGCAAGTGAACGGCGCCTCCGGGCGACCTCGTTCACCGAGCGTCCCAGCCTAGGCTGGGACGTCCGTTTTTCACCCACCCAACCACAACCCGCCGAGCACTCCCGCCCGGCACCAAGCCACACCGCAAAACACCATGAAACAGAAACACTCCGTGACCATCGAAGAACTCGGTATCACGATCAACACGGGCTCCATCGCCCGCCTCGCCAACGGCGCGGTCACCATCAGCAAGGGCGAGACCACGCTCTTCGTGTCGGCCACCGCCGCTGAAGACCTGCGCTCCCCCGACCAGGACTTCTTCCCCCTGACTGTCGACTACCGCGAGAAGTTTGCGGCGGCCGGCCGTTTCCCGGGCAGTTACTTCCGTCGCGAAGGTAAGCCCTCCGACAAGGAAGTCTTAACCTCGCGTCTCTGCGATCGTCCCCTCCGCCCGCTCTTCCCTGAAGGCTTCCTCAACGAAGTCCAGGTGATCGGCCTGCTCCTCTCGGCGGACCAAATCAACGACGCCGACGTCCTTATGGTGAACGGCGCCTCCGCCGCGCTCCTTTGCTCCGATATCCCGTGGAACGGACCCATCGCGGGTATCCGCCTCGGTCGCGTCGCCGGCCAGTTCGTCGTCAACCCGACCCACGAACAGCAGTATGAGTCCGACCTGGATCTCATCTACGTCGGCAACGAGAGCGACATGATGATGATTGAAGGCTCGGCCGACCAGCTGCCGGAAGTCGATTTCATCGCCGCCCTCGAATACGCCCAGAAGGCCATCCAGCCGATCATCGCCGCCCAGCGCAAGCTCGCCGCGATGTACTCCAAGACCAAGCGCGTCTTCCCGCTCGTCGTCTGCGAACCCAAGGCCCTCGCCATCTGCGAACGCGTGGCCGCTGAAGGCGACCAACTCAAGAAGGCGATCTTCCTCGCCTCCAAGAAGGAACGTGGCGACGCCGTCAAGGCCGTGGTCGAAAAGTCCAAGGCCGCCTGCAAGGCCGAGCTCGGCGACGTCTTCGACTCCCGCCAGATCAAGATGGCCTTCGAAAAGCTCCAAGAGAAGGTCTACCGCAACGCCATCATCCAGAGCGGCGAACGCGCCGACGGCCGCAAGCCGCTTGATCTCCGCGCCATCTCCTGCGAAGTCGACGTGCTTCCTCGCGTCCATGGTTCCTCGCTCTTCCAGCGCGGCGAAACCCAGGGTCTCGTTCTCGCGACCCTCGGTACCTCCAAGGATGCCCAGGAAGTCGACGCCATCACCGGTGGCCCGAGCAAGCGCTCGTTCCTCCTGCACTATAACTTCCCGCCCTTCTCGGTGGGTGAGACCGGCCGTTTCGGCATGACCTCCCGCCGCGAAACCGGCCACGGTAACCTCGCCGAGCGCTCGCTGCTCTCCGTCCTGCCTTCTGAGCAGGACTTCCCGTACTCCATCCGTCTCGTCTCCGAGATCATGGAATCCAACGGCTCCACCTCGATGGCTTCCGTCTGTGGTGGCACCCTCGCTCTCCTCGACGCCGGCGTGCCCATCAAGGCCCCGGTTGCCGGTATCTCCTGCGGTCTCGTGACCGAAGACGCCGCCGGTAAGATCGTGAAGCACCGCGTGCTGACCGACATCATCGGCGCCGAAGACCACTACGGCGACATGGACTTCAAGATCTGCGGGACCCGCGAAGGCATCACCGCCTTCCAGCTGGACCTCAAAATCCACGGTCTCCCGATGAGCATCGCCAAGGAAGCCATCGCCCAGAACAAGGTCTCCCGCGACGCGATCCTGGACATCATGGCTAAGACCATGCCGGCCACCCGCGCCGAACTGAAGCCCTGCGCCCCTCGCACCCACCGCATTAAGATTCCGTCCGATAAGATCGGCGCGCTCATCGGCCCGGGCGGCAAGAACATCAAGCGCATCACGGAATACACCGGTTGCCAGCTCGACATCGATCAGGACGACTCCGGCTGGGTCACGATCTTCGCGACCGACGGCGAGTCCCTCGCCCGCGCGGTCAACGAGGTCAACCTCCTCTCGGCGCAGATTGAAATCAACAAGACGTATAAGGGCATCATCCGCTCGGTGAAGGAATTCGGCGCTTTCGTCGAATGCCTCCCCGGTCAGGAAGGCCTCGTGCACGTCTCCGAACTGGCCGACCACCGCGTCGAGCGCGTCGAGGACATCTGCAAGCTCGGCGACGAGATCATCGTCAAGTGCGTCGGCATCGACGACAAGGGCCGCGTGCGCCTCTCGCGCCGCGCCGCCATCGCCGAGAAGGAAGGTCGCGACTACGCTCCCGCCCCGAAGCCGATGGATCGCCCCCGCGGCGACCGTCCGGACCGTCGCTAAGCCCCGGTTGAACGAACAGACAAGGCCTCGGCTTACCCCGAGGCCTTTTTTGTGCCCGCTTACTTTGCGGGCTTATCAGCCGCTGTCACGCGTTCGAACCACGCCCGCGCGGTCTGGGTCGCATCGCCGTCGCGCAAGGGCCAACGGTCGTTGTGCGGATGCTTCACGAGCTCGTTCGGGAATTTTCCGAAGAGCGCCCCCATGTCGACCGTGAGATAAGTGACGCCGCTCGGCGCGAGCGCATCGATGAACCGCCGGGTCTGGGCACCGGCCTGGCTGACGAGCAGGGGCCGGCCCTGCAGCCGGCGCAGGCGCGCCGTGGCTTCCTCCCGGTAACGGGCGAGGGGCGAGCCCCAAGCGTGCCCTTGCCATTCTTTCATGCCGTCGAAGTGGTCGTGGGCCCAGAGGCCGCACCAGAGCTTGGCGACCTCGTCGTCGTGCAGGCCGAGGAAGGAGACCCCGATGGCACCGCGGGAGAACCCGCAAAGGACGACCTTCTTGGGGTCGCCGCCGAACTCCGCGCAGATTCGGGGAATGTTGGTCTTAGCGTAGCCGACGGTGGCGTCGACGTCGCCCCACCAGGTGATCTCGTTCTTCCGATGGTCCTTGGCGACGTAAGGTAAGACGACCCAGATGGCCCGGCCGCGCGCCAAGCCGTAGCCGAGGGCGGCGCCTTCGACTTCTCCGGTCGAGCCAGAGGTGGGAAAATAGTTACCCGTGTATTCGGCGATGACTGGCCAGCTCTTACCGCGGGCCTGCCAGTCCGGCGTCCAGTCATCGGGTAACGCGATCAGGTGATGCACCTTTGTGCCGGAGTATTCCGTCGCAATCACGGTGGCGCGCTTGCCGGGCTGCGGGCCCTGTTCCGTCAGTGGCGGAAGCGCGAGGTCAGCGGCGCTGAGCGACGTCGCCAAGGTCAGGAGCAGCAGGGCGAGGCGCATCGGGCGATCAGACCGGCTTGTTGTCGACGACCTGCGTGCGCGTCCAGAGATCGTGCCAGGCGCGCTTGTCGCGGCGGAAGAGGGGCACGTGGAAGTTCACGATGCCCAGCAGCATGAAGAAAGGGTTGGGCAAAGTGAAGAACGCGGCCTTCCAGGCCGACCGGAGCAGCGAGGCCAGGAAGCCGGGCGGCGCGGCCTCAGGGAGGCTAATCGTTCGCAGGTTGAAGATGCGTTTGCCGAGGGTCCGGCCGGCGAGGAGCCATTCCTGCAAGGCCAGCGCAAGTAGCATCGTGACGAAGCTGACATTACCTTGGAAGGAATACCATGTCATGAAGGCCTGGAGGTCCGCCTCCTTCGGGTTGCGGGCCATTTCCAAGACCCGATCCAGGTCGCGCGGCGCGCCGGACTTGAAAGCCTCGACGTATTGGTCGCTGAACCGCTGCGACCAGGCATCGGCTCGTTGGCGGGCGGCGAGTTCTTCGGGTCCAGCCAGCATCCCAGCCAAGGCCCAGCCGAGGAACATCAACGGGATGACGTCTCCCAGACAGGCGAGCGTCCGCCACCAAAATCCCGCAGGCGGCGGCGGGATGGGGGGAGGGTTAGCCACGGGCTTGGGCGCGCTCGCAGGCATCGAGCGTGTTCTTCATCAGCATCGCGACGGTCATCGGGCCCACGCCGCCGGGGACGGGCGTGATGGCTTCGCAGAGAGGGGACACGGCGTCGAAGTCCACGTCGCCGACGATACGATAGCCGGTCTTCTTGGTGGCGTCCGGGACGCGGTTGATACCCACGTCGATGACGATGGCCCCTGGCTTGACCATGTCGGCGGTGATGAAGCGGGGTTTGCCGATCGCGGCGACGACGATGTCGGCCAGGCGGACGATGGCGGGTAGGTCCTTGGTGCGGGAATGGGCGATGGTCACGGTACAGTCGCAACCTTTGGCGAGGAGCAGGGCGGCGGCGGGCTTGCCGACGATGAGCGAGCGGCCGACGACGACGGCGTGCTTGCCGGCGGTCTCGACGCCGGAGCGGCGGAGGAGTTCGACGACGCCGGCGGGTGTGCAGGCGGCGAAGGCGCCGGGAACCTCTTGGACGAGGCGACCGATGCTTTGTGTGCCGAAGCCGTCGACATCCTTGTCGGGCGAGACGCGGTTGAAGACCTCGGTCTCAGGCAAGTGCTTGGGCAGCGGGGCTTGGATGAGGATGCCGTGCACCGAGGCGTCAGCGTTGAGGGCGTCGAGGTGGGCGAAGAGTTCGGCCTTGGTGACCGTCTCAGGGAAGAGTTGGAGCGAGGCCCTCATGCCGACCTCGGCGGCGGTCTTCTGCTTCTTGGTCACGTACGAGACCGAGGCGGGGTCGTCGCCGACGCGGACGAAGGCCACGTGGGGCACGACCGGGGCGAGCCTGCCCACGCGTTCCTTCACTTCGGCGAGGACCTGTTGGGCGATGGCGTTGCCGTCGATGAGGCGCATGGGCCTGATTAAGACGGACCCGCCGCCGAGGGCGAGAAAAGTCCTCCGGCGTCCGGCGGATGATTGTCTCGCCCTGCGCCGGCAAATACCTCAATCCCAAGGCGTGCCTTCCGAAGGACCCATGCGTATACATAAGTTCCTCGCCCAGGCGGGGGTCTGCTCCCGTCGTGAGGCGGAGCGGCTGGTCGTCTCGGGGTCCGTGATGATCAACGGCAAGCTGGCCGTGACCGGTCAGCCGGTCGACCCGGCCGTGGACACGGTCATCTGTGAGGGGCAGCACATCAAGCCGCTGGGCCGCACGGTGGTGCTGATGATGAACAAGCCCCGCGGCTACCTCTGCACCAACGACGATTCGCACGGTGGCCAGACGGTCTTCGACATGGTCCCTCCTGAATATGGTAAACTGCGCCTGTTCTGCGTCGGTCGCCTCGACAAGGATTCCGAAGGTCTGCTCATCCTGACCAACGACGGAGAATTGGCCAACAAGGTCATGCACCCCTCGGGTGGCGTCATTAAGCGCTACGAGATCATCCTGAATCGTGATTACGATCCGACCCTCACGCCGCGGCTGCTCAAAGGGGCGGTCGAGGAAGGGGAGCACCTGCGCTTCAAGAAAGTCATTCGTCACCCGGACAACGCTGCCCACCTCGAGATTCATCTCGACCAGGGTCGTAAGCGCGAGATCCGCCGCCTCTTTGAGATCTTCGGCTTTCACGTGAAGACCCTCCGCCGCTTCCAGATTGGCGGCCTGGTTATCCGGAAGATGCCCTTGGGCGATTGTCGCCCACTTTCCCGCAAGGAAATCGACTCGATTTTTGAGAACTGAGCGGGGGCGTTGCATCTAGGGCTTGCACCCACGGTCTGGGGCTTTTTCCTAGGGGAGACCCCTTATTGCCGTGCACCCCTCACGCCTGCTCGCTCTTCTCCTCTGTCTCTGCTCTCTCTGGGCCGGACCGGAGACCAGTCTCAAACTCGTCTGGTCCGACGAGTTCAACGACAAGGAGATCGACAAGAAGAAGTGGAACATCGACAACGCTGATGGCGTCCGGATTGTAGACGGGCAACTTTCCCTTGAGATTACGCCCGGCTCGAAGCCGATGTTCTGGCGCGGCTCCAGTGTCAATACGGACGGCAAGTACGAATCGAAATACGGGTATATCGAGGCTTCAATCCTGTTCATGCAGACGGGCGGTCATGGCGGTGGCTTCGGCATTGGTAACCGGGACCGTCGTCACCCTGCCGCGAGTATGGGTTTCAGCAATGGTGGCGGCGACTCGGTCGGTCTTGCCCTAGGGATCGTCAACGAGGAGCGCGGTCGCACCCTCAGTCCGAAGGAGAACCCAGTTCCAAGAGACAAAAGCTACAGCCAGAAATTCCATAAGTTCGGCTTTCAGTGGAGTGCCGCCGACTACCGTTGGTATGTCGACGGCCGGCTGGTTTACACCTTGCGGACGCCGACCGTCCCCTCGACGCCGAAGCCGATGACCATATACTTCGACCATAGCCGGCTGGGGGAAGCCGGCCTGATGAAGAACTATAAGGACCCCAAGATGGGTCCGGAGCCCATGCGGATCGACTGGGTCAGGGTCTACCAGTAATCCGAGCAGGCTTGCGTCCCTTAGGTTACTGGATTTACTCGATATAAGCCCCTTCCATGAAAGCCACCCCGCTTTTCTCCCTGCTGCTCGCCCTGACGTTGGGCGCCGCTCCTAACGCCGGCCTGAAGCCAGTCTGGGAGGATGATTTTAACGCCAAGGAACTCGACCCCAAGAAGTGGAGTATCAACGGGTCCGCCCGCATCGTCGATGGTAAGCTGCAGCTGGAGGTCACTCCCAAGGAAAAGGCCGGTTTCTGGAACGGCAGTAACGCGAATACTTCCAAGCATTTCACCCACGGTCAGGGTTACTTCGAAGCCTCCATCCGCGCCGTTCAGAGCAAGAACCGCGGCTGGACCGTCTTCGGTATCCGTAATCAGGATATGTCCAAGGTGCCTTCCGCCTCGTTGCACCTAGTCTTCACCGGAGACGACCGCATCGACCCGACCCTGCACCTCGTCGAAGATGCTGGCCAGGAGCGCCTGAGCCCGAAGGACAGGGTCATTGCGATGGCTGGCGGGAAATCGTACAAAAAATTCCTGACTTACGGGCTGCAGTGGACCGCCACTTCCTACATCTGGTATGTCGAGGGTCGTCAGGTGCATAAGCTCTCTCGCCCGATTCCCAAGGAGCCGATGTACATCGAATTCTACCAGCACTTGCCCGAAGGCGGCCTGCTCAAGGATTTCATGAACCCAAAGCTCGGTCCCGAGCCGATGCAGATCGACTGGGTCAAGGTCTTCAAGATTCCGTGAGCTAAACCTCTTTATCCTTAAAACCCCATGAAACAAGTCCTCAGCCTTCTCGCCCTGACGGCCTCCCTGAGTGCCGTCAACCCGGCTTCGAACATGAAGCTGGCTTTCTCCGACGAGTTTGACGGCCCGGCGCTTGATGCGGCCAAGTGGGGTACCATCGGCGAGCCTACCGCGATGAGCTTCGTCACCGTCGTTAAGTCCAAGGCGCTCCGTATCGCGCTCATCACGAAGGAGGATATGATTCAGTCCAACGGAATCAGCACGCGTGGAAAATTCGAGCAGAAGCTGGGCTATTTCGAAGCGTCCATCCGGATGAACAAAAATCTGGGGCATACCGGGCATATGTCGCTCCGCGGCCATGACGAGAAAGTGCCGCCTCACATCAATGCTCTTTGGGAGGGGCACGGTGATGATCACCTTACCCCCTGGGCCCGCTACACCGATGACGTCGGCCAGAAAGACCTCCGGTCTGACTCCTCCGGCAAGAAGATCCTCAAGGGCGGAGAGCCTTCCAAGAAGTTCAATACCTACGGTATCCTTTGGACGGAGAAAGCTTTCACTTGGTACGTCAACGGCAAGCAGTTTCATAAGGTCGAACGTACGCCCATCACCCAGCCCATGAGCCTGCAATTCACCCACCGCATCGGGGAGTGGGAACGCCCGAAACTCGTGCTTAAGGAGCTGCCGGACGACGTCGATATTGACTGGGTCAAGATTTGGAAATGAATCCCATGCGCCTGCTCGCCTTACTCTGTCTGGTCACTTCGGCTTTTGCTCTCGACCCCACCATCGGTAAGAAGCTCGTCTTCTCAGATGACTTCAACTCCGGTAAGATTGATGACACGAAGTGGATGGTGATCGGCGGCGGCGACCTCTTCACGTTCGTCAAGGCCGGTAAGGAGAATGTCCTGCGGATTGGTCTCAAGATGGGGCCTGATATGATTCAGTCCAACTCCGTCAGCACGCGGGGTAAGTTCAGTCAGCAGTATGGTTATTTTGAGGCTTCGATGCGCATGAACGCCTCCGACGGTCATACGGGAATTTTTCGCATCGCCTCCGACGATGAGAAGGCCGCACCGAGCATCATCATCGCTTTCCATGCAACGGGCAAGGAGCGTGTCAACCCCTGGGCCCGTGCCTCGCTCGAATCCGGCCAGCAGGACTTCCGGCCGGACAAGCCGCTGCCGCCGATGAAATCCGGCGATCTCTCCAAGAAGTTCCACACCTACGGCATCCTCTGGAGCGAGCGGACCTTCACGTGGGTCATCGATGGTAAAATCGTCCATAAGCTGGATCGCAAGGAGTTCGTCCGACCGATGAACATCACGCTCACGCATCGCATCTTGGAAGAGAATCGGCCGAATCTCAACGTGAAGACCCTGCCCGACGACGTCGACATCGACTGGGTGAAGGTCTGGAAGTAGGCCTGCGTTCAAAAGAGGTTTGCATCAGCGTCCCGCTCGGCATCCTGCGGGGTACTTTCATGTCCGCTCCCTACGACAAGAACCATCCTTTCCCGGCTCGCCTCGTCGACCGGCGTCGCCTGAGCTCCCCAGCCAGCCAGAAGGATACCCAGCATTACTCGGTCTCCCTCGCCGGCAGTGGCCTGACCTACAAGTGCGGGGATAGCCTCGGCGTCTTCCCGACCAATAACCCTAAGGCGGTCGTTGCCTTGCTCCAGGCCGCCGGCTTCACGGGCGAGGAGCCGGTGACCATCCCGAAGGATCTGGCTCCGATCTCGCTCC
>Ga0209768_10001442_pt1 | contig 15262 bp, 8 predicted proteins | sample LauGreSBDMM110SD_3_FD_187564 | JGI IMG/M metagenome (GOLD analysis project Ga0209768, IMG submission 187564) | Freshwater lake microbial communities from Lake Michigan, USA - Sp13.BD.MM110.SD (SPAdes) (version 2) | ecosystem: Environmental > Aquatic > Freshwater > Lake | place: Lake Michigan... | reverse complement strand
ATCAGAAAAAGAACGCTATGAAAAGGCCCAAGCCGTCGCCCAACGCGTCGGTTTAGGCAAGCGCCTGAATCAATTAGCCCAAGCCTTGTCCCACGGAGAACAGCGCCAACTCGAAGTGGGCTTGGCGCTGGCCAGCCGCCCCCAACTGCTCCTGCTCGACGAGCCCATGGCAGGTATGGGGCCAGAAGAAACCGAACGTATGGTGGGTTTGTTAGACAGCCTGCGCGGCGAGACGACGGTGGTACTTGTAGAACACGACATGGACGCCGTTTTCAAACTGGCTGACACGATTTCAGTCTTGGTTTTTGGCAAGGTCATTGCCACTGGAAACGCCCAAGAGATCAAAAACAACCCGTCAGTCAAAGTCGCCTACCTCGGTGATGAGTTTCAACACAACAACCTGCCGCAGGTCAATCCATGAGCGATCTGCTTCGGGTAGAGAATTTACAAACGTCGTATGGTCCAAGCCAAATCCTCTTTGGTATCGACATGCAGATTCCCGCTGGCGGCTTTGCCACTTTGCTTGGTCGCAACGGCATGGGCAAAACCACCACGGTGCGGTCTATCTTGGGTTTGACCCCTGCCCAAAGTGGCACCGTTCACTTCTTAGGCGAACGCATTGACCAACTCAGCCCAGACCGTATCGCCCGCATGGGTATGGCCGTGGTTCCCGAAGGCCGTTTGATTTTTCCCACCTTGACCGTTACCGAAAATTTAAAAGCGTTCGCAGCCAACCGCAATGCGTCATCTGCGCCTTGGACGCTGGAGCGTGTCTTTGCCCTCTTCCCCCGATTAGCCGAACGCAGCCGCCATATGGGCAACCAGCTATCAGGTGGGGAGCAACAGATGTTGGCCATCGGACGAGCGCTAATGACCAACCCCCATTTGCTGATCTTGGACGAAGCCACCGAGGGCTTAGCGCCTTTGATTCGTGAAGACATTTGGAATTGCTTGGGAGCCCTTCGCGCACAAGGCCAAAGTATTTTGATTATTGATAAATACGTTCAGCGCTTGGTGCAACTCGCCGATCACCACACCTTGATTGAACGCGGCAAAGTGGTCTGGAGTGGAGACTCGAACGCATTGAGCGAGAACCCTGAACTCTGGCATCGCTACATCGGGGTTTAAAAGGAACAACTATGAAAATACTACAACCCGCCGCATGGCCCCGGCCCCGCGGTTACTCCAACGGGGTGATGGCCAGCGGAAAAACGGTGTGTGTTGCCGGAATGATCGGATGGGATGCGCAATGCCAATTCCAAACCGATGACTTTGCTGGCCAAGTCCGCCAGGCCCTGGAAAACATCGTTGCCGTGTTGAACGAAGCAGGCGCCAAACCGGAACATATCGTGCGAATGACTTGGTACGTAACCGACAAGCGCGAATACCTCGCGGCTGCCCGCGAAATCGGTCTGGCTTTTCGAGAAACCATTGGTAGCTTTAACGCAGCCATGACGGCAGTGCAAGTTTCTGCCCTGATTGAAGACCGGGCGAAGGTGGAAATTGAAGTGACGGCGGTGATTCCGTAAGTCACTTAAAAAAAGTTCCTTCTACGGCTTATGAACTAATCAAAACATCGATGGCTAAGTCAGTCCACTGAAAAGTACTTTGATCTGAATCAGAAAGCCAACCGCCAATAATATCCTCAGGCAATAGGCTCGACGTATTAAGACCAGACAGAGTTAAGGTCGAACCATAGGGTACCTGATCAAGCCCTAATAAACTGGATAAATCGATAACTACATTTCCATTTGTTTGATCGACAAAAATACCTTTATTGACATCCTCGGTCTTTAATCCAGCAAACAACAAATAATCGGTACCAGGCTGAAAATCGAATATTTCCGCATTAATGGATGCGTTTGAATGATCAATAGGGGCAATCACAAACAAATCACGACCTTCTCCACCGTAGGCCTTAGTCTGGCCATTACCTAAAACCAAAGTATCGTTACCACTTCCGCCGTCCATGAAAACATTGGAGTTACTTTTAAAGTAGTAATCGCCAGAAATTAAAGTGTCATTTCCATCAAACCCACGAAGAACATCGCTGGTACCCGTCGTGTTACTACCAGCCACAATGTAATCATTTCCTGATCCACCTTGAAGCAAGTCAGAACCAGCGCCACCCAGCACGTGAATAGCATCCCCGCCAAAATAAAAACTATCGTCACCAGCACCAAAATCTAAAAACCATTGTTGAAGATGCTGATTCCATTTGGTAGATATATATTCTATTGATGATTCAGAGTTGTAACTTGTAAATTGCGACTGAAATATAACAATACCGCCAGCATCTGGGTTGTTTTTATTTTCAAGATAACCTTTGAGAATTGGTGAAGTGAAAAATAGCTCCTCTTGACCAACAGAAAGGGAGTCACCAAAAGTTTCTACCATGGATTGTTTTTCAGCTGTATTCAAAAAAGAGATACCAGAAAAATTAAATGCAGAATCGACCATTACTAAGTCGCCACCACCCAAACCAATAAAAATATCGCCAACGGCAATGCCCGAGACTTTATCGGACAAAGTAGAACCAAGAGCGATAATATTATTAGAATGGGTTTGAACACTGAAATCAGTAGCCTGATTGTTTACCGATGCTATAAAAGCAGTATTTCCCATCTCAACCGTTAAGCGTGCACGTTCAGTATTGTCAGAAATAATGCTGATGCTTAAAGGATCAGACACATTTCCATACTGATCGGCGGCAGTCACGAAATAATCAGTGAGATAGACAGCGCCATTCAAAGGGGTGGTAGCCGTTGAAACATAAGGACTAATGGAGTCTGAACCAATGACCTGAACTTTACTTTTAAGCAAGTCGACAATCTCGATTTCACTCACTGTTGTTGCAATCGATACAGGAAAACCTGTGACTGTTGGGGCATCCCGATCAATCACAACTTGGCCTGCAAAATTTTCTTGAGACGTATTGCCAGCACGGTCGATTCGACGATAGTACATATCGTACTCGCCTGATTTTGAGACTTGATTTACATTTAACCAAGCCAAGTTTTCGGGACTAGAACTTGCAATAGACGTATCGACCATACGGTACTGCACCCACTCATTCAGAGAATCTAGGGATCGGTCGTATTTTAGAAGTGGCAGCGATCGACCGTTAAAATCTAAAAATCCGTTTGTGTTAATATTATTTGGAACTCCTTGATCTAAAACAAAATTAACTTCTAGGGAGTTGGATGAATTTCCTGCACGGTCTTTTTGGATTGAAATTAAATTATAGATCCCATCAAGACTAGGCGCAGTAGGGCTAAAAGTGAAATTATTAACATCAACAAGGTTGCCTAATTTAACCCACTGACTAAGAACCTCAACAGTTGACTCATCATATGAGCTTGAATTACGCGGTTGAATCTTATCCAACACGAGTGAAGAAGTATATATATCATTTGAATAAATACCAGTGTTTCTAGATAAGCTAATGTCATCATCTATTAAATCTAAAGGCTTTACGTTGTCACATATAAATTGAAAACCACCAACTTCCGACGAATTACCAGCTACATCAATTTGCCGGTAATACAGCTTCATCGATGCACCATTGATAAACTCTTTGCTTGAAATATTAAGAAAATCTACCCATTTTGCATTATCTATCGCTGGAATTATCCCCTTGGAATCTGCGCGAACAAGCTGATATTGCGTAATTAATTTTGAACCGCTATTTTCAGAGGAAATAAAGTAGTCAGATGCAAGATGGACGCCGCTTGCAAAATTTAATTCATCGTTATGATTTAAAATATCTTGTGCAATGAGGATGGGGGTACCATCCAACTTTACGTGTAAGTTAGGAGAAATGCTATCGTAAATAAATTTGATTAATTTTACATTGTCATTACTAGCTTCCAATGGTTTTATATATATCGCATTGAATCCTTGACTTATTTCTAATGTCGTTGCCTCCGCATACCAAACATCAGGTAATCCTGGTTCACCCAAACCCGTGGTTGAAACGCCATAAACAAACGATGTTTTGGCAGTGGCACCACCTGGAACATTAAAGGTCCAGTCAGAAGTGATATGGTCAATACTTGATGCCCCAGTATCATTAACCAGTCTTAATCCTTCAGTGTCAATATAAGTTTTATTGAGTAAAGTCAATGCACTTACTGCTGTGGTAACTTGCGACAAATTAACTTCTAAATCGTTTTCAGAACCTATCTGAAGTAACAAAGACTTGATGTCGTTAGCAGATCCCAAATAGCCAGAAACATCCAAATCGGTCAAGGCATTTGTCTGTAAATCATCAAGTTTTGCTACTACCAATTCAGATAAGTTTTGAATCAGGGCTTGCTTGTTGATTGAATCACCATAGATTTGTAATGTAGTTGTTAGCAAATTGGATACAGCAACTGCCTTTTTTTGTAAATTTGTGCCTTCATTGGCATTCAAAGTCGAATTTGATAGCGCAACATAGTCAGTTGAGGGATCTAGTCCAAAGATTTCAGTGACTTTTTGATTCGCACTGGCAATATCCATTTTTCCAGATGAAGCCAATCCATTTGCCAAGGTGGTGAGCGGGGTAATGTTGACCGACTTCCCGATCATTGATTCAGCAACCTCCAGTTGCCCCTTAAATACCGTCCTTACCCCACTATTATCTATGTAATAAGTTGAAAGAACATCAGGATTCGATATCCCCAGGGCTCTTAATTGTGGTTGTGCATTAGCCTTTTCAACATCTGTTAATAAATTGATAGGCTTGACAATCAAGTCGCCTGAAGAACCGCTAGGTAGTTTAAAAAGTCCTGAAGAATTAGTGATTGTTAAGTTTTCAGTAGGACTTAACAAACCATCCCTATTTGCATCTTGAAAAACCAATCCATTGACCAAGTAACCATTGATTGCGCGCCCTGTAATTACAGTGATCGGGGCTACATTAGCACTTGCATTAGCACTTGCATTAGCACTTGCATTGGCACTTACATTAGCACTTACCGCTTCCCCAGTATCTGAAGCCCGTCCTACACCCGCGGAAGGCAAAGTGATCGGATCTACTTTTACACTTACCTCTTCACTTGTATCTGATGCCCCTCCGACACCTGCGGAAGGCACATATAAAGATGAGCAGCCTTGTAAATATAATCCGCTTACTAAGGAAAAAACCAATCCGCCCTCCATACCTTGCGGTACCGAGGAGCGTTTTTTAAGTAATTTATTAGTAAGTTTTGACACGACTTAACTGGGCAATGCGGGCGCCTTCGAATCTCCCTCACCACGATTCAGGAGGCCTTTTTCAAGTAAATCTGCAGCTACTTTATTGCAAGTATTTGCAAGATCAGTGAACCCGCTGATCGGCAGGAATAGTTCTACCGTTTGTTCGGAATGCAATGCTTTAGCATCGGCACCGCTCGTAGGACGAAGAGTCCCAAGTCTGAAGCGAATAACACCGTTGATAATTTGGGCAGACATGACTGTATCGGCATATATGTTTTGCATTTATCGTTCCTTAAATGAGTTGGTTGAAATATCGGTGAATGGTTTAAAAATGTACTGTAAGAAGGTACGTTGCTGCGTAATGATGTCGACTTGGGCCACCATTCCGGGAATTATTTCTAAAGGTTTCCCATTTTTATCTACAATTTTTTCAGTGCTTGTCAGTCGAATAGTGTAGAAACTTTCTCCTTTTTCGTTGTTGGTTGCATCCGGTGAAACCGATTTAACTTTCGCTTCAAAAGTCCCGAACAGTGCGTAATCATACGCAGTGATTTTGGCTTTTGCTTTCATTCCAGGGTATACAAAGGCCACATCCGACGGTCTTAGTTTGGCTTCAATAATCATCTGATTGTCTTGGGGAACAATTTCAACGAGTGGATCGCCCGGTTTCACAACACCGCCAGTGGTCGTCAAAAATACACGTCCAATGACACCATTAACAGGCGAAATAACATCTGTTCGCCGAACCTTGTCTCCTAAACTCACCAGAGTGTCTTCCTTCGCTTTGAGATCACTAGAAATACGGTTGTATTCTGCGAGTGCTGACTCACGCTGCTCCCGAACCATCTGTTTTTTTTCAGCCAAGGCACGCTCTACCCGAATTAATTCGGCTTGGGGCTCTAAGCCTTCTTTGGTCAAATTTTGAATGACCAAATACTCCCGCTCTGCTAATTTAACCATTTGGCTTAACTGCAGAATTTTTTCTTGCCGAATGGAATATTCTGCAAGTTCCGATTGAATAATTTCTGGCACCGACTGCGATAGTTGGCCTGTAAACTCTGGCGCCCTCTGGCTTATTTCTGCCATTAGACGGATGGCCCTCACCTTTAAAGTGCTGTTTTGCTTTCTATAACTTTCTAGATCACTGCTGTACTGCACTGCATTGAGCTTAAATAACAATTGCCCTTCTTCCACAGTATCGCCAGGTTTTATTAGTATGTCTGTCACTATTCCGCCTTCCAGGTTTTGCAGCGTCTTGACAGAGTCTGAGGGGCTCACGCGACCTTCAGCGTGAGCTATCACATCCATTTTTCCAATTGCCATCCAGATGACCAGCGCAGCTAAAAAAATGGCAATCAACACCAGCGTCTTGCCATGCTGTAATTCTGGATCATCGTCCGTCATGTCACGCCTCTGGCATTGGCCTGTAGTTTCTGTAAAACCACATCCCGAGGGCCGTATTCAATCAATCGACCTTGGTCTAATACTGCAATTTTTGTAGCCAGTCTGAGCGGCGCGGGCCTATGGGTCACAAACAATACTGTTTTTCCAATCAGGCTTTGGGAAAGCCTTTCTATAACTTGTAATTCTGTGGTCGGATCCAATCCCGTGGTGGGCTCGTCCATGATGATGATCGACTTGTCTTCATACAGCATTCGGGACAAAGCCAACAAGCGGCGCTGACCCCCCGAAAGTTTTTTGCCGCCTTCGCCGATTTCGGTACTCAGCCCATCGGGAAGATTTTTTAAAACCTCACTAAAACCACTGAGTTCACAGGCTCGCATGATATTTTCGCCATCGGCCAAACCAGACTGCAACGTGATATTGCGGGCGACTGTATCTTTGAACAAATGGGTTTCTTGAAGCAAAATTCCAAAACGCGCTAAGAATGTTTTCCGATCTAAATCACGAACATCTACGCCCCCTATGCGTATGAATCCGGATTGAAAGGTGGCCAAGCCAAGCAAAGCCCGGATAAGCGTCGTTTTTCCGGAGCCCGTGCGACCTAGTATGGCCACTCTGTCACCTGCATCAATGCGCATGGTGCAATTTTCTATCGTGGAAGATTTTGCTTCAGGGTATGTAATTTCGACATTCTCAAAGGAAAGATCCGCAGACAATTTCGTTGCGTCAACAGCGCCTGTTTGAACATCCCCTGTTTGTAAAATTTGAGAAATCGTTTTGTAACTTTCGATCGCTTGCGACAAACGGGTCAATAAATTAACGACCTGTGAGAATGGAGCAATGGCCCTGCCGGCCATTAACGTTGCAGCAATCAATGAGCCCGTCAATGAAGAGACTAAAACGCCAACGCTAATTAAGGCAATTTGATTGAACTGGGTAATGAAATTTACCCAATTGGTCGCACGGTTGCTGACATTTTTTGAGTAGATGGTTTGATCGTTTTGAGAATGGGTGGCAAGTCGCCACTTCTCTGAGAAAAAATCATCCTTGCCCAGACAATTAATTGTTTCCTTGGCCGCCAAGCACTCGAACATGATGGCTTGTTTTCCATGGCCCAATCCTTGAATTTTTTTCGCTGAATCGCGCATCCTGGTGTGTGAATACCAACCCACTACCAAAAGAACAGCAATCGATACGATGGGCACCAAAACCAAGTAGCTTGAAAGCAAAAAAATCATTGCTAAAAACAACAAAGAGAATGGAATATCGACAAACGTGGTGATGGTAGCGGCCGCTAAAAACTCCTTCAGGGAATCAAACTCCCGCACGATAGAAGCACTCGCCCCAGAACTCCCCTGACCTGTTTTTTGTGCCCGAAGAATAATTTCTTTGAATAATTTTTCAGAAATAACCACATCAATTTTTTTTCCTGCGTAATCCAGCAGGCTTGATCGAATTTGTCTGACTAAATAGTCTAAAGTGAGAAGGATAGCTACCCCTACCAGCAAAGACACAAGGGAGTCGATCGCAGCATTCGGCAAAATACGGTCATAAACGACCATGGAAAACAAAGAAACGCTAAATGCGAAGAAATTCGCCAGCAGCGATGCTAAAGCTGCATATTGGTAGTATTTTTTTTGAGCCTTTATTTCGTCCCAAAACCAAGCCCCGGAAGGTACCGGGGCAATCATGAGTTAGGCTTTATATTTCCCTGCACCACAGACCTAGGGGCAAGGAATCGCGTGGTTAGCATATTATTAACGTGTAGATATCGGTAGTAGGCAATCGATACATCAAACCAATTGTCGATAAGCAACTTTACCTTATCGTACAAGTCGTCCTCCGACTGTTGAAGGTCAATCAGCGTTCCGCGGTTCACTTCAAACAATTTTGCAGTTGATGCAAAAGTAGCCATGCTGGCATCAACCCCCGCCTTTCGGAGCTCGAGCGCTGAATACAAATTATTGACATCGTAGCCTGCGCGCATCAGGGCCGTGCGGAGTCCTTTTTTCTTGGAATCTAATTCTGCACGCGCTTGGATATACCTGGAATTCGATTGGGTCAGTCGAGCACCTTCAGATCCGCCTGTATAAAAATTTTGCGTTAACGTAATCAACCCTGAATAGTCGGCATTGTGTTTATCGATCGATGAAAATAACCGATCAGACCGCGAAAGTTCTAGTTGGATGATGGGCGACCGATTGGATTTCGCCGCATCCAAATCCAAGGCGGAAGCATCTACAAATGCTTGCGCCTCTATGAGCAAAGGATGCTCTTTAAGTTGGTCTTCCATGTCAAGCTCTGAAAGTACCACGCGGTCAGCGACGGTAGGAAGCGTTAGGTTTTCTGGCAGATTAAACTCTCGAAGCACCGAGGTGGCATTGTTCATTTGCAATTCAATTTGCTGCAAATTGATCCTACTGTCACTGACTTTCAAATCGGATCTGGCAATATCGTAAATCGTACCTGAACCGAGTTCAAATTTACGCATGATTTTTCGAGCCGTTTCTTTGCGCTGCTCCTCAAAGTTGTTGACCCACAACCTTTGAATTTCAAATCGCTGCTTGTTCATTGCCGCTTCGAGCAGTGAATACATTAACTCTGACTGCTGAATGAATGATCGCGCCGTTTGCGCCTCCACCTTTTTTTGCGCAGACTTCCAAGTATTGAGCTTAACGCCTCCGTCATACAAGAGTTGTTTAACTCCTATCTGCGATGTTGTTGAGTTGTAGTCAATCGAAGACGATCCTGACAAAGGATTCGCTCCATATGAACGTACACCGTAGTCTAGGCCGCCCGTAATTTGCGGGCGCAAAGCGGATCTGGATTCATCTGCGCTGGCTTGTGCGTACTCCACGCCAACCCCAGCCGAAGTCCAATTGGGATGCTCCATCACGGCAATGGCCAAAGGAGTCCGCACTGCCTCCGAGAAGCCTTCTGAGGAAGGAACCGGTAAAACTGAGCGCTTGATCAATTCTGCGATTTTCAAAACGGGCATAGCGCCCGCCGAGCGTTCCTTGATCAGACTCTCAATGAGTTTGCGCGGCTGTCCCTCAAGGGAAGCCGGAGTAGTCAGCGGTAAGTTTTGGGCCTGAGCGACACCAAATAGTGTCCCGGCTAAAAGCAGGATAGTGCGGCTGACAACCCCATCATGCAGCATGCGCATTGTGCAAGAGAATTAAATCCGCAACGCTCAGATGGTAGGTGCCGATGTCTAAACCATAGCTTGCAGTCGACTGCTGAGACGTTTGTTGGTAGTTACCATTTTCACCTGACCCGTTGACGATAGGCAGCGGCGGTGAAACCAATTGGCTCAATGTCACTTTGCTATCGCTTAACCGGGTTTCGATGGAAGTTGTACCTAATTGCGTTTGGCTAAAACCTGAATAAATATCGTCTTGCGCAGCAGCAAAGTCAACCATCCGCAGGCCCTTATTCACCCCAGAGACATCTAAGAAGGAGTCAAATACTTCCAACTTGTCCGCACCAGAACCGCCAAAAACGTTGATCTGTCCTGAGTTTCCAAAAACAGTGAAAGTATCGCTGCCAGATCCACCATTGGCCGTCAAAGTATCACGTGTTGCAGCTGTGCCCAAAGAACCCATCACACCAGTCGCAATTAAATGGTCGTTCCCGCTGCCACCGTAGAGGTAGTCCGAGCCTGGCAAGTTGCCCGCTGCGTAAGCCACATTGTCAAGCGTAACCCCATGGGTTGTAGCTGTTCCGTTGGATGTAATGTCAAGTGCAACCTTGTTATTGGCATTTGCAAGAGTACTCGCCAATTTAAAGGTGAAACTCAAATCCGCATTGTCCGTACGAATGATGTACAACGGAGAGGCCTCGGTGAGTGCTGTTCCAGAAACAGCAATTCCAGTTCCACCAGAGGCCTTGTAGATAACTTTGTCTCCCGTTTGGAACTCGTAGTATTTTCCAGCGTGAAACTCAAAAGCATCGGTACTCAAATTAGCGCCAGAGAAAACTCCCTCATCTGGTGTGTGCTGATATGAGGACACGCGATGTGACGAACCTCCAATCAAAGTATCGTCACCCACACTCCCAATCAACATATCGGAGCCATTGCCGCCAAAGATAATGTCATCGCCAGCTGCGCCATTGATCACGTTATTGCCTTTGTTACCGATGATTAAATCACTTAGAGAAGACCCGTTGACGTTGATATTGGCAGACCCTAAAACTTCAAGCGCACGGGTGGTGGTGCCAAAGAAACCTGTATCTGTGCTTGAGGATTTCACATCAGTGGTCATGTTCACTGTGAGCTGGGACGTAGCGTTTACGGTACGATTTCCACCTTCTTCGAAGGCCACCCGCAACCCACTCGCCAAAGAAACTGTGGTGTCCATATTGACTGTAGCGCGGGTGGTGGCTGTCAAGGCACCCTCTTTTGTTTCTGCAATGAAGATCACATCGCCTCGGTTGGCGTATTGAACCGCATCATTCACCGACTCATAAGCACTCGAACCCGCAACGCGCACAGTGACCTCTTTACCCGCATTGTCAAAGAGTCGAATATTTTCAACATCTACCAATTTGAAGCCACCATTGGCAATGGCAGCGTTACCAGAAAACCAAGCAGGGCCCGTTGCTGTTTGGGCTTTGATTTCTAACGCATGCGAACCCACCAAGGTCGATCCAGTGGTAATCGGCGCGATCGTGGTTGAATCCAACCATGAGCCGATATTTTTCAAGGCCTCATCTACATTGGCGACCTTCAAATTAATCGTATCGTTGGTTGAGCGTCCGTACAAGGTTGTGTAAGCCAAACTCCGTGCCGTCGTATCGTAAGTTTCGACAATCGGTGGCAGAAAATTACCAGTGTTAACCGTCCCATTCGAAAACCCAATTTCTTCTGTCTGGAAATAAACTATGGTGCCATCGATGCGGTTGGTAGCCACCATGACCCGATCCAAGACGCCACTGTCCCAGGCAAAGGGATCCGTTGTCGTTGACAACGTGGGGTATTTCGTAGCCAAGAATTCTTTGGCTTTGCTGACCTCCATACTACCGAAATTCCATTGGTCGGAGACATAGGTTCCGTTTGACAGTTGCGTGTAGCCGCCTCCTAAACCAATTTGGTCTGTGCCAGCGCCTCCAGAAACAAAGAGCGTTTGTCCGTAGTTTCTGACAGAAATAAAGTCATTACCGTCGCCTAATGCAATGTCCTGATCCCCACCCATGGTGACGACATAGTCATTGCCTGCACCCATCAAGTAGGGTGATACGGTCGTGTCCTCGAACAGCAAAGCGTTGTCGGCGTTGGCCGTCATAGAGACTGCCGTAGGGCTCCCCGTTATTGACCGCGGGTCAAGGGTGGACTGACCCCAATTGGAATTTGAGGATAGATTAACATTTTGGCTCTTCCAAAAATCTGAAGTCTCACTGACCCGAACCATCATTACCAAATTACTGAGTTGGTTATCGCCTTCATAAACGCTGTAACTCGCAAAGTTTTTATAGGAACCTGGGGTATCCCCAGTCTCCATTGCATTTTTTACAACGGTGTAACCTGTTGTTTCAACGAACTTGATCTTGTCACCACTATCGGCGTTACTGACGTCGATGTACTGAACGCTGTTATAGGCTTTGGACAACCGAGAGACGCCAATTTCCAAGGTGTCATTGTTGTAGTCCTTCGATCCCCATATTTCACCAAGGTTAACCACCGTACGCTGATTGGCATCTGAACTGACCCCTTCAACAAACACTTTGTCAGCCCCCTTGCCCGCAACCAACTCCAACTGAATCGAAGAGGTTCCCGTCGACTGAATCATCGTATCGTCATAGTCCGTCATGCCGAACTGACGACCGCCAACCATTGCAGAATCTTGGTAATCTACCAAGCGGTCAAAGCCTAATACGCCCTTATCAACAATACCGTTGATGTAGTTGATGCCGGTTTTTGTGACTGTTAGCTCTTGGTTGTCCCAAACATCGCGATAGTCGATGTAGAAGTCTGCTTGGTCGCTTACGCGGGACGAGTCATCGCCCCAGTAGGTTTGGTTGGCCGTGAACTTTTCGACGTTGGAAGCCGCAGTGAAGCTTAAAGTCGTTTGGTCTGTCAACTTACCATCCACACGAATAGACAAGCGCGAAAACTGCCCCGCGTCATCGGCAAAAGTAACGTAACCGCCAGATAAAACGCCATTAGCGAATAGTCCATCCACCGCGCCTGTAGTTGACACAATATGCTCTAGGCTCGACCCTAAGGTCTGCCCGTCCATCACCGAAATGGGGTTCGCCGGCGTTGTGGCGGTCGTCGCCAAACCAACCGTAGAACCCATCAAAGACGTAACCCGGTAGCTTGTGCCATTAACCAAGCCAGTGACGCCGTTGTCGCCTGAGGCAGCGCGGTAAATCACCGTATCCCCCACGCTCCAACCCGAGGTGTCACTGACTGTCAGCGTTGACGCGGAAGCATTGGTGATTTGGGCAACATCTGAAAGCGTTGCGACTAGTTTTTGGGAAGAGCTGCTTCCATTTAGGGCAAAACTGACTTTGTAGTTGGCAGTCGTATCAAAAAATCGGGCAGTACTTTCAACATTGGCAGTTCCATTGCCCGCGAGCAAGCCCGTGAGGTTGTTACTCGTCACCGCCAAGAACGGCGCAAGACTGTTGGGATTGACCGCGGAATTGAGGTTGTAGGTATCCCACCCCGAAGTTCCCTCTATTCCATATTCGTTGAAGGTTCCAAAGCCATCTGCGGCAAGGTAAAACCGATCAGAAATATTTGTGCCATGAAAATCCAAATCAACCGAATCGCTATAGCCTGCAGTAGAGTTGGTGTATTTGCTTGAAATATTAATGTTATCGACGCTGTTAAAGTTGTCACGCATCTGCCCGCTGTTGTAGGAGCCGCTCAGCGTAACGCCGTCCCACGTTTGGCTCTGACCCGACAAATTAACAAAAAGGCCTTTCGTTGCACCTGTATAAGAAGGGTTGTCCCAGCCAGCGTCAATACCTAAATAGACATCGCTCCTATTTCCATAATCTTTAGCCGCGATGTTCCAAGTGTCAGATCCCGCACTGGTTCTAACTGTTAACCATCCGGAATTTTGAACTTTACTTGAGATCCCTTGGAAATTAACTGTGTCATTGCCCGTGGTGAGCTGGAAGCCTTCAAATCCTCCAAACACATCCAAGCCGCCAGTGCTGCGCTGCACTACGACGTTGTAACCTTCAAGCTTTACAAAAGAATCGCCTATATGGCTGATAGCAGACCCCATCTGCGAGAGGTTGGTTGAATTAGCAACTATGCCATTCATCGTGGCGATTTTGACTTGGTTACCACTGACTTCAGTGATACCGTAGATGGTGTTGGTGTTTAAATTATCGTAATTGGTCTGAGCATTGTTTGAATTAGGTTGAAATGAGACAACGTCCCCAACCACAAATCCGTGCCCCGCAGACAAAGTAAAGAATGAACCATTCGCAGGCCCAGTCATATCGATTGCCGTGATCGCAACCTTCGTGGCAGCGCGACCCTCGGCATTGAAATTTCCGCTAGTCAACGTCACGGAATTGGCTGCGTTGGTGCCACCGTTGTTAACGAAGCCACTATTTCCATTGGCCAAAATACCCAAGTCACTGTACTTGACTTCGTCCCAGTGACCATACGTGTCGTATTCTTTGGTGGTTAAACCTGACGTTGAACCTAAATCAATATTGAGGGTATAGCGAACATCTGGAATAGTGAGATACGTCTGATTTGGTACAGCCGCATTGGCCACCAAGCCCGCGAGATCGAGGTACTTCCGACCACTGTCCAAAGCTCCGGAATCTACACTGATATCTACCCCGAGTCGCGTAACTTCAGGTTTGCTGGTAAAGATTCCAGCTTGGTTTTTTACTTCATTAAAAATATAATTATCGAAGGTCCCATATGCAGGAGAGTTCAAGCCATCAAAAGGCATCGTCCTGGGCGCTGAAGAAAGAAGCGCGTCGTCATTGACATAAAAAGTACCCAAATCAACGCGATCATTGGATGTTATCAAGCCTGAGTAACCAAGTTGCTCTGTGATAGTTTCCTTGATATACATCGCACCTGTGGTCGTTCCAGCGGTAGCTGTAGCTCCCGCAATCGGCGGGGTAATGTAGTTCATTGCAGGCGAGGTGCCAATGTAGTACATGGTACGGTCGATCGTTGCAGCCAAAACCGCAGCGCTTGCCCCAGTTGGGGTCACATAGACATCGAGTCGGGCCGTATCACCAGCGTTGTAGTTAGGCCAATCTACTCTAAATGGTGTTGTACGTTGGTCAAGTGCAAAAATGGACGGCGAGTAAGTTGTTACACCGTTTACGGTCTTAGCAACGAGCTCCATTTGCGGGAAAAAAAGTTGATTGGATTGAAAGTCAGTGACTTTAAATACCAATATGTCATTGCCTCCTAGGTTTGAGGAGTCAATCGTATAGTTTCCTGAGAGGTACGCAGCACCCGTTGCAGTGCGGGTTAAAGGGACAACATACGTGTCACCCCCACTTGTGCCGGCGTACAAATAGCTTGCAGCTGTGGTGCCTTGGACGATATCAACCATGATGGAAATCCTTTGAGCTTACGGCGTAGGAAATGCTACAAATGCGTTATTTAATTGTTCATCCGCATACAATGTTTATAACACATTTATCGATATAAACGTGTAATTTAAAACTATTTTTTCGGGTA
>Ga0209768_10001433_pt1 | contig 15335 bp, 8 predicted proteins | sample LauGreSBDMM110SD_3_FD_187564 | JGI IMG/M metagenome (GOLD analysis project Ga0209768, IMG submission 187564) | Freshwater lake microbial communities from Lake Michigan, USA - Sp13.BD.MM110.SD (SPAdes) (version 2) | ecosystem: Environmental > Aquatic > Freshwater > Lake | place: Lake Michigan... | reverse complement strand
AATCCAAGAAGCGATCGTCACCCAGAATGTCATCGAGACCTCTTTGAATAAAAGTATTCCTTTACTGAGTGAGATTCGAGAAGCACTGGATAAACTCTTATTGATCGAAACGTCCGACTTTTCAAAATTCCTTGGAATTCTAGAAAGTATTAGCCAATTGCACGATCGTCACCAGACGATGACAAAACTTCTACTTTCCAACTGGAAATTTGTATCAAGTCCGAGTCACTGTCATACACAGGACAGTAAATCTTACTATTTTCCCGAGCTAGGAAGCTCGGAGCAAAAGGTTGAAATAAGTATTCCGAATTTCGAAGTGGTGAACCCTATTTTGGCGCTTCTGAGTTTGATTCTGGCGATAAAATTGAATGGACAGTTTTTATTCATGCGAAGAGAAACGATCAAGTTTCTAGGTTCCTTCGTAGAGAAGCAACAAGTTCATATCGTGAATGTGTTTCACGACAAACCGAGTTTTCTGAAAACACCTGTAAGTGTATTCACCTTTTCTCCAAGTTTGGAAACAAAAACGTTCAATAGTGTTTACTTTTACTCTCTCCAGGAGACGGTTGTTGATCCGAAGTGTACATCATCTATTGGTACATCATCTTCAGTTTCCGGTACACTAGGATCTATTGGTACATCATCTTCAGTTTCCGGTACACTAGCCCCCACCCTTTATCAGTTCAAAAGAGATTATAGATTTGGTGGTAAAGACTTCAGCTCTTCTATAAGTATTGACTGGTCCGTTGAAATGTTAACATATGACGAAGTCATGCAAATCCTTCCTTTTTCAGTCCATCCAACCTTCACAACTTCATCTATAGGATGTCATGAAACCACATTTGGTTCCATGAACGGGCCTTGTGACTTGTATTACTTTTCGAAGTCTATCTATGAGTGGAGGTATATTTTACCAGTACTACTGTTTGTTACATTAACTGAAGAGATTTCACAACCATCTGTTGAAATTCAACGTCAAGCACTGACCCTAACATCCGTTGACAGTAATTTAAATTTTACGTATAAAGTAAACACTTCTGGACACAATTCTTGTCAAATACCGAGTAATCCACTCTCGTCTCCACAAACAAAGTCATTTCTCTTGCGAATTGAAGCATCAAAAATGTCAATCAATGATTCTTGGTTATCATTTGTAAAAGGACTGTCCACGTTCTACTCAAATTTAATTAAAAAATACAACTTAAGTTTGGTAAAGTGTAAAAGAGACTACTCTTCTATTAAGTTTATCGCTGAAATGGTGACTGTCCAAAGAAAAATCAAAGAAACGAATATTGAATTATTTACTTCATTGAATCGATGTTAGGACTTAGGATCAGTCATGAATCTGTGGTCATGGCCTAAAACACTTTGACGTCGAAGTATTATTTCATTTTGTTTGTTTTCACTAGAAACTAGTTCTCTAACTTTCAATAGTGTATTTGTTTGAGTTTCAGACTGATTTTTCAAGACACTCCCCTTTTCCTTGGGAGAAATAGTAGAACCACTACTAATTGTAGACTCACTCCAAAAGTTCAATGGAAACATTTTAGTCAATTGATTGTCTTTACTTATCAACGTTGAGAGAAAAAAAACACCCTCTTGAAATTGACATAAATAAAAAATTACATAATCTAAGAAAGTCATTCTTTTCTAAATTTCTTTATCAAGTTTCTCGCATCTCTTCTTTGTAAAGCAAATTTTGCATGTCCAACTGCCACGTCCGTGTCTACGACCAGGTCATAGAAATACGTAAATAGAAATGGGCGTTTTCAATAAGAAATGGTGTAATTCTTCATAGCTATATCATAACTTCAGATGATTCTATATCCTTCCTTCTCATAAAACCTTTTACGTTTCCTAAACTGGTTTTGAAAAGTCGTATGTGTATCAACAATATCAACAACGACTGGTTGACCATGTTTCACCCTTAAAATACGCCCAACTGCCTGCTCCACATCGGTACGTGGAGTTGCCATGACCAATGTAGTCAATGTTTTAATATCTAAAGCTTCTGCTGCCATACTATATGTGGCAACAATTACTGATTTCCCTTCTGATACTTTGAGTTGTGCTTCTTTCATTCCGCCTATATAGTACCCTATATCCACAAATGTTTCAATTGTATCATGAAGGTATTTAAGAAGATTTTTATTGTGTGCCAAAATCATGATTTGTTGTCCTGGTCTCTCTCTTAACAGTTCACGTACAATAGCAACAATAAAATCACTCCTTGGTTGAAAGGAACACAGTTTAGAAATCATGGTACTATACTTCACCTCGCCGGTATAATTCGTTTCTACATGATTAAAATCCAAATTATCGCTACGAAACGTAACCGCTCGCACCACTACATCATGTTTCTCGTCTCGTTCTCCTTTGTACACAACATCCCCTAGAAACATTTTAAATATGTACGTGGTACCGTCTTTACGATTCATTGTTGCAGAAAGTCCAAGTGAATATTTGGTGACGATGCGGAAAAGAGCCGTAGAAAAGACCTGACTAGAAATATGATGTACTTCATCAATGATTGTCAAACCGAAACTTTGAAACTTTTCTTCTTCAAATTCTTTCATGGATAAGCTTTGAAGCATACCGAATACAATATCTTTATCTTCAATGTCGAAGATAGACCCTTGGATTCGACCGATTCTAGCTGAAGGTAAAAATTCTCTGACTCTCTCTTGCCATTGGTTCAATAGAAATTCCTTATGAACAACAACAAGAGTTTTTTTTTTCAGTCGAGAGATGATGTTCAGAGATAAAACGGTATTATGTGTAACACTATGTTCGCCTAATAGAAATCGTCGATTCCCATCTATTTCAAAACCATAATACTCTCCCTCTTCTTTCTTCTCTAGACCAATACGATATAAGAAGAACAATTGTGAAGGCACATTTTGTGCAACATGTATCAGACCAGCTGTGTTACGACTTATACGTATACCAGCTTGAAGACATAAGTCTATGATCAACCTTCGTTTCTTTATACTGAATTTACAAGAGTTCATACTTCCCTTGCTTTCTTCAAGTATTGAATGAAGATCCCTGAAAGCACTTTCTTGCATAGTTCCTTGAAAGGGAATACGTATTCCATACAGTTGTTTTGTTTTCGTATATGGAAGATTCAAGTAATCTCTAACTGAAATATCTCGAAGAGTTACCTTTTCAAGGGATATCTGTTCGATACTATCTGTTTCTGCCAAAGTTAGAATGTGACTCTCATTGACAATGTAAGAAGAACCTTTCAACATGGAGAGATCTTTCACTTTGTAAAGACGTTCTCTCCCTCTCGCTAGAGAAAGTACGTTTCTAGGTTGCAAATCATCTCCCATCAATTTGTCACCTACAATTATATTTTGAACTTGTTTTTTTAGTCCACTTGACATCATCACTCGTGTACCATGACCTAAACATTTCCCATATGCACAAGGTAGTTCAAGTAGCCCCGTTCCTCCAAATGTATGTGGTTTTGTAACATGTTTCATATAAGCATCTACAACCGGTAACTGATTTTCTCGAAGTCGACCTTTGAATTCTAGTGCAATATTATCCCCATCGGTTCGCTTCACTTCGTGTGGTGCACCAAAAAGTTCCTCGCCAATACATCGAGGAAGATACATTTTTTTCATGGACTCACGAAAGACTGGAAAACTAGGTCCAGAGGGTTGTCCACGTAGCATCGGTTGTGCTGTTAATCGCACACGGATTTCTTCTTGTCTTAAAGGAGTCAAAAGTGACTTTGGAATGGTATACCCTTTCCCTCCAAAGTATGTGGTTGTGCTCATAGTGCAATTCGACAATGGTATACGAACCTCTGTACTCATTACAAAGTAGCAGCGAGTTCGTTATAATAAAACAGCTGATTGTTATGTGTTTTGTTTTTTTTGTATTGTTAAATTTATAGTGTTATCATTTTTTCGAATACAAAAAAATGATTTTTTAGGTTCAAAAGTATTTTTCTTTTAGTGTTAATTTCTTCATAATTTCCATCATCTTCTTCCCCAAAGGTTCTTGATATTCGCAATTTACGTGCTACCTGTACCGATCCTGCACCTCCTTGGACGAAGTGTGTAAAGCATTTCTCGCAAATTCTATTGCGTTCTCATTATAGTATAGAAAGTCCTAGAATTTATAAAGAATTAATAAAGTTTGAATTATCTGTTAAAGCCTTTCTCCGTCATAATTTCATCCCATCTTCTCAGTATGAGTAGTACATCAAATCATGATAGTGAGTCAGAAGAATGCAGAATGTCGTCCAAAATAACCAAATCAGTGATTGAGAGTGTCAAAGACAAAACTGAAATCTTATTAAATACGGAAAAGAAAGAAAGTAACACAGTTGAAGGTTATAATCAGGATATCAATTCATGGCACTGTTTAACATGTGGTGTAGATATGGGTACACATAATCCGAGACAACTTTGTGGTAAATGGAAATGTCTGTTTGAAGATGATGCGTAAAACTTACGAAATATGTACTTAATTACATTATGTAGCTTTTATACGTTTAGTTTTATTCTATTTACTAGGGCATTTTTTTGTAGCCAATGAAAAAAAAAATCAATTGTATAATATAAAAAAGTTGATAATTTATAAAAAAAAACACTTCTAAAAATGACAGAATTCAAAATATTTTCATGGAATTTTGGGAATGACACTGATGAAAAACTTGAATGTTTAATGTCGGTCATTTCAAAAAATGATAATGATAGAATTTATGTCATTGGTCTACAAGAAGTAAGCTCGTTTCAAAAGATCGTTACATATGTTAAGAGTAAGATTGTCAAAGGGTACAAATTAATATTTGACAGGAAACCATCTAGTATTCTCAAAATTGGTTATGCATCTTTTGATTTACTAACTATCATTTTATACCCAGACTCTGTAAAACTTACTTCACCTGTATGGAATAAGATGTCCATTCCATCATCAGATAAATTTACAGCTAGATTTGCTGATACAAAGGGATATTTATGGGTAGACTTTAAAATTAATGGAACTGAATATACATTTGTGAATGTTCACCTACCCTTTCAGGATGAGAACTTTACTGCATCAAGTTTGAGAAACCTTTTTACTTATTTTTTAGGAAAGAAGAACGTTGTAATCTTTGGGGACTATAATTCACGATCACTAATTGATGATACCTGTATGCCTCTTTCTAAAACTTGTGATGTTGCCTTCAAAAAGAATGCAGGAAAGGATTCTCTTGACAATATGGAGAAGACATTATCATCATGTATCGAACCTACTGGCCAATTGAAAATTAACGAGACTACTTGTGGAGATTTAAGGAAGCACATAATACAAGAGGACTATCTGATGAAGTGGAAAAAAAATACTTCTGATTTTTCTGGTTACCAAGAAGCACCAGTAGACTTTTATCCATCGTATAAAATTAATGACAAAGGAACATATAAACTTACGGGGAAGAAGAACCGTCTCGTGGGATTAGCAGACCGAATATTTATGAAAACTGACGAAACAGGACCAGTAATTATGATGTTTGTACCAGAGACATATCGTTTAGGAGAATGTCTAGGGAATGATCACTATCCCGTAGAAGTGACCATTCGACTTATAGACAATAAATCTCTAAAGTATGTAAGTGAACATCCTGAAAAACTCGAAGTTGTCACTGAACCTCTTCTTGGTAATACATACTTTTACTATAAAGACGCAATACTACAAAAGGATATACTTGAAAAAAATAGTATCGTTAGGAGACATGGAGATCCAAAGCTGATTGTCAGAAGATTTAAGTTTGAAAACAAAGATAGAGTATATGCACCGAACACAATTTTAAACCTGAAAGAAGTAAGAGGAGGAGAAAAAAAATCCACACGTCGCAAGAACCATAAAAAAATACACAAAATAACAAGAACGAATAAGAATTGATGAAAACAAATAATTATTACTATCTATCCAAAACTTATTGCCCCAAGATCATGTAAAAATTATAAATATTTATAGTAACTGTTCAAGCCTCAAGACCGGTAAGGACAGTAGCAGCTCCAACTGTAACCTTTCTTTGTTGACATCATTCATAGTATCTTATTTTAAGATTAATACATATTGTTGTCTTTTAATTCAGACCGAATTATAAAAAGTCCTAGAATTTGTAAAGAAATAATAAAGTTTCAATCAACTGTTTGTTAAAACAACGCTAAAATTACAACAACTGTACCGCTCATGAAAAGTAAATTTTTCGGTCTATAGATATAAAATATTTTTCCATACAACCAGTTGTTCCAAAGAGTCCAAATAAAGACGGTTAGCTTCCTTTTTGCTCCACTCATGAACGAAAAGATCACTTTCTGTATATAATGCCATTCTGGAGAATAGAAGATCAACTGTCTCTTTAAAGACAGTTTCAAAGGAAGCATCATTTTCATTCATTCTATTCTTCGCTAATGTGAATATCGTACAACGATCTATATCGTAAGCACTTAGAAGATCTGCTTCACGAACGATGTGATAAGCACTTTGGTACTCGCCTAATGAAGGGTAGCCAACTTTTTTTACTGTGGAGTAAGACATCGTTTTCATTATTGTTTTTGACATCTCGATCTCTTCATCTGTAAGAAGGTCCGAACATTCTGTCTGCAGAAAAGTATCCATCGCCGTGAGACCTATATCGGTATCGACATATTTTCTATCAAACGTGTCATGAAGAAGACTGCTGGTAATAATAATATTCTTTTGGTCTATCAAGTAAGGTTTTCCAATGAGTTCGCTCTGAAAAATTTGCTGGGCGAACTGTACAACTTTCATCGCATGTCCGATTCCATGTGACTCATCGATCTCATATTTATTACATGCAATCATAACATAGTGTAAGCATTTGTTAACCAGAAAAAAACGCATTTTATTTTCTATTTATAGAAGAAAATTATGAGCTATCATGTGTTTTTTTAAATTTATTCTTTTCAAATAAAAAAATCTAAATTACTAAGTACTACTTTGTACACTTCTAAAATACTGTTCTATAGGTCGTTGACCTGTACGTTTCATCTCAATTCGTTTCAAAATATCGTCAAATAATAGTTCTTTCACTTCTTGTACTCGCAGTGTCTCCATTTTCTTTCTTACGACTTCAGGATCGGTTATCTTCAAGGAAAGGTCATGATGAATCTTTTGAAAGTAATCAGGACTCTTTTTGTAGTGTGGTAAATTTTCTACATCAAGGGCAAAAATTTGGGAAATTGGTTTTAAAAGTTGGTGCGTGATGTAGAATTCATAGTCAATCTTCAAGTTATTCGCTTTGATAAACTCTGGACTTTCCACTCGCTCTCCTTGTAACTTAACTTTGGTCTTACCCATATCAATGTAAACATAGTTGATTCTATCATTCGACTGTGGTTTTCCTTCTCCTCGTTCAGTTATCCTATCGGCCAGTACCTTGTGTACCACGGCATCGGGATTGTCATAGGAGCCTTTTAAACACTTTGAAATCACGAAGTATTCGATGGGAAACTCTCCTGCGATCAACTTTCCAAGATCCTCTTCAAGCACATGGGTTGCTTTCACAATGTCATGATCGTAAAGAATACAATCAATGATTTTTCCGTAGATATGTTTTAGTATAATGGCATTATCTCTCCTTTTTAAAACAATCCCCATGCTTGTATTTTTGAATTTCACAATATCGTCTTCATATTTAAGTCCTACGTAACGTTTCTTGCTGAAAAGAATAAAAGGAGTGAAAGTTTTTTCGTATTCCAAACAATGGGGTGGTTCCAGGTACTGCTGAAATTGTCTTGATGCTTCCTGACCAAGTTCAATGGATCGTTGTAAAGCTTTTTTCCCTCTTAACTCGTCTCCGTTCTCGTCCAATAAAGAAAATTGTACAAAAATAGAATCCGTATTGTGAACAATGGTATCTCCCGTACCCGCCGCAAAATGATGATTTTCCGTGGTCAAGTCATACACATACCTACTTTTATTATATGGAAGTTCCAAAACAGAGAGTACAAGTTCTCCCTTATGACACGATGGATACATGGTCTCTGCTGCAGATGCTTCAAAACAAATCTCGTCCGAAAGAGGCGTAACATGATATGTATTAACTTTCCAATTTAAACTCTGTGCTATCCAACGTAATTGAGCAATTACAACTGGACTTTGAAAGGTGAGAGCAATTATTGATTCACCACACATATGAATAAGGCCATGTAGTGGTTTACAACATTTTGCAGCGTCTTGAATCCCTTTCCAAAACTGCTCCCGATTTTCATGAGTCTGTAAATAATGCATTGAGATGTATTTATTGACACCTTTATACAAAAAAACACGATATTTCATGGTAAGTATAGAAAATTCCAATGAACATCGAGCGATGTGGAGGTCGATGTCTTCGCAACAATGACGACAACTATCAAAACAACATGAACTTATGTCTTCTTTGGGGTCAAGTAGCCGAATCGTATACGAGTCCAATCCACTGGTAATACTCAATACAAGATTTGGATATAACTTCTTACACAAGTCACTATATGGAATAATAATTTCTTGCATGAAATACGGCGATACTGATAAGGACCAACTATTTTCCGTACACTGTCCCAGTAGAAAGAAAAAGCCCATTAATCGACATTCATCTGAGCAATACGAAGAAAATATTCCATCCAAGTCTTGTATGAAGAACATTCTTTCTTTCAGCAGTTTTGTAACTCCAGGAACAAGATCCAATGGTGTCACTTCTTGACCTTGATCATTCAAGAGCGAATGGTCGCTTGTTACATCAACATAACCAGTTTCTGTTTCCACCCGATACATTTTCTTTTCTTTCGCTAGTTTATGTTTCATGACATACTGCAGAGGTGTCCAACCTTCAGATGACCATGTTTCCAAATCATTCACTTTGAAATATTGTTTATCTGAGAAATTAACGTGTTCACCATCTTTCATAGATTCGCATTTCTGCACATAAAACCCAATTTCTTCAATCTCGGAAATTTCACAGATCATGATCTCTTTCGTAGAAATAAAGCGTAAACATACAGGTGTATCTGCTGCTACACTGTCTCCGTACACAATTTTTGATCCAGGAAACTCTCTAATGACAAAATCCCTTGCCATGAATAAATGATGCCTCCCACCTGCTGTTGTACATGCTGCAATATCTTTGAAATAAATGGGATTCACTGCTGCACCAATACTTCCATATAAACTGTTTGCAGTAACTTTATATGCCAATTGTAAACCCTCTAGAACTGCAAGTTTAAAAGGATCTGTCTCTGTGGTCATCATTTTTCTAGTAGCTTTTCGCTTGGCAAGAAGTTTCATAAGAATCCGAGGAATAATACCTCGATCGTCGTCAATAATTTTGCCGGTTTCGTCTTTATTTGGTTGTCGAAATCTACACTTCTTCGTCGGCATATCTGCATTTCTTTCCTTTTTCACTGTTTTGCCTTTTCTTCGATAAATGTAATTATCATATTCGATATCCTTCACAGCAATTCCCATTTCTGTCAACTTGAGCAATCCTTTGTCTCCAAGATACTCTTCATCTAAAATGATAGAACAATGGCTCAAATTGCAACTAATCATAGTAGATGGATATAAAGAAGAAAAATCCAATGTTGTTATACACTCGGTATCTTTGATATAAATTTTTGCAGCAGGTTGGAGCACACATGCTCCTTCATATCCTTCGGTAATTTCTTCCTTCTGTATTTCCAGAGATAATAGTTTCGTCTTTCGTGGAAGTTTTACAGAATCAGTCCAAGGTTTTGTTGAAGATAATGATTTCGTTACTACTTCTTCCTCATCTTCACCATCACTTTCAGCTCCTCCCCCCTTTAAGACTTCTTCGTTTACTTCAATAAACTCCTTTAAGACTTCTTCGTTTACTTCAATAAACTCATAAACCTGATCAGCACAAGAGTCGTCGTCATTATCTCGTGAAAACCCCCCATCTTTTTGGTGAAATGGAATCAGATAATTATTGTTCCGACATTCATATGCCACAAGCGAATATGTTTTAATTCCTTGGCCACGAAGAAAGATGTATTCCAGAGGTGTGTAACATACACTAGACATGCCCATATTATTTGCTATGATTTCAAGCTTCATCAGTAAATTGGTACAGAGAAGACAATCCTGAATACAGTATTTGGCTATAATTCCTCTTTCCATATCACCTTCATTCTGCAGTCGGAAAATATCATTGACAGAAACATCATCTTTTTTCAAACCCCATGAGAATTTACGTCCTGGATATCCACATGAAATAAAATCAGCTGGTGAAGAAACAATAAAGGAAGGATCGCTATCGCTTTCTGCCCCTTTTACCGCTATAATTTCAAATTTATGGCCACCGAAAATTGTATCATTGAGTAGACTTTTGCAGTCATGAAACGTGACATAGTCTCCTATATTTAGTGCATATATATTGTCTGTTACAATAGTGGTTCTTCCTCCTTCTTCTAATACAAATGAATTGACTTTTCCGTTAATGAAATGAGAAGCCACGTCATCCAATTTATAAGATGTCAATTTATGGTCTCTCATGATCACTTTCAGTAAATCAATGTTGACCGATCCCGGTATATCAATGAAATACAGCTTGTTTTCTCCAAGTCCAGCTGATATAAGTTCTTTCTCAATAAATTTGCATCTATGTTCTGTGTTGCGTTTACTGAGCTTCTGAAACTCATGTGTAATTTTCAACTCTTGTGCTCTTTCCCAAAGAAATTTGTAATCAAAGCCCATTGTGTTATATCCACAGATAATATCGGGCGTCTCATTCATAATCAGCGTTCTCCATCTTAACAACACGTCCTTTTCCGTCTGACATGGTTCGACCACGATTCCAGAAAGCGGACAACAACCTCCTAGTGTAATTATATGTTTCAGATATGGCTCTTTTTCACCATATCTCGAAAAAACACTTCCGATTTGTGTAACACTATCTCCTGCAACTTTAGGAAACTGAAGAACTTCCAGTTCCTTCGTCAAAGCAAAGATAAGTTCATCTTTTGCTTTTTTCGCTTCTGTTTTCGTGAGCGTTTTCATACTTGGAATATTTCCTCTCAGTATACTAAGGGCCCTTTCTGCGAAAGGCTCGACATGAGACTCCAAGAAAGTGACTTCTTTTTGTACGATATTACCATCTCTATCCAAATCAATGGGTTTGCCATCTCTATTTAAAACAGGAACTTTTGTTTTGATGACAGGGGCTTTACCACATTCTAGATAAATCAAAGAAATCTCAGAGACATCAAGTTTGGAATTAATCGGGTAGCCAAATGCATATTGAATCCAAGTTTTGGTTGGAAAGGCTGTTTTCTTGGCAGTCAAATAATACTTTAAGGCTTTAGAAACGAGTTCCTTACAGAATTTCAAGTAGTTTTTTTTGGGAAGTGGAAAGTCGCCGTGAGCAGAACTGGCTTCAATATCAAATGTCATGATGGTGAAAGGAGCAGTTTTCACATCACGTTCTCGACACGCCGTGATATGTTTGCATGATACTTCTACACACTTTGAAGCAAGAGACCGCTTCTGTACGATTTTGTACTTCTTCGCAGGAATTTGCATCCATCCACTTGGGTTGAGATCTCGTTCATGAAAAAATCTTAGAATAGGTTCTAAATTGTTTTCAAAAAGGGAAAATTGGTGATAAAAAGTCTCTCCAAAGTCAGAGAAAATATCCACACAGCATGTTTCTTTTGAACTCAAGACGGTTGCAAGTTTGCGACGGGCCGTATCTGTTGTAAAGTAAATCGGTAGAAATGGTTTTTCTTCTTCAAATTGGTACCCATAAAATTTCTTTCTCCAGATGACTTCGCTATAACAACTCCCTGAGTCACTGACAATACAAAGATCCGAACGATACTCAATTGGAATATGTTCACGGAAAATTGTCAACAGTTTTACAATACCGTTGTCGGTGAATTGACTAGAAGGTAATTCGATGTAAAAGTAAGGTTTATAGTCATCGACAACAACATGAATGCAATTTCCGTCTTCGTCTCTCCCAAAAATCTCAATGATTATATAGTTGGGATCTAACTGTCTCTGTCTCTCGTGAACGAACCAAGATAGTGCATTGAAGATGATAGGCTGAGTCTTATCCATATGTATTAGGTAGTAATTATAGTCTTATATCATATTAAGATAGGAATTGTCATATAGAATTAAATCTCATGTTCACTTTTTCCATATTTTGCGTAAATCTGTCGATTCGAGTCCTTGTATGAAACTATAGTATAAAAATATGGTACCATTATAATGTACATATTAGTTTAAAATTATATACTAAAATTTAACAGATGAATCATAAAATAAAAACAATGAGCTACATTCAGAAAATTACACCAACATCTATATCGTTTTTTCAGAAGGTCAAAACTGTTTTGTACGGAGTAAGATTTTATCTGGGTCTGGCTCTTATTTTTATAATTGTGAACTCAATCACAAGAAATGGTTTCGACCCAAATAAAAATTTCAACTATATAGTGAACCGGTCAGAAAAAGGCACACTCTGTAATGGTATCCATTTTGATACCCAAACGTATAGTTATTCGTCATATGCCAGTATTTTAGAAAATACTTTGAAAAGAGCGAATGACTTAGAGACCAATGGAAATAAAGTTATTGATATTCAAGTAGATACTTACGTCAGTTTTCTATCTGGATTTGCAAAGAAAGGCTTGAAGATAGTGAAAAATAATATAGGAGGAGTTGCTTCAGGTGGCATTTCTGTCAAGAAGAAACGGAAAACAGTTCCCACCAAAAAAGTCACTATCTCTAACACAAAACCTGAAGAATCTAGTAGTAGACAAACAAAGAGTAGTAGTCTCGGTTTCTTAAGTCAAGCTTTCTTGGCATTCATGGTAAAACTTGCAACAGTTGAAAATACAACGTCTATTATTTTATACAAAAAACAGCAATCAGTTCCTAACACTATAGAAATAATTTCTTGTAAGTACATAAAATCTAGTTATCAAAATCATGAAAATATTATTGAAAATTTCTTAGTTAGTTGTGGTTCTCCAGAAGTCATAAGTCTTAATTTTGATACATTTAAAGATGTGGTCTTTTCTTTGGAAAATACGTATCTCACAATGTTTTACAGAGTTTCTGATGAGGCCAAATTGCAAGAAATTACATCAAAAACTATTAATCATGTAAACATTCTTTTTGGAAAACTCTGTGAAAAATATACGATATGTTCTCTTTTTGTTGACTGGAAAGATGTAGGGAATAAAAATAAAATTGGATGCATGCTAAACTATTATAAGTATACACAATATGAACATTTACTAGACGTCGTGGTTAAAAAAGCAAACAGTTTAGAGGAGAAAATTCTCAGTATTCAGTTAGATACTTTTACTTCCAATGAAAATCAACAAGTCACTTACGTAGCTATTTTTTACGCTACTCATTCCAAAAAAGTTGGTTCAATAGGTTTTGTAAATTACTCTTCCTTATATAAATATCATACTGAAATTTACTCTGATCTATCTAAAAAAAAATGTACCGAAATTAAACTACCAGCTTCAAAAGTATCTATAAATATCGATTCATGGAATAGATATACAGAAAATACGAATGTAACTTTATTCTATTATGCATAACAGGGATCTGTAGTGTTTTCAGAGCGGTACAAAAACGTGGCAACAAAAAGTTTTAGACAGCTAAATTAGAGGTAAAAGTTTTTTTTCCCTTTAAGACTGTTGGCGTGCAAGCATCTGACCGTAGAAAACAGCTGGATCAGAAGTAAAAGTCGTCTGTTCTCTCAAGGCTGTTGGCGTGCAAACAGTTGCTTTCTTTCCTTGAAACCTTTCGTTGAGACGAGGAAGGATGCTACAAATGTGGCTTGCGTGCCTGTCCACTTCTTTTTGAAGATTGGTGGTCATCACTTCAGCGCCTGGAAATAAAGTACCATTGGTGCGTACAGATGCAACGAATTCAAAAAAGTCCGTCTTTGGAAGAAACTTTTTCATGTACTCCAAATCAAGTGTTGTTCCTTCGGAAAACATCTTATCTACCATCTGACGGCTGTAAATTAGATCCACTTGACGAACCGAAATATTAGCAGGCCAGAAATTCAATACATCTGTGATACCATCACCTTCACTAGTGATTACAAGTTCATTGGTAGACTCGTCGCCACTCCAAGAAGCTATCGTAGCAACGTTATCATATAGAATATTTTTGGTATCTATATCACCCGTGACAACTTTACCATAGGAATCGCCAGTTGTGTCAACATTTGTCAATGAATATGGAATCACGTCGGATATTGTAATTCTGTTCTTATCCACCCCTGAAATTTTTAGCCCAAACGCAGGTAAGACTAAAAGTTGCGTTTGGTCGGACAATCCCAGAAGTTTTGCATGTTGTAGAGTTGAAGTGTCAAGTGTTTCAGTAGAAAAATGATCTACAATGAAGGAGAACCCTTTCTCGAAAATTTTCTTGAATCTTGATCCAGGTGGAAACGGAGATTTGGCAAAGACCGTCATGTTTTCAATTTCATCAGCTCCTTGAGGGGTAAACCACACCTTCATTCCATCAAAATACGTTGCGTTCACTTCAAAGTCAACCGACTGGGTAATCTCTTTAATATCGCCTGTAGCTAGCACAATTTGAATTTTATATGGAACTGCCGAAAGTTGTACAGTGATCACCTGTCCAATACGAGTGGATTTTATATCAATGTTCTTCAAGGTACATAGCCGTCCTCGACTAGATTCTTCTAGAGTTGCGTTTAATTGCGAAACATGGTCTTTCTCTACTTTCAAAAGAAATTTCAACAACTCTTCTGCTCTGGAAATTGTTTGAGCTTCATCGAGACCATGTATGAAAAGGTCCAGATCCTTGACTGGCTGATTCACTAAAATGTTTATGATTGCACCACCCATGAGCACAACATTAGTCCAATCCATTTTTGCTAAAAAGGGAGCTAGGGAAAAAATTATGGACCGATACGTGTCGCTCCCCATATCTCTTAATTTTGTAAACTTTGGATTGAAAAGCGTGGGTCTTTGAAAATTCCAGATTCTTCCACCTCGGTTGATGTCGTCAAGATTTGTTATTTCTCTTCTTGTAGTGCCATTTCCTGGACCTCCAAATGTAGTGTGAATCATTTTTCGTAAAACTATTCTGAGGATGAAGTTATGATTTATTTTCAGAGCGGCTTGATTTCCGACAAAAAAAAAGACATCAATTTTTTTTGTTAAAAATAATTATGGTACGACTATAATTATTTGTTTTATTACTACATTATATGGTAGATGTCATTTCCAATGGTAGTAATACTCATTTGACTTTTGGTTTTGGTTTTGACTTTTGACTTTTGGTTTTGACTTTTGACTTTTGACTTT
>Ga0209768_10001432_pt1 | contig 15338 bp, 19 predicted proteins | sample LauGreSBDMM110SD_3_FD_187564 | JGI IMG/M metagenome (GOLD analysis project Ga0209768, IMG submission 187564) | Freshwater lake microbial communities from Lake Michigan, USA - Sp13.BD.MM110.SD (SPAdes) (version 2) | ecosystem: Environmental > Aquatic > Freshwater > Lake | place: Lake Michigan... | reverse complement strand
AAAGGGCTGGACATTGAAGCTGCCATCACTGAGCTGGCTGTTGGCGAAGCCCTGGTCAGCCTGCTTGACGAAAAAGGACGCCCCGGCGAAACCGAACGCGTGTTTGTTCTGCCCCCTGGCAGTCAACTCGGCCCTATTTCTTCTGAGCAACGCAAAGTGTTGATGTCTGAATCCCTGGTTGCCGGTGTCTACGAAAAAACCGTGGATCGCGAATCAGCTTACGAAAAAATCAAAGGACGAGCGCCCGCCATGGACGAGCACGCGGTCAGCCAAGCCAAACAAAGCATGCAAAATGCTGCAACACCTGCTGATAACGGGGTCATGGGCCAGGTGTCTGAACTTTTGTTCGGCTCCACCGGACCGCGTGGCGGCAGGCATGATGGCGTGGCTCAACTTGTTGTTAGAAGCGCGGTGAGAACAGTTGGTTCTGCCATAGGCCGCGAAATCGTACGCGGCGTGCTTGGCGGCCTCTTAGGCGGCAGTCGTCGGCGCTGAGCCCCCTCCACATAGCTTTAATTTTAAACTTCTGTCGAATCTCAAAAAATGAGATTTATTTCAGAATTCAATAATTGAATTATTTATTATTCTTCCTATCGCTTTGATGGGCATTTTGAATTCGATATTCACCTTAGAGTATTTGTCATTTATTCCATTAGGACTGTTGTTTTTGATGATTTGATCATTTTTGTTGATATATTGTAGGTACTGAAGGTTTGACAGGAATAAACCTTGCCTTTTCCCTTTTTGAAGTTCTGTCCAACATGACACCAAGACATTTTTCACTGAACGCCTTGAAGACCATGGCCCTGATTTGTTGGGTGCTGGTGATGTCACCATCGCTGCACGCACAAACACGCTGGCCTGTTTTACAAAGTTCGATGTACCCCTACGTGGATTCGATGCTGCTGACCCGGCACGAACAAACCGTTTTGTTGGGTGAAGGTAATCAGCAAACCGGGATTTTTTTCGCCACCCTGCCCGAGTCACACAGTGAGCAGGTGCATAACGAATTGATCGGGGACGCCCTGTTGAAAAACTGGCAGTTGCACTCCTTGATGCGCTTAGGCACGAGTTATGTGGTGACCTTGACGCAGGATGACCGGATTCTGGACATTCGACTGACGAACACCACCGCCGGGGTGGACGCTGTCTATTCGGTTTTGTTAAACCAACGTGGCAACCGTCCTAGCGGACGCGAATCTGCGTCCAATGACTGACCCCATCCGGGTAACCCAAATTCACAAAGTTTGATGTATGCAACCCATTTTTAGCCACTCCAAGAAATCCCTCGGTCTGATGACTGCCTGTATGTTGCTGACTGCTTGTTCCAGTTTCCTGGGTTTGGACGAAGACGATGACGCAGGACAATTCGCAGTCGTGAAATTACCGCCACGCATCAGCGAACAAGCCGGCAAAAAAACACCGGCAGTTGTTCCTGCGGTTTCACTGAACACCAACGAACCCGCTGTGCCCATCAACAGCCCTGCTCCCGCAGCGGCCAAAACTGCAACCGTGGATTTGAACCAAACCACACCCGCAGCCTCACAGGCCAAAACCACGCCTGTGACACCGCCTAAGCCGCTTTCCTTACAAGCTGACGATGCCAGCGCTGCGGCAGGCCCTATGCTGTTTGCCCCCTATATTCCCACTTTGCGTGAAGGCGAAATACCGCGTCGTTGGCAAAAAGAGCCGACCTACGATTTTCCGTGGATTCCAGGCTCAACACCGACACGCATCAATGAAGAAACCGTCGTGGGTTTCGGGGAGCAAATGCTCGGCCGGTTGTACGCCCGTGCTGTTTTCAGCGATAAACCCGGACCACTCCCTGTGATCTCTGAAGCGGTCCAGGTCAAACCGCTCCCTGCGCCTGCGAAAAAAGGTTCGAAAAACGCCCGAAAGCCTGAACCCGCTCCCCCTGCTCCAGCACCCGCACCCGCACCTGTGGTGACTAAGAGAATGATTCAATGCGATGGTGGTGCCACTTGCCTGGATGTGGCTCGTGATGAGCTGGTTGAAGATGCCAAGGCCAAGGGCTGGGAAATGTTGCTCAGCCGGCGGGTAAGCTTACACAATTCCTTTCAGTTCAAACGCGGCCAGCGTGTGGTCTGGATTGAGTTGAATTCCAACGGCAAGCGCGATCTGGACATCGAATACACCTTGTTACCAGTACAAAACAAAGTTCAGCGCAATTAACGATTGGCTCACGCTTACTGTTTCGCCGCTGATGCGGCGATTTTTTCCTAAACGGCTTTTCCTGACAAGGCATGGATGTTTCGAAAGTCCATATCGGCTTAAAGGATCAATTATTTTGATCAGTCAAATCAATCATATTTGATGCGTTAGATTTTTTCATCCATAAACTAACGCACATGCAAGAAGAAAACCTGGCAGCAAAGCCTAAAACAGACAAATACTCATTAATCGCCATGCTGCTTCACTGGTTGCTGGCCATGGGTTTGGCCGGTGTGTTTGCAGCGGGGTTTTTTATGGCGGACTTACCGGTTTCGCCACTGAAGTTAAAACTCTTCAACTGGCATAAATGGGCCGGTATTATTGTACTCACGTTGACTGTTTTGCGATTGGTGTGGCGTATCACCCATCAACCGCCTCCCCTGCCAGCTCACATCCAACAACACATGCCGGCCTGGCAGCAATTCGCTCACATGGCCACGCAATACTCCATGTATGCGCTGTTTTTCATCGTCCCGTTGGTCGGTTGGGCTTACAGCTCGGCCGCAGGTTATCCGGTGGTGGTATTCGGCATCTTGCCGCTGCCGGATTTTGTCACTGCAGACAAGGCGCTGGCTGAGTTGATCAAGCCCTGGCACGAGATCAGCGCTTTCGCCCTGGCAGGACTGGTGGGCTTACACGTAGCCGCCGCGCTGAAACACCAGTTTGTCGACAAACACGCTATGTTGCAACGTATATTGCCTGTCCGTCATTTTTAATTCACACAAAAAATTCCATGGTTTCATACAAATTTTTATTCCCTCTTTTCATAGCCTCATCCGCTCTGGCTTCGCTGCAAGTACAAGCCCAGCAAAAACTACAAGCAAGTCAAAGCGAAATCGTGTTTGTCAGCAAGCAGATGGGCGTGCCGGTTGAGGGGCGCTTCAAAACATTTGATGCGCAAATCAGTTTCGATCCGGCCAAACCCGTCGCAGCCAAAATCAACTTCAGCGTTGACATGGCAAGTGCCACGCTGGGCTCCAAAGAAACGGATGCGGAACTGGTCAAAGCCGATTGGTTCAACACCGCCAAATTTGCTAAAGCAGGTTTTCAATCCGGCGCGGTCAAAAGCACGGGTGCCGGCAAATATGAAGTCATTGGAAAACTCAGTATCAAAGGCTTGAGCCAGGACATCGTCGTCCCGGTCAGCCTTAGCCAAACCGGCGGCCTCACCACCGCCGTAGGTGCATTCACTCTCAAGCGTTTGCCCTTCAAGATCGGTGACAACGAATGGTCAGACACCTCCATGGTGGCTGACGATGTACAAGTGAAATTCAAATTTGTACTGACAGGCGTTGCCAAGCTTTAATTTCAATTTTCAATCAGGAGTATTTATGCGTCAATTTTTCATTGCATCCGCTTTGACAGCAACGGCTTTGGCCAGTGCAGTTTCAGCACAAGCTGCCACTTATGCCATCGAACCCACTCACACTTTTGTGACTTTTGAAGTGACCCACTTCGGCACATCGACCAACCGCGGCCGTTTTGACAAAAAAGAAGGCACTGTGCAATTTGACCGCGCCGGCAAAACCGGTAAAGTGGACTTGACCATACAAGCAGACTCGATCAACACAGGAACAGAGGCTTTCAACGCCCACTTGAAAAAGCCTGACTTTTTTGACGCGGCCAAACACCCGACCATGAAGTTCACGGCTGACAAATTCAGCTTCAACGCAGACAAAGTGTCTGAAGTCGCCGGTAGCTTGACCATGCTGGGTAAAACCTTGCCTGTGGTGTTGAAAGCAACCAATTTCAATTGCTATGACCACCCCATGCTCAAGCGTGAAGTCTGTGGCGGAGACTTTGAAACCACCATTTTGCGCAGCCAATGGGGCATGAACTGGGGCATCGACTTCGGTATTCCTGACAAAGTCAAGCTGTTGATTCAAGTCGAAGCTGTGAAACAGTAAACATATCCGTTGCGACACCGACGGCAACGGGTGGTGCGGCTTGGGCTGGTGCGGCATGCAGACCAATGTCGTGCGCGAGCATCACCTTGATGGCACCATGCTGGCTTTCCTGCACACACCTGAAGTATTGCCAACCTGATTTTTGGCGGCACCAAGCGCAACCGTTTGTTCATGACAGGCTCAACCTTCATTTACGCTTTTTTCGTGAACGCACAAGGTCACGCACTGAGCTGATTTGCTTCAAGCCTTCATGGCTGAACAAGCCCCGCACCGTGAAAGCGTTGCGGGGTTTTTTTATGGTTAAGGTTTGATAAAGGGAAAACCCCTGAGTCGCCTATGTATAAACTCATTGATGAGAAAAACATCTGGGGCTGACATGACTTCATCCATATTGAGCGAAAAAGAAATTTCAGATTACCGTCAAAACGGCTATATCGTGCCCTCCTTCACTTTGCCCGCTCACATGGTGAATGCGCTGCAAACTACGCTTCAGCAATTGATAGACGCTAACCCTGGCGTTCGCCCGGAAAAATTGGTCAGCGCACATATCGAAGGAAAAAATGATGATGGTGTGATTGGCAGCAGTCGTTTTCTAGAGCTTGCCATGTACCCGCCGCTGATAGACATGGTGTCGCAGGTGATAGGCGGCGATATCGCGTTATGGGGTTGCCAGGTGTTTTGCAAACCACCCGAAGGCGGTTATGCCACGCCTTGGCACCAGGACGGCCAGTACTGGCCGATACGCCCTCTGGCCACATGCACGGTGTGGATTGCGCTTGAACCCAGTTTGAAAAAGAACGGATGCCTGCGCGTCATTCCCGGCTCACACACAGACAAGGTCTTGCATCCGCATTTGCATGAGGACAGATCAGAATTAACGCTGAACCAGTCGGTTAACGCTGACTGCTTTGACCCGGCGACGGCCCATGATCTGGAGTTACTACCCGGACAAATGTCGCTGCACGATGTCTACATGATCCACGGCGCTAACGCCAACACATCAGACCTGCGGCGTACAGGCGTAGCAATTCGCTATATGCCGACGAGTTCACACTTTGACCGCGAGCTGCATCCAGCCAAAGGTGAAACCGGTTTGAATCTGAATTTCGCTACCCGTCCCTTGTGGCTGCTCAAAGGGCGCGATGTCTGCGGCAAGAACGATTTCACTACCGGGCATCACTTACGTGCTTGATTAAGCCTAAAATAGATTTCTTTGAAGAACAGGAAAACCCATGTTTAAGAAAAACAAATTGGCCACTTTAGCAATTACTTTGTTGATTGGCGGTTCAGCCATGGCGCACAACGGTCAGGTGCCGGATGAGAAAGAACAAAAAGTGGATTGCCGCACTTTGTTTAATTTCACTTTTCCTAAAGTTTTGGACTTCATGACAAACATAGACTGCAACCAATTCATCAGCAATAACGATGATTGGCTTTGGCGTTACCCCAACAGTTATTTTGACCGCCCTTTTATTTCAGCCTTTTCACCCAGAACTCGTAAACCTGAGCCCGGTTTGCGCTTTTTCAGACGTATTTCCGCTTATGAAGCAGACGCAGCCGAACGCCAAGAAGCATACGAGACGATTTTTAAAAACCTCCGTAATTTTCCAGACAAGCAAGCACCGAAAAAAATGATCCGCATGGATACGGTGAACGACATCAAAGACGAAACCCAAATTTACTTCGGCTTTAACAGCGAAGAAGCTGGTTGGGCCGTGGTGTGTGCACCTGATTGCGCACCTGAATATTTTTTCCTTATCGAAAAGCGCTAAAAAAAAGCACTTCCCTTTCGGGAAGTGCTTTTCATATTTCAAGACCTGATGTAATCAGGCCAAAACTTGATTAATACAAAACCATAGGGTTGCCGGGTGAACCGGTACCTCCAAGGATTTTCAGAGGAGCCCAAATGAATGCGCCCTCTTTCACGCCTGCATTAACCAGGCTTTCTGTGTCGACGTTTTCCAGGTTCCAAATACCGCGACGTGTTTGCAATTCCGTGTGGCAAGGAACGGCATAACCTTCAATCTCATTGCCAGGTTGTGCATCATTGGCAGAGGTGTCACCCATGGTCAGCGCAATGTTTCTGCTGGCCATGTACTGACAAGCGCTGATGCCATAGCCGGGTTCACCATCGGCAAACATGGCACGGGCGGCAGCACGTTGCTCAGAAGTCATAGACTTGAAGCGGCTTGCGCCCCAAGTGTTACCTTGGCCGGTGTGCAATGCCACACAGTCGCCTGCGCCGATTTCTTTCATGCCTTGCGCTTTCACGATGGCTTGAAGGTCATCACCGGTGATGATGCCGATGTCGCCCGGCTTGCGGGGAATAGGCAGCATTTCAGCAGTGGAAGACAGTTTGCCTTGTGACTTGCGGTATGCCACGGCATCCAACACCACCAGACGGCATACAAAGCCTAAATCGCCAATGTGATCAACACCGTGCGGGCCCATGCCCATAACCTGCCCGCCGGCGCCACGCTCATATGCGTCCCAGCTGATAATGCCGTTGTAACCCATCGGGCCTTTAGAGGTGTTCACATAAATGTGACCAGGGCCGTCGAACTGAGTTTGAATCTGACCGATTTGTGTGGTGACCAATTCATCATGGTAGACCAAGGCGTTTTTGCCGAAAGGACCGCCGGTGGGTGTACCGGGAATCCACATGTTCCATTTACGTGGCCCGAAACCGGGAGCCTCTGAGTGGTAATGCTTACCAATGGTAATAGCTTTGTTTTGTTTGACGGTCGACAAAGCTTTGGCGATATTAGCGCTGTTTTTTGTATGGTTGGCACTGCCAGCCCGGTCGTTTGCACCCCACTGGGTCGGCGCCCAGGTCAGTGCGTTGTCGTCGATCGGGCCTTTTAAGGCGTGGTGCCTTGTCTCTTCTTGCTGTGCAAGCGCTGAACCCATCAGCAGCGAAATCGCCACTGACATGATGGTCGAAAGTTTCATTGGATCTCCTTTGTTTATGCGAAGTTTAAAAATGATCCGTTCAAGAGCGAACATAGTGATCACTTTCAAAGATCATGATAACCATGAAACCAGTGTTGTGACCCCTAGGGTAAACATCCTAGTGCTAACCCTAGACCGGTAATTCTTGAAAAACAAAGCTCATCAGCCCTGTCCATATAGATGTATACCCTGATTGCAACTGAACCGGTTCAAGCAAAATGCTTTGATGCTTAAAGCCTTATTACTCAGCGCCTTATTGCTGCTGACATCGGCACAGTCTGTCGCGGGTTTATTAAATAAAACTGAAATTGAAAACCTGCTGGAAGGCAGGTATCTGGTTGGCGATATTCAAGCCGATATTCCCGCTTATCCCTTGTTCCTGAAAAACCCGTCTGCGCCCTCAGCTAAACCTGAGCTTGCCGGGTATGCCTTTGAGACCATAGATCTGGAGCCGGTGCGCGGCTACAGCGGCAAACCGGTGGACTTGCTGGTGATGATGGACACCACTGGCGTTTACCGTGACGTGATATTGATTGACCACAAAGAGCCGTTCTTTTTGAACAAACCCGGCACCATCAGATTAATGGATTTTGCTTCTCAGTACATAGAACTTAATTTACAACACATAGTGGAAGTTTTGTACTGGAACGAAGCCGGTAGCAGAAGCGCACAGACAGCAGAGCTCACGGGTGTGCACCACGGCACAGTCACAGCCAAAGCCATCAACCGCAGCATTCTTTCGTCTGCAGCCATGGTGGCCATGGCAAAGCTCAACATCAGCGCAGACAGCGCGGCCGCCAAGGCCATGGCCAATGCCACTCAGCGGCGTGCACATTCAGACAGCTATACGCCGCTTGACTGGAACGCATTGCTTGATAACAGTCTGGTGACGGCGACGCGCGTGAGCATCAAGCAACTGCGCGACACCTATGCCACTTCCAACGCACCTGTGAATGATTTGCAAACACAGCTGAAAGACGAGCAGGATGCGCTGGTTTTTCACGCCAGCTTGCTGGCCGATCCTTTGGCCGGGCGCAATCTGCTGGACGCAGAAGGGTGGCGCTACATCACTAATAAGCGCCGGACCCAACAGGCCTTGATGGTGACTCTGAATGATCACTTAGACCTGCTAAACAAACGTGACAAATGGCTGACTGAACCGCAGCCTTTCACGTTGTCGCAAAACGGCAAAGAAATAAAACTGCAGTTGATCGATTACGAAAAAGGCTTATCGGTTCCTGGCTACCCAAAAACCACATATGCGTTTTTTCTATTGGCTGAAAAAGCCACGCCACTGGATGCCACGCAGCCCTTTGAATTGAATTTCCATTTGAAGCGGCGTTACGGTAGCAATATTGTCTTGAACAAGGTAGAAGAAAAACTGTTTGCTGTTAATCAGCATTTTCATGGTTGGCGTGCTTCCATCACAGATTTACGTTACACCAACTGGCTAGAGCTGGATTGGGTGAAGCTGTGGCTGGACAGGCAAATCGAAATAGGCGTGCTGCTCATAGGTTTGGTTTTATTGACCACCGGCCTGGTGATGCAAAAAAGCTTAAGCGCTAACGCCAGGACGCTGGCCGTGGTTCGCACCGCTTACCTGTGTTTTACGCTGGGCTTCATAGGTTGGTATGCGCAAGGGCAATTGACAGTGATCAACATCACCTCTGCTATTGCGTCGCTCAGTTCAGGCGGCGGATTGGATTTTCTGTTGAACGACCCCATCAGCAGTATCTTGTGGGTGTTTGTCTTCGGCACACTGCTGGTCTGGGGACGCGGCACGTTTTGCGGTTGGCTGTGCCCGTTCGGTGCGTTGCAGGAACTCATCAGCATGGTGGCTAACCGTATAGGTTTGCATCAAAAACGCTTGAAGCAGTCGTTGGATAAAAAGCTGAAATGGCTTAAGTACGTTTTTCTGCTTGCTATTCTTGGGTCTTTGTACGTGGCGCCTGCGTATTCAGACTACCTGACCAAGGTAGAGCCTTTTGAAACCGCCATCACCTATTACTTTGTGCACGACTGGCCGTATGTAGTCTGGGCAGTGGTTTGCCTGGGCTTAGGTGTGCTGGTCTACCGTGGCTATTGCCGTTATTTGTGTCCCTTAGGCGCAGCCCTTGCCGCGGTCAATGTGCTGCAAAGCTGGTCATGGATTCCTAGGCGCGAGGCCTGCGGCACACCATGCCAGACCTGCCGTCATCGCTGTGAATACCAGGCGATTGAACCCACAGGGAAGATAGATTACGCCGAATGCTTTCAATGCTTGGATTGCGTGTCTATCTACCAGGACGACGAAAAATGTTTTCCACTGATACAAATGCGCAAGTCCGGTGACGGCTTTGTGCCTGTGAAAGCATTCTGAGGATAAGGCTGAGCGTCTAAGAACGCGTCAGCCCTTTCAAGCCTCAGGGATGCGGACCCCAGGGTGCGGCCACCATCAATTGCACGTTCTGCGAATTGATCAAGGGACGCAACTGTTTGGCGAAGGCCATGAATTTTTCATCGGCAAACAACTTCGCCCAGAAGGCACGGCGGTTTTCGTCGCTGTCGAATTTCCACAAATGGATCAATTGGTGTAAGTCGCCGGTATCGCTGGTGAAATAGCCGATCAAGTGTTTGTCATGACCGCCAGCGCTGAGTGCCGGCCAGCCTTCGCTGCTGTACAAACGCTTGACTTCTGGCATTTCCCCGACCCGGACGGCGTAAGTGCGTTTTTCGTAAATCACTGTCATGGCAATATCCCCTCATGTTTCTTGTTTGAAAACTCACGCATCCTATCAGCCCTATTTAAGAACACGAAAGAAACTGCTAGACAATGGCCTGAATGCAAACTCGCCACGCCACGCCCGACAAAGAAGCCATTGCCCTGCTGCCGCCCTTTGAGCGGCTGGGTCTGGAGCGCATAGAACTGGTTTGCACTGCTGCACAGGCTTTGCAAGCTCGTGAGCAATTGTTAATGGCACAGGCCTGGGGCTTTGACACAGAATCCAAACCCACTTTCAAGGTCGGTGAGGTTTCCGACGGGCCGCATATATTGCAATTGGCCACCGCAGAACGCGCCTGGGTGATTCAGCTTCATGACCCCGAATGCCGCGCAGTCGCTGCCGGTTTGCTGGGGCATGCAGGGATTGTGAAAGCCGGTTTTGGACTCGGGGATGACCGCAAACGCATCATCCACAAACTGGGCGTTGATCCGGCAGATATGCTTGAACTCAACACCGTGTTTCGTGAGCGCGGTTACCGTAAAGACATGGGCGTCAAGGGCGCGGTAGCTGTGCTGTTTGAAAAACGCTTTATCAAATCTAAAAAAGCAGCGACCAGTAATTGGGCGAATGAACTGCTGACAGAAGCACAGCTGATTTACGCGGCCAACGATGCCTATGCCGCTTTCAGGGTTTGGCAGGCATTGAAGCTGGAATCAACCGGTGACAGCGTGTTGTAAAGCCAGCATAGCAGGCACACTGACCAGCGCAAACACCACAGACAAAGACAGACTGACCGACACCTCGGCCTCTCTGACTTTGTAGCGGCTCGCAAATAAATAGGAGTTCGCGCCGACAGGCATACACGCGGTCAGCATCATCACGGTCATTGGCAAAGGTGGCAGACCCAGCAAGTAACCGCCGGTCAGTATCAACAAAGGATGAAACACATTTTTCAAAGCGACGATTTGAAAAACTTCGCGCCAAATAACAGCGGGTTCAGAACCATCGGTTTTCGTCTGCCCTAACTTGCCACGGCCTAACACCTGATGCAATTGAATGCCGACCATGATCAGTGCCAAGGGAGAAAACGAGCGGCCCAACCAGTCCAGCGGTTTATCTATCAGTTCGGGCAATTCGAAACCTGTGAGAGAAAACATCAGCCCCAGAAAAGCCGGTAAAGACACAGGATGCAGCACCGCGGCTTTGGCCGCTTTCAATACCGTGGTGCGCAAACTTTGCACCTGCGCACCCGGCATGCGACCGGCTTCGCGCGCACTGGCAATCTCAAACAATAAAGTGGCATAGGTCAAAATAATCAAGGCGTGTACAGAGACCAGCGTGAGTATGTACACCAAACCCTGCGTTCCGTAGGCCAGTGAGACCATGGGAATACCAATCATCACGGCATTGCTATAAGTGCCGCCCAGCGCACGCATACAGCCGTGCTGCGTTAGACCGTAAATCATCACCCAGGCAGTAAACCACAACAATGTCAGCACGTGGTACATCATGACCGGGCTTAAATCCAGCTCGGCCAATTGCACTTTAGACAATGTGCGAAACAACAAAGCCGGGCCCAGCAAATTGAATACCAACTTGGAAATATCTTTCAGCCCTTGGTCGGATACCCAGCGCAGCTTGCCCGCCAGATAGCCGCAACTGACCATCAAGATCACAGGAAGCAAGGCGTGGAAGATGGTGGGCATGACAGTGACCGTAGTTTTTATAAAGTGGTTAAGAGCGAATTGAATACGGAGACGAATTTATTCTTCAGCGCCATTGTGCCTAAAAGCTTTTGGCAAATTTTTAACCGCATCCGCAATACATTCAGTGAAAGTCACTTTCTCGCTGATGTCGCACTGCTGCAATGGTCACCGTTTGAGAATCTGTGATTTCAAATAAAGCCACGTAGCCAGTAGCGCCAAAAGGCACGATGAGTTCGCGCAGCAGTGGGTTGTTGGATGCTTTACGGCAAGTAAAGGGCGAGCTCTGCAAAGTAGCAAAACCGTTTTCTAACGCAGCAATCGCTTTGTCGGCTATCCCTAAGTCACCGCCGCCTGGGCGGGTCAGTTCTCTGTGCAGCAAAAAATCAAAAAGCTCTCGCAGATCCTCTTGCGCGTCTCGTGTCAGTCGAATTTTGTAGGTCATGCACGCGGCTTTTTTACTTTCGCACGCGCCTTGGTCAACCGGGTGCGTAAATCCGACAACACATGGTCAGCGCTGACATAGTCTTGGCTTTGCGCAGCAGCCGCCAGCGAAGCGAGGCCACGTTCAATGAATGTATGTTGTTGTTGCCTTTGTTGTACTGACTGACGTATCGCAGTTTCTACAAACTGGGATAGGGACTCTCCTTCAGCCAGCAAGGACTCCACTGTGGAACGCAAGGCCGGTTCCACGCGAATAGAAGGCAGGGTGGATGTTTTCATGAATAAAGTGTAGCGCAATTGCGATGCAGAAATTTCATGCAGGATGCTTGGCCTGAGGCCAATGGTATTTCTTCTTAACTATGCTTCCCAAGGGTTGATGACGTTCACACCGGCAGTTTCAAAAGGACGGGTGTCGCGGGTGGCGACGGTAAAGCCTTTGGCGAGGGCGATGGCTGCAATGAGGGCATCGGCCGTTTCGACCGTCAAGCCGGCAGCGCGGGACTTGGCCAGCAGCCCGGCATAGGCTGTTGTGCAAGCCATATCGAACGACAGCACCCGATTGGCGAACATGGGCAGCAGGCGTTTTTCCAAGTTGTCATGCAGGCTGTCCCGGCGCTTTCCGGCAGGGAGGAGCGCGATACCTGCACGCAGCTCGGCTACCGTGATCGCGGACAGGTTGAGCGTTTCCAGCGCTTACCGTGTTCGGATCCAGTTCCAAGGATTGAGCACGGCCGCGCCCGTCGCCGAAAAGTCGGCTTCATTGCGGGTCACGACCGTGAGCCCATGCACCAGCGCAGTGGCGGCGATCAGTCCATCCCGGTAGGGCTTGGGATCGGGCACGTTCAGGCGGGCGCAGCACAGGGCAATTTCGGTGGTGACGGGCAGCGTGCGCCCGGCGAACAGCGGCAGTACTTGCGCGTCAAACCAGTGCCGCAGGGCCCCAGCCTGGGCAGCATCGCGCCGTTGCAGCAGCAGCAAGCCTTGCTCGATTTCTTGCAGCGTGATGACCGACACAAACAGATCGCTGGCGGATACTTGTTCGCTCCAGGCGGCCACCTTGGGGTCGGCACGCCCGAGCCGAATCTTGCGCATCTCTGACAGAGCGTTTGTATCGAGCAAAAAACTCATGGCAGGTCGGCAGAACGCGCTTTATCAAGAGAAGTCTGCAATACCCCGTCTAACTCGTCGGCCACTGGCATGGCCAATAAGTCGGCCACAGACTGCGCTGGCCCTTGCAAGGCCTGGTAAGCGGCATAGCTCATGAGCACATGGGCCGGACGGCCACGGTCGGTGATGAGCAGCGGCGCCGCAGTGGCGCGTTGGCGCAAGGCGCTAGCTTGGCGGTTGAATTCCTGGCTGGTTGCGGTTTGCATCATGGCCTCCATTCAAAGTATGTAGGTACGTATTTTATGGTCTTATGGGCTTTCGTCAACCATATGAAAGCGTGCAGGCTCATGCCCATTTGCTTGGCATCTTCTTCGAGCTGCTGCTTGAGTGCGCCGGGAAGTTTGATGCCGGTGGATTAACCCGAGCGAAGTTGACCTGTGCGACTGAAGTTCAACGACGCCCACTGCCTGGCTTGGCAAAGTCCGCATCCACCCAAGCTTGGGCCGTTTGGCGGTTGAGCTTGAAACTGGTTTCCACTTTCACCTCGGCCAGCGCATCACCACCCAGGCTGTTGAGCACCTTTTCTGCCGTTTGAGGGTCGGGAATCGAAGCGGTGGCAAAGTAATCCCAAATGCGCTCATCCGCGTCCGACGGCAGCAACACCCCTTCGGCATGCGACACCGCCCTGCCCGCCCGCCCCACTTGCTGGTAAAAAGCCACCGGCGTCGAGGGCGAACCCACGTGCACGCAAAACCCAAGGTCTGGCTTGTCGTAGCCCATGCCCAGAGCCGAGGTGGCCACCACCGCCTTGACCTGGTTGTGACGCAAACGCTCTTCCACTTCCAGTCGTGTGTCGGCGTCGGTCTGCCCACTGTAGGCATCGACCGCATGACCGCAGCTGCGCAAAAACGCCGTAAGCCGCTCGGCCTCGGCCACCGTTAGCACATACACAATGCCCGAGCCGGGTAACTGCTCCAGCGCATCTGCAATCCAGGCGTAGCGTTGCAAAGGCGACAAACCCGGCACCACCGACAGCGTGAGCGAGGTGCGCGCCAAGGTGCCGCAAAAGGTCACTGTGCTTTCGCCCAACTGCTTGCCAATGTCCAACGTCACCCGCTGATTAGCCGTGGCCGTGGTGGCCAGCACACTGGCTGTGGGTGTCGAGAGCAGCGCTCGGGCTAAACGCTGGTAGTCGGGCCTGAAGTCAAAACCCCAATCGCTGATGCAATGCGCTTCGTCAATCACGATCAGGCCCACCCGGGCCAGCAAAGCGCCCAGCCGAGCCGCAAAACGCGGGTTGCCCAGCCGCTCGGGCGAGACCAGCAGCACATCGATGGTGTCAGCGTCGAGCCGCTGGAAAACCTCGTCCCAGTCGTCAATGTTGGTGGAGTTGACCGTGGCGGCCTTCAGGCCCGCCCGCTCAGCCGCACTCACCTGGTCGCGCATCAGCGCCAGCAGGGGCGAGACCACCAGCGTGGGGCCCGCGCCCGTGCTGCGGGTCGCATGGGTGGCCGCCCAGTACACCGCCGACTTGCCCCAGCCCGTGGCCTGCACCACCAGCACCCGTGACGCCGACTGCAGCACTGCATGCACCGCGTCCACTTGGTCCGCACGCGGCACCGCACACGGCCCGGCCAAGCGAGCCAGGATGGTGTGCATGTGCTGTTCTGCAAATCAACGATCAACCCTGCCGGTGGTGGTCATTTGAAAGCTCCCCTGTCGCATTTTGCGGCGTTTGTATTGGAGGGCTATTTTGGGGCCACAACCCCGGCCACGTTCACCCCATCACGCCTTGCGCACAGGTGCGGCCAGTCCCCGGTGCGGTGTGGGGTGATGCCCGGTCGCTCTGTCTCCAAACCGATGAGGTCCAGTATTTGGCGGATGTCAGCGCCGTGTGAGATGCTAAAAAGCCCGGTCAGTTACCCGTCTGGGCTTTTTGTTTTCTTTAGAGTCGGCTACTTCTTGCTCGGCGGCAAATCCGTGCAACTGCCATGCGCCACTTCCGCCGCCATGCCAATGCTCTCGCCCAATGTGGGGTGCGGGTGAATCGTTTTGCCGATGTCGACGGCATCTGCGCCCATCTCTATCGCCAATGCAATTTCGCCGATCATGTCGCCAGCATGCGTACCAACCATGCCGCCGCCTAATATCTTGCCGTGGCCGTGAGCTGACTCACTGTCGTCAAACAGCAGTTTGGTAAAGCCTTCATCGCGTCCGTTGGCAATCGCGCGCCCGGATGCCGCCCAAGGGAACAGGCCTTTTTTCACCTTAATGCCTTGTGCTTTGGCTTG
>Ga0209768_10001420_pt1 | contig 15390 bp, 17 predicted proteins | sample LauGreSBDMM110SD_3_FD_187564 | JGI IMG/M metagenome (GOLD analysis project Ga0209768, IMG submission 187564) | Freshwater lake microbial communities from Lake Michigan, USA - Sp13.BD.MM110.SD (SPAdes) (version 2) | ecosystem: Environmental > Aquatic > Freshwater > Lake | place: Lake Michigan... | reverse complement strand
GGAAAAAATCCCGGAATATAAAGAAGCGGATAAGAAATTGAAAGAATTGGGGGACCAATGGCAGGTGGAGATAGACGAGAAGCAAATGGCCTTGGACAAAATGTACAAAAACTATGAGGCTGAGCAATTTATGCTATCCGAAGAGCTCAAAAAGAAGCGTGAGGATGAGCTATTTATCAAAGAAAAAGAGCTCAGGGACTTACAGAAAAGGCGCTTTGGGTATGAGGGAGATTTGTTTAAAGAGCGTCAAAAATTGGTTAAGCCCATACAGGATAAAGTGTATAATGCAGTCCAAAAAATAGCCGCAGCGCGCGCTTATGACTTCATTTTGGATAAAAGTGAAGGAATAACCATTATATTTGCTGACCCAAAATTGGATAAAAGCGACGACGTTTTAAGACAATTGGGCGTTATTAATTAAAAACACAAAAAATAGAATATGAAAAAAGGTTTTTTATTTGCAGCCGTATTATTGGTTGCGATTTCATTTACAAAGAGTGCTTCAGCACAAAGCGTTAAAATAGGTTATTTTGACGAGCAAAAAGTAATTGCATTGTTTCCTGGTATCCAAGAAAAATTAGATACTGTTTTACAATCTTATGCAAAGGATACATTACAAGATGAGTATGACTATACTTTAAAAAGCTACCAAGTAAAAGATAGCATTTATAGAAGAGATTCATTAGAGTTATCTAAAAGACCAAAAGCTTTACAATTGTCTACAGACGAATTGAATCAATTAAAATACAAATTAATTAACTGGCAACAATACCAACAAGAAGCAATGCAACAAAAGCAAGAGCAATTGTTATTGCCTTTTAGACAAAAAATATTTGCTGCCTTGTCTGAAGTAATTTCTGAAAATAAATACACTTGGGTAATCAATGAGTCTGCGCTTTCTCCTTACTTCCAACATTCAATCGCAGACAATTTAGCCATCAGAACAGCAATGAAATTAAAGTTGCCTTTACCTAAAGACGTTGAAGAAGCATTTAGAGTGGCAACTGGCGGAACGACTCCAAAAGCACCTGCTAAGAAGTAATCGTTACAATATTTTTAAAATATATTTATACAGAACCTCGTTGTTATGCAACGAGGTTCTTAGTTTTACAGTAAGAACAATTTTATTATGTCGGCACCCATTGGCGTTTTTGATAGCGGATATGGTGGATTAACCATTTTAAAGGAATTGAAGCAACAATTGCCTCAATATGATTATATCTATTTAGGTGACAATGCGCGCGCGCCTTATGGACCCAGGTCCTTTGAAACGGTATATGAATATACATTGGAAGCCGTGCAATGGTTTTTTGATCAGGGTTGTGAATTGGTGATCCTTGCTTGTAATACGGCTTCGGCCAAAGCACTTAGAAATATTCAACAGTTAGACCTACCCAATTTAGCACCTGATAAAAGGGTGTTGGGTGTGATTCGACCTTCCTCGGAGGTATTGGGTAATTATTCTAATTCAAAGCAGGTTGGTATTATGGGCACCACGGGCACTGTACAAAGCGAAAGTTATATTATAGAGATGGCTAAATTCTTTCCCGAAGTAAAAGTGTTTCAACAGGCCTGTCCGATCTGGGTCCCACTTATTGAAAATGGAGAGTATGATAAAGCAGGTGCAGACTACTTTGTAAAATCATACTTAGACCAGCTTTTTAGTCAATCTAAGGATATTGATACCATTTTGCTTGCTTGTACTCATTATCCTTTATTAGCCGCCAAAATAGCGTCTTATTTGCCTAAAGGAGTTAAGCTGGTTTCACAAGGGGATATTGTAGCCACTAGTTTGTTACAATACCTTGATAATCACCCAGTAATAGCGAAAAAATGTAGCCAAAACGGGAAATTACAATTTTATACAACTGACAACCCCCAAACCTTTGAAAAACAGGCAAGCGCCTTTTTTGGTCAAAAAGTTGAAGCAAACCACACAGATTTAGCCTAAGATTTCAAAAAAAACCCTATTTTTGCCGTCCTTTCACGGATAGTGGTATGGTGACTGCTATTAGAAACGGATTTTGAACTAAAGTATAAAACAAAAGGGCATATAGGATTACTCCTACTAACCCGATAAAAAAAGTAGAATATGAAACGTACATTCCAACCTCATAAACGTCGTCGTAAATCTGTTCATGGATTCCGTAAGCGTATGGAATCAGCTAATGGTCGTAAAGTATTAGCTAGTCGCCGTAAGAAAGGACGCAAGAAACTAACTGTATCTAGCGAGAAAGGATTAAAATAATTTAATCGCTATCTCTAGAAATTGATAATTTTAAAGTCCTCCCGATAATCGAGAGGACTTTTTTAATGCCTAGCACTTCAATCAAAATATTGCCTAAAATTTTTACATATCAAAAAGCAGACAAATTAAAAAGTCGAAAACAAACTCAATACTTGTTTGCGAAAGGGCAGTCCATGAATGCATTTCCCATTAAGTTAATTTATACCATTGAATCGGTAGAACAACTTAGTACTGTTTTGCCAAGTCCTTTTTTAAATTTAGCTGACATTAAAGAAAATGGACAATTACAGGCTGGTGTAGGGGCGCCTAGTAGAACTTTCAGAAAAGCAGTATTGCGTAATAGGGTAAAGCGTTTATTGCGCGAAGCGTATCGGTTAGAAAAGCCTGCATTTATTGCTAGCAAACCTTTTCAGGGCTTCCGGGTAAATTTATTTTTTTTATATACCGATGCTACCATCCTTTCTTCTGCCGAGATTCAGGATAAAATAAAACAGTTGTTAATGAGACTAAGTGAAAAGTTAAATACTATTTCAAAAGCCTAATTAGATTATTGTTATGAGTACATTTAAAAAAATTATTGCATTTCCTTTTATACTTCTAATTCGTTTTTATCAGTATGTGCTTTCCCCTTATTTAGGTGGCAACAAATGCAGATTCACACCTACTTGTTCTCAATACACGGCAGAAGCAATAAAAAAGTATGGCCCTATAAAAGGTATCTTTTTAGGAGCCAAACGCTTAAGTAAATGTCATCCTAGAGGAGGTCAGGGATATGACCCTGTTCCATAAAGCGCGCAATGATGCATAAAAAAACCGCCCCTTTGCAGAGACGGTTTCAAATTATATTAGTAGGGGATTCTATTTTGCTATACTAAATCTTTCTGCAACAACTGTCCAGTTTACTACATTCCAGAAAGCAGCTAAATAATCCGCTCTTTTATTTTGGTATTTTAAATAGTAAGCATGCTCCCAAACATCGGCACCTAATAATGGAGCCCCTTTTACTTCGGCTACGTCCATTATAGGATTGTCTTGGTTCGGCGTTGAACTCACTTCTAATTTTCCGTCTTTTACAATTAACCAAGCCCAGCCACTTCCAAAACGAGTCATTCCAGCAGCTGCAAATTTTTCTTTAAATGCATCAAAGCTTCCAAATGTTGCGGTAATTGCATCTCCCAAATCACCTGTTGGCGTTCCACCTGCGTTTGGCGCTAAGCTTGCCCAAAAAAAGCTATGGTTCCAATGTCCACCACCATTGTTTCTAACAGCCGGGCTAATGCTTCCAGCTACGGCAACTAATTCTTCGATGGTTTTGCCTTCGTTAGGGGTGCCGGCAACGGCCTTATTTAAATTGTCAACATATGCTTGATGATGTTTGCCATGATGAATTTGCATGGTCAAAGTATCAAAATGTGGTTCTAATGCTTCGTGTGCGAAGGGTAACGCTGGTAATGTAAATGACATATTTTTTTATTTATTGTTTCTTGAATGAACTGCAAAATTACACCCCTTTCCTTTGAATTAGCCGAATCACAATCATTTTTTCCCTAATTAGGAAGTTAAATTTTTCATGAGTTGGTAATTAAAACAAATAGTTGAAAATATACGAATCTCTAGGCCTCCGCGGCAGGAACCGAAGTCGGCTACGAGATTGCATATTTTCAACTATATTAATATTAATTATATCTTATAAATAAACTATCGTTTTGCTCTAAAAAATGCCTGCATGAGTTCGGCACATTCTTCTTGTAGTATGCCACCAACTATTGTAGTGGCCGGATGAAATGGATTTTTTTCGGTTACACGACGGTAGCTATTTTTTTCATCAGAAGCGCCAAAAACAATATGGCCAATTTTATTCCAATACAAAGCGCCGGCACACATTAAACAAGGCTCTACGGTTACATATAAAGTAGCTTCCGGTAAATATTTCATTTGCAAATTTTCACAGGCACTGGTAATAGCTAGTATTTCGGCATGTGCTGTTACATCCTTTAGTAATTGAACTTGATTATGCGCCTTGGCAATTATTTTTCCGTGCATAACAACCACTGCACCCACCGGTACTTCATCAACGTCAAAGGCCCTCTGTGCTTGAACGAGGGCCTGACGCATAAATTGTTCATGTATATTTTCCAAGTGTTTTATTTTAGACTACAAATTTGACACTATAATCTTTTAATGCGAATATTTCTATAAGAAACTACATCACTATGATCTTGTAATACAATATGTCCAGAAAAAACTTTTCCAAAATCTGGCATATCACCTTTAGCAAACTTAGATCTTCTTATTAATTCTTTCCAAGCGTCATCACCCAAATGCGTTTTTACAACAGTCACGCCATTCATTTTTAATTCTAGTACTCCTTTTTTGGAGATGACATCTACTATATTCCACTCCCCATAAGGATTTACATGTCCTTCCTCAGTTGGAATTAAATCGTATAAATTACCAGCACGATGGCTAATATTTTTTGCATCCGGATGTCCGTCATTGTCTATAATTTGAAATTCAGGTCCTGTATGAAAAGTATGTTCATATTTACTAGGGTCGTCCTGTACAAAAAACATGATACCGCTATTTCCATTTTTAGAAATCTTTGATTCTAATTGTAAATGAAAATCATTAAAACTTTCATCTGTTACTAAATCACCGCCACCTTTACCATTTTTAATTGCAGTTGGGTCAAGGCGGATGATACCATTGTCTATTTTCCAAGCAGCACCTGCCGTTTTTTCGCCGTAGCTATGCCAGCCAGTTGTTGTTTTACCGTCAAATAATGAGGTCCATTTTTCCTGTGCGTTTACTTGTGTTAAAGCAAGCAAAGCGAATATTGCAACGAATCCTTTTTTCATAAGTAATTATTTTTTTAAAGCGCTTATTATTTTAAGCTCATTATATATTTTACCATCAATTCAGCATCCGCTTGACTCAATGTAGCATGTGCTGTCATTGGGATAGCTCCCCAAACCCCACTTCCACCGTTAATGATTTTTCCTGCTAACATTTTTATGTTGGAAGGCTTATTTGCGTATTTTTTTGCAACTTCTTTATAGGATGGGCCTATTACTTTTTCGTTTAATTTATGACAGGTTAAACAATCGCTTTTTGCAAGCAATGTCATTCCTTTTTCAATATCTTCTTTACTCGCAGTTGGTGGGACTGCTGCGGCAGTTGCAGTGCTAGTAGAACTAGTTGCAACAATAGTAGCCGTGCTTGTTTTACTGTCTATTTTTGTTTCTGTTGTATTCGTTTCTGTTGTGTTCGTAGTGTTGAGTTGTTGAGCAGGCGTTGCTTCTGCGGTATGTTTTCCTTCACCACATGACATAAATAATACACCCACTAAAATTGTACCTAAAACCTTTTTCATATTTTAATTTTTATTCGTTTTTAATTTATTATTGAATGCCTAGTATTTTTTTATTAAATATTTCGTCTGATCCCGTGCTTGCAAAATCATCAAAAGCTTTTTCGGTTACTTTAATGATATTTTTTTGAATAAACACTGCACCTTCTGCTGCACCCACTTCTGGATGCTTTAAGCAACATTCCCATTCCATCACCGCCCATCCTTTGTAGTCATAAGTGGCAAGTTTGCTAAAGATACTTTTAAAATCTACTTGACCATCCCCTAAGGATCTAAATCTTCCTGCACGGTCAATCCAATTTTGATAACCACCGTATACGCCTTGTTTTGCCGATGGATTAAATTCGGCATCTTTTACATGGAACATTTTAATACGCTCATGAAAAGCGTCAATGTATCCTAAGTAATCCATGCATTGTAAAACAAAATGAGACGGATCATATAACAAACAAGCACGAGCATGCCCGTTTACTTTATCTAAAAACATTTCATAAGTAACCCCATCGTGTAAGTCTTCACCAGGGTGAATTTCATAACACAAGTCCACACCTACTTTATCATATTCATTTAAAATAGGCATCCATCTTTTAGCGAGTTCTGTAAATCCAGTTTCTACTAACCCTGCAGGGCGTTGTGGCCAAGGATATACGGTATGCCATAATAATGAACCACTGAAAGTTGCCGATGCATTTAATCCTAAATTTTGAGAAGCTTTTGCAGCGTATATTAATTGTTGTACTGCCCACTCGGTTCTCGCTTTTGCATTACCACGTATTTCAGCAGGAGCAAATCCATCAAACTGTGCATCATATGCTGGATGCACTGCTACTAGCTGTCCTTGCAAATGTGTAGAAAGTTCCGTGATTTCTAAACCTGCTGCATTTACAATCCCTTTTATTTCATCGGCATAGGTTTTGCTTTCTGCCGCTTTCTGTAAATTAATACAACGCGCATCCCAGCTTGGAATTTGTACCCCTTTAAAACCTAAGCTAGCAGCCCATTTGCAAATACCTTCTAAAGTATTAAAGGGAGCGGTGTCGCCCATAAACTGTGCTAAAAATATACCAGGTCCTTTTACTGTTGTCATTTTATTTATTTAAAAAAAGTAAACATTTTAATTTATGCACTACCACATTCATTCTATTTTATAAAACGTAGGGTGTCCATTTTTTATCAGAATGTGCAGAAGCTACTACATTATCAATAAATGCCATTCCTCTAATTCCATCTTCTACGCCCGGAAAATCCAGCATTTCTGCAGTGGGTGTGGTGCCATCTATTTTACAACCCAATGTTAAAGCAAAGTTACGATAGATATTGGCGAAGGCTTCTAAGTATCCTTCTGGATGGCCTGCCGGCGTTCGACAATTATGTGAAGCGGCTTTATATAAATGTGCACTGCCTGCTCTAAGTATTTGACTAGGAGCATCCAGCCATTTTACAATTAATGAATTTGGCTCATGTTGAAACCATTCAATACCCCCCAACTCACCGTATACTCTAATCTTTAATGCATTTTCTTCCCCTGCTGCTACCTGTGATGCGATTAAAACCCCTTTCGCACCATTGTCAAATTTTAACATTACGGCGCCATCGTCATCCATTACCCGACCCGCTACTAAAGTATTTAGTTCCGCACATACATCGGTAATTTTTGCACCAGTAATGTATTCAGATAAATGTGCAGCATGGGTTCCAATATCTCCCATCACCGAACTTTTTCCAGCTTTTTTAGGATCTGTTCTCCAAGCAGCTTGTGCGTTTCCTTCCCTTTCCGAAAGCCTGCTTAACCAACCTTGCGGATATTCCACCCATACTTTACGAATCTTTCCCAACTTGCCATCGGCAACCATTGCCTTGGCTTGTTTCACCATGGGGTAACCAGAATAGGTATGTGTTAAACATAGGGTTAACCCTGTTTCGTCTAATTTCTTTTTAAGTTGCTTTGCTTCGTCTAATGAAAAAGTAATTGGCTTTTCTATGACTACATGAAAGCCATGATCCAAAGCCATCATAGCAGGCGCAAAATGAGCAAAGTTGGGTGTTACAATGGTTACAAAATCCATACGCTCATTCGCAGGAAGTGCCGCTTCTGCTTTAATCATTTCCTCATACGTAAGGTAGGTTCTGGATTCGGGTAGAAACAATGCTTTACCTGAGGCCACTGCAATTTCAGGGTTAATACTTAATGCGCCACATGCGAGTTCTACTAATCCATCCATGTTGGCCGCTAAGCGGTGAATGGCTCCAATAAAGGCATCTTGACCACCACCCACCATGCCCATACGTAATTTTCTAATCATCTTTTTATAAATTTTTAAGCGCTGAAATCGTTTATATTGTGTCATAATAACACTTTCAAAATAACACAATAGCAATTTCCCTCTATTTTCTCAAAAAACCCCGTTTTTTCATCAAAAATATTTTAAAAGATTACAAATAAAATTTACATTTATCTAATCATTGCTGCTTATTAAACCAACGATTTATTGCTATGCCTTCAAATGTAAATAGAAGAAATTTAATCAAACAAGTTTTATCGGGCTCCGCTGCGTTAGCCGCGGGTGTAGTCATCCCCGGATCGGTATTGGCATCAGTGGAAAAATCAACCAGTAATACAATTGCTCAAAATTTAAAAGGGAATATTAATCATTCGGTTTGTAGATGGTGTTATAACGATATGCCATTAGAAGATTTGTGTAAAGTGGTTAAAGAAATTGGGTTTGCTGCCATTGATTTATTAAAGCCAAACGAATGGCCTACCGCTAAAAAATATGGATTGGATTGCTCCATGTGTTATACTGCAGGAGAAACAAGTTTGACAAAGGGTTGGAATGATTTAAAAAACCATAATTGGTTAATTAAAGATTATTTAGAAGGCATTCAGTTGGTTGCGGATGCGGGGTATAAAAACTTAATTTGCTTTGCTGGTAATCGGAACGGAATGGATGATGAAACAGGAATGCAAAACTGTGTGACTGGTTTAAAACAAATCATGCCTTTGGCCGAAAAATTAGGCGTTACTATTCAAATAGAATTATTTAATTCAAGAATTGATCACAAAGATTACATGGGTGATAAATCTGCTTGGGGTATTGAACTTTGCAAAAGATTAGGTTCTCCTAATTTTAAAATTCTTTTTGATATTTATCATATGCAAATAGACGAAGGGGATATTATTCGTTCTATTCAAGACAATCATCAATACTTTGGACACTACCATACCGCAGGCGTTCCCGGCAGACACGAAATTGATGAGCGCCAAGAATTATATTATCCGGCAATTATGCGCGCGATAGTTGCAACAAGGTATAAAGGGTATGTAGCACAGGAATTTATGCCAGCAGACAAGGATCATATTGCTTCATTAAAAACAGCAATTAAAATTTGCGATGTATAAAAGGTATTAAAATTTCAAAAATAATTTCACACAAATATAAAATTTAATAAAAATGGCGGGACAACAGTATGATGCAATCGTGGTGGGTTCTGGAATTAGCGGTGGATGGGCTGCTAAAGAACTTACAGAAAAAGGATTAAAAGTATTGATGCTTGAGCGGGGTAGAAATATTGAGCATATCAAAGACTATGTAAATGCAAATAAAGAATCCTGGGATTTCCCTCACCATGGTGGCAGAACCCAACAAATGATTCAGGACTATCCAGTGTTAAAAAGAGATTATCCTTTAAATGAAACCAATTTGGATTTTTGGTGCGTTGACAAAGATCATCCTTATGTTGAAACTAAACGTTTTGACTGGTTTAGAGGGTATCATGTGGGTGGCCGTTCTCTAATGTGGGGTCGTCAAAGTTATCGTTGGTCTGATTTGGATTTTGAAGCCAATGCGAAAGATGGTTATGGTGTGGATTGGCCGGTTCGTTATAAAGAAATTGCACCATGGTATGATTATGTAGAAAAGTTTGCGGGTATTTCTGGTAACCGGGATGGTATAGATGTATTACCTGATGGTCAATTTTTACCTCCAATGGATTTAACCTGCGTAGAAAAAGACGTTGCAGCTAGACTTCAAAAAATATACAATGGATCACGTCATTTAATTATTGGTCGTACGGCAAATATCACTGTGCCTCATGGTGGCCGTCCAGGTTGTCAGTTCAGAAATAAATGCTGGCTGGGTTGTCCTTTTGGTGGATACTTTAGTACGCAATCTTCTACTTTACCAGCGGCGATGGCGACAGGTAAATTAACATTAAGACCTTTTAGTATTGTCACTGAAATTAAATATGATAAAGATAAAAAGCGTGCAACAGGTGTTATGGTATTAGATGCGGAAACGAATAAAACAATTGAATACAGCGCTAAAATTATTTTTGTAAATGCGTCTACTTTAAATAGTACTTGGTTATTAATGAACTCTGCTACGGATGTTTGGGAAGGTGGATTAGGAAGCAGCTCCGATGCTTTGGGTAAAAATTTAATGGACCACCATTTAGGTATTGGCGCTGGTGGTGTAGTAGAAGGATATGAGGATCAATATACATTTGGACGTCGTGCCAATGGATTTTATATTCCAAGATACCGAAACGTTGGTGACGATAAACGTGATTATGTGCGTGGATTTGGTTACCAAGGTGGTGGCACAAGACAAGGATGGCAACATGAGGTGGCTGAATTTAGTATTGGTGGCCAATTTAAAGATGCCATGACGGAACCAGGCGTTTGGACCCTTGGTATGGGAGGTTTTGGTGAAATGTTACCAGATCCAACCAATAAAGTCACTTTGGATAAAAATGTAAAAGATAAGTGGGGCTTAAATGTTTTAAACATTGATTGTGAGTTAAAAGATAACGAACTTAAAATGCGTAAAGACATTATTGCCGATGCACAAGAAATGTTAGAGAAAGCAGGCGTTAAAAATGTTTCAGCACGTGATGGAGATGGTACACCAGGTCGTGGAATTCATGAAATGGGTACAGCACGTATGGGTAGAGATCCTAAAACTTCGGTATTAAATGGTAATAACCAAGTTTGGGATGCGCCCAATGTATTTGTTACCGATGGTGCCTTTATGACAAGTGCTTCTTGTGTAAACCCGTCATTAACGTATATGGCATTTACTGCGCGCGCTGCTGAATTTGCGGTGAATGAATTGAAAAAAAGAAACCTATAATTTTAATAAATTTTTTAAATAATATTTTATGATCAATAGAAGAGAAGCCTTATCAAGAGTTGCTATCATCATGGGTGGAACCATTTTAGGTGCAGATGCTTTTGCGTCGGGCATAAGAATTAGTACTACTAATATTGCGCTGACAAAGATGGACATCGCCTTTTTAAATGAAGTGGCCGAAACCATTTTACCTAAGACTAAAACACCTGGTGCAAAAGAAGCGAATGTGGGAGCGTTTATGCAAATCATGGTGAATGATTGTTATGAAACAAAAGACCAAGCCATTTTTATGGAGGGTATTAAAAAATTAGACGAAGCTTCAAAAAAGATGAATGGTAAATCATTTATGTTGTCAACCCCTGCACAACGCACTAGTTTATTAGTAGCCTTAGATAAAGAAGCGAAGGAATATCAAAAAACTAAAAAGTGGGAGGAGCCTAAGCACTATTTCAGTATGATGAAAGAATTAACCTTAACAGGCTTCTTTTCATCGGAAGTAGGTGCGACCAAAGCTTTACGCCATGTAGCGGTTCCAGGAAAATTTATTGGTTCTTATCCTTATAAGAAGGGGGATAAGGCTTGGGCAACCAGTTAAAAGGTAACTTATCAAAAAAAGCGAGTGCTTTTATAAGTGACTCGCTTTTTTATTACAATATGTTTTTTAAAAAATATAATTATGAATAATTCAAGAAGAGATTTTCTCCGTAATGCTTCATTGACAGGTTTGGCATTATCCATGCCCTTTAAAAATGAGTTGATGGCAATGGCTGGAGCAGGTAATAAATTTGGACTTCAATTGTGGTCCGTAAAGCAGGCATTATACAAAGACACTATGGGTGTTTTAAAACAAATAGCTGCGAATGGCTATAAAAAAATTGAAGGGTTTGAGGGGGATAAAGGATTGTTTTGGGGCATGAAACATACTGAATTAAAAAAAGTAATGGATGATTTAGGAATGAATTTTGTTTCCTCTCATTGTGAAATTTCTAAAGACTTTGAAGCTAAAGCAGCTCAAGCCGGTGAAATAGGAATGAAGTATTTGATCTGTCCACATAAAGGTGCACAACCTAGTATTGATCACTACAAAAAATTTGCAGACGAGTTTAATGCTTGTGGAGAAATTGCGAAAAAATATGGCATTCGTTTTGCGTATCATAATCATGACTATTCCTTTGTTCCAATGAACGGTATTGTTCCACAAGATGTTATGATGCAAAATACGGATCCTAAAATTGTTGATTTTGAAATGGATTTATATTGGACAAAGGTAGCGCGCGTGGATCCATTGGCCTATATGGATAAGTTCCCAAATCGTTTCAAATTAGTACATGTTAAAGATTTGATTAAAGTTGACAATGCAGAAGGACATGAATCATGTGTTATTGGCAAAGGAACGATTGATTACAAAACATTATTACCAGAAGTTGCTAAGCGTGGTGTAAAGCATATGATTGTAGAACAAGAAGCGTATACCGGAAGCAATGAATTGGATGCTGCCGCAGATGATGCAGCTTATATGAAAACTTTGAATTGGTAATTTCGCATTACCGTTATAAAAAAATCCCGAAGCAAATGTTTCGGGATTTTTTTTATTATTTGAATCAAACACTAAATTTTTAAATACTCATTTGAGTCGAACATTCGAGCATTGCGCAGTGAGAGATGAAAATGAGGTATTTAAAAATGAGTTATTTAGTCACTTGTATTAAGCCGGTTGTTTTAATAATGGTACTTAATGCGTTATGTAATGCTTCTAAATCCTGGACACTATTAAATGCATTAATGGAGTAACGCATGTAAATGTCTTCTGCTTGTCGCATGATGGGGATTTCAATATTAAAATCCTTAAACAATTTTCTTTGTAATAATTCTGGCTCCTTAGTGTGAATGGGAATGCTAATCATTTGCCCAATCCACTCATTGGTTAAAGGACTAATGGGTTGAGTACCTAGTAATTCATAAAATAATGGGGCATTGGCTAGTACCATTTCATGACATTCCTTCGCAACCGCCGGCCAGTTATTATCCTGCATAAAAATAATGCTCATGGTCACTGCTAAAAAGGCTGAAAAGTCTCTGGTACCAATCATTTGATGGTAGTCTAAAAATTGAGAATCCGAAGGTTTAGCAGCTTTATACCCCCAGCTTACCACTAGCGGTTCACATAAATGCTGAACACTTTTATGTGCATATAAAAAGCTCGCTCCTTTTGGGGCCATCATCCATTTGTGACAAGCACCAACATAAAAATCCGCCGCCAATTCATTTATTTTTAAGTCTACTTGTGCAGGGGCATGCGCGCCATCCACAATAGTTATTAATCCTTTTGATTTTGCAATTGCACAAATTTCTTTTACAGGGAATATCAATGCAGTAGCACTGGTAATATGACTTATGAAAATAGCTTTTGTTTTGGGTGTTACGCCTGCAAAAAAGTCTGCTATAAACTGCTCCTTTGTGGTGATGGGTAAACTTATCTTTTGTCTTTTATAAACAGCTTTCTTTTGGCTGCAATAATAATCCCAGGTTCTATCACAGGCGCCATATTCAATATCCGTAGCTAGTATTTCATCTCCTTCTTCTAATGGAAATGCTTTGGCAATAATGTTTACTGCAAAACTCGGGTTAGTTACATACACCAAATCATCTTTGTCGTCCACATGAATAAATTTGGCCAAAGCATTACGGGAAGTAGATAAGTATTCGTATCCATCAAAGGCAATAAATTGAACAGGCTCTGCTTCTAAAACTTTTTGCCATTGTTGGTAATAATCAAAAACGGGCTTTGGGGTTGCACCAAAAGATCCGAAGTTTAAAAAATGAATGTCTTTTCTTAATAAAAATTGGTCTCTTAAATTGTTATTCATTGCACTATTATAATTTATTAAATTGTATGGGTCACTTCAGTTTTCTATACTTTAAATGCATAACCCATTTCGAAGTTAAGCAAAAAAATCCCCTCGACAGATCGAGAGGATTTTGAGTTTATTCTAGGACTAAAAATTATACACCCAAGCTCCAACCTGCACGATAGGTTCGCTTCACAAACTGGTTGGCTGGTTCGAAATTGGTAATTTTCATATTTGGGCCATCCCAAGTTAATTGGATATTTCTTCCTGGATAAGTAGTCAATCCTTTTTTATCCGTGCCTTTATAGTCATAACTTCTAATGGCAAGGTTGCCCATTAATACCGACTCGGTTAAAGGACCAGCAATATCAAAATGAGAACTCAGGTTTTTATGTTCTTTACTTCCATGACCCGCGATACATGCTTCTACCCATGCTGCATAGTGGCCTTCGTCACCATTTTTTACACGTTCAATAGTTTGTGGAACTTTAGTAGTTGCCGTTAAATTAGTAGGCAATAATTGTGGATTTACACCATAAGTGCCTGCCATCATTTTACCTTTGGTTCCCTCAAAAATGACACCGTTTCCTCCATCGCCCATTACTTCATTGGGTCCTAATTCAGCTGGACGCTCTGGTTGAATACCACCATCCATCCAATGTAATTTTACATCGGGTTTGCCATTTTGACCTTTGAAGGTTAAAATAATATGAGAAGCTGCTGGTGGACTATCTGGTGAATATACTCTTTGCCAAGGGGCCGTATAACGAGTGGCTACACTACATTCAGCAGCCACAGGATATCCTAATCCTACTACTGCAAAAGCAGGGGCCATAATATGACAAGCCATATCTCCTAATGCGCCGGTTCCGTAATCCCACCATCCTCTCCAGTTAAATGGCAATAAATCAGTGAAATAACTTTTTTCAGGAGCCGTTCCTAACCACAAATTGAAATCTAATTCTTTTGGAATTTGGTTGGCGGTTGCAGGACGAATTACACCTTGCGGCCAAACAGGTCTGTCGGTGTAACAATAAATAGTATGTACGTCGCCAATTAAGCCTGCATTATACCAGTCTTGTAACATACGTACACCATCCCCCGAAGAACCTTGGTTACCCATTTGTGTGACTACACTATAATCGTGTGCTGCCTTGGTCATCATTCTTGCTTCGTAAATATCGTGTGCCATTGGTTTTTGCACATACACATGCTTGCGCAATTGCATGGCAGCCATTCCTTGTACGCCGTGCATATGATCTGGTGTAGATACGGAACAAGCATCAATACGTGTATGTTCTTTTTCTAACATTTCTCTATAATCCGTATAAACTTTTGCTTTTGGATAACGCTTACGGCTAAGTGCAGTTTGACGCTCATCTACATCACACAAAAATGGAATGTCTACTTTGCCAGTTTTAAAGAAGTAGTCTAAATCACTTTCTCCTTTACCGCCAGCACCAATACCAGCAATTTGTAATTTGTCACTTGGTGCAGTAAATCCATTACCGCCCAGTACCTGTCTTGGCACAATGTAAAACCCCCCAAGGGCCACCGCTGAGTTTCTTATGAAATCTCTTCTCGAATTAATTGACTTTTTTCTTGACATAGCAATCTTTAGTTGTGTGGTTTAAAATCGTTTCAAATCCTTATAGAAATCGTTCTGTTAAATTATTAAAAAATACCGAAAAATCATAATTATTTTGATGAGTGAACAAAAGCATAGTTCCTTTCGTTATTAAAGCTTAAATTGCTAACTCTCAAAGCCAAATTGTATGCAAGCATCAATAC
>Ga0209768_10001416_pt1 | contig 15402 bp, 7 predicted proteins | sample LauGreSBDMM110SD_3_FD_187564 | JGI IMG/M metagenome (GOLD analysis project Ga0209768, IMG submission 187564) | Freshwater lake microbial communities from Lake Michigan, USA - Sp13.BD.MM110.SD (SPAdes) (version 2) | ecosystem: Environmental > Aquatic > Freshwater > Lake | place: Lake Michigan... | reverse complement strand
AAACATGCATTCCTCTCAATGAATTAATAATCATGCCCATTGGTGAACCGCTATGAAAAATTCCCTCTAATCGGTGTCCTCTGGTACGAATAATAACGGGACTACTTTGTTGTCCATTACTTCTGTAATGAAGTGTTGCCACATCATCACTTAAGGTTTGGAGCCCGTATAATAAGTAATCTAAATATTGTATTTCTGCAATAGGCCTGAGTCCACGAATGGCCATACCGTGCGCTTGTCCCATAATAGATTGCTCCCGAATACCGGTGTCAAAAATACGATCTGCGCCATACTTTGCTTGTAAGCCTGCAAATCCTTGATTCACATCTCCAATATTTCCTAAATCTTCGCCAAATGCATATACAAATGGATTAGATTCAAAAAGCTGATCAAAATATTGATTCAATACTTCAAAGCCATTCACTATTTTGGAATTAGCATCATATATCGGATCCACTACCGATACATTTAAAGTACTCTTTGCCGTTTGATTGTATAAATGTCTACCATAGTATCCTTCTTCTTCCTTTAAATAGCTAGCCAAGCATTGCTTCATAGCAGAAGCATTGGGGTGCATTGGCATTTGCTCTAGCAATGTGTGGAAAGTTCTAAAAATATCTCTCTTTAATGGCTCTTTATTGTTTATCAACTCCTGCGCCAGTGCATTCACTTTTTGCAAATCCGCACCTTGAACACCAACTTGAGCTAAAGCATACATTTCATTTATTTTTGCCTTAATAGGATTAATATATTTATCCCAGGCAGCTTGCTTGTCCTCGCGCACTTTATTTTTCACATCCGTTTCTATCGCTTGTAATGCTGCTTCAGTGGTTAATTCATTTAGTAATAACCACTCTCTCATTTTTTTATTACAATCCCATGCTCTCTCCCAATCCAATCGCTCAGTAGATTTATATCTTTCATGACTACCGCTGGTAGAGTGCCCTTGCGGTTGTGTTAATTCTTGCACATGAAACAATACAGGTACATGTGTTGCGCGTGTAAACGCAATGCCTTCTTCGAAAGTTTCACAAAGTGCGGCATAATCCCAGCCTTTTACTTTAAATATTTTTATGCCATTGGTATCATCCTTTTTTTCAAAACCGGCCAATGCCTCTGAAATAGACCCCTTGGTTGTTTGTAAATTGGTTGGAACAGAAATTCCATACCCGTCGTCATATACAATCATTGCTAATGGCACTTGCAATACACCCGCTGCATTAACCGCTTCCCAAAACTGGCCTTCCGAAGTACTTGCATCCCCTATGGTACAAAAGCAAACTTCGTTTCCATGATCACTTAAATGCTTAAACGTTTCTTTATTTTTTGAACTTCTAAAACAATTGGAAGCAAAAGCGATGCCTAATCCACGCATCATTTGACCTGCTGTGGGAGCAATGTCCGCAGAAATATTATAACTATCCACTAAATTATTCCATTCTCCTTTTTCATTTACAAATGGTGTAGCAAAATGCGCATTCATATTTTTACCACCACTATAGGGATCGTTGTGCACGTCGGCATATAATTGTGAAAAATAATCTTCGGTATTAGAAATACCCAAAGCAAACATGAAAGTTTGATCTCGATAATATCCACCTCTAAAATCTCCTTTCTGAAAAAATTTAGCAAGCGCTAATTGTGGGATTTCTTTCCCATCCCCAAAAATGCCAAACTTTGCTTTTCCGGTGAGTACTTCTCTCCTACCCAATAAGCTAACTTCCCTACTTGTTAATGCAATCCGATAGTCCGCAATAACGGAACGTTGAAACGCTTCAAAGGATAGCGCTTCTTGGCTAGCAGTAGGGTTAATATTGGATTCCATTTTACAAAAGTAGGGGTCAAGATGCAATAAAAATCAATTCCTAGATAAAAACCCTGAATTCGTATTTTTTTAATATTTTAGCCTAAGAAATGCGCATTTTATGTGCATAAAAAGGCAAAAATATCTTTTAACGCTGTTCAATTAAATTCGGATTTATGAAGATTAAATTTTTAATTCTAGGGGTCTTTTTTGTAGTAAGCGGATTTGCACAAAGCACCATTAAATTTGATGCTGCCAGTTATAACTATGGTAAGATTAAAAAGGGGGTACACAAATCGGTCAATTTTAACTATACCAATTTGGGAAATAAGCCAGCGGTGATAGAATTTGCCAATGCTGAATGTGGATGTACACAACCCGTATACAATCAAAACCCTGTTTTGAAAGGACAAAAAGGAACGATTACCGTTACCTATACGGCACCTAATGTGGGTGTATTTAAAAAACGCGTTACCATAAAATATGCAGGTGAAAAAGAGGCCACGGAACTCATTATTGAAGGCGAAGTAATTAATTAAATATTCAAGCAAGGCCTTAATGAGAGGAGCATTAACTTATGTACGTTAACATTTACCGTACATCATTTTTTCACCTCCGTTCATAATTGTTTAACACAGATAACAGCAATAACTCGAGCTTCTGCAATAGTTTTGCATTGCAATAGTGAGGGTTTGATTTTAACTCTATATAGCAAGCAATCGTAAACGCCCGTTGTTTCTACAATGGGCTTTTTTGCGCCCTCTATTAAGCAAAAATGAAAGGCAAAAAAAAGGCCCCCCGATAAATCGGAGGGCCTGTATAAATTATTATTTGATAATTTAATTAGTCAACATCCCAGAAAATTTTCGTTGATAAAGGATCAATTGTTCCTTGAGCCTTTACGTTTGCACCATTAGAACCGTCTTCAGTTCCAGGGTAGTATAAACGTAATGGTCTTCTTGCATCCGTAACGTAGTTTCTAGATTGTGGAGTTGCTGGGTAATTGCTCTTACGATACTCAGACCAAGCTTCTAAACCAGTAAAGTTGGCAAAAGACAACCATTTTTGGTAACCAATTGCTTGTACCTTATTAGTAGAAGCAGCAAAGTCAACATTCTCAACTCCGCTAGCTAATAATCTTGTAGCATCCGATGCAGAAGCACCTAAAATTCTATAAGACTCTTTAACACCTGCCTCAAAATAAGACTGAGCAGTTCCAGTAAAGTTGATTGCCGATCCATAAAGTTGCTTCGCTTCCGCTAAATTTAATTGCGCTTCAGCAGCGGTCATTAAAATGTAAGGCTTGTTGAAAGTACCACGTACTAATACAGATGGGCCAGGAGCACATGTAGCAGCAGGTAAATAACCAGCACTCGCTCCGAAAGGAACACCTGCATAGTTAGCAGCCACTTCCGCCTTAGTACTTACACCAGGATTCGCACTGTTCTCGTTTCCAGCAGCATAAAATATACGCTTCAAACGCACCGTATCGCCAGTTGACTTTAATGAATTAATTAAGAATTCAGTACCTCTAGGCCAGTTGTTGTTTGCTCTTCTAGCATTTGTCTCACTATACCCATAACTATCATAGAAAGGGTTAATTTGACCAGCAGAAGCAACATAACCAGGGTTTACACCCACATCAGCTCCAGATAAAATACCTGAGCCTTCTGCAGCAATTTTGTTCACCTCAGCAGTGATGTATGCACCTCTTCCGCTTACTTTTGTTTGACGCATTAGAATACGCAATTTCAAAGAGTTGGCAAATTTAATCCAGCTAGTTGTATTTCCTTTAAAGATGATATCAGAACTAGTATAAGCACTTGCAAATGCATTTGCTTTTAAGTCCACGATGGCACCGTCTAATAAGGTAATTAAACCTTCATACACAATTTTTTGATCGTCAAACTTTGGCGCTAATTTATCCACTCCCTTCAATGCTTCAGAGAAAGGAATGTTACCGTAAAGGTCAACCAACTTTTGATAACCCAATGCTTGCATTACTTTAGCCGGACCTTTTAAGTAAGGTTGGCCAGCAGCAGTTGCATTATTGATTACATACTGATAATCGTTAAGGTTATCATAGGTGTTATCCCAATAGTTAAAGTCACCATTGGTAAAGCTATAAGAGAACAATGTAGTACTAATGATATAACCATTAGACTGTGTCCATTGACCACCCCAGAACATACCAACTTCATTAGGAGAAAGCATATTGGTAGCAGATGTGTTCAATGCATTGGCAAAGACGAACGCAGGCGTTGCGGTTGGAAGTGAATTCGGGTTGGTATTGACATTTAAATAGTCTTTTTTACAACCTGTTCCCACGAGAACCAAAAACGCGGCGATATATAATTTATTTAGTTTCATATCTATTGTTTTAGTTAGTGGTTTATTAAAAAACAAAGTTTACGTTGAAACCAATTTGACGTACAGGAGGTGTTTGGCCAGTATTACTAATACCTGAACCGTTACCACTTGTATAGCTGAATTCAGGATCAGTATACTGATTCTTCGCATCAACAATTGTAAATAAGTTTCTACCATAAATTGCTACGTTAGCAGCTGAGAAAATCTTAGACTTTTTAACAAGAGAAGCTGGTAAATTGTAAGACAAATTAACGTCTCTTAATTTAATAAACCAAGCTGGTGCTACGAAGTTCTCAACAATCAAACGGTAGTTGTTAACCCATAAAGCGTACTCTGGTTCACGAACTTGAATAGTTGTGTTAGGCACGTTCGCTCCAGATACTGGATCGATATAATATGAATTCGCAAAAATTTGATTTCCTCTGTTTGCAGTCCAAGCACCCGATCCTGTGAAAGTCATTTGACGACCTAAGTCAGCGTACATAACGTTACCACCACGGTATTCAAAGTTAAATGATAAACGGAAATCCTTATAAGATACAGTAGAACCTAAGCCCACCATATCACGTGGTAAAGTACCCCCTTTTTCTTTCAAAGTTGGGTCTAGTACTGGGTAACCAGTTGTAGGACTTACTCTTCTGCGGCCTGCATCATCATAGAAATATCCATTTGTTTTCAAAATTGGGAAACGTTGTCCTAACATTACGTTTGATGTAGCATAAGAATATCCACCATAAGCGAATTGAGTAATACCAGGATATAAACTAACAACTTTGTTGTCGTTGTAAGAGTATCTGATACTCATATCCCACTTCACTTTAGTTTCACGTAATATTTGAACTTTTAAGTCAGCCTCATAACCGAAATTATCCACTTGACCTACGTTAATTAACAAGTTAGAGAACCCAGTTGAGTTAGGTATTTTAACCGTTAATACTTGACCTTTTGATTTTTGAGTATACCAAGAAACGTCTAAGTTCACTCTGTTTTTCAAGAAGCTAAACTCACCACCTATTTCAATTGCAGTTACAAACTCAGGCTTTAAATTAGCATCAGGTAAAGTATTACCTACTGTTAAACCTACGTTGTTACCGTAAGGGAAGTTACTACCGTTGTTATACGCTAAATCTAAACCATACAATGGAATGTTGTCATTACCATTCTTGTTATAAGATCCACGTAATTTAGCATAGTTCAATACATCGTTTTTTAAAGCAGGTAACGCATCTGTTAACACAAATGACAATGCCGCACCATAATACAAGTAAGAGTATTGATCGGCAGCTCTTGTTGTTTTAAAGAAACGAGAAGTCGCATCATAACGTCCAGTAAGGTTTAAGTTTAACCACTCCATTCCTTTTAAGTTGGTGTTCATATCCGCATAGTAACCAAACCTGCGCTCAGTTGTATTAGATTCAGCACCATTCAAGTTTCCTTGTCTGTTCGCAACATTATAAACATCAGGAACCACAATGGAACTAGATGAAACAGAGATTGACTTTGTATAACGTTGGTATATTGAGTAACCTAAGTTCAACTTGTTTTGTGTGATACCTAAATCCTTTTGGATACGTACTTGGAATTCATTGTTTAACACATTCTCTGTAGAAGAGTAATCTGTAACACCACCTAACACGTCAGAAATGGCGCGGTAGATACCAGGATAATCATCATAACTTTCATAAGGAGCAGGAATGTAAGCTTCATTTTTTGCCCAGTCAGAATATTGGAATTTCTCTTGTGTGTTTTTACCAGTACGAGAGTTATTCATTATAGCTATACGGTTATACAATTGTAACCAAGGGGTTGCACGATAAGTGATATCAAAGTTACCCGAGAAGTTAGCGTCTTTGTATCTAGCACGGTTAATATCCTTATTAAAATAAGGGTTATTGTAATAGTCATTATAATAGCCATTTGGATTAGCGAACTTATTCGTTCTCCAATTTCTCATGGTTGTTAAATCTACCCAAGAAGCAGTGTTAATGATATCATTTTGGAAATCAGCAGTAGTTCTGTCATAAGCAACTTGTGTATAGGCAGCATTAAAGGTTGTAGAAACCTGGCCGTATTCTCTAGTTGACTTCACACGAACACCCGTTCTATCACTTAAATCACCAGGTACAATACCATTGATTTTTTGATTTTCAACCGATAAGTAGTAGCTACCATTGTCATCACCACCTTGGAAGCTTGCTTGGTTGTTTGTAGAAACACCAATATCAAAACTATTTTCACGAACATTAGCAACGTTCGCATAAGGGATGATCAATTTGCTACCGTCTTGTAATACACGGCCGGCAATACGCAAGCTACCATCATAAGCATCACCATATTGTTGGTTTTCATAAGATCTCCAGTTTGCTTTTGCACGGAAAAGAGGATCCTTATTATATTCAGCTTCCCCTAATACATATGGATAGTATTGAGAACCAGAACCATACTTATCTTGGAAGGCAGGTAAGAAACTAACTTGTTCAAAGTTGGTCGCATTAGAATACTGAATTTTCAATTTTCCTTTATTACCTTGCTTAGTTGTAATTACTAAGGCACCATTTACACCGGCAGAACCATACAATGTAGCCGCTTGACCACCCTTAAGGATAGTAACGTTGTCTACATCATTTGGATTGATCAATGCTAATGCAGTAGCGGTAGTTTGCATACCGTCAATTACTATTAATGCTTCGTTATTACCAGTTAATGAACGGTAACCACGCAATACCACCTTAACGGCAGGATCAACGCTGTTATTTACAGTATACACCGCCAAACCAGAAACCTTACCCGCAAGGGCTTGTGTTAACTGAGGAGAGCGACCTACTGAAAGATCTTCACTAGATACTTTAGCATAAGAGTATCCAATCTCTTTAGATTTTTTACGGATACCTTGAGCGGTAACAACCACATTGTCAAGCTCATCAGCTTGACGGTTCAAAACAATACTTAAAGTTGTTGCAGTTGCTTTCACTTCGGCTGAAGCGAAACCAGTAGCACTAACTTGCAAAGTTGCATTTGCAGCAGCATTAATTTTGAAGTTACCATTAACATCAGCAACTGAGGCTGATGTTTGACCCTTAACTTTCACTGTTGCATAAGCTACCGCAACGCCTTTATCGTCTTTCACCGTACCGGTTACAGAACGAACCTGTGCATTTGCCGAAGCGAATACTAAAACAGCCAAGAAGAGTGAGGTTACAATTTTCTTCATTTGCTTTTTGTTTTACTTAAGTCTCTAAGATAGTGAAAAAAATAAACGAATGTTAAGGTTTAGTTAACAAAATAAGTATTTAAGCTAAATATATTTAAATTATAAATAATATATAACTGTTAATCAATCTAATACGAACTTAATTATTTTAATACTTGTTTAAAAAACTTAGAAAAAATTTGACAAAATTTCTTTTGGGCACAAAAAAAGGCATAATTCATTGATGATTATGCCTTTTTGAACGCCTTAGGATAGAGAAAATAGTAGAAATCAACTTCCTCTTGATCCACCAGTTTTAATAGGTTTTTTATTCGCGCCGCCAGAAGACTTCGTGTTGGCTTTAGCGATAAATTTAGAACTACCTCCTGCTTGAGGAGTCGTCTTGGTTGTAGCAGCTGCTTTTTTATCCGCTACTTTTTTATTAATTGCAAATCCCATAATGAGTTATTTATTTATCGCATAAAAGTAAATAATTAAATTGGGAAACTACATTTTTATGGAACTCATTCCACCATCCACATGCAATATTTGCCCTGTTATCCAACTTGATTTCTCAGACAATAAAAAACAAGCCATCTCCGAGATGTCATTGACAGTACCCACTCTTTTTAAGGGATGCCTTTGCGCATTGGCTTCCATTTTTTGTTCACTATTTAATAAACTAGCCGCTAAAGGGGTGTCCGTTAAAGAAGGTGCAATACAATTTACTCTAATGTTGGGTGCCAATTCCGCAGACAATGCTCTGGTAAGTCCTTCTATCGCTCCTTTTGATGCAGCCACCTGTGTATGAAAATTTAAGCCCAATTGAACCGCAACGGTAGAAAATAAAATAATGGAAGCACTCCCACTATTTTTTAATGCCGGCAATGCTGCTTGAATTACTTTAACAGCGCCTCCTACTTGTAAATTAAAATCTTGTAAAAAATCGCTAGGTTGAATTCTTGCAAATGGTCTCAGATTAATGGTTCCAGGACAATATATTAAACCATGAAGGGTAGTTGGTAAAAAACTAAAATCAATGGACTCATCTAATACATTTAATTGATGTGTATTAAAATTTTGAACAGATTCAATGGGATGCGAATTAAAAGTCCCATATACCTCATGCCCTTCTTTAATTAATTGTAACGCAATTGCATTTCCCATCCCAGATGAAGCACCGATTACTAAAAAATTTCCCATGATATTGTTTGTTTAACAATGTTAAACAAACAATTAAGTGAAAGGTTCAATACAAAAGAAAAACAATATGATTAAACACTAAGCAAACCTGCCTTGTATAAGTTGGTCATGGGTTTGTTATCCCAACACAATTCAAATCCATCTAGCCCTTGCTTAGCATAGCTGTCCTTAATTTCGGCGTAGGATAAACCATTCCCATTTTCGATACTCAACTTTGACAATAAATGTAATAACCAGTTCCCTACTGTTGGTTCTAAACTAATGTCAAATGCGGTTTTATTGGTCTGAAAATGCAAATTCATTTCTTCCCATTTAGTCCCTTTTTTTGATCGTTGAATGATTGTTGCAGTTGGCATTACACCCAGCCAAATTGCTTTGTAATGATTCGTTGCATTTATTTCAGGAACCGATATTGCATTTAAGATATAATGGGGTGGCACAGAAGTTTTTGGAATTTTAAATTCAAACCATTTTTGTAAAGGCAATTCAAAACAAGCACCATGCATAAAATTTAACAATGCCTTTTTTAAACCAAAGCCAAATATTTCGTGATTTGCTCCTGTTGGATCAATGTGTTCGATATCATTATTGGCGAAAGTACCTATCTCCTCGGTTACTTTTTTTACTTTATATTTTTCGGGATTTAATCCAACGGGACTATGTGCAGTCATAGTAAATAAATGCCAAAAAGCCGACTGCAAAGTCCCTGTCTCAAAAAGCTGTCTTACCATTTCTAAAGAGTCTACTGTTTCTTGAACAGTTTGTGTTGGGAAACCATACATTAAATAGGCGTGTACCATAATTCCGGCATCAGAGAAATGCTTACTTACTTTGGCCACCTGCGCAACGGTGATGCCTTTATCTATAAGATCCAATAACCTATCTGATGCTACTTCTAGCCCGCCACTTACTGCAATGCAACCCGCCGCTTTTAACAACAAACACAAATCACGGGTAAAGCTTTTTTCAAAACGCACATTGGCCCACCAGCTTACAACAATTTTTCTTTTTATGATTTCAATGGCCACCGATTTCATTAAAGAAGGGGGTGCCGCTTCGTCTACAAAATGAAAGCCATGCTCTCCTGTTTTTGCAATTAACTCCTCCATCCTATCTACAATTAAAGAAGCAGCAATGGGTTCATAGGATTTTATATAGTCTAAAGAAATATCACAAAAAGTACACTTACCCCAATAGCAACCATGTGCCATAGTTAATTTATTCCAACGACCATCACTCCATAAACTATGCATGGGGTTAATAACTTCAATGGCCGAAATATATTTATCCAAAAATAATCCGTCATAATCTGGCGTACCCACTTGACCTTGTTTATAGTCCGAGCAATTTGTGTTATTGATATAGGTAACCACTCCATTAACCAACGTAAAACAACGCTTTAATTCATGCTGTTGTTTTTTGCCATCAAGGTGTTCAATTAAAATTTCAAGGGGTGCTTCACCATCATCTAAAGTAATAAAATCATAAAATTCAAATACCCTTACATCACTTAAGTACCTTAATTCGGTATTCGCAAAACCCCCACCCATGGCTACTTTCGTGCCAGGGTAATGTTGCTTAATCCATTGCGCACAGCGCAAGGAGGTATATAAATTTCCGGGGAAAGGAACGGAGAGGCAAACTAATTTTGGATTGACTTCTTTTAATCTTGCATCCAAAATTTTAATTAATATTTCGTCTAAATAAGTAAATGGCTTTTGCAATGCATTGTATAAATCATCAAATGAATTTGCAGATCTTCCTAAACTTTCGGCATAACGACTAAAACCAAAATGTTCGTCAATATTTTCTTTAATTAAATCACTAAGATCTTCCAAGTACATGGTGGCAATATGCTTGGCCATATCTTGTTTTCCCATACTTCCAAAAGCCCAATTTAAATTGTCTAATTGTTCAAATCTACTGGCTTCGGGCAAGAAATTTCGGGTACAAATTAAATGAGCGAGTGTATTTGATTTCCCTTGTAAAAACGAAATCACTTGGTCAATTGTTTTTAGGTAAGCTGCTTTTAAAGCAAGAATGCGTGCACTATTTTCTGATAATACAAAGGCTATCTCATTTAATTGCTTTTCCTCTACTGTTGTAAATAATTTCTCCAACCCTTCCTTACTAAAGAGCGCTATGGTTACTTCAATACCTAAATCGGCTTGAACCGAACTTATTCCTTTGGTATTGAAAAACCCTTTCAAATAAGCGGTAGCCGGATAAGGGGTATTTAGCTGGGTAAAAGGTGGTGTGATTAAAAATATTGGGGCACTCAAAAGGGTTCCATTTAGAAGCAAAAGTAAGGCTATAGACTATTTGAATGGAGACTTTGCCCATTTTTTATACCATTTGATTTTAAATAAATTGGATTTTTATTATAATATTTAACTATTTAATAATATATAAATTACTGAATATTAATATTTTTGTATATAACAGGTATATATTAGTATTGATATTGGAAAATAATCATGGATTGAGGGGTAAATAAGCGAATTGATTTATAAAATTTAACGAAATAATAACTAATTTAGTCATTCGAAAAAACTAAAAATTATGAGAAAATTTGTCGCTATCCTTTTTTGCGCAGTTTTAGCAGTTACTCAGGTTTCCGCTCAAAACAGAACAGTAAGAGGTAAAGTAACGGAAGACGGGAAAAAACCTGTCGCAAACGCCTCTGTCTTAGTGAAAGGTTCTACTTTAGGAACTAAAACTGACGACAATGGTAATTATACAATTGCAGTTCCAGCAAATGCAAGAGTATTGTCTTTTACTGCTTTAAACTTTGAAGCACAAGAAGCAAGCATTGGATCAAAAACAGAAATAAACGTAGTATTAACTGCTACAGTTTCTGATTTACAAGAAGTTATTGTAACTGGTTATGGTACCACTAAAAAAGCTGCCAACACTGGTTCAATTTCCATTGTAAAAGCTGCAGACATTGAAAACTTACCATTTAGCTCCGTGGATAAAGCATTGCAAGGTAAAGTTGCAGGTTTACAATCGGTTGCTTCTTCTGGTCAACCAGGAGCGAGCCAAGCTATTTTAATCCGTGGTGCAAGTTCAATCAATGCAAGTAGTGCACCATTGTGGGTAGTTGATGGTGTTCCTATTAACGCAGGGGACGCATCTCGTTTACAAACAACAGGTAACTTATTAAGTACATTAAATCCAAACGATATTGAAAGTATTTCAGTATTAAAGGATGCCGCTTCTCAGTCTATCTATGGTAGCCGTGCCGCGAATGGTGTAATTGTAATTACAACTAAAAAAGGTAAAGGTGGTAAAACAAAATTCAGATTTGATACTGAAATAGGTAGCTCTGATGTTGCCTACCAAAACCCTAGATATTTGCCTTTGGACGCAAATGAGTACATTAACTTAACACGTACAGGTTTAATAAACGCAGGAGCTAGTCCAGCTCAAACAAGCTCAATAGCAGCCTCATTAGGAGAAGGCAATGGTATCAACTTTAATTGGTACGATAATGTAATGAGAATTGGTCAACAAAGACAATTGAACTTAAGTGCTGAAGGTGGTAACGATAAAACTACCTTCTTCTTATCGGGTGGCCATTTCTTCCAAGAAGGTACTTCTATCAACTCTCAATTAGCTAGAAATAACTTGAATGTTAGAATTACTAACAAAGCAACAGACAGATTAAACTTAAATTTTAATATGAATGTTGGTAATGTTAGCCAACGCGCGCCTTTAGCAGGTGGTGCATTTGGTAACCCATTATTAAGTACTTACTTCTTATTGCCAACCTACTCTGCTTACAAAGCAGATGGCTCTTACAACTATGTACTAAATTCAGGTTTACACAATACAATTGCCTTAGCTGATCAGGATAAGCGTTATTTACGTCAAACAAGTGCAAGAGGTAGTTTATCAGCTGATTATAAAATTTTCGAAAACCTTAAGTTTAGATCAGTATACGGTATTGACTATAACAACTTAGAGGAGGATCAATACAATAACCCAAATCATGGTGATGGCTTTGCGACGAATGGTCGTTCATTCGCATACTATACTCGTTACTTCAACTACGTTTGGACAAACACATTAGATTTTAATCAAAATATCACGCGTAACGGAGACCTTTCTACTTCCACTCAAATTGGATATGAGGCTCAAAAGTCTGCAGGATATTTTTCTTCTTTACAATCTCAACAGTTCCCTCCTTCTTTAAGTTTAGTTTGGCCAGCATCTGGTGCGAGTCCAACTACAGCGAGTGCAACTATTTCAGAATATACATTTGAATCTCAATTCGCCTCTACGAACTTAAACTACCAAAACAGATTTGTGTTATCTGGAAGCTTCCGTCGTGATGGATCTTCTCGTTTTAGCAAAAACAATCGTTATGGTAATTTCTGGTCAATTGGTGGTACTTGGAATATTGATAGAGAAAAGTTTATGAACAATCAAAAAATATTTAATCAATTAAAACTTAGATCTTCTTATGGTGTGAACGGTAACGCAGGTATTGGCAACTACGAATCTCCTGCATTGTATGGTTTTGGAGCTAACTACAACCAATTACCTGGTTCTGCTCCAAGCAACGTTGGTGACCCTAACTTAACATGGGAATTAAACAAACCATTTAATATTGGTCTTGACTTTAGTGTATTAAAAAGCAGAATTAATGTAACACTTGATTGGTATATCAGAAAGTCTCAAAACTTATTATTAAGTGTTCCTTTGTCTACCACTTCTGGTTTTGGATCTGCAACTAGAAATATTGGTGCTATGGAAAATAAAGGTCTTGAAGTATCTATTAACATCGTTCCTGTTCAAACGAAAGACTTACGTTGGGATGTAGACTTTAACTTTGCAAACAACAAAAACAAAGTGACTAGTTTACCAAATGATGCTGATATCGTTTCAGGTGCCTTCATTTTTCGTGAGGGTGTAAGTATCAATACTTTCTTTTTACGTGAGTGGGCTGGTGTTCATCCAGGAACGGGTGATCCATTATGGTATGATACAGACAAACGTGGCGCGTCTTCGAACGTTTACCCTGGCGCTAATGCGCGTATCTTAGCAGGTCAGTCTTTGCCTAAATACTTTGGATCCTTAACCAATGCAGTTAATTACAAAGGGTTTACTTTAAGTGCTCAATTGTATTATAGCTTTGGTAACCAAGTATCTGATGGCTGGAGAAGTTATTATTTAGGTTCTGGTTTTGGAGCTGGTTTCAACAAAGTTAAACGTCAATTAGACGCTTGGACAACTCCAGGTCAAATTACAGACATCCCTAGATATGTATATAACGGTAACAAAGCCTTTCAAAATAGTTCTACTTTCAACTTAAATGACGGTGGTTTTGTTCGTGTAAGAGATATTCAATTAGGGTATAATGTTCCAAAAGCAAAATTAGAGAAACTAAAATTAGGAACTGCTAACATTTATGTAAGAGGTACCAACCTATTCACTTGGGTGAAGGATAAAAATTTACCTTTTGACCCAGAACAAGGTACTGGAAGCACCAGCAACTTGAACGTTTTCATTCCTAAAACAGTTACTGTTGGGCTTAGCCTAACTTTTTAATAAAAGTTTAATATAAATAGAAACGAATATGAAACGATTTACAATAAAAAATATGATAGTAGCAACAGCGTTATTGCTATCATTGGCTTCTTGTGAAAAGAGCTTCTTGGAATTGAACCCTCCAACCTCTTTGACACCAGAAGTTGCATTGGCTACAGAAGCGGACTTACAAGTTGCTTTACGTGGTGCTTATGCAGGTTTAAAATCTACTTCTTTATATGGTAGATCTTTACCAGTACTTGGTGACATCATGGCGGATAATACTTATCAGTCGGTTGCCAATACAAACCGTTACACCGCATTTAGTCTGTATAACTATACAGTAACAGATGGTGATGTAGCTGGTTTATGGAGTGCATCTTATAGTATTATTTTACGTGCAAACAATATCATCAATTCTAAAATTCCTGATAATGCGAACGTATTACAATACAAAGGTGAGGCTTATGCCATTCGCGCATTAGCATACTTTAATTTAGTACGTTATTTTGCAACTCCTTACACACAAGACCCAACTGCACTAGGTGTGCCAGTTGTTACTGTGTACAATCCTGACTTAAAACCAGGTAGAGCTAAGGTTTCTGAAGTGTACGACCAAATCAACAGAGACTTAACGCAAGCTGCTACTTTAATGACTAAGTTTACGAACTCTTCTCAGTTTAGTAGATATGCTGCTAGAGCTTTACAAGCTAAGGTATACCTTACAATGGGAGATAAAACAAACGCAAAAGCACTTGCTTTAGACGTAATTGCAAATAGTGGTTTCACTCCGGTGACTGCAGCTACACACGCAGGTTACTGGGCAGGTGTTGCACCTAGAACTGATAAAGTAGAAACTTTATTTGAATTATCATTTGATGCAGTTGGAAACAACGCATTTGATGCATTGGCTTATATCTACTTACAAACTGGTAACTACGGAGACCTTTTATGTTCTAGTGAGTTATACGGTAAGTTTGACGCAGCGGATGTAAGAAAAGCAATGTATGCAACAGGTACTAGAGGCGGTTTGGCTTCTGTATTTGTAAATAAATTCACTTCATTCAGTGGTGATCACACAGATACTAAAGTTTTAAGATTGTCTGAAATGTACTTAATTGCTGCAGAAGCTTCTTACCCTTCAAGCTCCGCTGATGCCTTGAAATATGTAAATGAAGTAACTAGCCGTAGAGGTGCTCCAGCAATTGCTACTTCTGGTGCTGCATTATTAGAGGACATTATCTTAGAAAGAAGAAAAGAATTGGCTTTCGAAGGTGATCGTTATCTTGATATGCAAAGA
>Ga0209768_10001414_pt1 | contig 15425 bp, 13 predicted proteins | sample LauGreSBDMM110SD_3_FD_187564 | JGI IMG/M metagenome (GOLD analysis project Ga0209768, IMG submission 187564) | Freshwater lake microbial communities from Lake Michigan, USA - Sp13.BD.MM110.SD (SPAdes) (version 2) | ecosystem: Environmental > Aquatic > Freshwater > Lake | place: Lake Michigan... | reverse complement strand
CTGCGCCGCATATTAAAGCGGGTACCTTGCGTCCGCTCGCTGCTTATGGTGTCAAGCGCCTGCAAGCGTTTCCTGATGTTCCCACTTTACAAGAGCTAGGCTATACCATCGCTAGCCCTTCGTATTACGGGATTTTGGCGCCTAAGGGAACCCCTAAACCGGTTGTCGACGCGATCTACGCTGCGGCGCAGAAGGCGGTCGAGACTTACAACGCGCAGATTAAAACGAGGCTTGAACCGTTTGGCGTTGACATTAAATTAATGAACCCAGAAGAATATAAAACTTGGCTCAAAGGTCAGAGTGCCTTGTTTAGCGGGATTTTGAAATCGATGGGTAATTAGCGCGCAAGAACTGTACTTGGTTGTACGGAAGGTGATGATAGCTCCACAAAAAGGTAGCCAAAGAAATGAGCGCAGCCCTGAGAAAAGAAAGTTGGTTAAGCGGGTTTTGGATTGTGTGCGGGTTTTCGATTTGTATTGCCGCATACAGACTGTCGCTGGGTGCGCTCAACGATCCAGGTCCGGGCATGTTTCCCTTTATTGCAGGCGCCACTCTTTGTATCCTCTCAGCCATCGACTGGTGGAACACCACCCGTGCGTTTCGAAGTGTCTCGCGTGCGATGGAGCAGCAAGATGCGTTATCGCTGGCTAACGGCAAGGATCAAACGGTTACGCGCAAAATTGACCAAAATGTAGTGGATGGCGCGGATGAGGGGCTCCAACCTTTATTTGCAAATAGAACCGGTGCGCTTAAGGCCGCAGCGATTATCGTTGCGCTCTTGATATACGCCCTAGCGATGGAACACCTAGGTTTTATTCTCAGCACGACTCTTTTCATCGCGTTTCTATTGTGGCTGGTTGAACGCCAACGTTGGTATGTCATTGTGTTTGGATCTGTCTTGTCGTCACTGGCAGTTTATTTGGTATTTAAAGTGTGGTTAGAGACCGCGCTGCCGATTGGCTTGTTGGGCTTCTAAGAGACGCTATGGACATCTTCGATGGCTTTTCAATCGCACTGACAATTGCCAACCTTGGCTATTGTGCGGCTGGCGTCTTTATAGGTACCTTGGTGGGCGTTTTGCCTGGCATCGGACCAGTCGCCGCCATGTCAATTTTGTTTCCAGTCACGTTGGGTATTCCGCCCGTGTCTGCGGTCATTATGCTATCCGGAATCTACTACGGCGCCATGTATGGTGGCTCGACCACCTCTATCCTTGTGAACATTCCAGGTGAGGCCTCGTCGGTGATTACATGCCTAGATGGCCATCAAATGGCACGTAAAGGCCGTGCGGGCGTGGCACTCGGTATCAGCGCGATTGGTTCATTTATTGGTGGGACCCTAGCGATTATTGGCCTGCAAATTGCAGCGCCTCATTTGGCAAAAGTCGCACTGATCTTCGGTTTTCCTGAATATTTCTCTTTAATGTGTTGTGGTTTAGTTGTACTGACTTTCATGGCGCAGGGGTCAATGGTTAGAGCTCTGATGATGGCATTGGTGGGGCTGTTTCTTGGCTCGATCGGGATGGACCTTGTGATGGGTACACCGCGCTTTACGTTTGGCATAGTCGAGTTTTCGGATGGCGTCGGGTTGATCCCCGTCATTATGGGTTTGTTTGGAATCTCTGAAGTGTTGTTGAATATTGAGCAGCGGATTTCAAAAGATGTATTTGCCGGAAAGATTTCTCAAATATGGCCGAGTCGAAAAGACTGGGAAGCCTCAGCCGGACCGATTTCACGCGGTGGCTTGATTGGATTTTTCTTTGGATTATTACCCGGTGCGGGCCCAGTAGCTGCTGGTTTCGTGTCTTACAGTGTTGAAAAGAAAATATCTAAACACCCAGAGCAATTTGGTCAAGGTGCGATCGAAGGTGTTGCAGGCCCAGAGGCCGCAAATAATGCGGCGATCGGTGGTGCTTTTATTCCGTTGCTGACGCTAGCGATCCCCTCAACCCCAGGCATGGCTTTGTTGCTCGGTGCATTTTTATCGTACGGCGTGAATGTTGGTCCGTTGTTAATTACGCAGCACCCAGACATTTTTTGGGGCGTTGTTGCCAGCATGTATATCGGTAACATTATGTTGATTGTGTTGAATCTGCCCTTTGTCGGGTTATGGGTCAAGATTTTAAAAATTCCGTATCACTACTTAGTGCCAGCGATTCTGATTTTTTGTGTGATTGGCTCGTACAGTTTAAGCAACAGTATTGTTGATGTGATCGTGATGATCGTGTTTGGCTTCATTGGTTACCTGTTTAAAAAGCTTAAATATGAGGCGGCACCGCTGATTATGGCAATGGTCTTGAGCCCACTCATGGAGAACAACTTTCGGCAATCTTTACTGTTGTCGCAAGGCGATTTCATGATCTTTTTCTCAAGACCCCTGTCAGCCGCCTTGATGGTAATCGCTATATTGCTATTGATTTTGCCAAACCTATCCTGGGTTCGTAAGCGCCGAGAAAAACGGCTTGAGGCGTCTCTTGAGTAAGACTGCTTGTGTATTTTTTTTATTTAATTGGAGTTTTGACATGAGCGAACATGACGATCTAACTAAGCAAGTTCATCAATCCATTGCCGAATTATTTGCTCCGCATAAAGTTATAGACGCTGAGGCAACAAAGCGATTGAGTTTTTATGGAAAGATTCCAAGATTCGATACTAAGCACAAACTGACTGTGCCAATTTCGAGCGCAATAGGTGCCTATGCGCTCGGAATCGAAAAGTGGTGGCATATGGCGTCAGGCGAACACCAAACCGTTGCGATGGACTGGGTGCAAGCTGCGAGTGCTCTCAACCCGGGTGAGTTTCAGAAGCAAAGTGGTTGCCCTTTTCCGGCCTTATCCCTACTAACTGAATTAAAGGCTGACTTTTTTAAAACGCAAGATGAACGGTGGTTCTTTCCGATTGGCTCGTACCCACATTTGCGAGACGCAGTCTTAGATACCTTGAATTGCCCTAACAATGCGCAGGCGCTATCCGCCTCGATTGGAAAGTGGAAAGCGACTGATCTTGAAGAAGAGTTTGCAAGGCGAAAGATACCTGGTGTGTTTGCACGATCAAAAGATGAATGGCTCGAGCATCCGCAGGGACGCTGGCTTGCGAGTACCCCGACCATCGAGATCACTAAGATCGCTGACAGTGAACCAGAGCCGGCAAAAGCAACCAGTCGACCTTTAGATCAATTGCGAGTACTTGATTTAGGCCATGTCATTGCTGGTCCGATCGTAGCTCGCTCGTTGGCAGAGCAGGGGGCTGAGGTGCTGCGGCTCACCCATCCAATGCTGCAAGATCCCTTTAGACAGGTCATTGATACCAATATTGGCAAGCGCTCGGCTTTTATCAATCTAGATTTAGAAAAAGAGAAGCAGAAGGTGTTAGAGCTATGCGCTGGGGCAGATGTTGTCGTGCAATCGTGGAGACCCGGCAGCATGGCTAAAAGAGGTCTTGGGCCAGAGCAATTGGCGGAGATTCGTCCCGGCTTGATTTATGTCACAGTGACGGCTTTCGGTGATGGTGGCCCTTGGCAAGAACGCGGTGGTTTTGAGCAACTTGGACAGACAGTTTGTGGTGTCGCAGTCACCGAAGGCAGTGCTGAGCGCCCACGTTTAGTACCGACGTATTTGTTAAATGATTATCTTGCTGGCTATCTGGGTGCGGCGGGTGTCATGATGGCATTAATTCGACGTGCTACTGAAGGCGGAAGCTATCACGTCAAGGTGTCATTGACGAAGGCCTCAATGTGGGTTCAGGATCACGGTCTTGAAAGTGAAATCGATCCAAGAGTGAAGGGCAAGAGGTTTACTGCGGATCTCAATCCAATCCTAGAAACGCGCGATTCACCCTATGGTGTGTTAGAACAACTCGCGCCGGTCGCGCAGTTCTCACGGACTCAGGCTTATTGGTCGTTACCGCCCGTCCCCAACGGTGCGCATTACCCTAATTGGTTAACAAATAAATAGCTGCGAGGCTAACGGAGGCAAGCATGACTAACTCTAAATTGATAGCGAGCGTGTTTACAGTGCTGTTGTTGGGTTGCGCACCAGTTAAGGCTGACCCGCAATTTCCCAATCGATCGATCACTGTTTTAATCGGCTTTGCCCCAGGAGGGCCCACCGATGCAATTGGTCGCGTCTTGTTTCGTCAGATGTCTCAAGAACTGACAGTGCCTATGGTGGTTGAAAATAAGCCAGGCGCGGGCGGAAACCTCGCGGCGCAAGAGTTGCTTCGAGCAAAACCTGATGGCTATACGTTGTTGTATGGCTCGTCGTCCATCACGACAGCTCCGCCTTTGGCTGGTCGCGAGGATTTAAGTCCTAAGACGGCATTTGTGGTTGCAGGTTGTTCAGTGATGGTTCCGCTGATCTTGTTAATCAATAAAAGTATGAACGTGAAGACCTCACAGGAGTTATTCGATCTAATTAAGGCGCAGCCCGATAAGTATTTTCTTGGGTCATCGGGTAATGGGGCGATGGATCATCTGATTGCGTTGGATGTCGCGAGCCGGCTTGATCTGAAGTTTCAACATGTGCCTTACAAAGGTAATGGTCCTGCACTCACTGATGTCGCTGCTGGAAATATTACATTTATGTACGCGGGTGCTTTTAATAGTGCGTTGCCGTTCATTAAATCAGGCCAAGTGAAGGCTCTGGCGGTGACTTCAGAAAAACGCTCAACCTCTCTGCCGGACGTACCCTCGTTGAGTGAAAGCGTAAAAGGTTTGGCTGGTTTTAATACGAGTACTTGGCAGGTCATACTGGCACCAAAAGGTACGGATGAGGTGACACTTGCAAAGTTAGATATGGCGCTAAGGAGGTCGATGACGGATGCAAAAGTACTTGAAAGTTTTCGATACCAAGGCGCAGAGCTCTTAAATTTAGATCGTAAACAGTGTCAGCGGTTTGTCAATGATGAGTCCGACCGATGGTCTGCAACGGTCAAGAGCCTTAACTTAAAGAGTGAATGAGTTGAGTCCGGGTTGCTAGCAGCAAAATGTTTCGCCATTTAGAAGGCCAGTGAACATGGCGGTTACTTTTGAAATTTGGAGAGATTAAGGTGTCTAAAATCAGCAAGCATATGCTAATCGCTATGCAGGCGTTAACATTTTTGTTTTGTTCAAGTTTCGTGTTTGCTCAAACCGAAACCTACCCCGCACGTCCAGTCAAAATCATTGTGCCTTTTGGGCCAGGCGGATCGGCAGATATGCTGGCGCGCGTACTGGGTGAAGGCTTATCTAAAGAATTTGGGCAGTCTTTTCAAATCGAAAACAAAGCGGGTGCAACCGGTGTCATCGGCACCACTGAAGTGGCGCGCGCGAAGCCCGATGGGCATACGCTTTTGCTGGGATTTGATGGCACTTTGACAATTACGCCTTTTATTCAAAAGAATGTCAGTTTCAATGCAAGCAAAGATTTTGCGCCAATTTCGAAACTGACAGATGTCGCTTTTGTCGTTGTTGTGAATCCCTCGATTCCAGTCAAAAATATTAAAGAGCTTGTCGAGTATTCAAAGGCTAACCCTGGCAAGCTCTCTTATGCATCCCCCGGGGTGGGTAGCACCGCGCACATGCTTGGCGAGCAGCTTCGCCTAGATGGCGGTTTGGACTGGGTACACATCCCCTACGGAGGTTCTGGCAGTGGAAAATTCATTATTGACGTGATTGGTGGTAGTACACCTGCGGCGGTGATTTCGATTGCTGTGGCGGCAACATTCGTTCGCGAAGGCAAAGTGTTGGGGGTTGGTGTGCCTTCCAGTCAGAGCAACCCGGCATTGCCAAATGTGCCTACTTTTGGACAGGTTGGCTTTGAACGTTTTAATGTGGCGTCATGGTTTGCATTGTTGGCGCCGCTTGGTACCCCTGATCAAATTGTGAAGAGGCTCAACGCTGAGGTTGCAAAAGTGCTCGCGACCGACGCCTTCAAAGCCCGAATGGCAATTGCCGGAATGGATGTGACGCCTTCGACACCGGCTGAGCTCGCGCAACTCATTGCGTCAGATTTAAAAAAATGGGAAAAAGTAGCAGAACGTATCCCGAAGACCGAGTAGTTTGATTTAGGTTGGCTAGTCGTGGCACAGACAAGGAATAACAACATGCGATTATTAAATGGTATTGCCCTCAGTGTTTTAGGTCTAATCGGCACTGTGACGTTGGCTCAAGCGCAACCTTATCCAAATCGCCCGATCACGGTTGTCGTGCCGTACCCACCCGGCGGTGCTACAGACCCGATCGCGCGAATTTTTACGGTCAAATTAGCCGAGGCCTGGAAGGTGCCAATCATTATCGAGAATCGGGCGGGTGGCGGCACAACGATTGGCATGAGCTATGGTGCTCGCGCGGCACCTGATGGTTACACCATCACAGTCGGTACCACCAGCGTTGGAACCAATCCTGCGCTCTATAACAAATTACCGTATGACACTTTAAAAGACTTCACTTTCATTAGTCAGATGGGCATCTTGCAGATTGTGCTTTCGGTGCACCCCTCACTGCCGGTGAAGACCCTTGATGAGTTGATTGCTTATGCCAAGAAAAATCCTGGCAAGCTAAATTACTCATCGTTTGGTAACGGCACGATGGGGCATTTGTCGGGTGAATACTTTAAAGTGTCTGCAGGCATTGACGTCACGCATGTGCCTTACAAAGGTAGTGCAGCTTCAACAATGGCTTTGGTTAGTGGTGAGGTCTCGTATGCGATCGATACGCTTTTCATTCAATCGCAGCACATTAAGGCGGGGTCCATCAAGCCACTCGTGAGCTTTGGCCCCAAGCGCTTAGAGTCGATGCCCAATATGCCCGCGATGGTAGAAACATATCCAGGCTTTACAGCGTTTTCCTGGCTGGGCTTCATGGGGCCTGCCGGTCTGCCACCAGAGATTGTGTCGAAGTGGTCGACTGAGGTTGCTAAAATTGCGAACACGCCAGAGGTAAAAGAGAGGCTAGCACAGCTAGGCATCGATGCTGTTGGCGGCACCTCACAACAGTTTGCTGACTTTGCACAGGCAGAAATCACCAAATGGACCAAGGTCGTGGGTGACGCAAAGATTCCTAAAGAAAATTGATTTGCGACTACTATTACGCGACTACGATTGCGAAAGTGAATTGATGAATAGTATTGTGCTAAGTTACCGAGTCTGGTGAGAGCCGCTCAGTATGGTGTGTAAATTTAGCTGGCTCAAGACATCATTCCAATACGCTTATTGATAAACTCTAAGCTATTCTGTTTTTTTAGATCTTGCAGTTCGTGTAAAAACTCTGTGGCAGGCGCGAGCTCAAAGGCATCTTGCGTGCAAGCCATGAACTTCTGGGCAAGCGCCTCATCAGAGACCGGCACATTGGGATGACCCATAGCGAAGAGGATGGTTTCTTGCATTTCACTGCCATCTCGCTTCTTGACAACAACGTGAGCTTGCTCTGGACGAGGATTGATGACATCTTTTCCAGGCAAGGTTGGATCAAGTTGCATATTGACCAGCGGCCACAGCGAGCGCGTCTCTGGGTCGTTTAATCGAGCCGAATAAAAATCTTTGACTCTAATTTGATCTTCTAACAACGCAAGAGCAATGCAATGATTCATGCTAAATCTGGCTTGCATTTCATCGACTGGCTGCGAGTACATGAGGTTGCCCATCACAATTCCAGATACATGCGTCGTAATCGACTGAATCGTGTCAAGACGAAGTCCTTTCTTTTTCAAAGCCCAAATGGCATCAATCGTTCGATGAGTGCTGGCACAACAAGGATGGACTTTTAAGCAGATACCAATTTTTGTGATGGCTGGTTCACCAGTCAACATATTGCGAGCTGCCTCAAAGCCTGCAGCGCTATCGCCACCAAAAAGAGATCGAAAGGACCAAGTGCCTTCAAAAATTTCGGTAGCCGCTGTTAAGCCTTGTTCGGCTAGACACGCCGCGATGATCCCAGCTTGGCCCGCCATGCCAGCGTGTATTGGTTTCAAGTTAGTGCCAAACTGAAGTTTTGAGCCGCTCGATGAACTTGTTGCGATGGATATCGCCGCGGCGGCAGTGCTTGCGTCTAGCTGAAGTAGTCTCGCGCAAGCGGCTGCAACGGCGATCGAACCAAAGGTTAAGGTTGTATGCCAGCCGCGTCCGTAGTGCGCGTCATTCATCGCAGCGCCTAACGCTGCTTGAATTTCAAAGCCAATGATGTAAGCGTCAATGATTTGTTCACCAGAGCACTTGCGCTCTAGCGCTAAAGCCAAGAGTGCTGGTACGAGCGCAGCGCTTGGATGTGTGAGAGCGGGCTCAGAGACGTCGTCATAATCCAACGCGTGCGCAGCCGCCCCATTTACTAGAGCAGCCCATGGCGCAGGTAGTCGTTGACCTGTTACGCAAGGGGTACCATCGGTCGAGTTTGACCACTGCCTAAAGGTCTGCGAAGCGCGCAGCACTGCCGCATCTTTTCGACCAGCAATCATGCAGGCGATTGTGTCTACAAAAGCGCGCGAGGCTTGGCGTGTTGCTTCGGCCGACCAGTCGCGTGGTCGATTTGAGATAAATTCACCAAATTCTTTGGTTATCATGGCACGCTTCTCAGATGCTTAATGGTTGTCGTAAAAAACGATTTGAATTTAGACGTTACTGCGGTTCAATACCCGCATCCTGAATGAGAGTTTTTGATTTTTTAAGTTCTTCATTAAAAAAAGCGCTTAGCGATTGTTCGGCCAGCGCTAGACGCTCAAATCCATTTAGAGCGAGTGGTTTTAAAAAGGACTCAGAAGAGGTCACTGCCAGAATATTTTTAGCAAGTAGGCTCACTATTTCAGGATTGGTACCTTTAGGTGTTACCACAGCAACCCAAGAACGCATGGTCGGAAACTTAGGAATAAATTCAGTAATAGCAGGCACGCCAGGTAGCTGCGCAGAGCGTGTTTCGATCGTGACGGCAAGTGCCCGAACCTGATTGCCTCGTATGGCAGACATTGAGCTGTTCAAATCATTACATATCATTAACGTTTGCCCGCCAATGAGTTCAGTGATTGCTTGCGGACTACTTTTATATGGAATTTGTGTCAGCTGAATACCCGATGATTTTTTTATGGTTTCTGAGCAAATTGTTGCTAAACCGAAGGCAGTTCCATAAGATTGAGGCGTCGCGGTCGATTTTACAAAGTTGACCAACTCATCGAAAGTTTTGATCGGAGAATCGTTTTTTACGAGCAGCGCAAGAGGTACGCCACCGATGCCAGCCACCGCTTCGAAATCGGCCATTGGGCTGTAACTGAGCTGCTTAAATAACCATGGGTTTTGGGCGTGCGTTGTGCCTGTTGTCACCAGTAACGTGTAGCCATCCGGCTTAGCCTTAGCGACGTAACTGGCCCCTACGATTCCGCTTGCTCCGGGTTTATCTTCAACAATAAAAAAACTTGTATTGAGTCGTTCGTTTAAGCCCTTGACTAAAAGGCGGGTCATAATGTCGGTCGAGCTGCCAACAGCAAATGGAACAATAAACGATACTGGACGCGCCGGAAATACTTGTGCGAAGCACGGCTGAAAAATATTGACTACGGTCAACAACAGGGCGGAATACAAAATCTTGATGAAACGTGATCCGCTTGTGACGAAAGACATACTCTTGACTGCTGAGTGCACATTGGACTTAAGTCTAGACATGACATTCTCCTCTATATTTTTTCTGTGTTGAATGACGGCCGATTTAAAACGTCATCCAAATGAGTGTTTGACATCACGGCCTAAGCCGACTTGATTGTTATGGGCTGAGGCTTTCTCCAAAAAAACGGAGCCAATTTTCACCAAGAATTGCGCGTATGCGCTTTTCGCTCCAACCGCGACGCTGCATGGCCTCGGTCAAACGTGGGTAATCAGCGAGTGTTTCCATTCCTTTGACAAACGGCGCTCGTCCTCGACCAGGATTTGCACGACGCGCATAACCTTTGTCTTGCCGCAACCAGTCAAAGAAGTCATCGCCGTGGCCTTGCGTTGAGTCAGTACCGATGCCAATGTTGCTTTCGCCGCAGAGATTAATCATATATTCAAATAGGTCTACACAATCATCTAGAGTGGTATTTGCGCCCGTTTTCATAAAGGGTGGATAAGTCGCAACGCCAACAAAACCACCGCTGTCGATAATGGCTTTTAATTGTTGATCTGTCTTGTTACGCGAATTATTAAAAGCACTAAAGGGGGCAACGTGTGTATAGGCACAAGGTCGTTTCGAAAAAGCAACAGCGTCAGCAGACGTTTTAGGGCCGACATGTGAAAGATCAATCAAAATACCTAAACGATTCATCTCAGTAATGACTTCGCGCCCAAAACCGGACAAGCCACTGTCGTTTGGCTCCCAACAGCCAGAACCGACAAGGTTTTGTGTGTTGTAGGTAATCTGAATGACACCCACCCCGATGTCTTTGAAAAGTGGAAGTAAATCCAATCGATCTTCAAGGGCACTAGTATTTTGCCAGCCAAGGATAATTCCAACTTTGTTCGATTGCTTTGCTCGATGGATGTCCTCTGCGCTACGCACCTGCATGATGATATCGGCGTTTTCCAGAAAAGCTTTCTTCCATTGTGCGATATTTATCATCGTATCGCGTAGGCCTTCCCAAACTGAGCAGGTACAGTTTGCGGCTGTCAGCCCACCGCGATGCATATCTTCGAATACTTGTCTGCTCCAGTTTGAAACAACCAAGCCATCAATTACGATGGCGGATTTATGTAAAGAATCATCTGGCATGACGTATCCTTTTTAACGATGCGGGTAGGGGTGAATAAGGGATAAATGCTGAAATCTATATCGGGCAATAAACAATAAAGCTTAAGTCAAAAAGGAATTGACATCTTGAAGAAAGTCAGAGGTTCTCGTTTCAGGAAACATATGGCCACCGTGCTCGTAGATGACTAAGCGTGAGTTTGATATTGCGGCTGCGGCATCTTGAGCAAACCAGTAGGGCATCACGAGATCGTCGCGTGCGCCAAGCACAAGTGCAGGGCATTTAATATTTTTGTATAGCTCGCGGGCGTCGAACGCAAGAATTGCATCTAGACGTGCAGAAATGGCTACTGGGTCTTGTGGTGATTGGAGTGCCTTGGCTGCCATCATTTCAAAACGTTGAAAGTGCTTTCGTCGAAATTCTGGTGGATAGATCAGCATCGAATTGAAATGAATATAAAAGTCAGCAGGCATTGTGCGAGCCGCCGCCATTCTAGTATTTTGTAAGACATGAAGATCTGCATCACCATGTGTCCAGGGCGCACCTAAGATTAGATGTGATACGCGATCTGGATAATGTCCTGCAAGCGCAGTTGCAATGCCAGTGCCTGTTGAAAGCCCAATGACTGCTGCTCGGTCAATGTGCGCAGAAGCCATTAGCACGACGATATCGTGCGCAAATTCTTCGATCGTTTGGGGATGAGAGGCAGGTCCGCTACGGCCAGTCCCTCGCTGATCGTATGTGAGAACTGTGTGATGTTTTGCAAGTCCAGCAATCAATTCAGCTCGAGCCTCAGCGCCTGCTCCAAGCCCTGTGGTTAAAACGATTGGGGAGCCATGCCCAGTGACTTCGTAAAATAAAAATGTATCTTCGATGTTTGCTATTGGCATTCGTTTTATCCGCGCTTTTTAGGTTAAATGTATGCGGTGTTGATGAAGCTTGCTAAGCTTCGCTCATTTTATTGCTTTGCTGATCAATATAAAACATTAATGTCCCTATTGCAGCGCAGCATTCGAAAAGAATCAGAGAAATTTCGATAAGTTCTGGTCTTGGAGCCGCTTAGGGTTGCGGTTGAATCTTTGCTCGTAAAACAATTTGTTCCCATTGAACTTTTTCGGCAACGAAACGGGTAGCAAATTGTTGTGATGTTAAAGGTAAGACTTGAGCGCCTAGGGACGTGAGTCTATCTTTAAATGAGGGCTCTACAGCAGAAGCATTCACAGCTCGGTTGAGGGTTTCAATGACACCCGTGGGCATATCGCACGGGCCCATGAGCCCCCACCATACTTGTGCGTTGAAATTTTCGATGCCCAATTCGGCAAAAGTGGGCACGTCCGGAATCACTGATGAACGTTGAGGTTGCGCGATCGCCAAGGCTTTGAGTCGTCCGGATTTGATATGAGGCAGGGCATTCAGTAGGTTTGTGAACACTAGCTGAATCTGATTGCCCATCAAATCTTGCATCGCCTGTGCGCCGCCTTTATAGGCCACACCTTCTAGCTTGATCCCCGCTCGTTGTTGAAAGAGCTCACTGACCAGGTGTTCGCTTGTAGTGCCAATACCGCCGTGCCCATAGCTCAGTGAATTTTTTGTAGTCAACGCGAGGTCGATAAGTGCTGCAAGGTTTTGTACCCCTAGGCTTGGCGAGACTAATAATACTGAGGGGGCAGATCCGACCATTGCGATTGGTACTAAATCTTTGGTCGGGTCATAAGTTAGATTGTCAAAAATTTTATGAGCAATCGTATGCGAGGGGCCGCCCATTAATAGCACATAGCCATCGGGTTTCGATTTGGCGACGTAGGCTGATCCGACATTACCTCCTGCTCCAGGTCGGTTATCTACAAGCACTGTTTGACCGACTCTTGCGGAGAGCTCCTGAGCCAGTGCGCGCGAAATGATGTCTACGGCACCTCCTGCAGCATAAGGCACAACAATCCAAATAGGTTTTATCGGATATTGCGCTAACGCTTGAGCAAATGTTGGTAGGTAAATCGTTGTTAAGAGGATTGCGACAAATAAGCGAATCATTTTATTGTTCTCGTTTTGAAAAAAGCTATGAGTCGATTGAACAATAGCGAGATTTAACCATTGCTGTAAGGCCAACATATCGAATACGATTGTTGTTCGAGATGATCGAGCAAATACAACTATAGTGACCGGAGACCGTCGTGGATGAAATAAATGTAAGGCGTTTGACGCTCAAGCTATTGACCGCCCCCTTAGCGTTGAGTGTGCCACTAACTTCTGCATTCGCGCAAGATAAAAAGACAGTGAAGCTGTTAGTTGGCTTTCCCGCTGCGTCGATCTCTGACATCGTCGCTAGACTGCTCGCTCCTCATTTAGGGGCTGCACTCGGACGCAACGCGATCGTTGAGGTAAAAGCGGGGGCAGATGGTCAAATTGCTGCTCAAGATCTCATGCGGCAACCGCCTGACGGCGGTAGCCTATTTGTCGCGACTAACAGCCCTTTGCAAGCCGTTCCTGCAATGCGGCAACCGCCTCCATACGATCCTGTCACGGATTTTTCTCATATTGGATTCATCGGTCGATACGTGCATTTCCTGTTGGTGACGCGTGACGCGTCATTCAATAATGTGACTGAACTATTTGCTTACGCCCGAGCAAATCCTGGGAAATTGAATGTTGCAAATGGTGCTACCTTTCAGAAAGTGGCGACGGCGCAACTGTTAAAAGATACCAACACGCAGATGAACGAAGTGAGTTACAAGGGCGAGCCAGCTGCGCTAACGGATCTGGTGGCCGGCCGGGTGCAAGTCATGATTTGTTCGCAAGGCGTCGCTCTTGAGTTTTTGAAAGATAAGCGGGTCAAAGCGTTGGCCGTTAATGCGACAAGAAGAAGTCCTTTTGCCCCAGAGGTTCCAACGCTTGTTGAAGCTGGGCTTAAACCGATTGAGGTTGTTCCTTGGGTTGCGTTGATTGGCCCGCCTGGTATGTCGGAGGCATTGGTCCAGCAACTTAATCAAGCATTACGAATGGCGATGGGACGCGACGATATTAAAGAGCAACTTGAACGCATCGGTATCGAGCCTGGTGTGTCTAGTTCTGCTGAATTGCGTCAGCTTGTCATTGACCAACTTAAAATCTGGCAGCGTAATGTTAAAGAATTGGGTCTCGCTGCGTAATCGCTTTTCAATTTGTTTGAAAATAGAGAAAAAGTAATGAGTATTGATCAAATAGACACCTTAGATCCAGCTGGGCAACTTGCTGAATTTGCGGCGAACTTGCAATTCGATGATATTCCGATTGCTGTCATTGATCTGCTTAAGCAAAGAGTGCTAGATACGTTGTCATGTGCACTTGGCGGCGCCACAGAGGCACCTATTCGCGAATTGCGTGAGTACGCAACTTCAATGGGAGGCGCACCTCAAAGCCGCATTTGGGTGTTTGGCGATCGAGTCCCCGCGCATATGGCTGCCTTTGTAAATGGACCCATGGCACGCGCGTTAGATTTGGGTGATTGCCATCCAGAGGGTCAGCATATGAGCGAGTACATCTTACCCACAATGTTCGCTTTATCTCAAAGTCGAGGGCCTGTTAGTGGTAAAGATTTTTTAACTGCATATTGCGCGGGCGGTGAAGTACAGGCACGAATCGGTAATGCCTGCTTTGGCTTGTCCGGCATTTCATCTTATGGCCGTATTTCAAATTACACGCAATGGGGCGCGATCGTAGGCGGTGCACGACTTCTAAAATGTGATTCTGATAAATTATGGAATGCGATGGGAATCGGTTATTCGATTCTAGGTTCTGGAGACTTTCAATGTGTAGCCGAAGGTAATCAGATGATGCGAGTCAAACATGGTTTTACTAGTGCAGATGCTTTACACGCAGTTGAGCTTGCTCAACGGGGCATCACAGGGACGCGCAATATCTTTCTAGGATCGCGAGGGCTTCTCGAAACGCATTTTCATAAAAAAAATGACCCAACAGCGCTGACTCGCGGTTTAGGTGAAATTTGGGAATGGCCGGAGTCAATGACTAAAGGGTATGCCTGTTGCTACGGTGCGCACGCGAGTATGACAGGTGTTGAACAACTGATGAAACAGCACCAGTTAAGTATCGGTGATATTGCGCGAATCAAATGTGGCTTGCATCCCACCCCGTTTGGGCTGGTCGCTGATAATTACGAAAAGAAATGGCATCCTCAGACCGCCATTGAGGCGCAGTTTAGTTTGCCGTACTGCGTTGCAACGATCGCGGTGCATAAGCGTTTATTGGCGAATGAACTTTCGTCTGACGCGCTGCTTGATCCCGTAGTTCGAGCCTTAATGCCTAAAATTGAAGCGTACTTGTTGCCTAAAGATGTTCCAACATTTTCTGGAAGAGTCGAACTCGAGTCAGTGCAAGGGCAGAATTTTGTGATTGAAGTACCGCATCCTTACGGTAGCCCTGGCAATCCGCTTGGTTGGGAGGGTGAGATCAGTAAGTTTCACGCCTGTGCAGCGCTCATGCCACAAGCCCTCAAAAACTCACAGCTTGAAAAAGTGGTTGATCTATGTCAGCATTTTGAAGAGCTAGATGATGTATCGGTTTTGATTGATGCGCTCTGTGTGTAAGATGCTCAAACAGTTCACACCCGCACAACCAATTTCCCAAGATTCGCACCTTTAAACAAGTCAACAAACGCTTGAGGGGCAGCCTCTAGACCTTCAACAAAGGTCTCAGTGGGTTGTAGGGCGCCGCTGCGCAGCAGCGCCTTGATGTCTTGCTGTGCTTGTGCACG
>Ga0209768_10001407_pt1 | contig 15476 bp, 12 predicted proteins | sample LauGreSBDMM110SD_3_FD_187564 | JGI IMG/M metagenome (GOLD analysis project Ga0209768, IMG submission 187564) | Freshwater lake microbial communities from Lake Michigan, USA - Sp13.BD.MM110.SD (SPAdes) (version 2) | ecosystem: Environmental > Aquatic > Freshwater > Lake | place: Lake Michigan... | reverse complement strand
CTTCCTGGAAGTGACGAGTCTCTTGTTTAACTTTCTTGCCCTCATTTAATAATTCGGCATGGCGGATCATTTCACCGCGAATAGCGCGTTCGACTGAACGAAGTGAGTTCACATTCTTTGTTTCAGAGCGCGTACCTAATACATCAGATCCAATTAAGCGCAGCGAAACGTTGGCATCACAACGAAGTGAACCTTGCTCCATCTTCACATCTGAAACCTTCAAGCCACGCAAAATATCGCGTAGTTCGGCAACGTAAGCCTTGGCAACTTCTGGAGCATATTTGCCAGTACCAGGAACAATTTTGGTGACAATTTCTACAAGTGGAATTCCAGCGCGGTTGTAGTCTAGAAGTGAATATTCAGCACCGTGAATACGACCGGTTGCACCACCGACGTGCAGTGATTTGCCGGTGTCTTCTTCCATGTGGACGCGTTCAATTTCAATGCGGAACTGTTTTGAGCCTTCCTCGGTATCAATTTCGACATCAACAAACCCATCAAAACAAATTGGTTCGTCATATTGTGAAATCTGGAAGTTCTTTGGCATATCTGGATAGAAATAATTTTTACGGGCAAAGCGGCTACGGGGCGCGATCTGACAATTAAGGGCTAAGCCGATCTTTATCGTTGATTCAATTGCTTTGGCATTTACAACTGGAAGTGCGCCAGGCAGTGCAAGGCAGACTGGGCAAGTTTGGGTATTTGGTTCTCCCCCGAAAGTTGTGCTGCATGAACAGAACATCTTTGATTCGGTATTTAACTCAACGTGAACTTCTAGCCCCAATACTGGTTCGTATTTAGCCATTACATCATCGTATGAAAGCGCCATTACTTGGCACCTCCCAACGCTGGTGCTTTTGAAATTAAATGTCCGCCCCATTTGGAAACTAGCGCTGCTTCAAGTGCTGCACCAACTTGATACAAGCGTTGATCTTGCATCGCTGGAGCCATAATCTGGAAACCAACTGGCAAGTTATCTTCTTCCGCCAGGCCTGCAGGCAAGCTCATGCCACAGATTCCGGCTAAGTTAACTGGAATTGTTGCCACATCGGCTAAGTACATTGCAATTGGATCTTCTGACTTCTCACCGATCTTAAACGCGGTAATTGGTGAAGTCGGGGAAACAAGTACATCTGCTTGCGCAAATGCTTTCTTATAATCTTCGATGATTAAGGTGCGAATTTTCTGTGCGCTACCGTAATAAGCATCGTAATAACCAGATGAAAGTGCGTAAGTTCCGAGAATGATGCGACGTTTAACTTCGCGGCCAAAGCCAGCTTCACGGGTTGCGTTCATAACTGTTTCTGCCGATGCACCATCGGTCTCACCTGTGCGCAGCCCATAACGCATTGCATCAAAGCGTGCCAAGTTAGAAGAGCATTCAGATGGTGCAATTAGATAATATGCAGCCAGCGCATATTCAAAACTTGGGCAATCAACCTGCACAATTTGCGCGCCGAGGGAGGCCAAAATATCTAAAGATTCATTAAATCTGGCCAGCACTCCTGTTTGATAACCATCACCTTGCAGTTGCTTAATTACACCGATCTTTAAACCTTTAACATCTCCAGATTTTGCCGCAGCCACAACTGCTGGGACTGGTGCGTTGATGCTGGTGGCATCTTTTGGATCGTGTCCGGCGATAACTTCGTGCAACATTGCAGTATCTAAGACCGTGCGACCAAATGGTCCTGCTTGATCCAAACTAGATGAGTACGCGATCAAGCCATAGCGTGAGACCGCGCCGTAAGTTGGACGAACACCAACAATTCCTGTGAGCGCAGCAGGTTGGCGAATAGAACCGCCAGTATCTGAGCCAATTGCAATCGGTGCTTCAAAGGCGCTGACTGCTGCTGCAGAACCGCCACTTGAACCACCGGGCGTGCGCGTTAAATCCCAAGGATTAAATGTTGGTCCATACCCAGAATTTTCAGTTGAAGAACCCATTGCAAATTCATCCATATTTGTCTTACCTAAAATTACAACGCCCGCTGCTTTTAACTTTGCAACCACTGTTGAGTCATATGGTGGTTTCCAGCCCTGCAAAATCTTGGAACCTGCAGTTGTTGGAACACCCTCTTGTGCAAGAACATCCTTAAGGGCAAGTGGAATACCAGCGAGTGCGCCCAACTTCTTTCCAGTTGCTCGATCAGCATCAACTTTTGCAGCTTGCTGTAAAGCGCTCTCGCTATCGACATGTAAAAATGCCTTTACCTGCGGATCGATTGCTGCAATCCGATCTAAATGCAGTTTGGTTAACTCAACTGAAGTTGTCTCACCTTTTTCCAGGGCAGCCGACATTTGGGCGGCAGTATTTTTTATCATTCTGCTTCACCCAAAATTTGTGGGACACGGAAACGTTGATCCTCTTGCGCAGGAGCACCCGATAGCGCTTGATCCGGCGTCAGACTTGGCGCAACCACATCTTCTCTAAAGATGTTTTCTAGCGGCTGCGGATGTGAAGTTGCTTTTACGCCTTCCAGATTTAACTCTTGGACGCGAGCAACGGCATCAAGGATGCTTCCGAATTGTGATGAAAGGTTTACGAGTTCGGCTTCGCTCATTTCGATGCGAGCCAGCGCGGCAAGTTTGGCTACTTCATCACGCGAGAGGCTGCTCATAATGCTCCTGAGTTTAATGAGAAAGGTGGCTAGTTGCGAATTTGACCGTCTCCGGTCACGATCCAAGTCGTAGTTGTCATCGCTTCCAACCCCATTGGGCCACGAGCATGCAATTTTTGATTTGAGATACCGATTTCAGCACCGAAGCCCATTTGTTCACCATCGGTAAATCTCGTTGATGTATTGACCATCACTGCAGCGCAATCGGAGAGCGCGATGAAGCGATCTGCGTTGGCTTTATTTTCCGTGACAATCGCTTCGGTGTGATTGGTTCCGTACTTTGCTATGTGATCAATCGCGGCATCTACAGAATCCACAACTCCCACATTCATCTCAAGAATTCCGTACTCAGTGCACCAGTTCTCTTCAGTTGCCACGGTCGCAGCAATCCCAAACTTTTCAGCAACTTTCTGTGCAGTTGAATCCGCATGCAAAATAACTCCGGCATCTGAAAGCGCTTTAAGAGCCATCGGCAAGAAAGTTGGAGCGATAGCGCGATGTACCAATAGAGTTTCTGCTGCATTACAAACGCTAGGACGATGGGTTTTAGAGTTAATCAGAATTGGCAACGCTTTTTCGATATCGGCAAATTCATCTACATAAACGTGGCAAACGCCTGCACCTGTTTCAATGGTTGGCACAGTTGACTCGTCTACAACCATCCGAATTAAAGCCGCACTCCCGCGTGGAATAACTAGATCGACTTTGCCGCGGGCGTTAAGTAACGCCTTAACTGTGGCGCGATCATCTGATGGCACAAGTTGTATTACTTCTGGAGAAATCTTTGTGCTTGCAAGAGCATCACGCATTACAGTCACAAGAACCTGATTACTCGCCGCCGCAGTTGAGGATCCACGCAATAAGGCAGTGTTGCCAGACATCAATAAGATAACTGCGGCATCTACTGTCACATTAGGGCGAGCTTCATAAACCATCCCGATGACACCAAATGGAACAGAAATCTGTTTTAGATCTAAACCATTTGGCAGCGTTGAGTGGCGCAGAACTTGGCCAAGTGGATCTGGAAGGTCAGCGACTAAGCGTGCTCCATTTGCAATTGCCGCCACACGAGATTCATTAAGAAGTAATCGATCTTGCATTTGTGGGTGCATATCTTCAGCCTGTGCTCGCGCAATATCTTCGCCATTGGCCTTTAATATTTCTGCGCTGCGCGATTCGATTGCCTCGGCGATTTTATATAAAGCTGCTTTACGTTCGGTGCCAGTAGCAGTCGATAAAGTGCGAGCAGCCGTGCGCGCCTTTAGAGCTAACTCAGAAACTATTTCAACTGCGCTCATAGGAAAAGTTTATCGGTTTCTAATTAACCAAGGAGTACTAAATCATCGCGATGAACGAGTTCGCGCTCGAATTCAGCGCCCAACGCAGCGGCAAGTTCTTTAGTCGAACGCCCTAACATTTGTGGAATTTCATCTGAATCAAACGCCACAAGGCCGCGGGCGATAACTTTATTATCTTGACCGACTAGTTCTACGGTATCGCCAGAAATAAACTCACCTTCGACCGCAGTAACACCAGCAGGCAAAAGTGAAACACCGCGCTCTTTAATTGCAGTAACTGCGCCGGCATCAAGAATCAAACGTCCGCGTGGAGTCGAGGCGTGTGCCAACCAGAGCAACCGTGAGTTAGAACGCGTCCCGTGCGCAGCAAAGAAAGTTCCGGATTCTTCGCCAGTTAGAGAATTCTCTGAATTTGCTAAAGATGTAAGCAACATAGGAATACCTGCACTGGTTGAAATTCGTGCTGCTTCGATCTTGGTAACCATCCCACCGCTACCTACGCCGGCCGAACCCGCACCACCGATTTCTATACTTTCAATATCGCTGATGCGATCAACAAAGGCAATCGCTTTAGCGCCAGATTGTGAAGGTGGTGCATCATATAGAGCATCTACATCTGAAATTAGAACTAATAAGTCTGCGTTAACCAGAAGTGAAACCAGTGCCGCTAGGCGATCATTGTCACCAAAGCGAATCTCTTGAGTGCCAACCGAGTCGTTCTCATTGATGATTGGCACAACGCCAAGTGAGAGTAATTTATTGAGAGTTTGTTGCGCATTTTGATAATGTGAGCGACGGATGACATCTTCAGTAGTCAACAAAACTTGCGAAGAAACCAAATTGTGGCGCGAGAAATTTTCGTTGTACTTTGCGATGAGCAAGCCTTGTCCGACGGAGGCGGCTGCTTGTTGTGTGGCAAGATCTTTTGGACGCGCGCTTAAACCAAGTGGAGCAAGGCCGGCGGCAATTGCACCTGATGAAACCAAGATAACTTCAGCACCACGAGTGCGAAGTGAAGCAACCAAATCTACAATTTTAGAAACTGATTCGCTATCTAACTTCGAGCCTGCGGTTCCGGTAAGTGATGAGGAGCCAATTTTAATCACAACGCGTTTTGCAGCGGTGATTGCGTTGCGGCTCATTTACTTATCCTCGCTTAGCGTTGGTTCGATTAGGCGTGGAGTTTTTGGGTCCTCCACGTTGTACTCCCATTGTTGCGCAATTTCATCGTCAGATAGTTGATCGACAACCTTTTCTTCTACAACCCAAGCACCTTCCAGGCGCGAATCTTCACCACGGCGATGTAAGTGCCCAGCTAATTGTTCAGCGCCAGCTTCAATGGTTGGCTCCCATTCAAAGACAACTTCATTATCGCCAGAACCGATACGGACTTCACTTCCGGCAACAGCACCTTTTTTAAACAATTCTTTTTCCACGCCGAGTTGTGCCAGACGATCTGCGAGATAACCAATAGCTTCGGCATTTTTAAAGTTTGTTTGACGAACCCAACGAACAACTTTCTGTCCGCGCACGCTAAATGATCCGTCGGCATTTGCTTGTACTGTGTATCCAGAATCATCGACCGCTGTTGGGCGCAAGATAATACGTGTGCGTTCTTCAGTTGCTGCAGCAGCGCGCTCTTTCTGTACAAGACGAGCCATGGCATAGAGAAGTTCTTGCAAACCTTCGCGGCTAGCAGCTGAAACTGGGTAAACCTCATAGCCCTTATCGCGAAGTGATTGCGCAACCATATCTGCCATTGCCTTGCCATCAGGTAGATCAATTTTATTTAGCGCAATAATGCGGACTCGATCTTCTAATCCCCCGTAAAGCGCTAGCTCGGCTTCGATGATTTCAAGATCTTTTACTGGATCGCGATCAGTTTCTAAGGTTCCGCAATCGAGTACGTGAACTAGCGCCACACAACGTTCGACGTGACGTAAGAATTCGAGCCCAAGGCCTTTACCTTGTGATGCACCTGGAATTAAACCTGGCACGTCAGCAACCGTGAAACGAGTTTCACCGGCTTGAACAACGCCTAAGTTAGGAACCAAAGTTGTAAATGGATAATCAGCAATCTTTGGACGTGCCGCCGAAATCGCTGCGATCAGAGATGACTTACCGGCACTTGGGTATCCAACTAGTGCAATATCAGCAACAGATTTAAGTTCTAAGTAAAGAGTGCGCTCTTCACCTGGTTCACCAAGGAGTGCAAAACCTGGTGCACGGCGCTTAGATGATGAGAGAGCTAAATTGCCGAGCCCACCGTGTCCACCTTGTGCCGCAAGAAATGTTGTACCCGTTCCGATTAGATCGGCGAGTTGATTGCCTTTTGCGTCGAGAACAACTGTTCCATTTGGAACAGGCAGGATTAAATCTTCGCCAAAAGTTCCATCTTTACGGTCACCATAACCTTGTGAGCCAGAAGTCGCCTTGCGGTGTGGCGAATGATGGAAGTCGAGAAGAGTAGTAACGCTGGAATCGACGATGAGAATAATGTCGCCACCGCGACCGCCATTGCCACCATCTGGACCACCAAGAGGTTTAAATTTCTCGCGCTTAACAGAGACGCAGCCGTCGCCACCTTTTCCGGCAGCGGCATAGAGCGTTACGCGATCGATGAATGTTGTCATCTCTTAACGCTCCTTCCGCAATTAGTATCGATAAAACTTTTGTGAAATAAAAAGAGCGAGCCACGGACGCGGCTCGCTCTTTTTGAGAAACCTAAATTAAGCGACCGGAACCACATTCACTACGCGACGTCCGCGAGCGCGACCGAATTCAACTGCGCCTGCAGCGAGTGCAAACAAAGTGTCATCCTTACCGCGGCCAACGTTCTTACCTGGGTGAAAATGTGTACCGCGCTGGCGAACCAAGATCTCGCCAGCATTTACTTCTTGTCCACCGAAGCGCTTGATGCCAAGGTACTGTGGATTTGAATCGCGACCGTTACGTGTCGAGGAGACACCCTTTTTACTTGCCATTGTTCAACCCCTTATTTCACGCCGCTGATCGCGGTGATCTTGACTCGAGTTTGCTGTGCGCGGAAACCTTGGCGACGGCGATAGCCAGTCTTGTTCATGTAACGAAGGATGTCGATCTTTGGACCTTTAACTTCATCGATAACTTCGCCAGTAACTTTTACGCCACTGAGAACCTTTGGATCAGATGTGACGCTTGCGCCATCAACGACGAGAAGTGCAGGGAAAGTTACTGATGCACCAGCAGCTTGGTCGATGCGATCGACAGTGATGGTTTCACCAACGGTGACTTTCTCCTGGCGGCCGCCAGCTTTAACGATTGCGTACACGATTCTTGCTCCAGTTCATTTCACGCTCGCACATCCCTAGATGGGATGCGATCGAGCAGAGGCTAAGGGTACGGATTTCATACCCCCAGGGTCAAATTGAGGTATTTCTACGCGGTGATAATCCCACTTGAGGCGGCTCTGCGACGACGACGTCCGGCAGGTTTTTCTGCAACGGTTTCGGCGACTTCTTCAGAATCGGTTGCAGTGTCAGCATCGATCGATTCGGCATTTAGAGTCTCATGGAATTCGTGTTCAGTTGCCATATCCTCATCAACATCTTCGTGCGAAGCTGATTGTGAATTCACTTGAGGCATCGGCGCTTTCATCTTTACCGGTTCCATATGAATATGAATTCCGCGACCTGAACAAGAATCACAAGTAGTTGAGAAGGCTTCGATAAGACCTTGACCAACTCGCTTACGAGTCATCTGTACAAGACCAAGAGATGTTACTTCGGCAACTTGGTGCTTGGTGCGATCGCGACCAAGACATTCAACGAGGCGACGCAAAACAGCATCGCGGTTAGATTCCAAGACCATATCGATAAAGTCGATAACGATAATTCCACCTAAGTCGCGCAAGCGAAGCTGGCGGGCGATTTCTTCCGCTGCTTCCAGGTTGTTCTTAGTTACAGTCTCTTCGAGGTTTCCACCCTTACCGATAAATTTACCGGTGTTAACGTCGATAACGATCATTGCTTCTGTGCGATCGATTACCAGGGATCCACCTGATGGCAGATAAACCTTGCGATCAAATGCTTTAGCCAATTGTTCTTCAACGCGGAATTCAGCGAAGAGATCTCCATTACCGGAATATTTCTCCAACTTGCCTACGAGTTCAGGAGCAATTCCACCGAGGTAATTACTGATTTCTTCCCAAGCATCGCTTCCTTGAATTGTAAGTTTGCGGAAATCTTCATTGAAGATATCGCGTATAACGCGCACAGCAAGATCTGGCTCAGAGAGCAGAAGTGTTGGTGCGTGGAAATTTGGATTCTCAGATTTCTGATAAATATCTTCCCATTGCGCTTTTAAGCGGGCGACATCATTGGTCAACTCTTCTTCGCTTACTCCTTCGGCTGCAGTGCGAACGATCACGCCTGCCTCTTCCGGAATTAAGTTCTTCAAGATCGCCTTAAGTCGGGTGCGCTCTGATTCAGGAAGGCGCTTTGAGATTCCGCTCATTCCGCCACCAGGAACATAAACAACATAGCGACCAGGCAGTGAAATCTGGCTAGTTAAACGTGCACCTTTTTGCCCAATTGGATCTTTCGTTACTTGAACAAGAACAGGCTGACCAGTCTTTAAAACCATTTCGATTTTACGTGGTTGAGTTTCAGAGATACCAGCAGCATCCCAATTAACTTCACCTGCGTAGAGAACAGCATTGCGACCCTTGCCGATATCAACGAACGCCGCTTCCATAGAAGGAAGCACGTTTTGTACGCGGCCAAGATAAACGTTTCCGACATAAGAAACGTTGGCATTTCGGTTTACATAATGCTCAACCATCACCTTATCTTCGATAACCGCGATTTGAATGCGGTCACCAATTTGGCGAACCAACATTTCGCGATCAACATTTTCACGACGAGCTAAGAATTCTCCATCTGTAATGACTGTTCCTCGACGACGGTATGGCTCACGATATTCGCCACGGTTATCTGAACGATCAGATCGTCCGCCACGTTCGCGGCGATTGCGGGTGCCGCGTTCGCTGCGCTCAGCGCGTGCAGGACGTTCGGTGCGTTCACGAGCTTCGCGCACCTTAACAACTGTAACTACGCCATCTTCATCAACAATTTCCCCTGGAGTTACACCTTCACCCGTTGCACGGCGACGACGACGGCGACGGTGCGTTGAACCCTCTGCGCCTTCTTCTGTTGAATCAGAGTTGGACTCTTCTCCATCTTCTGAATTTTCTTGTGTATCTGCGCCATCAGCGCTTGGCTTACGACGTCCTCGGCCACCACGGCGACGGCGACGGTTACGGCCACCACGTGAATCTTCATCCTCTGATGTTGCAGCGCTTTCAGGAGCCGCACTCGTTGAAGGGTTCTCAGTGGCTTCTTTCTTGGCGGCGCTTTTACGCGCGACCTTGGGAGCTTTCTCAGTTGTCGCGGCTTGAAAAATTGGAACCGGAATTGCCGGTGATTTCTTTTTACTCTTACCTTCAACCGCTTCGGCAACAGGAGCGTCAACAATTTCCGTTGACTTTTCTGCAGCAAGAGATTTCTTCTTACTAACTTTTTTCACCGCACGCTTGCGCGGTGACTTTGGCTCAATCGCCATGGCACCAAATCCTCTATGCGTTAATTAACGCGCTCTGGCTTGTAGTCACTTATCTGGCTGGCAACCCTTGGGTTGGCCTGAGTAAATCCTTCAAGCAAATCTTTTTAAGTCCGCCGCTGGCGTTATTCGCGAATTGGTTCGCGAGCCGCGCTGAACTGTTGGGGTAAGTATGGCACATCGCCGCTCCAAAGCGCGAAATGAGCGTTGTTGTGAGGCTAATTCACCCGTGGTGACGAGCGTGTACGTTCTGAAGCAAGCCAAAGCCGATCATTGTGGCAAACATACTGGAGCCGCCATATGAGACAAATGGAAGAGGAACTCCGGTCATCGGCATCATTCCAAGTGTCATTCCAATATTTTCAAATGCTTGAAATGCAAACCAAGCAATTACTCCTGTGCAAACCAACCGTCCGTAAGGGTCGTTAGATCTTCGCGCAATTCCAAATGCTCGCATTAAAACAGTGAGGTAGAGAATTATGATTAATCCGCAACCCAAAAATCCTAGTTCCTCACCGGCAACTGTAAAAATAAAGTCGGTCTGTTGTTCGGGAACAAATCTGCCATTGGTCTGTGGTCCATTAAATAAGCCTGTTCCAATTAAGCCACCAGATCCCACAGTGATTCGCGCTTGTCTAAGTTGATAACCACTTCCCTGCGAATCAACATTTGGATCGACAAATGCTTGCAAACGTTTAACTTGGTAATCATTGATAACGCCAACTTTTACCGCGCCAAAACTTCCAATCACTGCCAACAAAATTAACCCAACCACCCAGCGCATTGGTGCTCCAGAAACGGCAATGATGGTCACGACTGCGATGCTGATAATAAAGATAGTTCCCATATCGGGTTGCGCTGCAATTAATAAGACTGGAATAGCGGCAACAATTAGGGCCTGCATAACATCTCTGTGTTGAGCGGCATCTGTGTCATGCGTGCGCTCAGATAAAATCATTGACATACCTACAATGATGGAAATCTTGGCAAGCTCGGCTGGTTGCAATTGGAATCCAAAGGGCAGACCAATCCAAGCATTTGCCCCGTTTACTTCCACTCCTATTCCCGGAATCAAGACGGCGGTCAAGCCGATTACGCCAATGATCCAAAGAATTGGTGTGTAAGCACGTATCAAACGGTAATCAATAACTGTAGTTCCCCACGCGAGCAACGAGCCAATCAGAATATTGAGAATGTGGCGCTTTAAGTAATACTCGGGATCTAAACCATTTGCGGCATACCAATTGCGGGTAGCGGCATAAACCAAGAGAGTTCCTATGACTAAGAGAAGAGCGACGGCGATAGTTAAAATTGGGTCAAAACCTGCGAAAGCCGATGGGCGCGAGTGCTTTCGATAATTAATTCGCTGCGAAGCCAAACTCACTTTGTTCCCTTCGCTTTCGTTGCTGGAGAAATCTTTGGCAATGTTACTGGCGGAACCCCACTTGGGAAGATAATTTCTGCTGAATCAACCTTCGAGCCTTTTACACCAAAGAGCGTTTCGTAAATCTTTCTGACTCCTGCGCCAGATGTTGATGAACCAAAACCACCTTGGCTCACCATCATCACAACTGCAAATCGTGGTTTTTTGGCTGGACCAAATGAAGCGAACCAAGATGTATCTGCTTTCTCGCCACCATTAGGATTTCTACCAAAAACTTGTGCAGTGCCGGTCTTGCCACTGATTTCTATTGGAAAACCGCTAAATACTCCAGCACCAGTTCCGCTAATTACAACTTCTCGTAGCGCCGATTGCAAGAAGCGAATCGTTTTTTTATCTGCAGGAACTGATCCAAGTTTTTCCTTTTCGAAAGCTTTAACGACCGTTCCATCCGTTTTTACAATCGCTTTGGCAATAGTTGGCTTCCAAATGGTTCCACCATTTGCGATTGCGGCATACATTTGGGTCAATTTAAGTGGCGTAATAACTGTGTCGCCTTGGCCAATCGAGAAGTTGACCGCATCACCAGCGCGAATCTTGTCGCCATCTAAACAATTTTCATAGGCTAACTGGATAAGAAATGCAGTCTGCTGCTTCTTTGAAGCACGAGTCTTGTAGTTGCAATAAAAGTCCTGATTCTGCTTATACCAAGACTTACGCCATTCACGATCAGCCAGTCTTCCTGAAGACTCAGAAGGTAAATCGATGCCACTCTTTACGCCAATTTGAAAACCTTTGGCAGCGTTAAAGAAATAGTCATTTGCATCTGACTTGGGCTTGAGTCCACCATCGCGTAGCCATTCATCAAATGCGATTCGGTACCAGATAGTGTCACAGGAAACGGCGATCGCTTTCTTTAGTGAAATACGTCCCTGAGCTTTGCTTTCGAAGTTCTGAAAAGCACGAGTTCCAACTTCTACCTGTGAAGGGCAGTCATAAGAAGTATTTAAGTCATACCCCGCATTTGCTGCGGCAATAACCGAGACGGCTTTAAAAGTAGATGCTGGAGCAAAAATTCCTTGCAGTGCACGCGAGAGAGCAGGTACTCCGGCTTTTGCGCTGTATAAATTCTTCGCTTCAGAAACGGTAAGTCCGCGTTCATAAGAGTTTGGATCAAAAGTTGGGTAGGAAGCAAGCGCTAAAATCTGACCGTTTGTTACATCCATTACAACTGCAGCAGCGCCATCTGATGGATAACCTGATGCGCGCGCTCTGCGCACTGCGTCTGCAAGCGCACTTTCAGCTGATGCTTGCACGCGCGCGTCAATGCTAGTTACTAGATGATCACCGCCGACTGGTTTTGTGTTTTCACTTGTGCGCGTGACTGCTTCTTTGCGGTCGACGATTACCGTTTTAATTCCAGGTGTTCCGCGCAGATATTCGTCGTATTGAATTTCTAATCCTGCTTTTCCGATGGATTCGGAACGATAATAACTTCGACCATTTGCTCCCGCGAGATCACTTTCCGTTAAAGGCCCAATGTAACCAAGCAGGTGTGCGCCATTGACTCCAACATTTCCTGGATAATTTCGGATCGAAACTGGGGTGGCTGATACACCTGGATACTGATCTGAACGCTCAACTATTCGCAATGCCATTTCAGGGTCGGCTTCTTTGGTAATTGGAATAGGTTGAAAACGTGAACCTGTCCAACATCCGGCTTTAGCACCTTTGGGAAGCTCGCCACATAAGCGCGTGCGTTGAAAGATATCCGCATATTCCAGATCTAAAAGTTTTGCCAACGATTGCAATACAGAAAAACCTTTATCTGGTTGGCGGTCAATCATGGTGCGATCCACAGTGACGGCAATTCCCACACGGTTTAACGCCAATGGCACACCAGATGAATCAACAATTAGCCCACGCGTTGCAGGAGTTACTACATCACGGCTTTGGATCGAAAGTGCCGCATCTCGATATTTAGGGCCGGCGGCTACTTGCAAATAAAAGAGGCGTCCTAAAAGGCCAATTAAGAGCGAAAAGATAAGTACTTGGACTACCAACAAACTAAGTCTTGCGCGCTGGTTCATCCCCGACTCTTCTCCTCGAAGAGTGTGCTGTGAATGCGCGTAACAGAGGGCATCAATAGTGGAACAACGGCCACCGTCCAAAATGCAGAGGAAAGTAATGAGATAAAGATTTGAAAGGTACTACCTAGGTCGCCACCAAACATCAGGCCAATAATCAAATATGCCAATCTGGTAATCGGTACGGCAATTGCGACAATTACAACGAGTGAAATTGGATTGCCGCGAAAATTATCATCTCCGTATCCCAAATAGGAGATTGCAAATCCGGCCAAGATCATAATCAAAGTCCACTGACCCATAGGCCCCGAAGTGGTTTGCGAAAGATCCATGAGCAGACCAGCGCCAAATCCTGTGAGCGCACCTAACTCTGGAGTTCCGAGAGCTGACCATAAAAGCGTAAAGATAAGAAAAAGTGAGAATCCCCCACCAAAAATTCGAAACTGACTAACAACTGACTCTTGAATCAAATAAACGATTGCAAAAATTGGAAATGAGATCAGAAATCTACGAGCAAACATTTATGGCTTTGGCGATTCAGAAGGGGTGGCGTAAATCGTCACAGTTGGGACTGGGATTGGAACTGGCCCTTTAGGCACAAGCGCATCACGTGGATCTGACTTAGGCGAACCAACAACAACTGCAACCACACTGAGCGTTGAAAAATTCACATACAGCCTTACATCTGCGGTCTGCGTAACAGCACCTGCGGCATTATCTACTGAAGTAACTTCTCCGATTGGAACTCCAGGAACAAACGGGCTGTTGTTTTGGCTGCCGCGCGCCAAGATAACATCGCCAATTTTTAGCGTTGTTAGATTATCGAGTAGTTGCAGCACCGCTTTGCTGGTGCCTTGCCCACTTAAAATTCCAATTTGTTGGCTACCTGCTACGCGCGCTCCGACTCGAAATGCTGAATCTGAAGACAATTGCACTAGAGCGCTATTTGGATATGACTTCTTAACTACGCCAACTAAACCAAGTCCGGTAATGACAGTCATATTCTCCTTAACTCCATCATCGGTACCGGCGTCTATTGAAATGGTTTGTGTAAATGATGATGTTGAACCGAGAGAAATCACTTTTGCGCTGACAACTTTATATTTTGCTGTACCGGCTAAATCTAATACTGATTTGAGTTGGGAAAGTTCAGAGTCTGCATTTCTGCGATTAATTAAGTTTTGGCGCAACTTTTCGTTCTCAGCCTTTAGTTTTTCAATCTCTCCACGCGTGCGACCAAGCCGAGTTACATCTGAAAAGAAATTACCGACAGGCCGAAAGACCTTGGCTCCTGCAGATTGAAAAGGTGAGACCGCGGTTTGGGATCCACTGCGCAGCCCATCAATAACTTGAACTCCACGCAGATCTAAAGTGATCAAAAACAGAGATGTGACGATTAAAGAGATAAGCAGCAGACGACCGCGGTTATCGCCGCCGTTTCGCATCTTTAAAACCTATCGACGTGGCTCAGAGATCAAAACCTTTTCAAGGGCTTCGAACTCTTCAATGCACTTACCGGATCCTTCAACTACTGCATCCAATGGACGATCAGCGATGTGAATTGGCATCCCTGTTTCTTTACGAAGTCTTTCATCTAGCCCCTTAAGAAGCGCTCCTCCACCTGTAAGGACAATTCCACGATCCATAAGATCTGATGAGAGTTCTGGTGGGCACTTATCAAGGGTGCTCTTTACGGCATTGATGATTGCATTCACTGGCTCTTCTAACGCTTTACGAATTTCAGCAGCAGAGACAACGATTGTCTTTGGTAGACCTGTTGCTAGATCGCGACCGCGAATTTCAGCATCGTTCTCGCCTTGCAATGGATAAGCAGAACCGATCGCCATCTTAATTTCTTCAGCAGTACGTTCGCCGAGAAGTAGCGAGAATTCGCGCTTAACCCAGTTAATAATCGATTGATCAAGCTCATCTCCACCAACTCGTATAGACAGTGAAGTAACGATTCCACCAAGTGAAATAACTGCAACTTCTGTTGTTCCGCCACCGATATCGACAACCATATTTCCAGTGGGTTCGTGAATTGGTAGACCAGCTCCAATAGCCGCAGCCATCGGTTCTTCAATAATGTAAACCTTGCGTGCACCAGCGGCATAACCCGCATCTTTAACTGCGCGTTGTTCCACACCTGTGATTCCAGAAGGAACGCACACCACAATACGTGGCTTAGCAAGGTAACGGCGGCGGTGAACTTTCTGGATAAAGTAACGGAGCATGCGCTCTGTCGTGTCGAAGTCTGCGATAACGCCATCCTTTAGGGGACGGATCGCGACAATGTTTCCAGGTGTGCGACCAATCATCTTCTTGGCTTCAAGACCAACTGCAAGAATTCCGCCAGTATCTTGATTAACAGCAACAACTGAGGGCTCATTAAGTACGATGCCACGACCGCGCACGTAGACCAAGGTGTTTGCAGTACCTAAGTCAACGGCCATATCTCGGCCAATGAATGACATTCTGTTGCTCATTTTTT
>Ga0209768_10001406_pt1 | contig 15480 bp, 9 predicted proteins | sample LauGreSBDMM110SD_3_FD_187564 | JGI IMG/M metagenome (GOLD analysis project Ga0209768, IMG submission 187564) | Freshwater lake microbial communities from Lake Michigan, USA - Sp13.BD.MM110.SD (SPAdes) (version 2) | ecosystem: Environmental > Aquatic > Freshwater > Lake | place: Lake Michigan... | reverse complement strand
GGAGATATCAAGCATGTACTGTTGCGAGATCATTTTTTCGCAATTGTTCACGGCTCACATGAAGAAGCTATGGATTACTTTGGACAACCTCGTCGACTTCATTGGCAGCAACGAGCTTGGCGATGCGAGGATCATGGCTTAAAGCTATCAATAAAAGGACTTGTAGAGTTAATAAGAATGTCCGAACTCATTCGCGAAAGGATCGTTGACTACTTTCTCATGCGGCGCGGCGGGCTTGATAATGTAAGCAATGAGTACATCGAGCGGGTGCATCGTGCCGTCCTCGAGCGGGTGCGGGGCGCCGTGGCTGCAGAGAACCCACAAGGCGGAGAGTGCACCGTAGGAGCATTGCGTCTCGATGAGCTAATTGGCGAGTGCTGTGCGACTATTAATTTGCTAGATTCATAGTAACGGAGTACGAAGTCCTGAGTAGGATGTCTGCTGACTATTATGCCAAAGTGGCCAATGGGTCATACGATCTTGTTTCGGCAGGAGAAGTGTGCTCCATTGACACCGCGAAGCAGCTCGGCATTTACGATAAGGTGAATCATTTCGCTGCCGGGTACGCGAAAGATACGAAGACATTCACCAAGCGCGACGATCCCACTGTGCAACAGAATGAGCTTTGCACTCAAACGGATAATGCGAAGACCGCATACCCTCTATGCATGTCTCAACATCCCTTTGGCTTCGTTCGCAAGCGCGGATTTCCTAACAAGTGCATTACGGCCGATTGTCCGAGTGGTTTTACGGAGGAGCGTCCGGGGGTTTGCAAGAAACCGCTTGAGGATGCGAAGCTGAGCCAGCGTGCCAAATGCGAGGAACGTTGGTACGATTGGTTCATGATCCCTAATTATCATGCTGGAAACAAGTACCTTGCCCCGGCACCCGGGCAATGCTTGGCCCCATGCCCACCCGGACACATTCCAGCGTATGCCCAAGATCCCGTGGATGGTGCGAACGTGGACTTTACTAGCAAAGACGACCAATCGAAGTGTGTGCCGCGGACAGACTACTTTGGAGGCAAGTATGTTAAAGGATCCGAGTATTGCCCGATTGCATGGGTGACGCGTATGAATGCGACACCGGAGTTCTTTAGACAAAAAACCAAGGAGCAGATGGATCGCCTCCTTGCTGAAACGGGAGGACGGCGCGCGGCTGGTATGGACAAAGCAGATGCAAGCATGCCGGCAAAAACACAAGCGCTTAGCAAGCAAGCGGCCTCTATGTTCGAAGAGGTGACATTGACCGATGAAGCCGTGGGTGCCGCGTGCAAACAACTTAATACAACCGAGCGGCTTGAGGAAGCGTATGCAGTGTGCAAGAGCGTGCAAGATGATGAGGGCACTTTTGCCCGTAAGCTAGAGGAAGAGGCCGGCGATGACGAGAATGCGCAATTCCGTAAGATCGCTGTGATCAAGCATGCGTGCAATGCGCTATTGTGTAACCAAGACATTGATCCGTATGTAGCTGATTCAATTGGGCGCGAGCCTATCTGCTTTGCCAAGCCAGCTGCAGTCGATCAAGGTGCTCTCGATGCGGATGATGACAACCGGAAGCCACCGAACTCGGATGAGGGCAAGCAGTTTGTGCGTAAGTCCGTCGGGTATGCCATGTACATCATCTTCATTGGGATAGTAGGCATCTTTGCGATCTTTGCGACGACCCGGTTCATATGGCCCAAGATTGTACGCCCGCTTGCACGATTCCTCAAGAGGCTGCTTACAGGGTGGAAGTCGACTGAGCGAGGCGATGATGTGGCCGAGATGATTGACAAAATTGGAAAGCCGAGAAATCGGACTTGAAACCGAGAAGGAATTAGACTTAAAGCCGTGGCAGTATTATAATTGTACAGGCAATATGCAATAAGGACCGGGGCACAAAGTCATGTTTAACGAAGATCAACCAACGTATCTTCCACCTGCAAAACGCATTCTAGTTATCGGTGACGTTCATGGTGATCTTGGAAGGCTTACACAGTCTTTGATCGCGCTTCAAGTAATAACCCCATCATTAGATTGGGTAGCCGAACCACGCGATACGATAGTGGTTCAAATGGGCGACCAAGTGGATAGCCGATCCCGGGACGGCCGCGAGGGAGGTGAATGGGAGCGCGTTCCTGACATAGAGGTGCTCAATTTCATGAACTTCCTTGATAAGATTGCGCGTGTTGGGGGAGGAAGGGCTCTTTCGATGATAGGCAACCATGAACTCATGAATGTAGTTGGAGATTTCACCTATGTTTCGGATAGGTCTATGCAATCGACACCGCATCGTGCTGCACATTTTTTGCCTGGAGGGGCCATTGCAAATTTGCTTGCAAAAAGGAACATTGTACTTAAGATCGGAAGTTGTATCTTTTGCCATGGCGGGCTTTTACCTCGGCATTTGGGAAAGTCACTTCTACATATCAACATGGTTGCTCGCAAGTTCTTAAGAAATGAGGCGATCAATATGCCGATGGAGAGGGAAATTCTGGTTGAAGACATTATGTGTAGCGACAACGGTATTCTATGGACGCGAGCTTACTCATTGCCCGAGGATGCAGCAGGGGGCATTGAAGATGCAGATATTGATGAAGTACTCGAAATCACTCATGCTAAGAGGATCATCACTGGGCACAATACGGTTTCAAAGATCCAATGCATTCGCGATGGGCGCATTTGGCTTACGGATGCAATGTTTTCGAGGGCATATGGGAGCTTCGGCTCGGATATGGTGCAAGTATTAGAGCTCCTCAATGACGGCAATGGTGCTCGTGTGCTTGGTATAAAGACAAGAGACTAAGTATGAGTAAGTGAGCCTGCGAGCCAGCGAGCGACCGAATGGATCCGTTTTTTTACATCAACGAAATTTTCGATATTAAGAAGAAAGAGTTGGAGGAGATGTATGCGTTCGACATTAGTGCCGCGAAAGCAGCGAGTGCGGCGAAGGCAGACAAAGGTATCTCTATGCTTGCTGCGAAGATACTGCGTGAGATCGATACTACCAAGGCCGTGAAAGCTGCAAAGGCCGCAGTAATTGCCGAGCGCCGAAGGGCTGCCAAGGAGCAAAAGGCATGTGATGATTCTGATATTGTCGGGTCGAACCGGTAGGTATCGGTCTATATAAAGGAATGACGCGTCAACTTAGTAATTGAAGTGCTGTGTAATAATGCGTAGCAAAAATGGCGCTCGAGAACATTGGACTCGCAAATGCGGGAGATGCATTCTATCGGTACAAGATGCCCAAAATGGTGATAAAGATTGAAGGAAAAGGTAATGGGATAAAGACGGTATTGCCCAATCTGATTGATGTAGCCCATGCACTCGAGCGACCGGTAGAATATCTCTTCAAATACTTCATTTATGAGCTTGGTGTTAGCTCAAAGACGATTGGAGAGGGCAAAGAGCGCGTGTTTGTCCTAATGGGTGATCACACCCTTGTACTCAAAGGTATATTAAACGACTTTATTGAACGGTATGTTCAATGCAAGACATGCGGTAACCCCGAAACGGCTATCGTTATCACTCGACAGCTGTGTATGAGTTGTAAGGCATGTGGAGACAAGGTAAAAATTAAGGAAACGGATCGGCTTGCGAATTACATCCTATCGCATCCGTCGAACCGGTAGGTATCGGTCTATATAAAGGAATGGCACGTTGAGAAAGTAATGCAATAATGCAGGCCCTCGGCGCAGAACGCTTGATTGGCCGGTTGTACAAGTCGTTACCCGATCATGTAACTGATAGCCTTGATGGCAAACAGGTTGCGGGGCTGATTGTCTCGTTGGCCGGCGTCGGGGCCGCTCATGAAATTGAGACGTGCTTTGAGAAGATTAAAGGATACAGGAAGGTGTTAAAGGAATTGCAGAGCATTCCACAAGTTGCTCAGCGATCCCCTGAATGGTATGCTATGCGACAGAAGATGTTGACGGCCAGTGATACGGCACAGGCGATGGGCCTCGGTAAGTTCGGCAATCGGGCGGATCTATTAACAAAGAAGCGCAATGAGCGCAAGGGCATTCTTGTGCCATTCAAGACCTTGCCGCCGATGAAGTGGGGTATCATGTTTGAGGCCATGGCAGCGCGGTGCTACCAAGCGGTTCGCGATAATGTCGAAATACACGAGTTCGGGCTGCTTTGCCATCCAACCTTGCCGTATGGTGCGTCGCCAGATGGCATCACGGATCTTGGTATCATGATAGAGATCAAATGCCCGTATCGCCGTAAGATCAATGGGGAGGTGCTCGAGCAGTATGCAATTCAGATGCAAGGTCAGATGGCTGTTTGTAGGCTACTTGAGTGCGACTTTGTTGAGTGTGAGATGGATTGCTATAACAATGAAGATGAGTACCTTGAGGCCATCGCGGATGCCCTAGATCTTGAGCCTGCGAACCATGGGGTCATAGCCGAATTCAATACGGCCGGTGTGACGAGCTATATTTACTCGGACATTCCTAGCGGCCCTGATGGCCCGGAAGGCATTATTCGTAATATTCAAAATCAATCTATTGCACTCATGCGGGCGGATCCATCGGTAAACCTTGTGCGCTTTCACTATTGGAAGCTTCGGAAAATGCTGATCCAGCGCATTCAATACGATCCCGACTATTTTAATGGCACAGTGGTGCCGGAGATCGTGCGCTTCTGGGACGAGACTGGTGTAGAGCCCACCGCGAATGCAGGTGGGGGCAGTGTAGATGTTGGTGGGAGCGCGGTGGCATCTTCTGATGTGCCAAAGGCGAAAAAGAAGGCAAAGAAAACCGTGGTTTAAGCTCAGCCTACGGGCAAATGTATTAGCCCTACATAACATTATCGAATACCTTGCTTTCAAGGAGGCGGCCGTATTGCGGGTTGATCTTATAGAGCATGGCAAAGGTGGCAGGCTCCTCTTGGTACTTCTTTTTGGCACTCGGACCTAAGCATGTGCTTTGGTAAGGTGTCTTGCCCGTGGCGCAACCACAGTAGGTAATAGACTCTTGGACGCACTCGATGAAGCACTTGTTGTTGCGAGATTCGAAGGTCTTTAGTGCGCGCCCGTAAACATTAGCGTTTCCAATAGGAAGTGCTTGAGCGCGTGCAGTGATGCGGGGTGTTCGTCGCTCCATGGGGTTCGGATTCATGGTCATTGTGTAACCAGGGAAGATCAAAGTGACATGCACCATGACCGCTTGAGATGCATTCGAGTTCAAAATGTTATGGGGCTTGAAGATGTATTCATTGATGTGGTATTGGATCGTCATTGGCCGCCCCTTGTCATCTACGTAGTACGGAGCTTGCGAGATGAAGGCGTAGACAGGGCCTTTTAGGGGGCCAGCGGCACCATTGGATCCCATGCGCTCCTTGAATTGAAGAATGGATGCGACAATGCGTTCGCGGATGTGGGCGAAAGAGGACGTCATGATCTTGAAGTGCTGAGTAGCAATCTTGTTGCGCATCACCATTTCGCGCACAAGGGACCCGGCGGCATGCGGAGGCAACTGATAGCACCGGTGAACATGTAGGAGGTCATCGCGGTCATTTAGCGTGTTAAACATGTCCTTATATGATTTGTCGTAGTCGGCATTTGACTTGGCCGAACGGAACAAGGTCCGCGACGATGGCAGTGCAAGAGTAGTATCTATGTCGACAAAGGACTCCTTCTTGCGCGGAATGAGAAGAAGCGCACTGGCTATGAGAACCAGCAGGACAATCCCGATTGTAGTAATTTTGCGGCGCATCATACCGCTGTCTCTATCACATTTATCAGAGAATAATGGCCGTAAGGCCTAAGCGAGATCCTTGCCATTGATGTTTCCGGATCCAGTGGCCACAATGTTACCTGTGATGTTCACGTTACCTGTGATCGTCAGGCCGTTATCGGCATCCTTTTTTAGCGTGGGGCCGTTGGCACCGCCAATTTGAATATCGCCGTTAGCCTTGACAAGAATGGCATCAGAGGTCCCAACACTAACCTTGAAAGGATCTGTCTCTGCCGCGGCGGCGACGTGGAATGCTGCAGATGGGGCGAAAGCTGAGTCCATGCTAATACCGACCTTGTTGGCCGCAATGTTTAGCACCGAGCCCGTGGACGTCTTAAGAGTCACGGCAGATGGATCCATTGCCGATGCTTTGAGCGTGAGGTCCGAGTACATCGCGGTGGGCGCATCGAGAACTATGGACTTTCCGGTTGCGAAGCTCGTGAGATAGGTGTTGCCATTGGTGTCGGGGAACTTGATGCATTTGTCTTTGTGGCAAAACTCGACATTGGAAGTGCTCATGAGTCCTTTGACCGTCATGCCACTCGTCGCCGTAACGTGCTTTAGCAGCTCCATGTCTACCACGCCAACGCCTGGTAGGTTGAGAAGCGGCAGATACGCCGGGGTCGCCGCCACCGAGGAGGTGTTGAGGCGCAGGAGGCCATTGAGTCCGGACACCACATTGCTGAAAGACGAGTTTAGAGTGTTATGCGCGGTGGTTTGAGTGTCGATGTTGCTGGTAAATGCCGTGTAGATGTCGGTGTTCACGCGGTTCACCTCGCCGACGACGTAGTTAATGTTGCCAAGGCGATCCTCGCGCTCGACGGTGAGCTTCTTATCAGCAGTGTCGAGATCCTTGACGTTCTCGTCTTTGTGTGTCGTGTAGTCGCGGTTGGCCAGCACGATCACGACGATAATGCCAATCACGATGAGTGCAAGAATCACCGTTCCAAAGTCCATTTTATCTCTGAAAGTCTAACCTAATTAAGTTCAAGTAAAAAATTCGTAATCTACATTTATTACCTTGGTGTCGCTCTCTGCACCCCCTTCGCTTGTCAAAGGGGTCATGGGTGGCATGGGCAGTACGGGCATTGGAGCATCAGCTTGAGGGTCGTCGGTATCCGTATCCATGTCGGACTCATCGGACTCCTCTGTATCCGTATCCATGTCGGACTCATCGGACTCGTCTGTATCCGTGTCCATGTCGGCCTCATCGGCCTCATTGGCTTCTTCGGCTTCGGAATCGGTCTCATCGTCCTTATCCTCGCTCTTGTAACCACCCGGCTCTATGACCATAATACTTCCACCAATTTGTTTCGGCTTCGCTTTGGCTTCAGCCTTCGCCTTCTTCGCTGTTTTAGGAGCCTTCGGCGTCTTCGGCGTTTTACGCGCTGTTTTAGGAGCATCTTCGGGTGCTTCAAGTGTATCGTCCGAAATGCGTGCAGCATCCATCCTTTCGGCGATGCCCAAATGAGTCATTACGTGATCGGAGTGCAGCTCAGTAAAGTCAATGTTGAATGGTTGATCCGAAAGGCGCATTTGCATGCATAAGGCTTCCATCTCTTGCGTCAAGAGCTTGAAAGAGTACGGCGTCGAGAATGTGGAGAAGTCGCTCGATCCACACGATCGGCAAACTGGCGTGGGATCCTTGCGGGAGCTCGGGTGCGTCATCGTGCCACAGTGCTTGCACGTTGTCATGTAGTACTTGTCGGCCTTTTCCATCATACATTCTTTCGCAAACTGGGAGAGACCGTGTGACAGAATGACATCGCGCTCCATCTCGCCGATCTTGAGACCACCTCCTTTGCTGCGACCCGATGTGGGCTGGCGTGTCATCTGATCTTGTGGGGCCCGTCCAGCCTCGGTTGGCGCTTCACATGGGCCGAATGCGAAAGGATTGCTCCCTGTTCCGCGGTAGTTAATCTTGTCAGTAACCATGTGCTTGAGGCGCATGTAGTACGTGGGGCCAATGAAAATATCAGAATTGATCATCTCGCCCGTATGCCCATTATAAAGGACTTCATTCCCGTGCCTCTCAAACTTATGGCGATTTTCAAGTTCATGGTATTTTTCGTCCAAGTTAATAGGCAAGAACACGGTGCCGTCACCGAGCATGCCCTCCATTGTGCAGAGCTTCGCGTAAATGCACTCCACCAAGTGAGCAATCGTCATACGCGTAGGAATCGCATGAGGATTGATGATCAGATCTGGAATAATGCCGTCTTTTGAAAAAGGCATGTTCTCTGCTGGCAAGATCGCGCCAAAGACGCCCTTTTGAGCCGAGCGCGAGACCGCTTTGTCCCCAAGCTCCGGGCGGCGCACCTTGCGGAAGCGAACCTTGCATACGCGCTTGCTACCATGCACACCTTGGCGCATAACCTCAACGCGATCGATGGTGCCATAATGATGAATGTCTGTCACCTTTGACCGATCATTGAACGTTAGCTCGCCATTTGCTTTCATGTCCTCGGCGACCATCCCGATGATAACAGCGCTCTGGCCACGAGGAATGTATGCCTCGCGTTTAACGATGCCTTTGTCATCAAGGAGATCATAGTTGGCAAAGTTGGTTCCTTTAACATTCACAGGCACGCGCCGTCCATCGACATCGACGAATTCTTCTTTTTTCCTTAGAGGATTCGCAAATACTGTTCGCGGGTACGGTCGCAATTCGTCAATCTCCTCTGTAGCTGACATTGTCTTGAATGCCGTGATTTGGAATAGACCGCGGTCGATGGCCGATCGGTTAATGATGATAGAGTCCTCTTGGTTAAAGCCCGTGAATGATGCGATGGCAACAATGCAATTGACTCCATTGGGCATATCGTCATTGCCGATGTACTGGGCGGCACGCGTGGTCACGATGGGGCGTTGCGGGTAATGCTGGATGTACGCCATGGTGTCAAAGCGTTCATTGAAGTTGGTTGCGTAGATCCCGATGCCTTGCTTGCTTTGACCGCCATAGAACACATTGCGTGGTGCGGAGTTGTGGTGCGCGAAAGGAAGAGTGTTTGTGACGACGCTGAATATGGTTGCAGGGTTGATTTCGATGTGGGTATGGAGCCCTCGGACATCGCTTGGGGTCATTGCGATCAAGGTGCCATTTTCCTCTTCTATGTCGAGGTACTCGATTGACCCCGCATGGCGTCGGAGGCGGTCGAGCTCTTCGGGGCCAAAGAGGCCTTGGGTGCCATGGGCCCTTGATCGGGGCGTCTCTGAGTAATAGCTAGATTCAGTAAACTTTTGATCCGTGAGATCCCCGAAGAGCATCTTGAACCAATCCGGCTCGCTTGAGACTGATGCCGAGGCGGATCGGCTTATGAGAAGTGGGCGACAAGGGCGACCGGCCTCAGTCTGAATGCGAATTTCGTAGGCCATGATATTCCATGTCACTGAAACGAATGGATTCATGAGACCATTGCGGCGCAACAAACGTAGGTAGTCACATGTAAGATTGGGGTCCTTGGTGCATCCAAAGAAGCTTCCATTCAAGAATATTTTTGTATAAAGAGACGTTGTTGCTGCCATGCCGACCGTGAGGATATTTGCGGTAAGAGGTATCACAATGTCTCCCATAGTGAGAAGGATTTGTTCGATAGGAGCAATGCTGGTTCCAAATGTTACGTTGGTGAGCATGGCGAAGTTCTTGATGTAGCCGATGTTGGCGCCATCGGGGCTCTCAAACGGACACATGACGCCCCATTGCTGAGAGTGAAGTCGATGGGGAGGCACGACTTTCAGCGCAGGATCGAGCGGGTTCTTTACGCGCCGAAGATGTGATAGGAAACCGAGATAGCTAATTCGGGATAGGTCTTGCACAACGCGCTCCTCCTCTGATCCAGGCTTGACTCCGCGCCATGCGCCCTTTAGAGATTTGCTGAAGTCCTCGGAAACCATGCTAATGGGGAAGTAGGAACGGAGCTTTTCCTCTCGCCCCATCTTCGGGAAGTTCTTTATGAAGTCGTCAATCGTTCTTTCCGTTCGGTAAGAGCCATAAAGATACTCGCTATCAAGGCGATCACGGCAGTTTTTACGAAGTTTGTTATAGGAATCTTGAAAGAGTTGCGAGATGAGAAAGCCGCTGATGTCCACGCGTTGGTAGGTGTAGCCATCGCGATCGGACTCGGGTGACATCTTGAGGCTGACTTTGATGAATTCGTTCACGAGATAGCCGAGGAATTGCGCTTTTGGTGTAAGGGCTCCTAAGCCGATATCGATATTTGGAAACAATTCGTACGACAATATCATCTTGAGCTGGTCGCGCGATTTATGGAAGGTTGCGCCTTCTAGAACCTTGAGAGCGGTTTCTTGGGAGAATATCGGAATTGCTTCACCTCGCGCACTTGTTGTTTCGGCCTTTTTAGAGATCGGGCGGCCATCGTTGGCGGCATGCGTGATAGATGGGCGAATAAACTCATAGAATCTGGAATTTCCTTTCGCGTTCTTACCAAATATACATTCTAGAATGGCCTTGTCGCTTTCAATCCCAAGGGCGCGGAAGAGTGTAAATAGAGGGACGTAGGAATGCGCGATACCGGGTACGTTAACCATGATCGACCCGGCGTAGTCTCGGAAAGCCTCCTTGACATTGTTCTCCGGTGGGTAGAGCGGATCAATCTTTCGCACTTGAAAGAGGTCAACAGTTCGTGGGATGAGAGCGTACTCGCCTGTCTCTGAGGTGCACCGGATTTGGCCGTGGTACTCAAAGTTTTGATCCTTTGGCGAGGACTTGGTGAAGAGGCGATTTGTTGTTACGCGCTCTTGTGAGATGATGACCTTTTCCTTTCCATCTACAATGAAATAGCCACCATGGTCGTTGCTACATTCGCCCATGGCCAATAGGGCTTTCGGGCCAAGGCCTTGAAGAACACATGCATCAGAGTGAAGCATGATGGGAATGATTGCAATAGGTACCTTTTTATGAAGCACGTGTGGAATGGGAATGTCTTGTTGCCCGTCTTTGATCAAGAACTCGACGTGAATATCTGCTGAAAGCATGGTTTGGTACGTCAAGTTTCGCATGCGCGCCTCTTTTGGCGTGAGCATTTGAAGGACGCCGGTTTCGTCGACGTACGTGGGTGTGTCGATAGAGATATCCAAGTTTTCCGATTCTGACTTTTTGCCACCAACATACACACGGACCGCAAGGTTGTAAGACTTCTCCCCGATGTCAACCTTTTTGATCATTTCAATGGGGTTATAGGACTTGATGGTGTTTGGGAGATAGGTCTTAAGAAAGGAGCGAAAGCTATCGATGTGATGTTTCGTCCATGGATATGCGTGGCTCTTGAAGTAGGTATCAATAATCTTCCACGAGTCGGCCTCATCGGCCCCTGCGGCTTTGGTGGTCTTCTCATTGGTCCTCATCCTCGTCCGCATGGACGCGGTTCTACTGGTCTCCGCGGTATCGATCTCCATTATCTGATCCGACCGTCCTTGCTAGGCTCTATTATAGACTCAAGAGATCTCTTTATGCCTAGTTAGGCGGCGGAGCTCGCTAGATAATCTTGTAATCGACGAAGGCGATCAATGTAGTTTGCCTTGGGGTCGAATGGCTCCGATGCTGGATCATCAATTTCGCCAGCGTTGCCTGTTACAAGTGCCTTGAAGCCCGGCGACTTCAGGTCAATCGTTCCCTTGTACTCGGTGAGGAGGCCATAGAAGCGCAAGTAAGCAAGAAGATTCCGGAGGCGGCGTTGATATTCATTGAGAAGATCGAGGCCCTCGCCGTCTAAGTATTCCGAAGGCATGCCGGTTATAGCAGATGACATTGCGCGAAGTGCAGGGGCCGTTACTACTTTGTTAAAGCGATCGTAGGCATTCAATTGGCCATCGTTTTCTATGACAAGTGCAAGGGGGCTTTCGGATTTCTCTAAAGCAACTTGGATTGTGAGAAAGATCTCTTCGTTACCGGTTCCTGGCGCAGCATGAGACAAAGTCATCTCGCCCGAGTTGCTGAATTCAAGACGCACGGCACGGCCAGGGAGGCTTTTGATGACCGTGCCGTTCACAGCGACGTTGGCTCCGGAAAGCCGCAATGTGTAGCTTCCGTTCAAGGAAGTGATAGAGGTGCGGCCTTCGCTTGTTGTTAGCTGATCGCCACCGGGAAGAATATTGCGGGCCAATGCGCTTGCCGGGCCGATGTTGACACGGTATGCGTAGAAGAAGCGCGAACGGGCCGGATATTTCTTGGAGTTTTTTGCATTATAGGGATGAGGGGTATTCTGGCAACCGCCTTCGCATCCACACGGCATGTTGAACCGAATGTCGCGGTAATTGTCGACAAAGAACAGGCTTCGGCGCTTGGAGTATGTACTGACTTGGCGGTATGATCCGGCGCAAGGCCGGTTGCACGACTCTGCACCATTCGCAGAGTACTGTGGGGATCCTAGCAAGCGTTCCATCCAACTATGGCAATTTGCAATAGACGTGTGGTTGGGGCACTTCCGGCCATCTTTGGTCCAGCTCGGCGCAAAGAAGATCACGTTCATGCGGGAAGCGTTCTCTACGAGCCCTGCGTTTGCGAGAAGGGTGTAAAAAGGTCCTATATTTTGCCGCGAGGATGCTTGATTTCGAAGCCATTGTTCTGCTTGTCCGAGGCTTCCTACCGTGGCTTGGGCGATGTATATAGGAGCCTTTGATTGGAAGCTAAGAGCATTTATTTCATCATCAGTGAATGCCTTGCACCCAATCCGAGAAAGAAGCCCTCCCGGCTCGGATTGAGTGTAGAACTTGATGATCATGTTGCCCATGGCTTGGAGCCTCTCTTATTCCGAGTCCCCAAAAATATTCCGCTAAGCCTAGGCCTCATCGGCCTCCTCGGCCTCTTGTTCGGCTCCCGTAGCCTTCTTCGCCGTCTTGGCCGTCTTCGCCGGTGGCTTTTCAACGATGTACTTGATAGAGTCACCTGCATTTACGAGACGCGCGAATACGTTTTGTGATGTAAGGGCCTTGAGGCTTCCGATGTCTTGGTTTGCGATAGAGGCTTCATATTTCTCTTTGTTTTCATACTCCGTTTCGATCGCAGCATTCCACAAGTTTACAAAGCGGGCATTAGAGATCTGAATGCGAATACCTTCGTTCTCCATGATCGCCGTGTACTCCGGAAGTTTATAAAGAGTCTCAATGACCATCTCGGAAAATGTTCGATACACTTGTGCTTGAGTGATCTTTGTTTTCTTTTTGATCTCTTCGCTCAGAGACCACACCGGCGAGGTCTTGAGTTTTGCCATGGCTCGATACAGCTTAGCGTCTTTGTCTTCCGTCACCTCTATCGATAGAGTGATCGCCTCGTCTGTCAACGACGGGGACCCTTTGGGTCCTTGCTTTGGTGTTTTGGGTTTTGCCATGCGGCGCTTCGTGCCACCAAGTGCGACCACATAGGACTCGAACATGATCGACTCGACTTCTTGCATCTTTAGAGCCGATATCCGATCCTTGCGTTTGCGATCTGAATCACCATAGAGCTTGTGGTTCCTGAGGCTTTCGTCCCATGTGATCCAATAGTCATCTGGGTGCGAGTATTCCGGTAGGTCATTCACACATAAGGCATAAAGTTGGCAGATCGGTTTGGTCAACTGGTTCGTAATGTAGAATAAGTAGTCCGGTGTAAGTCCTTGTTCTTTAATGTACTCCGGATGCTCGATACGATCGCCTTGAAGCCCGGATGCGATTGTTCCCTCAACTGGCTTGATATACACGAAAGGGATGCGGTCATTCGCTTGCGGCTTGTTCCCGGCATCGCGGTCGCCCATGCGGTCGGCGAGGACCTTATGAGCAATCTTGGTTGGATCTTTGTACTCCGCGCGAAGTGTCTTTGAGATGATAAGCTCTTCAATCTGCACCGTGCCATTGCGCAAGGCATCAAGTTCTTGTTTCAAGAAGTCAATAGAGCCGGGAAGGTCATGTTTGTTTAAGATAATGTCAATGATCCCACCATAGATCTTTTTCACAATAGGAGCATTATCACGTCGCTTTAGAACAATGCCCATGCTCTTTTGCTTTGGCTTCTTGTTCGGATCGTCTTCATAAAGGTTGCCAACATACCGCTTCTTGCTGAACAAGATGAAGGGATAGAAGGTCTTTTCATATTCGAGACATTGCGGATCGGGTAAAAGGCTCTTTATTTCCTTGCTCGCACGTTGGCCAGCTGCTATAGCATGGGCTAGGGTGTCTTTTCCCTTGATAGCATTCCCATCGGCATCCTTGAAAGGGAACTTGCAAAATATTGAGTCAGTGTCGCCGTAGATCACCTCAGCCTCGTAACGTTTTTCCATGAATTCTTTTGCAAGCATAATCATCTCGCGGCCCGTGGCAGTTGTGCATGCCGCAATCTCTTTCCAGTAGATTGCACTCGTCCGTGATCCGATTTGACCATAGAGCGAGTTCGCGGTAATCTTGTACGCAAGTTGGAGCGCATCAAGCACGGCTTTCTCAAAGGCATTATAGGTGTCCTTGCGATCAACCACGGTGGTGTCTGCGTCATGGATGATCGTCGATTCACCCGATTCGATGTTACTTACCTTGAGACCGAGAGCGCCGTTAGGCGCTTGAGGCGCGGGCGTAACAAGCCCGGTGATCACACGGCCGTCGTTCAGAGTAAGCGTCTCGTACTCGATCTTCTTTCGCGTATTCTTACGTTGCTTTAGAAGCTTATCAAGGATGCTTGGAATAATTCCCTTGCGGCCGCCCGGGGCTTGAGCGAACGTGCACTTACATTCGCCGGTTTTGAGCTTCTTGTCACCCACGCCGGTGAATAGGTCAAAGGATACAGTTTCGTACTTGACTCCTTCGATGCTTGCATATTCTGGATCGACCACAAAGCGATCATGCGATAGATCGCGTGAGATCATAGAGGATGGATAGAGCGAGGCATAATCGAAGACCGTGATCGCATCGTCCATGTAAATGCCTTCCTTTGGCTCGAGAACGATAGCGCCTTCATAGCCGACCTCAGGAGGGGCATCGTAGTCGTCCGGCATGCAAACCACGGGAATGAGCGTATCTTCAATGCGGCACTCGGCCGAAACGAGACTGAAGATCTTGACGCCCTGGCCGCGCATGAATAGGTACGAAAGCGGGACAGAGCATACGTTGCCCATGCCGATGTTGTTCTCTAGGACCTTCAACTTATCAATGAGACGGTTGCAAAGAGCACAATCCTGTAAACAGTATCGGGCGATCTCTGCGCGATCGGCAGAAGATCCTTTGAACTTCTCGAAAATCTCATATGGCTTCATATCATTCTTGTGATCCCCGAGAAAGACTTCGGCAACAGCATCGAGCTTATAGGAATCGAGCTTGTGATCACGGTTCATCACCTTGTACATATCAATCAAGACCACTCCGTCGAGGTCGATGTAGTAGAGGAAGTTGTCACCAAGGGCGGAGGAAGAGAGGCGCGCTTCGAGCATTGTCGTCTGGCGGTTCATGAGGCGGCCAATGCCTGCACCAAGGTTGGTGTCGACATCGAGCTCCTTGGCGCGTTCCCATACATATTTGAAATCGAAACCAAAGATGTTATAGCCTGTAATGATATCTGGGTCAAGGCGGACAATGAGATCTTTCCAGCCAAGAAGCAGCTCTTCTTCTGTATCAAATGATTCGACATCAGCGCCCTCAATGGGATCGCATGAGCCTAATGACGCAATATGACGGTAAATGATCTCTGGCGAGCCGTAGCGGTTGACCGTCGTGCCTATTTGTATAATAGAGTCTCCTTTGAGCGCGGGAAGATGCCTCGTAAGAAGCGCATTGAGTTC
>Ga0209768_10001405_pt1 | contig 15497 bp, 20 predicted proteins | sample LauGreSBDMM110SD_3_FD_187564 | JGI IMG/M metagenome (GOLD analysis project Ga0209768, IMG submission 187564) | Freshwater lake microbial communities from Lake Michigan, USA - Sp13.BD.MM110.SD (SPAdes) (version 2) | ecosystem: Environmental > Aquatic > Freshwater > Lake | place: Lake Michigan... | reverse complement strand
CCATTGACCAAGACAGTCCAAACACAACGGTGACAACAGGCTTCACAATGATGTCACCTGCAGGCAATCATGAAGTTGTTTCACCGCTGACAACGCAAGTGGTAGCAAAGATGAGCGCAGGACTTACATTTGCTGCCGCAAAAACTGCTGTGCAAGACGATTTAGGCCTCACTTCTATTGATATCATGAAGAACTATGTTGTAGCTAAAGCAACAGACACCAACTACGCCAAAGCCCACAACGTTGCGGCCTCGATTGCAGAGGTACTGAAAACCATTGATGCAGATTCAACATCAAGCACTAAGTTGGCAGACAAGCTTACAAGCCTCACGGTAAAAGTCACCACCCAAATCAAGCCCAACATTGAAAATATTAAATCTGCAAGTTCAACCACAAATGCATTGCAAGTTGCCGCCATTCCACAGTCAATCAAAATAAGCACCGAGTCCAATAGCTTTGCAAGTGGCAACTCAACACTCATATCTGCACTCGCGACACTGTCAGACAAAACAACCAAAACAATCACTTCGGCTATTGAGTGGGTGGTTTCAACTGTCAGCGGATCAAGTACAGCTTCTGTTGTTACCTCATCAGATGGAACAAAATTCACATCAACAGGGCCAGGCGTGTTCAGTTTAGTTGGCAAATACTTAGGACTGACAGATTCAACCACCATAACAGTTACAAATGCTGCAGAGCAGTCAATCACTGCTTCCTCAGTACTAACATCGCTTGTTAATGGGGCTTCCACTGCTCTGAATGCAGTTGTAACTTTCTCCGATAAGACGACGAAAAATTTATCATTAGCTGTTGAATGGGTTGTCACAAATGTGAGTGGTAGCGGTAGCGCAACTGTTTCAAACTCAAGCAGTGCCGCAACACTAACTCCTACAAGCACGGGAGTAGTTCAAGTAATAGCGAAATATCTTGGATTCACTTCTAACGCATTTCAAATAACCATAACTTGTGACGCAGGCTCAAGTTCCGCAAGTCCATTCTCAAGTTGTATTGGTAGTTCTGTAGCTCCAATTCAAAACACAACAAACACCAACTCAATTCAGCAGTTTGGAAACACGACTCTTGGAAATGCCAAGTTTTCACAATAATTGAAATTACAGTAACTGGTTGTTAAAGATAGTTCATGGTGGGGTAAGCAACCCCTCACATAGAGTCGTATGCGCGGTTGAAGAAATACTTACTTTATAGCCTGCCGACCTACTTTCACAGAACGACCAAACCTAAAAAATTTTGGTGGTGGGCGTGATGTTGAGCCCACGTTAACGATAAGTCAATGCCCATCGTTACTTCCTGAAAATTTACCGCACTACTTGGTAAGGCTGGTTTACACAATCCCACGATACCTTTTTGGGGGTACTGAAAAATTTTGAGGGGTACTTTTGGCAATTTATACCCCTTTTCTCCTCAGATTGCTTTAGACTTAAATGGAGTTTGTTGGACTTTAGTTGTGTCAGTTGTGAGAGAGAAAAAGAAAAAGCCAGACCTCTTTGGAAGGTACTGGCTTTTAAAGTGGTGCCGATTATCGGATTCGAACTGATGACCTACCGCTTACAAGGCGGTTGCTCTACCAACTGAGCTAAATCGGCGTGAGGGATATTCTAACCACACCCTAAAAGAAAAAAAGTTTATTTGATTCGCTTGAGATGCGGTTTTGTTCCAGAGGTGCTGGGCTTACTTGGTTGATTCGGGTCCGTAGGTTCATCAGCGTCTTGGCTTTGCTGCGGAGGTGCCGCACTCAAACTCATCACAGGTTTAATGCTTGAGACCAAGGTCTTGGGCACTGCTTCTTCTACAACGCCGTTGTTTGAAGCAGGTGCGGGGAAAGACATTCCTTGCCCGTTTTCACGGGCATAAATGGCAATCACCCTGCCCACTGGAACGCTGATTTCTCTGGCTACACCACCAAATCTGGCTTTGAACACAACAAACTCATTTCCCAGTTGCAAACTGCTGGTTGCGTCAAAGCTGATGTTGAGAACAATTTCACCGTTATTCACATACTCTCTAGGCACCTGAACTGTGTCATCAACCAAGACCGCAATATAGGGCGTGAGCCCGTTGTCGGTGCACCATTCGTGCAAAGCACGAACCAGGTAAGGACGCGTAGAAGAAGACTGAGAAATATTGATCATGTTTGAAGCTTATTTGCGCATCACCTTCTCTGAAGGCGTCAATGCTTCGATGTAGCCAGGGCGAGAAAAAATACGCTCTGCATATTTCAACAAAGGTGCTGCGTTCTTGGACAAATCGATGCCGTAATGGTCTAGGCGCCACAGCAAAGGTGCAATCGCTACGTCAAGCATAGAAAAATTGTCTCCCAGCATGAATTTGTTTTTCAAAAACACGGGCGCCAGCTGCGTCAATCTGTCACGGATATGCGAGCGGGCTTTTTCAAGCGCCTTTTCATTGGCCTTTTGGGTACGCGATTCGATCGTAACGACATGCGTGAAAAGTTCTTTTTCAAAATTCAATAAAAACAAACGCACACGGGCTCGGTCTACAGGGTCGCCGGGCATCAACTGGGGATGAGGAAACCGCTCATCAATATATTCGTTAATGATGTTGGACTCATACAAAATCAAATCGCGCTCAACCAAGATGGGCACTTGCCCATACGGATTCATGACATTGATGTCTTCAGGTTTGTTATAGAGATCAACATCGCGGATTTCAAAGTCCATGCCTTTTTCAAACAGCACAAAACGACATCTATGAGAAAAGGGACAGACTGTCCCAGAGTACAAAACCATCATGAGATAGGCTCCTAAAAGGCTAAGGGGTTAATGGGCTAGCCAAGGCCCATTGTATGAACCCGCGCGAAGCGGGTTTAAATCACCGTCAAATCAGCGAATATCTTTCCAATAAGAAGCATTCAATCGCCAAGCAATGACCATGAAGATAAGTAAAAAAAGCATTACCCAAACGCCGATTTGAACGCGGCTGTTTTGATTTGGCTCAGCCATCCATTGCAAGTAATTAACCAAGTCACCCATGGCCTCATCGTACTCACGCGGCGTCATTTTTCCTGGGCTAACCTGTTCCCAGCCCTTCAGCGCCTGAGTGGTGTGTCCATGCTGTTCAACATCTTCAAACACGGGGCGACGCTGGCCTTGCAACTCCCATAAAACATGGGGCATACCGACATTGGGATAAGCTAAATTGTTCCAGCCGGTTGCTTTGCTGTCATCGCGGTAATAGGTACGCAAATAGGTGTAGATGTAGTCTGCCCCTGTTCCGCCACTGCCTGAACGCGAACGGGCGATGAGTGTTAAATCGGGAGGGTTGCCACCAAACCAATCCTTGCCTTGTTTGGCGTCCATGCTGATCTTCATGGTGTCGCCCACTTTATCGGTGGTGAAAAGCAAGTTGTCTTTAATTTGCTTTTCTGTCAAGCCAATGTCCTTGAGTCGGTTAAACCGCATATAGGCTGCTGCGTGGCAGTTCAAGCAGTAGTTGACAAAAATTTTGGCACCATTTTGCAAGGCGCTTAAATCGTTGAGTTTGTTGGGTGCTTTATCCCAAGGAATGCTGTCGGTGCTGGCAAAAGCGGGCAAGGCCATGCCCAAAACCACAGATACAGCAATTAGAAATTTTTTCATGACTGAATGCTCCAGGTTCGCTCAGTGCGCCACAAAGTTGACACGATCGGGAACCGGTTTGGTCTGACCCAAGGTACTCCACCAAGGCATCAACAAAAAGAAACCAAAATAATAAAAGGTACCCAATTGGGACAGACGCTCGCCAACAGCAGAGGGCGGTTGAATACCCAAATAGCCCAGAATAAAGAAGTTAACCACAAATATGGCATACAAATAAACATGCCAATCTGGGCGGAAACGAATCGACTTGACCTCGCATCTGTCTAGCCACGGCAAGAAGAACAAAATCACCACCGCACCACCCATGACGACCACGCCCCAAAACTTGGCTTCAATTGCCCACAATAAAGCAACACCCACCACAGCAGACCCAATCACCACAGCTTTAAGCGTGTTGCTGATGTTGGCGCGGGTCGCCCCCAAGTAAGCGGCCGCCAAAACACAAAATATCAGCGCATACATCATCTCTGGCGTAATAGCGCGAAGCATGGAGTAGTAAGGCGTGAAGTACCAAACCGGCGCGATGTGCGCAGGCGTTTTCAAAGGGTCGGCTGGAATGAAGTTGTTGTATTCCAAAAAGTAGCCGCCAAGCTCTGGGGCGAAAAAGACGATCGCGCAAAACACCAGCAAAAAGCCTGTCACACCCACAATATCGTGGACGGTGTAGTAGGGGTGAAAAGGGATGCCGTCCAAAGGTCTGCCTTGCTCGTCTTTGTGGGCTTTGATCTCTACGCCATCGGGGTTGTTGGAACCCACTTCATGCAAAGCAATGATGTGAGCGACCACCAAACCCAACAGCACCAAAGGCACAGCAATCACATGGAAAGCGAAGAATCTGTTCAAGGTGGCGTCACCCACCACATAGTCACCGCGAATGAGCAAAGCCAAATCTGGGCCTATCAAAGGAATGGCCGAGAACAAATTCACAATCACTTGTGCGCCCCAATAAGACATTTGTCCCCAAGGCAGCAAGTAACCCATGAAGGCTTCGCCCATCAAGGCCAAAAAGATGGCGCAACCAAAGAGCCAAACCAACTCACGTGGTTTTCTGAAGGAACCGTAAATCAGGCCACGGAACATATGCAAATAGACCACGACAAAAAATGCCGAAGCACCGGTGGAATGCATGTAGCGAATCAACCATCCGTAGGGCACATCGCGCATGATGTATTCCACTGAGGCAAAGGCCAAGGCTGCATCTGGCTTGTAATGCATCGTTAAAAATATACCAGTGACGATTTGAATGACCAGCACCAACAAGGACAAAGCACCGAAGAAATAAAAGAAATTGAAGTTTTTAGGGGCGTAATATTCGCTTAGGTGCTCTTTGTACAACTTAGACAAAGGGAAGCGGTTGTCAATCCAAGTCAATGCCTTTTCAGACATGGGTGCATCAGCAGCGATTTCTTTAAATTCAGCCATGGTTTTATCAAGCCTTCTTATCTTCACCAATCAGCAAGCGAGTGTCTGAAAGGTACATATGGGGGGGGATTTCCAAATTGTCTGGGGCAGGTTTGTTCTTGTAAACACGTCCCGCCATGTCGAATGTAGAGCCATGACAGGGGCATAAAAAACCACCCTGCCAATCATCGGGCAATGACGCCTGTGGCCCCATTTGGAACTTGTCGCTAGGTGAACACCCCAAGTGCGAGCAAATGCCAACGCCCACGAAAAATTCAGGTTTGATGGATCTGACTTGGTTTCGTGCGTATTCCGGCGTGAGCTCGGAAGGGTTGCGCTGGGACTCTGGATCGGCCAGTTGCGCCTCTACTTTTTTCAAAGCGTCGAGTTGTTCGGGCGTGCGGCGAATAATCCATACGGGTTTGCCACGCCACTCAACAGTCAATTTTTCGCCTGGTTTGATTGCCCCGATATCAACTTCGACCGCTGCGCCCGCCGCTTTGGCTCGCTCGGAGGGGTTGAAAGAACTGACAAAAGGCACTACAGCAGCAACGCCGCCAACTGCACCAACACAACTCGAAGTGATTAACCACGTTCGTTTGCTGGTGTCTACAGTGGTTTCACTCATGGAAGACCTCAATAGTAAGATTTGTTTTTCGCAAAGTCGTGAATTCTAACCGAGCCCACCAAACCCAAAGCCCCCAGCAAAACTGCTATTTTTATAACTATTTTATTTTAAAAAAAATGTTAAATTAATACCTTAATATTTAATTAAGAGGCTTCCATGTTCAAAGAGTTCAAAGAGTTTGCTGTTAAGGGCAATGTGATCGATTTGGCTGTGGGCGTCATCATTGGCGCGGCATTTGGAAAAATCGTTGAATCCTTGGTGGTTGACATGATCATGCCGGTCATTTCCGCCCTGTTTGGGCAAATGGATTTTTCAAGCTATTTTTGGGTTCTGGGCTCTGTTCCAGACTCAGTCCCTAGAACGCTAGAGGCCTTACGCAAAGCTGGTGTGCCTGTGTTGTCTTATGGCAATTTCATTACGGTTGCCATCAACTTTCTGATTTTGGCTTTCGCAATTTTTTTGATGATCAAACAACTGCAGCGTTTGAAAAATAACGAAGCCTCTAGCCAAGCACCTGTGAACGCGCCAACACCTGAAGAAGTTTTGCTGCTCAGGGAAATTCGCGATCAACTGCAAAAAAATTAAACCTGGTGGCTGCCCCCCTTTCAGGGCTGAACTTTGGCCGCTTTAAGTGCAGCCAGCAAACTTCGGGGGTCAGCCAAACCTTTGTCAGCAATATCAAAAGCTGTGCCGTGGTCGGGGCTGGTTCGCACAAAAGGCAGGCCCAGGGTTTGATTAACGCCCTCTTCTAAGCCCAAAAACTTCACCGGTATCAGTCCTTGGTCGTGGTACATGGCAACCACCACATCCGTGTCTTTTTGGCCCTGTTCGCTGTGCGCATGCATAAAAACAGTGTCAGGCGAATAAGGCCCTCTCACATTCAAGCCAAGCGCTTGGGCTTTTTCAATGGCCGGTGAAATGAAGCGTATCTCTTCTTCCCCAAACAACCCTTCTTCTCCCGCATGGGGATTGAGCCCCGCCACGCTCATGCGCGGCGCATAGCCATAGAACTTAAGCCAACTGTCGTGCGTAACTTGAAATGTTTGGAGCAGATTTTCCAGCGTGACCGCCTCAATGGCTTCTCGCAAAGGCAGGTGAATGCTGACAAGCACCACCCGCAAGCCTGGGCAGGACAACATCATGCGAACCGGCAGGCCACTGACCGGTAAACCCATATGCGCGGCCACAAGAGACTGCAACATTTCAGTGTGCCCAGGAAACGCCTCGCCGCTTAATTGCAAAGCCTTTTTGTTCAGAGGCGCTGTCACGATAGCGGCAACTTCGCCGCTTAAGGCCGCTTGCGTGGCGGATCGGATGGCCGCGGCAGCCATCGCGCCCGCTTGGGCACTGACTTGGCCCATGGCAATGACATGCGACTGTCCGCATTGAATCACGGGTAACTGGTGCGCCAAGCTTTGCCCAGCTTGGGCCACATCACTGACAGACACACATTCCAAACGCCGAGGCAAAAGAGACGCCAGTTGGGTCAACTGTCTTTGCAGAGTGGGCACATCGCCAAAGACACAACACCCTTGCATCAACTCGGGTGCAAGTGCAAAGGCTTTGATGATGATTTCGGGGCCAATGCCCGCTGGGTCGCCCATGGTGATGGCAACGGCTTGCGAGCGGGGTTGTGAAGTGTCCATTGACATCAAGCTGGGTTGTCGATGTCAATAAAGGTATGTGTCAAGCCCAGTTGATCTGCCAGATACGCACCCAGCGCAGGCGCACCATAGCGCTCGGTGGCATGGTGGCCGCAGGCATAAAAGCCAACACCTGTCTCGCGTGCCAAATGCGCTTGCGGCTCGGAAATTTCGCCAGTGATGAATGCGTCTATGCCTTGGGCAATCGCTTCTTCAAACAAGTTTTGTGCACCCCCTGTGCACCAAGCGATGCGCCTAAGCGGACGGTGTGGGTCGGGCACAACCGATACAGGCGTTTTGCCAAGCCGGCTGTGCAGCAACTGCGTCAAAGCCGCCGCATTTTCAATAGGTATTTGCGGTTGACCGATAAAGCCCAAACCCTGCTCACCGAAAGTACCGTCTACGCGAAACCCCACATGATTGGCCAGTTGGGCGTTGTTACCCAAAGAGGCGTGGGCGTCCAGTGGCAGGTGATAGGCCAGCAAATTGATATCGTGCGCGAGCAGCAAAGCCAAACGTGATTTAAGCCAACCGGTGACACTGCCGGTTTGGTTACGCCAAAACAAGCCATGGTGGACCAGCAAGGTATCTGCACCCGCATCGATGGCGGTTTGAATAAACGCCAAACTGGCGGTCACACCTGAAGCTATGGTTTGAATTCGCGGGCGACCCTCAACCTGCAAACCGTTGGGGCAATAGTCTTTGAACTGTTCGGGCTTGAGCAAACCATCACAAAGCGCCAGCAATGCGGTGCGCTCAACCATATCAGCGCCGCTCAGCCCGAACTTTGGGGCGCTGCAAAGGGGTCACCGACAGAACTTGCTCTTGCTCTTTGCGCAAAATTTTCAGCTCAGCATTGACGCCAGGCTTGAGCAATGAGACTTGAGCCAACAGCTCTGCCACATTGCGAACGCCGTGGTCGTTGACAGCCAGCAACATATCGCCTGGGCGAACACCCGCCTTGAAGGCAGGGCCAGTCTGCAGCACGCCTGTGATGATGACACCCTCTTGACGACTCACGTTAAAGGTCTGCGCCAATTCTGGGGTGAGTTCAGTGGGTTCGACGCCAATCCAGCCACGGGTGACCAAGCCGTCTTTGACGATGCCTTCAAGCACTTGCTTGGCTATGCTCACGGGAATAGCAAAGCCAATGCCCATGCTGCCGCCCGATTTGGAATAAATCGCGGTGTTGATGCCCAGCAAATTGCCCTGAACATCGACCAAGGCACCACCCGAGTTGCCGGGGTTGATGGCAGCGTCGGTTTGTATAAAGTTTTCGAAGGTGTTGATGCCCAACTGATTGCGCCCCAGTGCAGAAATGATGCCACTGGTAACGGTTTGTCCTACGCCAAAGGGGTTGCCTATGGCCAAGACAACATCGCCAACCTGGAGTTGTTCGGAGTTGTTCAAAACCATCACGGGTAAATTATCAAGATTGACTTTGAGCACAGCCAAATCGGTTTCGGGGTCGGTGCCTATGACTTTGGCTTTCGCACGCCGCCCATCATTGAGCATCACCAAAATTTCATCTGCAGTTTCCACCACATGGTTGTTGGTAAGTATGTATCCCTGCGGGCTGACGATGACGCCACTGCCTAAGCCTGCTTGGGAAGAATCATCTTGATCGCCAAAAAAATAGCGGAACCAAGGGTCTTTGTTTTTCTCCAGCGCAGATTTTTGGGAGGTGTTGATGCTGACCACTGCGGGAGAAGCTTTTTTGGCGGCAAAACTTAAGCTGCCAGTACTGACAACTGAGGAAGTGCCGCTGGGGGCAACCTCAAACACCTGTAAATTCGAGTTCCACGAAGGACGCTGCAACCATTCCGGCTTGAGGGTAATCAAGACGAACCAAACCGCCACCAGCACGGTGACTGTTTGTGAAAACAGTAACCATAAGCGCCTCATGATGTAGGCGAATCGCTCCCCTTGGACTCATCGGGAGCCTGGGTATGGCGGATAAAAATTTGCGCAGCCCAAATACCAACTTCATAAAGTATGCACATAGGTATGGCCAAGGCCAGTTGTGAGACCACATCGGGCGGCGTCACTACCGCAGCAATGATGAAAGCCAGCACGATGAAATAGGATCGAAAGGCCTTGAGTTTTTCGATACTCACCACTTTCATGCGGGCCAATACGATGACCACAATCGGTACTTCAAACGCCAAGCCAAAGGCCACAAACATGGTCAACACAAAGCTTAGGTAGGCCTCAATATCAGGCGCAGCGGTGATGCTCTTAGGTGCAAAGCTTTGGATGAACTTGAACACCTGACCAAAGACAAAAAAGTAACAAAACGCCACTCCAATGAAAAAAAGCATGGTGCTGGAAAATACCAAAGGCAACACCAGTTTTTTTTCATGCATGTACAAACCAGGCGCTATAAATGCCCAACCTTGGTAAAGCACCACCGGCAAGGCGATCAAAAACGCGGTCATCAGCATGATTTTCAATGGCACCAAAAACGGCGAGATGACCGAAGTGGCAATCAATCGGGTGCCCTCGGGCAACTGGGCCACCAGCGGGGCGGCCAAAAAATCGTAAAGCAGGGCTGGGCCCGGGTAGAGGCTTAAAACAACACACACCAGTGCCACGGCAATGGTGGCCTTGACCAAGCGATCGCGCAACTCCTTGAGGTGATGCACAAAGGGCTGTTCAGTCCCGCTCAGTTCGTCGGTATCTTTGCTAGAGGAATCAGCCATAAGGGGTCAGTGGTTGTCCATGCCAGAGGGCGGGCGAAAACGCGCAACCCTTGCCGCACCCGACAAAGCGCGGGTACGAACGCCTTGGCGAGATTTGTACCACTGCGGCGTGGCCGAGCGCTTGATACGCCAGTTTTTACCAGGGTGCTGATAACTCGGCAGCGGGGGTGTCCATTGGTAGGGAATGATGGGCTTGTAGCCATCTTCTGCTTGACCCGCCATGTCCAAACTGGCCACACCTTCGTTGAGCTTGGTGGTTGCATTGAGCACATTTTGCTGAACGCTGCTCAGGGTGTTGTCCATGGTTTCCTTCATTTTCTTAAGGTCTTCCATGTCCATGGAACGATTCACCTCGGCCTTGACATCGGACACATAACGTTGCGCTTTACCAATCAGGGTGCCTATGGTTCTGGCCACTCTGGGCATCTTCTCAGGGCCGATCACCACCAGTGCGACGGCACCGATCAAGGCCAACTTTGAGATGTCCAGGTCAAACATGGCTTAAGGCTTTTGTTTGGCTTCGACGTCGATGGGCGCTTTGTCTGCGTTGGGTGTTGCGTTAGCGGCAACTTGCTGCGCAGGCGCTTGGGTAGTGTCTTCGGGCGCAGCCGAGCCGTCTTTCACACCGTCCTTAAAGCCCTTGACAGCGCCACCGAGGTCGGCACCGATGTTTTTGAGTTTTTTGGTGCCGAACACCAAAACTATGATTAAGAGCACGATTAACCAATGCCAAATTGAAAATGATCCCATGGGATGCTCCTGAATGAAGTAACAGAATTCTAGTCTTAGCCGCGAAACCATGGGCGCGGACCGCCCAAGACATGCCAATGCAGGTGGTGAACCTCTTGGCCGCCCTCAGCTCCGGTGTTGGTCAGCAAGCGAAAACCCCCTTCAGGGTAGGGATTCACACCTTCTTGCAAAGCCAGTTGCGGCACCTTGATAAGCATGCGCCCGAGCAGCGCGGCATGCTCTTCGCCCACCTGTGCCATGGATGGAATATGCAATTTAGGAATCACCAAAAAATGCACAGGCGCCCAAGGGTTGATGTCATGAAAGGCAAAAATTTCTTCGTCTTCATAAACTTTTTTGCTGGGTATTTGCCCAGCAACAATTTTGCAAAAAATACAGTGGGGATCGGTGTGCATGCTTGGGTTCTCTGAAAAAAATTATTCGGCGCCTGCTTCACGGGCCTGCGCTTTGCGTAAGGCTTTCTCTTCCAAACCGCTCAAACCCTCGCGGCGCGACAACTCTTGCAGCACGTCTTCGGGGGTCAGGCCGTAATGCGCCAGCGCCACCAAGCTGTGAAACCACAGATCGGCCATTTCGCCCACCAACTTGTGTGGGTCGCCGCCGTGGTCAAGGTCTTTGGCGGCCATCACCACTTCGGTAGCCTCTTCGCCAATTTTCTTCAAAAATGCGTCGGGGCCTTTGTGCAGCAAACGCGCCACATAGCTGGTGTCGGGGTCGCCTCCGTTGACCGTTTTGCGGCTTTCAATCACGGCGGCCAATCGGGCCAAGGTGTCGTCTGAGCTCATAGGTGGGTTTTGTAAATGGTGGCGGGGTCTTGCAAAACCGGCTCGACGCTCAGCCATTGGCCGCCGTCAGGACTGGTTTGCCAGCGTTGGTAAAAGCAGCTGTGCCGCCCGGTGTGGCAAGCGATGCTGGGGTCGTGACCGGTTTGGGTGACGCTGAGCAAAATCACGTCGTTGTCGCAATCGAGCCGGATGTCGTGCACAGTTTGCACATGGCCGGACTCTTCGCCCTTGAACCACAGCTTGCTGCGCGAGCGACTGAAATACACCGCGCGGCCGAGTTCAGCGGTTTTTTGCAAGGCCTCGCGGTTCATCCACGCAAACATCAGCACATCTTTGCTGCCCTGCTCTTGCGCGATGACAGGCACCAAGCCTTGCGCGTCCCATTTGATAGTGTCGAGCCAATTCATAGGCTGATGTTAAGGGCTGCGGCCTTGCGGCCAACGTCGAGGATGACGCGCATGATGGATAACGGCCAGTATGTGAACCAAATCATTTTTCACCGTATAAAAGACACCATATGGAAATCGAGGCAAAAGGGTGCGTCGAACCCCTGGAATGATTTCTGTATACAAAAGCGGAGCTTGTTCAAGACGTTTGAGTTGCAGTTCTAAAACCAGCTCAAACTCTGCGCCCAAGCCGCTGCTTTGTTCTTCGTACCAACTGAACGCTTCGCCAATTTCGCGAACTGTGCGTCCAGAAAATTTCAAGCGCTAGGCCACGTCCCGTTTTTCAGTTGAAGTTTGACTTCATCCCATGAATACCCTGCCTCTGGGTTTTGCTCAAAGTCTGCCAACCTTGCTTGTAGTTCGGTCTTAAGCTCTGGTGAAACCTCAAGGGCTTGAGGGAAGGCGGCGATGCTTTCCCAAATGACCTCGACGAGCTGAATGCGCTCTTTCACGGGGAGTTCCAAAATATCGGCGACTAAGATTTGGTTCATGGCGTGAAGATTAACACGGCATTGAATTCCGTACACATGACATGAGCGTGCATGGCGTAACCACCACCACCCGTGGACGCGCAGGCGGCATGCGCTTGGCGCGGCCCCCGGGGAGCATCACGGCGGGAGAAATCGTCAGGTGGTCTGAGCCAGATTTCGCGCTGGTGGAGTGCCTGAGCAGGGCAATCAATAATGAATAACTGTTCGGATGGACTTGCCTTCGTGCATCAAATCAAAAGCCTCATTGATCTGCTCAAGTGGCATGGTGTGGGTGACAAATGGAGCTAACGCGATTTCGCCGCTCATGGCTTGCTCGACCATGCCAGGCAATTGGGTGCGGCCTTTGACGCCGCCAAAGGCGCTGCCTCGCCAAACGCGGCCCGTGACAAGCTGAAAGGGCCGAGTGCTGATTTCTTGGCCCGCACCGGCCACCCCGATGATGATGCTTTCGCCCCAGCCTTTATGGCAGCACTCCAACGCGGCACGCATGACCTGCACATTGCCTATGCACTCAAAGCTGAAATCGACACCGCCATCGGTCATCTCGACGATAACCTCTTGAATCGGCTTGTCAAATTCGCGGGGGTTGACGCAATCAGTCGCGCCCATGACGCGGGCCAGATCAAACTTGCCGGGGTTGGTGTCTATGCCGATGATGCGCCCTGCCCTAGCTATGCGCGCGCCCTGCACCACCGCCAAGCCTATGCCGCCCAGACCGAAAACCGCCACGGTGTCGCCAGGCTTTACTTTGGCGGTGTTGCTGACCGCTCCTAGGCCAGTGGTGACGCCGCAGCCCAGCAGGCAGACTTGTTGCGGATCAGCTGCGGGGTTGATTTTGGCGAGGGAGACTTCGGCCACCACGGTGTATTCGCTGAAGGTGCTGGTACCCATGTAATGAAACAGCGGTTGGCCCTTGTAACTTAAGCGCGAGGTGCCGTCGGGCATGACGCCACGCCCCTGGGTGGCACGCACGGCTTGGCATAAATTGGTTTTGCCAGATAAGCAGAATTTGCACAAGCGGCATTCAGCGGTATAGAGCGGAATCACATGGTCGCCCGGCCCCACACTGGTGACGCCTTCGCCCACCTCGACCACGATGCCAGCACCCTCATGGCCCAGCACTGCGGGAAACAAGCCCTCGGGGTCATCGCCAGATAAGGTGTAAGCATCGGTGTGACATACACCGGTGTGGGTGATGCGCACCAGCACCTCACCTTTGCGCGGCGGCGCAACATCGATTTCTACAACTTGCAAAAGCTGTTTCGCCCCAAAAGCCACTGCGGCGCGTGATTTCATCGTTGTCCCCTGTAGGCTTGCATAAATTGAATATTTACACTATTTTGTAACTACTATAGCTTAATAATTTTTTATTTGTGAGTACAAATAAATTTATAGATTAAATAATTTTGAGTCAACTCCGGCCGCCTGCCTCGAAAGCTCGTCGCTGCAAGGTTAGGGGCAGCATGTCTGGCGACCCATTTAACTGGTATACCTATTCAAGCTGAAATTAAGGTTCGGCCATCTTTTAAAGGTCTTCCGGTTTAAGCCCCTTGTGTTTGGCCACCCGCGAGAATCAGTTTGGCCTTTTTTGAAGGCCATTGATTCATGGTTCTACTCCGTGCTGCTCTAGCCATTTGCGAATGCTGGCTACAGCGCCTTTGTCGATGCTGGGGGTTCAGCTACGCGGCCAACAGCGAGCACCTTTGTATAGAAGCCAACTCCTTTTGCAGCGCTTCCTTGGCAATAGCGGTGTCGTAAGCAGCCTGCCCGCGCAACCACCAGCCATCGCTCAGGCCGAAGTAGCGGCAAAGCCGAAGATCGGTGTCAGCCGTGACAGAGCGCTTACCAGCCACGATCTCACCAATCCTCTGTGCAGGCACGCCGATGTCCTTGGCGAGGCGGTACTTCGTCAGGCCCAGAGGCTTGAGGAATTCTTCTTCCAGCATCTCGCCGGGTGAAACAGGTTGAACGGTGCGCATGGCGTTTCCTTTAGTGATAGTCGACGATCTCTACTTCAGTGGCACCTTCACGGGTCCAAACAAAACAAACGCGCCACTGCTGATTGATTCGAATGCTGTGCTGTCCTTTCCGATCATCTTTCAGCGCCTCAAGTGCATTGCCGGGCGGCACCTTCAGGTCGTCAAGAACTGCCGACCAGTCCAGTTGCGCGAGTTTGCGCAAGGCGGGTCTTTCGATGTTCACCCAGCGTTTCACGCGCTTACCCTCAAAGAGGGTTTGGGTATCTTTGCATTTGAAGTTTTGGATAGACACGGGCGGCAATGATAACGCGGCGCGTGCTTAGCAGCAAGAAGTTGCGTTGACATGGGCATTTCCGAGGAGTTCTTCAAATTCAGTACGGCGTCCCGTCCTTGTGCTGAAAAGCCCACTTGCCATCCAGCAACACGGCTTTGAGGTCGTCATCGGGGTAAAGCCCCTCGTCCATAGGGCTTCGGTCCCCCACCTCCAGGTAGACAACCGTTGCTGATGTTTCGTTGACCAGCCGGTGTCCGTTGCCCGTGCCCGCCTTGAAGCCCGCACACATGCCAGGCGACAAGCGGGTGGGACCCTCATCGGTGTGCAAGGTCGGGTGGCCTTGCAGAACGTACACAAATTCGTCTTGTGTGGTGTGGGCATGGCGCAGAGATGGGACAGCGCCCGGTGCGAGCTGGGTCAGATTGACGCCAAAGTTGGTCAGCCCGAAAAGGTCACCCAGCGGACGCTTCTCGCGGCCGTCCATTTGGGCTGCGAAGGGTTGCGGGTAGTTGGAGGGTTTGACGCGCTTGGGGGCATCGGTGGCGACAAGGGCGATGGGTGGTTGGTACATGGCAGCCTCAACTGTTAACAGAATAAACGCCTGAAATTAGCGAGGGTTTAGACCTCAGCGCGCCGAGTCGGGTTGGATCTTGAGATGGCAAGCAAAAACTGGCTCACAAATGAATGGGCGAAGCCGAGAGCTTTACGCCGAGCGCATGCAGAAGCTTTAGCATCGTATCGTAGCGAGGCTTGGCGCCTGGGGTGAGCGCCTTGTAAAGAC
>Ga0209768_10001403_pt1 | contig 15508 bp, 3 predicted proteins | sample LauGreSBDMM110SD_3_FD_187564 | JGI IMG/M metagenome (GOLD analysis project Ga0209768, IMG submission 187564) | Freshwater lake microbial communities from Lake Michigan, USA - Sp13.BD.MM110.SD (SPAdes) (version 2) | ecosystem: Environmental > Aquatic > Freshwater > Lake | place: Lake Michigan... | reverse complement strand
AAAAAAATATTATAATATAAAATCATACAAAATTAAATCACTTATAATATAAATATTATAATTAAAAAAAAATAATAATATAATATAATATAACTTATTTTTCTAAAATCTCTATTTATTTACTTACTTACTTTTCTTAGATTTCTTAGCTTTGTCTTCACTTTTAACATTACTTTCCAAGAATTGGCTATAAGCAATTTTTAATGCATCCAGCTCTTTTAGCCACATATGCTCTAAAGTGCACGCACTAATAGTTGCTAATTCATTTTTCTTAAGCTCGTGCTCGTTTAATAATTTTTCGACATTTTCTTTACATACGGAGTCCATAGGCATTTTTACTAAATAATTATAGTCATGTGTCTCTCCCAAATCAAATTTGAAGTCCTCCATAATTTTATAAATCGCGTCTTTCGACTTCTTACGCAAATCAATCTTATCATCTAAATTATATTGAATAAAACGCGCCTTGTTGCTTAACACTTTAAGTTCGCGCTCAATCTTTTCTATAATATACTTCTTTCGCTTAGCATAATACTCATAACGTATAGTATAATAGGTGTCAACAATAGAATAAACATTGTCATACTTATTTAATTGCTCCTTTTCATTAAATAAATGCATATTGCTAGTGCATTGACTAGCATATAGCTTCAAGTATTTTTCTAATCCATTAATACTATATTCGTGGTCTTCTGATTCCAATTTAGATAAAATTCCAGGATAAAACGTGACTTCAAAATCAACAGTTATGTCTGTAGACATATCCACAAAATCTTTAACATATTCATCGTTTGCTTTCGATGATTTGCTTTTGCTGGATTTTGCATCTAATAATCCTTCCAAAAATTCTTTGTAGTCTTGTGTCCAAGTTCCTACAGGAAGCTCGCTAATGCGAATTTTGTCTGGTCCAATTGTTTCATAACACCCTTTAATAATATATTTTTTATGTGTTGTGTCGCAAGGATAAATCTTGCCCTTAAACCCTTGATAATAAGGCTCAATTAACAATGCTTTAAGGTCAACTTCGCTAACGCTATTTAATTTTGCCTCTAAATAGCTAATAATTTGAATAGGATTATAGCACATAATATCTGTGCTAAACCCTGTTCCAATTCCTTTTGTGCCATTTACAAGGATCATCGGAATAATAGGCATATAATAAATCGGCTCAACACTTGTCCCGTCATCTTCAATATAGTCTAAAATTGCATCATCAAATTCTGAAAATATTTTGCGTGTAATTGGATTTAAATACGTGAAAATATACCTTTCAGAGGCTGCGTCTTTTCCGCCTTGAAGACGCGTTCCAAATTGCCCTTCTGGCTTAAATAAGTTAATATTATTTGAGCCTACAAAATTCTGAGCTAAACCAATAATCGCGCCATTTAAACTTGCTTCACCGTGGTGATAGCTGGACTGCTCAGAAACATAGCCGCTAAATTGTGCGACTTTAATTTCGCTAGTTAATTTCTTTTTAAGAGCAGCAAATAGGATTTTTCTCAAACATATTTTAAGACCGTCACAAATGTTAGGAATAGAACGTTCATTATCATAAATTGAGAAGTGTATCATATCATTATTTATAAATTCGCCGTAAGTTACACACGATTTGGATGTATTTAAATAACAAGAGCGGTCATAATTAGAGAGCCACTCTTTGCGGTCATTTGCTCGCTTTTTATTAAATACTTTGTCAATGCTTTCTCTGCACGTTTCAAGACTTGTAAAATTTACAATTTTCTTATGCGCAAAATATTCCTTAAATTCTTTACTTGTGCTTGTTCCAAGACCCTTATAATATTTGACGCTCCACTTAGCAAAATCGCTATTTTCTTTTTTCCATTGCTCATATTCGCCATTATTATAAAACGGTATTACCTCTTTGCCGTGTGTTGCTTTTAAAATTGGAGTATTCATATAACCAATAAATTCAGGTATTTCGATTAATGAGCTCCACTCGCTTTCAATCATATTAATAGCGAGCCCTTTAATGTGACTACCGTCCAAATCTTGGTCTGTCATAAATAATAGCTTTCCATAACGTAGCTTGCTATTAACGTCTTGTAGAGTATACGTTTTTCCGTGCTCTAGTCCGACGATTTGTTTAATTTCGCTAATTTCCTTATTTTCGCCAATTTTGCTAATACTTTCGCCTCTAATGTTAAACATTTTGCCTTTCATCGGATATACACCAATAAAGTTTCTGTCTTCACGTGAAAGACCCGAAATAATTCCGGATTTTGCGGAGTCGCCTTCACAAAGAATTAGCACACATTGCGAAGATTTTGCAGTTCCCGCAAAATTAGCATCTACAAGTTTAGGAATATTGCGAATAGTTTTACACTTAGTTCCGTCGCTTTTCTTAACAGCTTTATTTTCTTTAACCTCAGTTAAATTGCACGCAGTAGCCATTACGCCCATTTTTGCCAATTTTTCAATAAATTTGTTAGATACATCGCACACCGACCCAAAATTTGAAACAGCGCTATTTAAATAATCCTTGGTTTGACTATCGAACGCCGGATTTTCAATAGTGCAATTTACGAAAATCATAAGTTGCTCTTTAATAGAGGCCGGCTTAACGTCAATATGCTTTTTTTCTTTAATATAAGTCGTTAATTTGCGCACAATTTGATTAACAATATATTCAATATGCTTACCGCCTTTTGAAGTAAAAATTCCATTTACAAAACTTACTTGAGTAAATTCTTCATTTGGTGCTAAGCATACTGCATATTCCCAGCGCTCATTTGCTTGTTCATAAATTCGATCTTTTTCTGCCTTAGTTCCAATATATAAATCAATATAATTCATAAATGTTTTGATTTCAACAGGGCTAGAATTATATTTGACTTTGATTGATTTATTTGTAACGGCAGCAATATCATACACTCGCCGCCTTAATAGCGCAATAAAGTCTTTGTCAAAACCTTCAATTCCTAGGCGTTTAAAATCGGGCTTAAAACTCACACTCGTATAAGGTTTAGATTTGCACTTTGTAATTTTAGGCTTTTCAATAATGTTTAAATTATCCTTGAATTCTTGAACATATTTTTGCCCAGTTTTAGAATCCACAGTTTCAATCTTGCCCCACGTCGACCAAATTAATACAAGCTTAAAACCAAAACCGTTTTTGCCTCCTACGATTTTCTTTTCTTCTTTAATATAATTTGTAGAAGTTCGTAGATTGGCGAAAATAAGTTCAGGGATCCATACTTTATATTCTGGATGAATTGAAACGTCTATACCATTACCGTCATTTGTTAGTGTAATAATTCCGGTGTCATCAATTGAAATGTCAATCTTTGTAACAGGATAATTGTTTTCATCATTTGTTAAAGACGGAACTGAAGCCATTAATTGCTCCATACGAATAACGTGATCACGACAATTCACAATACCTTCATCAAATAATTTATACAATCCTGGAATATAAGTAATTTGTTTTTCAACAATTTTATGTGTTTCTTCGTCGTAAATATGAACATTAGAGCTAATCTTTTCAATAGAACCAATATAGGTATCTGGATTATCCAATACATGCTCTTTGTCCGATTTCTTCTGATATTTTTTGGAAAGTTCTTCGTTAGAGCTCATTATAATTATTCAATAACTGCTATTTATATAAAAATTTAAAAAATTCAATTTTTATTATATTAATTTTTTTTTATTTTATAATTTAAACAAAACATTTAAACAAAATATTTAAACAAAACATTTAAAAAAAACATTTAAACAAAACATTTACAATTTTTAATAAAATTTTTATATATTATATTTTAAAATATAATATAGAAATAATGACTACTTGTTTTAGTTTAATATCTAATTATACAACTATTAGTAATAAAAAATATATTTTTGATAATAATAATATTACTAATATTAGTTTTGGACTATTTGATAATTCAAATAATAATTATTTATTAAGAGGTGTGCCTTCTAATTATCCTTTAACATTTTTTTCACAGGACAACGATATATCAAATATAATAAATTTTGACGCATTAAACACCGAACCTATTATTATTTATGTATCACGAGGACAGGATATTAGTTATATTAATGGTGATTTTTTTAGATTTTATGATAGTTCTTATCAATTATTAAATATTAATCACCACTATAGAACAATTTATGATAGCTCGCTAACAGACGTTAGAAGCAATTTTTATTTTATGAATTCTAGAACTTATACATTTAAAGCAACAACTGACTTTTGCAGTAATTTTCCATTTACTATATATGATAGCCCATTAACAACTAGCTATAGCTTAAACGCGTTAGACAGTAGTTTTACACTAACAATACCTGCTAACGCCGATAATAGCAACAACAAACTATTTTATAGAGACAATGATTTTGATATAAGCGCTAATTTATATATACTTAGGGATGTAAGTGGTTTAAAATATTATTATGGAGACATTAGTTTTTCTATAACAAATTATAGCGATTTCAGCAATATAAAATTATCACTTAAATCATATGACTTTAGTTACGGGACTAATGTCCCTCAATTTGGCAATAAAGAAATAAGCAATAATAATTTGTTCTACTATTCTTCAAGTTGCAGTTATATTATTAACAATAATTTGCTCGCTAATAATGAATTTTTAAACAAAGTTAGTGCGCTAGATATATCATTTATTGACGATGATTATAAATTAAGCTTTAATAAAGGGAGACATTCTAGTTTTACGAATAATAATCCATCTACTATTTATGATTTAAGTTTTGGATTAGGAAAAGGTTCATATATTATTATTGATATATCAAGCGCTTTTCCAATACGTTTAAGTAAAGATATAAGCAATTTAATAACAATAGATAAAACTTACCAACCTGCTAGAATAGAAGAAGTTATTTATGGAGCTAAAACTTACTATTATGGGTCATTTAAAATTAAAGTATTTGATGATTTTTCAAACGTAAATATAGAACTATTAAATAGAACATCACTACAAGAACGAATATATAATGCTAAATTTTTTTACACTGACTTACCGCATATACAAGGAACTACATATGGGTCTATTGGAAGAAGTTATTTAAAATTGCTTAACCAACAGTCTAACTATTATGATCTTAGTGATAGTTTATTAACTTTCAATAAATATGAACTTAATTTAAATACAAATTATAAAGAACCTTCTTATGCTGCTGTTGATAAATATGGACATAATCTTAATATACTAGATTTTGTTACACGTATTCCATCATCAGATCAAACTATTAATCAAGAAATATCAAATAATATGGTTAATGGATTATTTGAATACAATATATTGTATAAAGTTACTGATTATGAAAATACAACTATTCAAAATATTAGAACAATTGTTGTAAATTATGGTCCTATTATTGAAATAAGCAGTAATTATTTACAAAACAATAATATTTATAAAAATGATAACCAATATAATAATATTTTACAATTTCAAAATAATACTTTTAACTCGAGCTATAATTTTTTTGATAGTATAAATGTTTATATTTATGATATAAGTAGACAGAAGATTAATATACCATTTGAAGTATCAATAAGCGGTGAATATTTTGATGCTGCTAGAAATAAACAATCCTTTATACACGATGTAAGTTATTCATATACACAACCAAGAGATGGCAACACACTTAATACACCATTTTTGACATCTTTAGGCAAAAATTATTATGCTTATTATAGAAATTTTGTGCTTTATAGAAACACAGATACTGATATTATTAGTATTAGAAATTATATTCCATCATCTCTTGTATATGAAAATTCGGGAATTTTAATAAGAACTACTTATCCATTTGGATTAGTAAATAATATAATTAGTATAGGTAGTTCTGCACAACCTATAACATTAAGTTTAATAGATCAAAAATTTGATTTGTCAAATATTACTTTAAGATTTAATAGTGTTTATTCAAGACCCGATCTTCCTATTGGATCAAGACTGGTTCCATTAAATTTTACTTTAAAATTAAATAACTATTTTTTTGAAATCAGCTTTAATAGTTCTAGGTATGTATCCGATAATTTTAAAGTTTCAGGCCTTTTTAACCCTATAAATTTTTTTGGGTCTAGTGCTAATAATTTGATAGATGTTTCATATGTAGGATCTTATAATCTAAAAATTTCTACAAAAGGATTATCTGGCGGGGATTATTTTTATGATACTTTTAAAAATAGCAGATTTTTTAGACCAACACTAACTAATAGCTCAAGAACTTATACTATTAATATTCAAGATATTAGTAGTCCAGCTTTAACATTTTATGATAACACTAATAATCACGCAAGTACTAGCTATGTGCTAAATTACCCAAGAATAAGAAGATTTAATATTTTGCAGGATATATGTTTTATAAATTTAAAAAATTTTAATACTATTAATGATTATAATACTTATATTTCTAATTATGTTTCAAATAAACCTCTAATTCAATATAGCGACAACTCTATATATGACTTTTCATATGGTCGTGATATTTCATTTACTTTAACAAGATTTACTCCAATTTCAAATATAAGTTATGTTGCTATTACTAAAGAATTAAGTTTAAATGTTATAACTATCGATTCGAGCTGTGTTATAAATTATAGAGCAAATGATATTTGTAATAATTGGTCACAAGACATTAGTTTAACTTTAAATTTTATAAATGTTCCATATGCTGAATTAAGTGGTAATGCAATATTAAGTCTTGATTTTTCAAGAAACATTATTAATTATAGCGACGCTGGCTTGCGTATTTATACTATAAGCAGCTCTTTGTTGTCCTTACCTTTTATTCCTAGAGAGATTTCTGGTAATAGTATTTACGAGACAAGTAATAATGTACTACTAAATTCGACAACTTATAATATAAGTTATAATAGTGATATATGCCTAAATCGTCTTAGTGTAAATGATTATTCATTTAATTATATTATTACTATAAGCGGTTCTAATATCCCATTAATATTAAGCCGAAAAGTACGGGTTATTGACAGAGAACCTCCTAAATTCTTATTTCAAGACTTTAGCTCAATCAATTATATTCTTAATGATAGTCGATTAGGAATAAATATGATGACTTATGATGCTAGTTATAGTTCTAGCACTCGTTACATACATAGTAAGGATACTAGTTTTAATATAGATTTTAGTTTTGTCGTATATAGAAGTTTTAATGACCTTAGCAAAGTTTTGTATGACTTTGATGTAAGCGATAATTATCAACAACAATCATTTATACGCAAAACGCTGACTTTTGGTACTAATACTAGTCAATTTACATTTAATGACATAAGCAATTATTTTGATAATAGCATAAATAGAATATTAAATAAAGTAACTACAACTAGAAGCACTGGTACTAGTTCTGTTGCTCCACGACTAATATTTAATTATACAATTGACGACACATACAACATTTATAGTGTAACAAGAAATGTAGATATAATAGATAATAATAACCCTAGTATAACATTTTCTTTTGCTAATTATTATGCTTATAGTTCTTATGTTTATAGTTATCAATATGTTTATTATGATGCAAGTTATAAAGACTTTTCATATGTAGCACTTGACTATAATAAACGCTATAATATACTAGCACCAGGAGAACCCAGTTATAATTTTATTCAAGAATTAAGCTCAATATTATTTAATTTTGATTTAAGTGACAATTTTGATGCCAAAACTGCCATAAATTATATAATAACTATTAGTAATAATAGCGTAAAAGCAAGCATAACAAATGCTAATGAATTAGCGGATTTAAGTGACAATATTAAGGCTTTATTTTCTTTAAAAGACACTTCGTTCAGTTTAATATATGATATAAATGATAATCAGTTTAATGTTTTTAGTATAACACGAAATGTTAGAATTATAGATATAAGCACTAATCTAGATATAAGTTTTTTGAACAACTCTTCACCGTTAACTATTAGTTTTGGAGATACAAATTTTAATATTTTGAGAGATGTGTCTTTTAGTCATAAGAGATTGACCACAACTTCTATTAGCTTTGACATTAGTTATAGTTTTCAAGCAAATACTATAACTTCAGTAAGTGGTTCTAAACTTTTTGACCCATCTGCTTTAATATATAGTTTGGGGTCTAATGTAGTAAATTATTTTCCATCAGCATATGTATTTGGTTTTTATAATAGACCAAGAACTATTGCTATAAGTAATAGTGGACCACTAATTACTTTTCCTAGCACTGGCATAAGTCACGAAATATATACACCTTTAAGCGATGCCTCATTAATATTTGATGTAACAAGTAACAGCATATATGATGAGTTTTTCTTTGCAAATTATAGACCTAACTTATCATATAATGGAACAAATTATAAAATAACTTTTGATAATTGTCTTAACATATTAGAGCCAAGTGCCGGATTATACAATATATATTATAGCTCAACAGACTTGTGCGGAATAACTGCTATTAGAAGTCGAATATTAAATGTTGCGGACAGAAGCCCTCCAGTAATGACAATATGCGGTGATTTTGTATATGAATTATCAAATAACTCATATTTGATACAAGCTAATTCGTATTATAAAGAATATGGGGGGTATTCATATGACCTAGGAACGCGAACTCCATTTGATATAAGTATAATTAGTCAAAGAATAGATTTAAACAATAATAATTCAATACTAATCTTATCATCTCAAACACTACAAGATACAAAATTAATATATAATGATCCAAGTTATAGTTATAGAATTATTTATAGAGCGACCGACATATATAATAATTCGCAAAACATAACTAGAAATATAGTTGTAACAATTTCACAAAAACCAATATTATATCCATATGTTGAGGTTGCTAATAATAATGGTGTTATAAAATATCCGTTAACAAGTGACATAATAATTAATAGTAAATTAACATTAATAAATAGTATAAATAATGAAGATTTATACTATGATGTAAGTTTATCATTTAAATATGATAATACTATAGAAAATGATCAGAATATAATTTGCGAAGCAATTGCACCTATTATTTTTGCAAAAGGCAGGACTAATAATTATGTTAAATTCGCGTTAGAAGCTAAAAGTTATGATAATCTAAGAACATTAGCGAGTTCATTTGTAAATGTAGAATATGAAAATATACAAAGTTTAAATATAGAGAAAACACATAAAATTTATTTTTATGCTCGTGATTTAAGTCAAACAAATATTATTGACCAAATTAGTTTTTTAGAATATAATTTAAATTTTGTAGACACAACACCTCCGCAATTAATTTTATTAACTAATAGAAATTTTAACACTATTTCTAATTTAGACTATCCCTTATTGAGTGTAGTATCGCGCAATCAATTATCAATAAATATTACTAGTTATGCTAATTTTAATAATTTGTATAATAATTATGAGAATTATTACAAAAAATCGCAGTCAAATAATAATATTGTTTTATACGACCCTGGAATAAACATAAGAGATATTGTAAGTGGTCAAGTAAATTATATTGATAATTCTTTCCAAAAAATTAATGATCTAAGTTATGATTTTATAAATTCTGATATTTCCATAAACTATTATAGGATTAACGGGTCGTTAATAGATGTATGTAATATACTATTTGACGGTTGTGCTAATAACTTTATTAGAAATTATACGCAAAATTATAATGTTAGAGACGAACAAGGTAACGTCGGTGAAAGCCATTTTAGAACTATTAATGTTAAAAGGTTTCCACCATTTATAAATTTAAATTATCAAAAGGATTGTTGTGGCAATAACTATATTACTTATTATCATAAAAAATTTGAAAAATATGTAGAACCTGAAGGACGAGTTCTAGATTATTTTGATGGATTTGCGCTAAGTTTTGAAAATGTCAAAATAACCAATGCTATTAATGAAAATGCTAATGGACCCTATACTATAAATTATGATGTAAGTAATAGCACTGATATAACTAGCGTTACACAACGTAAAGTGGATGTTATAACTAGTTTTCCATTATTGCAAAACTTTAATTATGATTTTAGTGATATACTAAATTTTAATTTTCCAACACTCACAAATATAGCAAATAAGACTAATGTCAAATATAGTTTATATAATGGGACATATAAATTTGATGTGCCATATAATTTGGCATTTAATATAAAAACGCAAGAATTTGATATATGTAATGGACTATATATTATAAATGATGTTGTTTCAATTACTAGCGACAGTTCTTATAATATAAATGCCAAAAAATTTTATTATAACAATGTTGTTTTAACATTAAGCGGTGATTTCAATAGATTAACTATTGAGCTAAATAATAATATTAGTTATAAAAATTTATTTGTATATGATAATAAAAATATTTATATAGACTTATATGATGTAATAAACAATAATGAAAAAAATGTAATCATAGATAGTTCATATGTTGTAGATATAAGTAATTTAAATAATCCTAATCCTAATTCTAGACCGTTTTTTGTATTTACTAATAATAGCGCAAGAAATTTACATTTAAGTATTGGCAATTATAGGTTTTATCAATATGGCTATAATAATTTTCATAATCCTATAAAATTTTCTATTACAAAAGACGGGACACATAATGGAGGTATTGAATATACAAAAAACATATTTAAAAGAAATCTTCCAGGAGTATCAATATTAAGTAGAAATTCTAATTCCAGCTATACTCAAATAAATATTGATGCCACAACACCTGCAGCATTATATTATTATTGCGAAAATTTTCCAAATATGGGTGGACAAATTGTAATGAAAAATAACATAATCTTTTCTAAGCAAACAATTGTTTTGAATAATTATATAATAGACTCGGATAGGGAAGAAGAAATATTGAATTCGAATTATACAGATGACATTCTAAAAAATAGAGTATTACTAACACAGCGATTTAATATAACTGGAGGCATTAGTGATACTTCATATATAAATATTACTTGTATTACACAACAAAATATTCAGCATAATGTGCTGTATAATATACCACAACAACCACATAAACTAATAATTAGAAAACACACAGATTTACTAGCTAGACCCGATGTTAGTTTTACAGTTACTAATTACTCAATAATGAAAAATAATGTAAAAAATTATTTAGTTGAAAACAAAGGACTAGATTTTAGTTTTGGCAATACATATATTAATTTGTTTAAATATGATTTTGACAGCTCTTTGAATGTTGCAAAACGAGAGTCTGACCCATTACTAAATATTTATGATGAAGATATTAGAGAGATTTTTTACAATTATAAAAATTATAATTTTTATAATATTGGATCACATCAGTTATTAGACGAAATCACCAATTATAGCGATTTTTTCAGAAAAAATCATTTATTAACAACCACATTATTAGAAGACAGCTTTAAATATAAAATAAGCGATTTTTTCTTTGCAAATTCATCAAAAGTATTAAATTTGGATAACGCTAATGAATACAATTATAATGAAAAGTTGCTTGCACCCAGAATTAAATTAACAAATATTACAGCCAATTATATAACTTTTAAAGTGGAAATTTATTACAATAACAACAACAATTGGTATTTGGCTAACGAAATGTTAAGCACTAATAAAGAGGTGTTGTTTGGAACCTATGAATACATTGTTTATAGCTCTAGTTTTATAGACATTTCAAATGTAATTAATGAACCGGTGATAAGAGATTTTGTAACATTTTATAATGGCTCGCTAACTATTACGAGCAATTTAATCTATTCTTATAGTGCGGAGTTAAGCAATAACTTTTATGACACCTCTATTTTTAATAGACTAGGATATAATGATGTAAATAGCAACGAACTGACCAATATTATTTTTTTAAGTATTAAGGATACAAGCAATAATAATGCATCACTGTGTGGGCTAACAGAGCAAAATTTGTATAATAATGTTTACTTTGATGAAAACCAAACATTAATTTTTCATAAATTTAATACTGCAACAATAGTAAATTATCAAGTAAATAGTCCTACACTAACATTAGCAACCACGTTAAGCGAATCGACAAATTATAACAAATATTTAATAAATATACGTGAAAATGATATATATAATTTTTACAATGAACGACCTTTAAATTTTAATACATTGACTAATTTATCTGCTAATGAAGAATATAATATATATATTGCTTTTACAATAAATGATGAGCTAGCCAGCACTAATAACTACTTAACACAATTTGAAATAGAGCCTATATATTTAAACAATATTCCTATTAGAAGAATAGGCTATATATACAGGCAATATTCAGATAGTTTCTTGAATAGTTATGATACTAGTTTAAATACTATAAATGATAAATCCTATAATTCAATTTCAAATAGATTAACTAGCCATAGCTATATAATAGATTTGAATGACTATTTTGATATAAATATATATAAAAAAACATTACTTGCTAGCAATTTATATTCGACCGATTTCATTGATGTAAATAAACTGAACTATACTTTATTAGATGTGTGTTATAACATACCATTTAACTTATATGATATAAGTGGATCGCAAAGTGTTGTTTATAATGTTGTAAACTTGAATTTATTAGTGGTATTACGAAATAAGATTATTCCATTATATTTTAAATTAACATATATGATAAAAGTATTAGAAGTGCGTTTTCCTAACGTAACTGTTAATAATGCACTTAGTAATACTAATATATTAAAAATTAAAGAGGATGATAATATAAATTACATTATTAATTTATTAACTCCAGATCCATCAAATTTGATTGTCAATTTTTATACAAATGAAGTGTCTATAGCTATGTTAAATATATTATACCAAGAGATTTTTGATAACATACAATTATTAATACTTAAATTCGATGATGTAATAAGTAGCTATAACATTAGGCACTTATATTTATTAAATATAAGTAACTTTTTAGATATAGTAATAGCATTTAATTATATAAATATTGGTTATTTGGACAACATTGTAACATTGTTACAAAGTAATGTTGAAAACATTATACAGAATATGGAGCTATTATTTGAAGAAAATAATATAACACAACTATTAACTATTTATAATTCGACTAGCACTATTTCTTTAGCTAATGGAAATATATTAACAACTAGTGATATAAGTTATTTAGATTATATTTTTCAAAATTTTTATATTTTAAATAATGATCTCGACCTTATGCGAAAAGAGGTTGCAGTACGTAATTATGATTATAATGAAACTTATGAAAGTTATAAAAATATGAGGGCTAGTAATATTACTAATAATTCACAAAAAAGATATAAAAATCTGTATTCTATTAATAATTTAGATGCCAATAAATTATATATTGATTTGAAGTATAATTTTAATTTATTGAATTCTAATTTTATTTTAGATTATAGTTATGTGTTATATAACTATGCTAATGTTATTAATTATTTAAGTCCTTTTCAGCAATTAACAGACGATAGTATAAATTATCCGGCATATAATGATGCCTCTATAGTTAATTACGAAAGTTTATATAATAATGTACAAAATTTACATAATATTATTACAGAAGTTTTTACTGTAATATCTACCGATTACGAGATTTATAATAAACCAACGCAATATCTTAGTGCGACTTATAAATTTTTCGGTTCTAGACTATTAATAAACAGCTATTATTCAAATAGCATAACCTTTAAATTAAATATTAAATATAAAAAGTCTTTATATCAATCAATAGATTTGTCTACTATTTATCTTGATATAACTATTCCTGATTTAACGCCACCTACTATTATTTTTAATAATATTACTGATATATGTTTTAATGAAAATGAATTTAATTCAGATGCTTCTATAAATGCTTTAATAAACAATAAATTAATTAGGGATTTAAGTTATATTGATTTAAATCAAACTTATACTATTAGTTCTGTTAATTCTGTAAATACAAAATATTATAATAACAGCAACACACCTTCTTATGAATTAAGAAGTTTAATAAATAATAATTATTCATTATTAGAAATAGATTTAACTGATATAAGTAATGTAAATTTTAATGACGAACCTTTTATATATAAATATATAAAATATATAGTATTAGACAATGCTAATAATAGAAATATTATTAGCAGGAAAATAACACTAGAAAATGATAATCTTGAACCAATATTCTTTTATAAAGGCGCAAATGATATTTGGAGAGCTTATAGAAGTTCAAGTATAACACAACGTGATACAATTATATTTGATCAGAATGTTACACAAGCAAATTTTACTAATAAATTGAGAAGTGTTATTAAAATTGTTAATCCGTTACTATATGAACAGGTACCAAATTTATTTACATCGCGCTATTCGGAATTAGAGTTAATTAATTTATTGACTTATGCTAGCTCTATAAGAATTGACTACATTGATATAGTGCAAAACACAACTCTTATTTTAAGATATTATATAGGTGAATTTATTTTAGATTTTGATAAACTTATGAATTTTGACCTAATAAATGCAGGTAATAATCTTTTTCTGGAATATTTTAGTAATACACAAGATTATAGAAAGTCTGGTCCTGGTTCGTTGAGAATAAAACTTGAAATAATACCTACTATAGTAATTGCTGAAACAATAATAGATACTCATTGTTGTTATCCCAAAGTAGAATACAAACCTATACAAGACAATTATAAATTAGGTTCGCAAAATACAACTGTTATGAGAATGGCTAAACTTATAATCAATAGACATATTTAAGAGATATTTAAGACATATTTAAGACATATTTAAGAGATATTTAAAAATTTAATATTATTTACAAGTAAAATGAAATAAAAATAATTTAAATTTTATTTACAAATTTAAATTATTATATTATTTATATAAATAAAGATGTTCAAAATGTCAAGAAGCTTAAATATGTCAAAGAGGTTAAGTATGTCGAGGAAGTTTCCTAAAATACCTGTTTCAAAAAATGTATGGACCAACATTTTATATGTAATTACGCTAGCATTAGCCGTTAATTATGTTATGAAAAAGCAAATTTCAGCATTATTAAGTTTATTTTTAATAGCAGGATTAGTATACTATGTTAAGAAAAATGTAACACTAGCACTTATTGTTTCAATAATAGCTACTAATTTATTAATAGCAATGAAGTATTTAGGAGGACCCAAGTTTGAACAATTTAAAATGAGACAGCCTATGACTGGTATGGGATCTAATACTAAAGATCCTATGAAGGATAAAAAAGCAGCTAAAGAAGCTAAACCAGAACAAGCAACAACTGCACCAACTAACTAAAATAGCTTTATACATATAATAATATTGTTAAAAATTGATAAATGTTTATGATTTTTAAAAATAAACATTTATGACTATTTTATGAATAATGACAAAGGCTTATTGTATTTAATTCAACCAGCGGAATTAGTAGGAACACAGCGTTATAAAATAGGTTATTCAAAAAATAATGATATAACTAAATTTAGGAAAGATTATAAGAAAGGTTCTAGATTTTTAGACATCTATGAATATGAACGCTCACCATTACTTGTTAG
>Ga0209768_10001401_pt1 | contig 15510 bp, 9 predicted proteins | sample LauGreSBDMM110SD_3_FD_187564 | JGI IMG/M metagenome (GOLD analysis project Ga0209768, IMG submission 187564) | Freshwater lake microbial communities from Lake Michigan, USA - Sp13.BD.MM110.SD (SPAdes) (version 2) | ecosystem: Environmental > Aquatic > Freshwater > Lake | place: Lake Michigan... | reverse complement strand
TTCCGAACCACACCCGCGTGTACTTGGCCGAAGGATCAATTCTTGACGTCGCAGTGCACGGTGGGTTTGTCGAAGTGAGCAATGGCAAAGTGTCGATCTTGACCGACTTCGCCGAACTTGGTTCTGAAATCGACAAGGCCAAAGCACAGGCCGACATTGAGCGTTTGCAAGAACAGTTGCGTCACGAAAATGACGCGGCTGGAGCTGCCGAGTTGGCACGGGCACATGCTCGTTTGTCTGCTGCCGGTGGCGTTAACGGCACTGCCGCTGCTGCCCACTAATTCTTGACTGCCCGCTTGGGCGCGAAACCGTGCCAGAAATGGCACCTTCGCCGCCCAAGAAACTGGGTTATCGCCCAGTGATTTTCGTTGGTGTGAGTCGCAAAGTCAGTCGTTGGGTGCCGGGCCCGTCAAATGCTGAACCGTCGGCGTAACCGTGCTTTTGCACGATGCGATCGCGAGTGTTGGCGGTTGGATCTTCGGTGACGACGATGGTGCCACGCACTTCGACATAACTCATGTCGTTGGTGGGGTTGTACACCGCAAAGGTGGCGCGTGGATCGCGGGCGATGTTGCGCAACTTCTGTTTGCCAGATGTCGTTGAAAACAAGATGTCGTCGCCGTCGAGCAAAAACCACAGGGGAGTACTTTGCGGGCTGCCGTCGGCGAACAACGTGGTGAGGACTCCGGTGTAGGGGCCCTGAAGAATTTCAACGAACTTTGGGTTGGCCGATGACATAACGCTCATGGTGTCAACCTAATCGGAAGTGCTTGTGAGCACATTGTTGCGCGCCGTGGTCTACGGTTAAACAATGACTAGATATCCGTTTCACACTGCATTGATCACTGGGGCTTCGTCGGGAATTGGCGAGTCAATGGCAGTTCTCTTGGGACAAGCTGGTGTTGCGTGTGTGTTGGTGGCGCGACGTGGTGATCGTTTGCAAGAGATAGCCGATCGATATAGCAACTTTGAAGTTCTCGAAGCCGACCTGACGACCGATGAAGGTTGCGCCCGAGTGGTGGCCCGCATTGCCGATGCGCAACGACCGATTGATTTAGTGGTGAACAACGCCGGCTTTGGTTCGTCGGGATTGTTTCACGAAATTGAATCGTCGCGACTTGATGACGAGATTGCGTTGAACATTCGGGCCTTAACCAGATTGTCACGAGCAGCGATTGAAGTGATGGTGGCTCGCAAGCGCGGTTGGTTGATGAACGTGTCGAGCGTGGCGAGCTTTCAACCTGCACCCAAGTTGGCGGTGTATGCGGCGACGAAGGCGTATGTCACCAACCTTACGGAGTCGTTGCACGAAGAGGTTCGGGGGAGTGGCGTGAAGGTGACGGCGTTGTGCCCGGGGCTGACTCGCACTGAGTTTCAGAGTGTGAGTAATACGAGCGAGTATCAGACGCAGTTTCCGGAGTTCTTGTGGTGCACGTCTGAAGAAGTTGCTCGAGTTGGTTTAGAAGATGTGGTGAAGGGCAAGGCGTTGAGCGTGCCCGGTGCTTTGTATAAAGGGTTGGTGGGTGCGAGTTCGGTGTTGCCCGGACCGGTCAAACGATTCGCCTCAAGGTTGACCCTCAAAGCCCGCTAATGGGCGCGAAAACAGTCCAGAATATTGTGACGCCTGTTTGCACGACGTCTGGCGGTCAAGGTGTCCAATAAACACTTACTGGTCAAATTCCCAGTCGTCGATGTCATCAAGATCATCGATGCTCATAGGCCCCCTATTCGAAGAAATATAACGACAAGTTTCCAAAATGTTTGTGAAGTCATACTGTTAATCCGGTCGTAGTTATTAGCAAAGATTCCATTCGACAGTTGAGTCTGGGCGTTCTAATCTGACCCTGTGCCTTCGGTCTTTTCCCAGATCCCTTCAGATGGATATGAGATCGAAAACGAGTTGGCCTTTGCCATACGGGATCAGTACCCAGTGAGCCCCGGCCACACGCTTATCGTCCCCAAACGAGAAATCAGTACCTGGTGGGAAGCGACCGATGATGAACGTCAGGCGATTCTTGAGCTTGTCGATCTAGTACGAGCACTACTTGTCAATGAAAGTGAACCCGACGGTTTCAATGTCGGTTTCAATTCAGGATCCGCCGCCGGGCAAACCGTTGATCACCTTCATGTACACGTCATTCCTCGATATCAAAATGACATGCCAGACCCTCGCGGTGGGGTGCGTCACGTCATTCCCGAAAAAGGTAATTATCTTGCTCCAACTACCTACGTGCCAAAACTCACCACGCCGAAAGAACGACGCCTTTTCAATGAACTCGTGAAGTGTCTGTCAGATGAAAGTTTTGATCGCATTGACTTGGTCATTAGTTTCGTCATGAAATCTGGAGTTGAAGTTCTCAAAGATCGGATTCTTCAGGCTCTAGATCGCGGCGCGCATATTCGACTTTTAACGACCGACTATTTAGAAACAACTGATGTGAGTGCTCTGGGCTTTTTCTTGGACCGTCTGCATTCAAACGAGCATGCCGGTAATTTAGAGGTCAAGATATTTAGTAGCCGAAAGAGTTTTCATCCCAAGGCGTACCTCTTCTATTCGGCATCCAACTTTCAGGGAACCAGTTTTGTAGGCAGCAGCAATCTCAGTCGGTCCGGTCTACAAGAAGGCGTTGAGTGGAACCTTCAGACGGATCACATCGGTGAACTCATTGATGAATTTGAAATGCTGTGGAAAGACCAACATTCAAAGGCTCTAACCGAAGAATGGCTTGATGAGTACGAGCAACGAAAGAAGGCGAAAGAACTTCTCAACACCCAAGGTGGAGAAGTGGGGGAAGTTTCTGAGACCCCAATCGCTCCGTGGGGCATTCAGCGAGAGGCTTTAGCTGCACTTGAGGCAATTCGAATCGCTGGCCACGCTGCTGGGCTAGTCGTCATGGCAACCGGGCTTGGGAAAACTTGGCTCGCGGCGTTTGATTCTTCACGACCACAATTTAAACGTGTTCTATTTATCGCTCACCGCGACGAGATCCTGAATCAAACCCGTGAGGTCTATCGACGAGTTCAACCTGGCGCCAAAATCTCCAAGTTCGTCGGTGGTAGCCACGAAAAAGATGGGAACATCGTAATTGCCAGCGTGCAGTCGTTGGCACTGCATCTTTCAAGTTTTGATCCTCACGAATTTGACTACATCGTCATCGACGAATTTCACCACGCGGCAGCAAATACATATCGCAAGGTCATCAGTCATTTTCAACCAAAATTCTTACTTGGCCTCACTGCGACCCCCAACCGAACTGACGCTGCCGATCTATTGGTGTTGTGCGGCGACAACTTGGTCTATGAATGCAACCTCATTAGAGGAATCAATCTTTCATTGCTCAGCAACTTTCATTACCGAGCGATCAAAGACGTGGCCGACTATGAGCACATTCCGTGGAGCAAAGGCAAATTCAACGAAGCCCTACTGTCCGCTGCGCTTGAAACTGAACAACGAGCTCAGCAGGTCTATGACGAATGGTCAAAACTTGACGGACACGCACGGCGAACTTTGGCATTCTGCTGTTCGATTGCTCACGCCGAATACATGTCTAAATACTTTGCTGAACAAGGCGTTGCCGCTCTAGCAATTCATAGTGGATCATCTACGAATAATCGTCTCACGGCAATTGAAAAATTGGCAGACGGTTCATTGCAAGTTCTCTTCAGCGTTGATCTCTTCAACGAAGGCCTTGATGTACCAGCGGTAGATATCGTGCTGATGCTTCGACCAACTGAGTCACCCATTATCTTCTTCCAGCAACTTGGTCGAGGCCTACGTAAATTTGAGGGTAAAGAACACTTGGACGTTCTCGATTTAATAGGGAACCACAAATCATTTTTAATGAAGGCCCGACTACTTGCCGGTTTTGACGGCGATTCAGTTAATTCTCATCAAGCGGCAATAAAGAAGATCTCCGAACCAATGTCTGCTTTGCCAGATGGTTGCTCAATTATCGTAGATCTTGAGGCTATAAATCTTCTGGAGAAAATAGCTGGAGGCCCAACGGCAGCTGATCAGTTAGATCAATTAATTCAGGAATGGAAAGAAATCCACGATGATGTTCGCCCAACTGCAACAGAGACATCTCTCGTTACTGGGAAATCTTTAGAACTCAAAAAATTTGGCGGTTGGTTTGGCTTCCTAAATTCACATGGGCATTTGGATGAAAGCGAATCAGCATTATTTGGTTTAGCGGGCGATTTCCTGCTTGAAGTTGAACATGGCGCTTACACCAAGAGTTTCAAGTTGATTACTTTGCAAGCGATGCTTGATCTTGATGGTTTTGTAAAACCCGTGTCGGTAGAAACCATTGCCCAGCGGTCTAAAGAATTGATTTTCAAAGACCCACGGTTGCTTAATGAACTAACTGATGCTGTTTCGCAATTTGTGGATGTTTGGGAACCTAAACCCGCCGAGTGGCTGAGGTACTGGACTAAGAATCCTTTCAATGCCTGGTTAAACGGCGGAAGAGGGTCTAGCCCCTGGTTTGAGATGCAGGGTGAATTATTCAAGTTTAAGACGGAATTAAGTACTGACTTGAGTCAAGTTTTTGAGAGTTTGCTCGGTGAGGTTCTCGAATATCGATTGCAACGTTATTTGAAATCAAAGGATCTGCCTGAGAGTTCCGCGTTACAGGTGGTTGACAGGCTAGGCGCCAGTATTGATGCTCGTTTTTCATGTCACTCCTTCTTGGGACAGCCGACTGGCTTGTTGATTAAGGCAGCCGGGGCAGACTTGAATACGGAGTATGTAGCAGGGCTTGATATTTTGTTGGATCGGCTATCACGAATTGATGCATCAATTACTGACGCTTATGTTGATTCGGGAGTGGTGCGAAATCTGCCAATTGCGGCGAGAAGATTGGGGCTGCCAGAGGGAAATTCTTATCCCGTTGAATTATCCTCGGTTAAGGATTTGAGCAAACTGAGAAAATCTCTTTTGAGTACAATGAAATCGATTGGTCGAAGTCCTACTGCAAAAAGTAGTGGTGGGAATTCCCGTAAGGCAATGACTCTGTTAATTGGGAACATTCAGCAGTATCCAATTGATGACTTATCGCAATACTTAATCGGTACAGGACCACCGCCTCAAAGTACTTCTGCAAATTTGGGTGTTGCCTGAGATTTTGTCGTAGGGGCTGATTTGGGCCGAATTGAGCACCAATCCGTGCTTTTCAGCAATTGTCTACCCAGCTAAAACTTAAAAAATGCTTTACGCGTAGTTGATACTCGAGATCTGAGCCAACTTGTCTAACTGGTGGCGGGGTTGAACCACTTGTGCCGACCCTGAACGCGAATACCTAAATAATCTCTGGACGATTACACGAGGGGTGTAAGTAAGCACATCCTCAATAACTGACTGTGGATTCTGAAATACGTAAGTTGGCCAACTGTAACTCATTCGTCATCTGCGAAGTACTCGGCTTGATTATGAAGTTGGTTGAATAGTCGGCTTTCAGACATATTCATTTCACTTCGACTTGATGGATAGTGATCATCAGATTCCTCTTGGAAATAGAGCTTGCGTCGTGCCAGTTCTTCAGCCCGGTCAAGTTGATTCAAAGTGATGTCGTCGTCCTCAAGAATTGCCATAAAACGTTCGTTGGTTGGATATATGAAATTCTTCTTGAATTGGCCGAAGATAATTCTTAATTGATCATCCAATTCATCAACACGCAATTTCAATTCTGCGCGATATCTCAAAATTTCAGAATCGTCATCTTCCATTAAGGCGAAGATCTTCTGAAATTTCCTTCGTTCCTGCTCACGAAAGGTTTTGTTTTGGTGACTCAGGTGATGCTCAAGTCTTTCTTTCCGGTTCATGTCACCTTCGAAATACCAACACTCTGCAGCAAGTACACGTGCCTGCCTTGCAAGACGTTGCGAGACCGAGGTCCCGAGCGAGTACCTAAACAATCTGCATGCGTCAGCCAGAGAATCAATTTTTGCTATCAGCTGGTCTAACTCAGAAAAGTGAAAAGGAGCCTCTTCTCTTGGGGTCATGACGAACCACTGATTCATAAGCCAAAAAATAACACAACCTTGAGCTGATTCAAATAGGAAAATCCCAAATGATTAGACCACTAAAACGGGGATGAAAGGCAAGGCTAATTAATAGCCAACGATCAGAATTCCCTTGAGCGGAAGTGTGAGACGGCTACTCGCAAAAATGGTTTCAAGGAACATAGCAACTTTTTCAAAATCGTTTGAACCCCGGTAATCCTGTCGAAGAGCAATTGCTAAATAGTCCACATCTTGCATGACGCAGGCTTGAAAAAGATCCTTGAGGAATTGGTAATTGGAAACTGCTCGTCCAGCTTCAACCTCAAGAACAATCTTGTTCCCTGCATGATAAGCGTCCGCATCAAAGGATTTATCAATCTTGCCATTTGCGCCATAGAGCACGGGAATTTTGATTTTTCCTTCAGCAGACTTGCTTGACTCAACTGTAAAGCCAAGACTCACAAGGCCGTCTCGTACTTTTGCCAAAACAGCATTACTGTTTTGGCCAACATTCTTCTTAGATGAAATCTCCGCTACAACAGATTCAAAACAATGAGTGACGTGCTGAAGGCCTTCGGGGCAAGGCGAATGCTTGGGAAAATACTGCCAAACGATGTTGTGTTGAGCCATGGTCTCATTCCGTTTTTAATAGTCAAAATCCGTAGACGGCGGATTCAGTATTGTCGGTGACTCAGTCGTCAATATCATCGTCATCGTCATTCATGACATCGAAGTTCTGTTCAACTCGGTTGTCGGTTAGCTCAGCTTTTTTGCCTTGGCGTTCAAGATCCCATGAGACGATCCAGCGTCGAATGTGGACGCGCATCGGATCCTGACTTTTTGACAAGTCCTTTATTGGTATTGCTGACACTGACGTTTGGTATGCCTTTTCGTAGATCTGGATCAACTTGGCCTGAATATCTCTCACAACTTGATTAGATGGTCTGACGAGTTGAAGACTCTTCTCGTCACTCTGATTATCCCATTGCTGCAACAACTTCATTCCGAGTTTTGCGGATGCTGCTAGAGAGGAAGTTGTCGAGCCTGCGCTCATGCGCTCTGGAATTATCGTTAGTTCATTCGGGCCAGTGGGACCAGAATACTCAATCCTTTCCGAAACATAGCTGGATGTCATACAGCCAACCACCGTTAATCCTTGTGTAGGCCGTAAGTCGTTGTAGCCCATCCAGTGGGCTAGTTCAGCGTAGGAACGACCTCTTGTAGGCGCACCTGGCAAAAGTCTGATGAGTTCAAGTTCATCAAACAAGACAACCCATCCTGAGTATCCAATAGAGATGAAAAGCCGGGTGAGGAAGGCGGATGTTTGTGCTGGTCGGGATTTTGCGTCCGGGAACTGTAAGTTTCGCATCTCAAGAGATTGTTTCAATCTCACAGCGACCGTTCCACCTCGTAGATAATCCATGACGACTTCGAAGGTTTCCGTACCATATGAAATCTTTGGTAATTGCGTTGCAATGCCTAGGTAGACGGAGCTCAACCTACCTCTTGCAACTTCAGAAGATAGCCATGAAATAAAGGACTCAAAATTGACCTGGCTCTCTAGCGCATCAGCGAGCAACTGCTCCAGACCATTTTCCAGATGGGATTTAGTCTGAGTGTTTGCCACCAAAGACTTAATCACATCTGTTGGAGAGCCAAGCTTTAAGGTATTACTAATCGTCGCTCGACTAACTACAAAATTGGAGTCAATAGCAATTTTGGTGAATGCCTCAAGCACATGCGATTTCCCAGTGCCGAATCCACCGAAAAAAACGAAACCGTTCGGAGAGGTGGATGAGCCTTTTCGCTTTGACGCAAGCAAATCATTGAATTGTTGCTCCAATTGAGGTTGGCCACTTCCGAGAAGGTCTATAACATCCCGGATTGGGACCCCTGTTCTCAAAGCTTCAATGACTCGACGATCAGAAATAGTCATAGCGATTCGTCACCCAATCTGTAGTTCAACCGAAACGGCCGAAGCGTTTATTTGATTCACGACCAACACGTCGTCAATAATGCGATTTTTTAATGCTTCGTAGATACCCACGCCGTTACCCCACGGTGAAATATTGACAAATTCTGGACCTGTTTCAACGATGATGATTGTGTTTCGGAAAAGCGAGGTTTGATCGATTAACTCACGAAGCCACTGGTATGTCTTGATTCTTGTTGCGCGACTTGCTTTTGGAACACCGCGAAATCCGGAAAACAATCCTGGGTCTGTCAATGCTCGAATATCAAGATGCAAAATACAGGTTGAGTTATCTGACCCAGTGCAAAGGGCTATCAGGCTGCGGAGAGTTGCCGAAGCATTGTCTTGCCCAATTTTTGACATGATTCGAAGATTTCGAAGATCTTTCGGGTCAACTTTTTCGCCTCGTAACCACTGATCAAAGACGTTGATAGAGCTACTGCTTCCCATGGTTAAATCAAGGCACAGCATTCGAACAGCATTCGAAAAATCTCGAGTAAACGACCTGACCAGATTTGATTCGGCTTGGAAAGTTAGGTCTTCTTGAATTTTAGATCTACCTAAAAACTTGTTGAGCGCCTGTAAGAAACGTTTTTGGAGGTAATCGACGTCGTTGTCTAAGTGGAAGGCAGCGTCCTTGGTAAGAATGATTTTTTCGTCTGCGACCCCAAGAGATTTCCAGATGCTCTTGCATAAATTCTTTAGCACCGCATCGATGCCTACCGGAAGCTCATGGGACAGCCAGTTAACGATCGTCTGAGGTTTTGTGAACGGCGAGTCTTTTGAGTTCGCACCGAAATACCACATTGAGTGCTTATTTAATAACTCGTCAATCGTTTCTACGAGAGAAAGATGGGTCTCATCATTCGAAACTGTGACAAAGCGAATTAATGAACCACCGGTGGAAATGAAATCAAAGCTTTTGTCAAAATTAAAAGAATGGTTAAGCCATTGATCTGGAGAAATAGTGATCATGTATTTACTTCTTCCTTTGGTCAGCAAATGAAACTGCACCTACCGAAATTGATGTGCCATCGCTGTAAAAAAGCAGATACCTAGTTTTCGCTGCAGCAACTGGGATAAATTCGGGTGAAGGTACATCCTTGGTAGCCTGCTCACCAGAAACTAAAAGTTGTAAAAGATATGAAAACTGGTCTTTATTGATTCGATTTGTCGAATCATGGTTGATTGCCATCAATTGCCTAATGTCTTCAAGGGAGACATCGGTTTGCTTTTCATTTTTCAGCAGCAATAAATACGCTGAATACATACTTTTGAGAAATACATTTGAGTCGAATTTCTTGGACAATGTTTCGGTGATTTTTTCCACGACAGACTCGGCCTTAAAATTCTTGAATTTTTCGCTTCCGATCAAAACATTTGGACTTCCTTCGCTGACATCAAACCTAAGGACTAGCGGAAACACGACAAGGTATGAACCCGTTGAAAAAATATGATTAGAAACTTGCTGTGATCTACAAAGCGATTCAACTTCAGATTGCAAATTCGCGACTGACTTCTTCAGTTCATCTGCTAACTCTGCAATAGAAGTCTTCCAATCCTGAATTTGAGAGATCTCGTCGGTGATTTGTGTCCCTAAGGTGCTGACATCACCGAGGGAGCCTTCCGAACAAGCCCTTTCAAGTTTTACAGAGAGTTTTGAAAGAGCGCTAGCTGAAGCTTTGAGAAGTTGTGACTGCTCTTTGATGGCTTGCCACGGTTTTAGGTTTAGTTCATTCAAAACAAACGCCCTTCTATTGACTCTAGAGCTCCGAATATATACGGTCCTTAGAGCCAACTTAGAACTCAACGGGGATACATATGGAGTGGTCTAATTCAACGTCAGAACTCGCTTTGAGGGTGACGGCAAAAGCAGAAAAGATCCGCCGTGGGTATCGCCTCGACCACATGCGAATTATCACTGACTATGAGATAGTTTCGTCAATTGCCCAAGGTGACTACCGAGCTCGACAGATTTTTGAACTAGTGCAAAACGGAGCTGATGCAATCGGAGCAAGTTCAGGTGATGCGATTGTTGGTGGGAAGGTAAAGATCGTTTTAACTAAAGACGGGTTGTATTGTGCAAATCAGGGCGCACCGTTCTCTTTCGAGGGTATCGAGGCCATTCTCTATCCGATCCATTCTGCAAAAATAGGAAATGAGATTGGCCGTTACGGCCAAGGTTTTAGGTCAGTACTTGCAGTAACAGATCAGCTGGCGATTTACAGCCGATCGATTAGTTGTCATTACTCGTTTGAATTAGCTTCCCACTTTTTGACCGAAGACGATCCTTCAGAACGAGATTCTGGTCCTCAAATCTTGATGGACGAGTTGGGAACTAAAGAAAATCAGACTGTCAACATACTGGCGGTGCCTGTTCCAGTAGACCCCGAAAATTCTTTCAATTCGGATCCAATTCTCAAGGAAATGTCAGATTGGGCTGCAACGATTGTCCATCTGCCGTTTATCAGTTCCCAACGATTTGATAAAGAAAACATCTTTCAGAACCTAAGAACTGGGTTAGAGAGTTTCCCTGCTGAGTTTTTGATTTTTGCAGGCCATGTAAATGAACTTGAATTTGAAATCCCCGAGTACTTTTTCCATCGATCAATTTCATGCGACAGGCAAAACAGCGAGAAAATTGATTCCATCGGAGATATCAGTTACCAGAAAATTTGTATCAATGAAGGGGGTGGACGAACCAAGGAATGGCTATTGGCTGAAAGAAAGGAAGTTGCAATCTCCACCTCTGCTGGCGAGGAAGGAAATCAATTACAAAGGAATCGCCGCAGGGATAAAGACACAAACGAACTACTGCCGGTGCCGATTTCTTGGGCGGTTCCTCTTTTTAGAACGACTCAACGTGGCGCGTTTTGGCTTTTCTTTCCAACAGACGATATGTCAACAGTTAAGGGGATAATGAATGCGCCGTGGGACACTAATAATGAGCGTACCCAGGTCCTGATAACTCCTTATAATGAGTTTCTCCTAAAGCAGTTGGCGGAACTTATCGTTAAATCGATCCCAGTACTTGTTACTCAATTCCCCGACGATAAGGGGCATTACTTGGATTACCTTCCTGCCCGTGGAGCAGAGGAACCATCTCGTGCCTCGACTTTGTTAGTCGAAGAAGTAAAACAGGCGATGTCAGAGTTCGAAACGTTGCTTGATTTAGATGGAACTTTGCGCAGACCATCTACTATGCGGAAAATCCCTACGGAACTTTTGAGTTTAAAATCGAGTGACAAATTAAGCCCTTCAACCCTTCTCAAGCAATGGGCGTCTATCGAGGGGACGCATCGGAATCTTCCCCATTGGTCGATACTTGATCCTGGCGGGAATCGAATTGCTGGATACAACAGATATTTGGATGCATCAGACAATCCCGCTGCAGCAAAACCCGGGGATTTAGTGACTTGGTTGGAAGCCGCGCTAACTAAATCAACTTTAGAAAACTCGATTGAAGCGGTGAGACTAATTCGAGATCTTTTGACGGTTGCGAATTTTGAGCTCGCACCCCGAGTCAAGGAAGCGAGAATTGTTCTTTGTAATAGTGGGGTTTTGGCAGCGCCAACGCCTGGCGTTCTTTTCTATTCTGACCGTGGCGTGAAAAATCCCGAACTTTTAATCGTTGATCACGAGTTGATGGGTAATCACATGGTTCGTGAATTTCTCATTGAAGAATGTGAGATAACTGAAGCGGAGGGGGCAGCAGAACTCGATGTCGTACTCGCTAATTGGCCAGCAAAACCTGATGAAAATGATTGGCGCAAATTTTGGGTTGCAGCCGAGAAGTTGACCGCTGAACAATTCACCGATGTATTTGGGCGACATACATTCGCTTCCTCACTCAAGGCGCTTTCTGTCGCTGGAAGTTTTGAAAACTTGAGCGATTTATTCTTGAACGGAGTAATTTTTCAGAAAGGCGAGGGCGACGACAATTTAGTTTTGGACGACAACTTCCATCACGCAACGCTAGGTATTTTGCAAAACTTAGGTGTTGATGAGGTTCCAAAATTGGTAAGTGCCCATTCGGATTTCCCTAAGGCTGACGAATACAAGAGTTATATAAAAGATAGCTTTGCTGACAACAAGCCGAACAATGCGAAACTTAAGCAAATTTTTGAAGCTGCACCCCTCGTGCCACTGAACATTGAAGTTCTAGATCAAATCGGAAAAACAGCTAAAGCGCGTTACACGACATGGGTGCTTGAGAATTGTCAAGAAGATCTCACTTGGTTACCAGTGGGTGCGACCCAACCAATTGATTCACCCGCTTTGTGGTACGTCAAAATGAATGGGTTGCTAGAAACTTCAATGGGTCCGCGACAGTTTGGCGAATCGCTTTCTAAATCAATGGAGGCATTTAAACGTGTCGCGCCGGTCTCGCTACTCAACGATGAGTTGACAAGAGGTTGCGGGTTGTGCTCTTCATTTGCCGAACTATCTGCTGAAGCATTGAAAGAAATAGTGAAAAGGTTGTCGGATGTCGTTGACTACCAACTGATTGGAGATTGTTTGGGAGTTATCTGTAGGCACCTTCCAGAGGCGCCCAAGGAAATTCCTGCTCGAGTCCGTAATTCAGTTCAATTGTTGGCCCCAGACCAAGTCACTGCTGTTTCAGACAATGACGAGTTTGAACGAATTTCGGCAGTAGGAATTCCAGCAATTTTCGCTAATAGCCCAGAATCTGCAAACGAGTTGGCTGCTAGGTGGGGTGTTAAAGCGAGCGAAAGTATTCAACAAGAATTTGAACCCATATCACCGAGTGAACCCGAGTTACTCGCAGACCTCTTCTTCTTACTAGGAGAAATTTTCCCACGACAGATTTCTGGTATCTCGGTGGTTCGTTGTACTTCTTTAATCAACGTTATTCAGACGCCCGAAGGCCAAGTTCGTCGACCTGTTGAACAAGCATTGCACAAAAAGACTCTTTACGTCGTCCTTGGTAGCCACGAAGACAACTCCAAAATCTTGAAGGCCGCAGATGAGCTGTTGCACTTGAATTTAAAGCAAGATCAGTATCAAACGATTCAGGAGAACGCAGTTACTGTTGCAATTAACGAGAAAACAAAAGCGATTCGTCGTGCCAAGACTGAAATTGAGAAGGTTCTAGCGATTTTCTCCACCGAACAAGTTAAATCGGCACTTCCCAAAAAGCTTCTTGAGCAGATTGGTGGCGAGATCAATTCGCCTGAAGTGTTAGCCGAAATGTTGTTGGCAGTACATGGGCCGCAGTTGCTTGAGAAAACGAAAAACCTGCTCCATGAAAATGGTCTTCGTCCTCCAACTCAATGGGCTGGCAGCAAGGCCGCAATCAAATTTGTGACAGAACTTGGATTTGACCGACCATTTGCTGGCTTTAAAGAACCAGACCGAGCCGCTCACACCGAAGTCCAGGGAAAGATTGATCTGGGTGAATTGCACCCATATCAAATTCAGTTGAAGGACGACGTCAAGTCATTTATTGCCCGCGATAGAAAAGATCCAAGATGGAGAGCACTTCTCTATTTGCCTACTGGTGCTGGTAAAACCCGGGTAACGGTGCAAGGCATTTTGGAGCTCATTAATGAAGGCAAGTTAGGCAAAGGTCCAGTTCTGTGGATCGCCCAATCGTACGAACTTTGTGAGCAAGCAGTACAAACATTTACTGAAATTTGGTCATCAATCGGAACTGCAGGTGCGTTATCTGTAGACCGCTTATGGAATGATAAGAGTGTTGAGGAAGCCTCAATTCCATCAGAGTTTGCAGGACAGATCGTTGTGGCTGTTGATGCGAAAATTGAAAGTGCCGCAGTTGATAACAAGGAATACGACTGGTTGCAAAACGCCTCGCTAGTTGTTGTCGATGAAGCACATAAGGCCGCCAGTAGGAGATATACAACTATTTTGAGATGGCTGAGAACTGGTGTCAAACTTTCCAAGAAGGATGAGTCCGACCAACGTCCAATATTGGGTCTCACGGCTACTCCAAATCAATCTGGTGTTGAGAAGAGATTTGGGCCGACGATGATTCGCATTAGTGAAGACATCTCTGGGGGTTTGTCAGATGTTGAGTTTTTGCGAGGGATTGGGGTTTTGGCGATACCTTCGCACCAATTACTGGAAGGTGTTGATGTTGGAGGGACGGAGCTCGGGCCAGATGGGGGCGAGCTTGACGAAGTTGACCCCTCTGAAGATGAGGAAATCGCCGACCCAACGACAATAAAAAAGCCAATTTGGCTGCCTACGGCAATGGAAGAGAGTTTGGCTGATAACCAGAAGCGCAACGCAGAGATCATTGAAAGCATTCGAAATCTTGATCCGACTTGGCCAGTTATTGTTTTTGCACTTTCAGTAAGCCATGCCCAATTGCTCGCCGCTCTGTTGGTGAAAAACGGAGTGAAGAGTGCGGCTGTTTCCGGTGAAACTTCGCCGAGCCTTCGCAAATTGCATATCAGCGATTTTCGCAATGGCAAGATCCAAGTTTTGACTAACTACGGCGTGTTAACGACAGGCTTTGATGCGCCAAAAGTCAGGGCTATTTATATTACGCGGCCAACCTTTAGTAAGAACTTATATCTGCAAATGATCGGACGAGGTTTACGAGGCCCCTTGAACGGGGGCACGAAAGATTGTCTAATCGTTGATATCGCGGACAATTTCGAAAGTATGAATATCAACCATATTTACGAAGAAATGGGTGCGTGGTGGTCGGCGGGAGACACAAGTGAATGACAGCACCAATGACTGAAACTTATGTGATGGCTTTTGGACCTGACCCGTCTCAAAGCGCCGTGATTGCAGAAAAGTGGAACAAGAAGATAACTGTCAGCGCCGGCCCTGGCACTGGAAAATCGTATACGGCTGCTCTGCGGGTGGCCGAGGTGTTGAGACAACTCAGCGAAATTCCCGAGCAGGCAGAGTCTTCGGTCGTTTGTTTGACTTTCACTAATTCGGCAACTGACGTTACTGCCGATCGCCTTCGCAAGTTAGGGATTTTTTCAGGTGTGGACGTACGGACGATTGATTCGTGGAGCTTGAGCCTGCGCCGGTCGGCCAATCAAGAAGTGGACTTTAATCAGGGATATGAGGCCGGGATTGACTCGCTCGTTGAAACAATTAGGAGTACATCCAATTTTCAGCTTCCAACCGAAATCTCCCACATCGTTGTTGATGAAGCGCAAGATATTTATGGTGTCCGCCGAACGTTGCTTGGGCTGCTCCTAGAACGTGGTCTTATTGAAGGGTGGACAGTTTTAGGGGACGTGGCACAAGCGGTATATGAATACGACTCCGCGGATGACGAAGTCTCATTTCTCGAAGATGTCATTATCGGCGGGAAATTTGACGAGACTTTTGAGTTAAGCACCGATCACCGATCAACGAACCCAAATCGATCTCTGGGTAAGGAGCTACGAAGTTTGACCCCGAGCAAACAGGGGATTGATGCCGTTTGGGACGAATACCAGGGCCTCAATGTCATGACAGTGGGGCAACTATCTGCTGCAGTGGAGGGATATAACAATTCTGGACAATCGGTTGGAATCTTGTTA
>Ga0209768_10001400_pt1 | contig 15524 bp, 16 predicted proteins | sample LauGreSBDMM110SD_3_FD_187564 | JGI IMG/M metagenome (GOLD analysis project Ga0209768, IMG submission 187564) | Freshwater lake microbial communities from Lake Michigan, USA - Sp13.BD.MM110.SD (SPAdes) (version 2) | ecosystem: Environmental > Aquatic > Freshwater > Lake | place: Lake Michigan... | reverse complement strand
CGTTTAGCCGCGCCCAGTTTGATTTCTTTTTCACCCCAAATTTCTTCAAGACGATAGTAAGCACGGATAGCAGGTTGCATGATGTGTACGATCATATCGCCCAAGTCAACCAAGACCCATTCGCCTGTTGTTTCACCTTCTATGCTGAGAATATGACCGCCTTGTGCTTTCACTTTATCGCGAACCGAAGCCGCTAAAGCTTTGGTTTGACGATTAGACGTACCTGATGCGATCACAATACGATCGAAAAGGCTGGTGAGATGCATGGTGTCGAATAGACGTATTTCTTGCGCTTTAACATCTTCAAGCGCGTCTATGACTAGGGATTGCAGTTTTTTGATATCCATCGATTAGTGTTCATAAAGGTGTTGTTGATGAATATAGTCTAGCACTGCAGCTGGAATTAAACCTGCTGCATCCGATCTCTGGAGTAGAGATTGTCGAATGCTGGTTGCTGATACATCCATCAAAAAATTATCAGCAATAATCATTAAGCCATGCGGAGTAGAGCGAATTTGCTCAGCACTAGCATGGCGTCGTGCGATTTCATTTGCAAGCACAGAAGAAAGCTGCTCACTTTCAAGAGAAAATCCTGGTCTACTCACTACACATAAATGCGCATAATTGAAAAGCTGTTGCCAGTCGCGCCAAGTAGGTAGGTTATGCAATTGGTCAGCGCCCATAGTGAGCACTAATGAAACCGAATCGCCTAGTTCTGCTCGTATATTGCGCAAGGTAGTGATTGTATAACTAGGGCCATCGAGCTCAATTTCTTGTTCATCAATTTCAACCGGCAAATGAAAGTCTGCAAAAGCGAGCTTTAACATCGCAACACGGTGATTAGCAGGTGTGGCTAATTCTGGTTTTTGCCAAGGTCTACCAGCAGGAATCAATCGCAATTCATCAGGTTGACAGAGTACACTGCAAAAATGCGCGAGAGCGAGATGTCCGTTATGCACCGGATCAAAACTTCCTCCAAATAGCAAGATACAGCGTGCGCTCACTCAGCCAGCCAGTCGCGATGCGGCAGAAAATCAGTATACAGTTTTGCTTCTGGTGATCCAGCTTCAGGATGCCAGTTGTAACGCCATTTCACTATCGGTGGCATAGACATCAAAATGGATTCTGTACGACCACCCGATTGCAAGCCAAACAAAGTGCCACGATCAAATACTAAATTGAATTCTACATAGCGGCCACGACGGTATGCTTGGAAATCAAGCTCACGTTCGCCATAAGGCGTATCTTTACGACGCTCTAACAAAGGTATGTAAGCATTTATAAAATTGTCGCCTACACTTTGCGTCATAGCGAAACTTTTTTCAAATCCTGCTTCATTGAAGTCATCATAAAAAACACCGCCTACGCCACGTGCTTCTTTACGATGTTTAAGATAAAAATAATCATCACACCATTTCTTGAAACGATCATGCAGACCACTACCATGTACGGCTAGCGCATCATGACAAGTTTGATGAAAGTGTTTTGCATCTTCTTCAAAGCCATAGTAAGGCGTGAGATCCATACCGCCACCAAACCACCACACAGGTTCATGCTCTGTACTCGTGGTGGTAAAAAAACGCACATTCATATGCACAGTCGGTGCGTAAGGATTACGTGGATGAAAAACCAGTGATACTCCCATTGCTTCCCACGGCTGTCCTGCAACTTCAGGGCGATTTGCAGCAGCAGAAGGAGGCAAGCTCAACCCCTTAACATGAGAAAAACCTACACCACCACGCTCTAATACATTGCCTTCTTCAATTAAACGAGAAACACCACCACCACCTTCAGGTCGTTCCCAACTATCGCGGATGAACTGTTTACCATCAATTTTTTCTGCAGCCGACACAATGCGCTCTTGTAAAGAGGTCAGCCATGTTTTAACTTTGTCGATATCGGGCGTGTTGGTAGACATAATAAAAATTTTAAAAATAAAAACTGTTTAAATTTAGACAGGGCGTTTTAAAGCACGCCATCCTATGTCACGTCGAAATTGCATGCCATCAAAATGAATGTTATCGATAGCATCATAAGCATGCTTTTGTGCAGTCTTGACACTATCGCCCAATCCCACCACACACAACACACGACCACCTGATGTGCGTAGTTCGTTATTTTCTAATACAGTGCCAGCATGTATCGTCATGCAATCAACATTGTCAGCTGGTATGCCTGTGATGACATCGCCTTTGCGTGGCGCATCAGGATAACCTACAGCAGCTAACACCACACCAAGAGCGGTGCGTCTATCCCAATCGAGTTCTACTTCATTCAGAGTGCCGTTAACAGCATGCTCCATTACATTAACCAGATCAGTTTTTAAGCGTGCCATGATGGGTTGTGTTTCAGGGTCACCCATGCGGCAATTAAATTCCAATGTTTTAGGATTGCCTTTTGCATCAATCATTAAACCGGCATACAAAAAGCCTGTGAATGGTATGCCATCTTTCGCCATACCTTGCACAGTCGGTTGTATGATTTCACGCATCACACGGCCATGCAAAGCAGGTGTCACAACAGGTGCAGGTGAATACGCACCCATACCGCCTGTGTTAGGGCCTGCATCATGATCGAGCAAGCGCTTATGATCTTGGCTAGTTGCAAGTGGCAAAATATTTTTACCATCTACCATCACAATAAAGCTCGCTTCTTCACCTTCTAAAAATTCTTCTATCACTACTCGTGCACCAGCATCGCCTAAGCGATTGTCTGACAACATCATATCAACGGCAGCATGGGCTTCATCAAGCTGCATAGCTACAACTACACCTTTACCTGCAGCGAGACCATCTGCTTTGATGACGATAGGCGCACCTTGTTCATCAATATATTTATGTGCTGCTGCGACATCAGAGAAGGTTTGATAGCGTGCAGTAGGAATGGCATGTCTATGCATGAAAGCTTTAGCAAAATCTTTGGAGCTTTCGAGTTGTGCTGCTGCTTGCGTAGGGCCAAAAATTTTCATGCCACGTGCGCGAAATAAATCCACAATACCTGCGGCGAGTGGTGTTTCAGGACCGACTACGGTTAAACCAATTTTTTCTTTGAGTGCAAACTCAGCGAGCTCAGCATTATCAGTAATCGGAATATTTTTTAAACGACCATCTAGCGCGGTACCACCATTACCTGGAGCGACATATACAACTTGAATACGATTCGATTGTGCTAGCTTAGAAGCTAAAGCATGTTCACGACCACCGGAGCCAACGACGAGTATTTTCATTAATCTGTAGTAGGTTGAGTTTGTATGGAGATAAAAAGAAAAATGTCAGATGAAAAAAATCTTATTGATCTATCACAGCATTGGAATATACTTCTTGTACATCATCGAGATTTTCTATTGCATCCAATAGCTTTTGCATTTTGATCGCATCATCACCAGAAAATTCAGTTTCAGTCGAAGGTTTCATCGTGACTTCTGCCATTTCAGGCTTAAAGCCTGCTTTTTCTAAGGTTTCTCTAATTCCAGAAAAAGCATAAGGATCGCAAACAACTTCAAATCCACCTTCATCATCTGCAATCACATCCTCTGCGCCAGCTTCTAAAGCTGCTTCCATTAATGCATCTTCATTCGTGCCAGGCGCAAAAAATAAAAGTCCACAATGTTTGAACAGAAAAGCGACCGAGCCTTCACTGCCCATATTGCCGCCAAACTTAGAAAAAGCATGACGCACTTCGGCCACTGTTCTCACACGATTATCTGTCATACAGTCAACAATAATGGCAGCACCATTCAAACCATAACCTTCATAACGAATTTCTTCATAGTTCGCACCATCTAGACCGCCCGTACCACGCTGAATAGCGCGAGTGACATTATCTTTAGGCATGTTGGCATCAGCTGCTTTATCAACAGCGAGTCGCAGTCGCGGATTACTAGTTAAGTCGCCACCACCTAAACGTGCTGCAACCGTAATTTCTTTGATTAGACGAGTCCAAATCTTGCCGCGCTTAGCGTCAGTTGCCGCTTTTTTGTGCTTGATGTTGGCCCATTTACTATGTCCTGCCATGATGATCTTTCTGCTGAAAATTAATCGCTGGTCAGGATGTTGTGATACGCCGCAAGGATTGCGATGTTTTAATCCTGCTGAAGGCGTAATGTGCTGACTCTACAGCGCGTGATAATGCGCTCTCTGACCGGGCTGCGATTTTACCATATTGCCTCTTCGAAAAGCCCTGATTTCGCTATGTTTTAGCTAGCTTATACATAGAGAAGAAGAGCGCATTACAATCTGCCCATGACCTCTAGCTCTAATCACGATCATCCTCTCGACCAAAGTCAGATATCTCCCAACACAAGTCTTAAGACTGCAAGGCAGATTTTTCTTGCCGGATTAGTATTAGCGATTGCGGGTGCTGTACTTTTTTCTGCAAAAGCCATCGTAGTCAAGCTGCTATACCGACATGATATTGACGCCATGTCAGTACTGGCATTTCGTATGTTGTTCTCATTGCCTTTTTTTGGTGTGATCGCTTTTATAAAAATGCGGCAATCATCTTCACTGCTGCCATCCGATCGATGGCGATTAATTGTGTTGGGATTGCTAGGCTATTATTTATCGAGTTACTTAGATTTCATAGGTTTGTTGTACATCTCAGCAGGCTTAGAAAGATTAATATTGTTTTTAACTCCTTCATTTGTGATGCTACTTTCTGTCTTTTTATTTAAAAGAAAAGTAGATCAACGTGAATGGTTAGCTTTGTTGATTTGCTATAGTGGGACAATTTTGGTTTTTATTCATGATATAAAAACCAGTGGTAATCATGTTTTGTTAGGTGGCGCATTTGTATTTGCAAGCGCTATTTTTTATGCACTCTATTTATTATTTTCTGGTGAATTAGTCAAACGTGTAGGCACCAGTCGTTTAGTGTCATATGTAATGTGTGTATCAGGCGTTGCAGCAGTAGGGCAGTTTTTATTATTCCGTCCTTGGTCGAATTTGATTCAACCTTTACCTGTTTATGGCTTGTCGCTCGTGAATGCGATTTTTTGTACCGTATTACCTGTTTTTCTCACGATGATGGCGATTGCGCGAATTGGTGCTGGTGTATCTGCTTTAGCAGGTATGGTAGGGCCAGTCTCTGCTTTGTTTCTTGCAGCACTGATTCTTGGTGAGCCTATCACTGCAATACAACTAGCAGGTACTGCATTAGTCATAGTCGGTATGTTGCTTTTATCGCGTAAACATCATCTTTAACTTTCAACAGAGAGTAGGCGCAAAACATGGATTTAGGTCTGAAAGGAAAATCAGCACTGGTTTGTGGAGTAAGTAAAGGTTTGGATTGCGGCTGTGCAGAAGCTTTGGTCAAATAAGGTGTGCAGGTAACTATGGTGGTGCCTATCTTGGCTCATTTTAATATTCAATTAATTCTTTTATTGGCTATTCAATCAACTTGCTTGGCTATTTCATAACATCACCCAGCTCGTGACTCTTTGTTTAGAATGGCGTTATCATTCATTTTTTTTGATACACAGGACAAGTAACATGGCAAAAGCAATTCAGTGTTTCACCAACGGCGGTCCAGAGGTTATGCAATATGTCGACGTAGAAGTCGGCGAACCAGGTGCCGGTCAGGCCAGAGTGCGTCAGCATGCAATTGGTCTCAATTACATCGATGTGTATTTCCGTACTGGCTTGTATCCACAGCCGCTACCAGCAGGACTGGGTATGGAAGGAGCCGGTGTGGTGGAAGCTGTGGGTGCCGGTGTAACGCATGTTAAAGCCGGTGATCGTGTTGCTTATGCTGCGCGTCCACCAGGTGCTTATGCAGATTTACGAGTGATGCCTGCAGAAGGTTTGGTCAAGCTACCTGATTCCATTAGTTTTGAAACAGCGGCAGCCATGATGTTGCAAGGCTTAACTGTGCAATATTTATTCTGTCGAACCTTCCCATTAAAAGGTGGAGAAACGATTTTGTTTCATGCTGCAGCTGGTGGTGTGGGCTTAATCGCTTGTCAATGGGCACGTGCACTCGGTGTGAACATGATAGGTACCGTGGGTTCGGAAGAAAAAGCGAAACTAGCGAAATCACATGGTTGTGCCCATGTGATTAACTACAACAAAGAAAATTTTGTTGAGCGCGTTAAAGAAATCACAGAAGGTAAAGGCGTACCAGTGGTGTATGACTCTATTGGTAACGATACCTTCATCGGTTCACTCGATTGTCTTTCACCCTTAGGTACTTTAGTGAGCTTTGGTTCTGCTTCAGGTCCTGTGCCACCGTTTTCGTTGAATGAACTTGCTTCACGTGGTTCTTTATTTGTCACGCGTCCTAGCTTGTTTCATTACGCTGCTAAGCGTGCTGATCTGGATGCAATGGCTGCTGAATTATTTGAAATGGTGGGCAGTGGTAAAGTCAAAATCGAAATCAATCAGCGTTATGCATTGAAAGATGCGCAGCAAGCACACATTGATTTGGAATCACGTAAGACAACCGGTTCTACGATTTTGCTTCCATAACATTACTAAAGAAAGAGAACGTGAGCGATCAGCAAAAAGGTCACCCTAGTGATCATCTAGAGTCTGCCGATAATCCTATGCAGCATCCTGAGGAACAACCATCGGGAGGTAGTGATGGACCGCATTTCGGCAAGCTATTAATCGTGCTCATACTTGCCGTAGTCATCATAGGCATAGTAACGATAGTCTCTGAAGCTTATTTATCTTGATTTATTTTTTGACTGGCAGAGTAATAACGCGTGGCGTTCCACTCTTGCCAGGAAAATCTTGTAAAGCGCTCTCTATGAAATAAGGCATGAGTTTTGCCAGATTGCTTTCAGCTCCATCACTGCGCACAGTCACCTCATAAACAGCCAGTCCACTTTTAGCATTCACCATACTGATTTTTAGCTCGCGCTGAAATACCGTATAGCGTCTTTCAACATCGCGCGGCACTGGCATGCTAGGGAAATTTCGTCCGTAAAGAGGATGACCATAGCCCGACCAACCACTCCAATAGGGATAACCGTACCCAGTGCCATACCAAGGTGTGCCATACCAAGAGTCAACCAATACGGTTTCGATGACGCGTACATCACGTGGTGTAATCTTTGCAGCAAATTTGATGTTGAGATCAGCGTCATTTCCAGTCGCTTCTTGTAAACCGACTCGCGTTAGCGCTGTTTTCAGCAGATTTTCATAGCTGCGATATTCCAGATCATTTGCCTGTAAAGGCGTAGCCTCAAAACGATAGGTTTGTTGAGTAGATCCACTCCATTCATGAAAAGTCGTGACTTCACTAGTAATGGTGCTAGCACAACCGGCCAACAAAGTTGACAGCGCAAGAATGAAAAAATAGGTCGCTCGCATAACGCCTCTCTTAAATAAATACTTTGTTCTACTTATCTTACCCTGAATAGGCAACTTGGTAGAATGCGGGTTGCAGGCAAAGATTTTGTATTATTACGATGAACTCAAATCTTAGGTTTTAGATCACCAAGCTTAATGATTTACCCTTCTTACAATTCAACCATTTTTATTCATGCGCACAGATATTGCTCCAGCTATTCACCGTCTTGATTATGTCGCCCCGTCTTTTTGGGTGGAAAAAGTTGATTTAGGTTTTGATCTCGATCCTAAGGCAACGCGTGTTGCAGCGCGCAGCGTCTTGCGTCGCAATAAAGATAGCGCCGTACGTGAGTTAGTGTTAGTTGGCGAAGAAATTGAATTAGTTGCAATCCGTATGAACGGTAAAACGCTGAGTAAGCGTCACTATCGCCACCAAGGCCATCAATTAATTATTGCTGATGCGCCGGATGAAGTCGTGTTAGAGATTGAAACATTATTAAACCCCAAAGCCAATACTTCGCTCATGGGTTTATATGTCTCTAACGGTAGTTTTTTTACCCAATGTGAAGCAGAGGGTTTTAGAAAAATCACCTTCTTCCCCGATCGTCCTGATGTGATGGCGAAATATCGCGTCATGTTGCGTGCTAATAAAAAACAATATCCCGTATTGCTATCCAATGGCAATTTGATTGAAGAAGGTGATCTAGGTGATGGTCGTCATTACGCGTTGTGGGATGACCCCTTTAAAAAACCTTCTTATTTATTTGCTCTCGTTGCAGGCAAACTCGTTTGTGAAGAAAAAACATTACGACTGAAATCCGGTCGCGAAGTGTTATTACAAGTGTGGGTAGAGCCTGGCAATTTAGATAAAACATCACATGCCATGAATTCTCTTGTTAAGAGTATTTATTGGGATGAAGATAGATTCGGTTTGGAATTAGATCTTGATCGCTTCATGATAGTTGCGGTCGGTGATTTCAATATGGGCGCAATGGAAAACAAAGGCCTGAATATATTTAACACTAAATATGTATTAGCAAATCCTAATATCGCAACCGATACTGATTATGCCAATATTGAATCTGTAGTGGGGCATGAATATTTTCATAATTGGACGGGTAACCGAGTTACTTGTAGAGATTGGTTTCAGCTTTCATTAAAAGAAGGCTTAACCGTTTTTCGTGATCAAGAATTTTCAGCTGACATGATAGGCACAACCAGTGGTCGTGCAGTTAAGCGTATCGAAGATGTACGCTTATTACGATTGGCACAATTTGCTGAAGATTCGGGACCTATGGCCCATCCTGTACGACCTGATTCATATGTAGAGATTAATAATTTTTATACTGTCACTATTTATGAAAAGGGTGCAGAAGTTGTACGCATGCTGCAAACTTTATTAGGTAAAGCAGGTTTTAAACGTGGCTTAGATCTTTATTTTGCAAGGCATGATGGGCAAGCAGTTACCTGTGATGATTTTCGTGCAGCGATGGCAGATGCAAATATTCGCGATCTGACGCAATTTGAAAATTGGTATAGCCAAGCAGGTACTCCACGAGTTAAAGCAACTGTGCATTACGATGCGGCTGCCGCAACTTACACGCTGAGGCTAGAACAATTTTGTGCGCCTACGCCAGATCAAGCAAATAAAAAACCTTTTTTAATTCCCTTTGCGGTTGGTTTGTTGGATGAGCATGGTGTGGACATGCCGCTTAAATTAGATGGCGAATATAATTTTTCTGCACCTACTGACACCCTTGTTTTGGAATTAAAAGAAGCGAGTCAAGAATTCGTATTTACTGGTATTACAAAAAAACCAGTACCTTCATTGCTCAGAAATTTTTCAGCGCCAATCAATTTGGAATTTGATTATCGTGATGAAGAACTCGCTTTTTTATTAGCGCATGATAGTGACGCATTTAATCGTTGGGAAGCAGGACAACGTTTAGCAACACGCCGTTTACTCTTGCTGATTAATCAACTAGCTGTTGGACCTGATCTGAGTTATGAATCGACAGATCAAGATCAATTATATTTCGACGCTTTACGCAAATTAATAAACGATACAACGCTAGAGCCTGCATTTAAAGAATTAGCGCTGACCTTGCCATCAGAAGGAATGTTGGCAGAATATGTGTCTGTGATTGATCCACATTGCATTCATTATGCTCGCCGAGCAATGAAGAAAAAAATTGCCCATGCTTTGCGTGATGAATTTATACAGGCCTATCGTAACAATCAAGTTGAAGGAGTTTATAGGCCTGATCCTGTTTCTTCTGGTCGTCGTGCATTACGTAATTGTGCGCTATCGTATTTGGCTGAGTTAGATAATCATGACATCTCTAAACTCTTGCATCATCACTTGCAACAGGCAGGGAATATGACAGACAGAATGGCAGCATTGAGCACGATGGTGCATCATGGGTCATCGCATGCATCACAAGCTTTAAAGCAGTTTTATGTTGAATTTAAAGATGAGCCATTGGTGATTGATAAATGGTTTAGCTTACAAGCAGCATCGCCCACAACGGATATCAAAGCATTGCGTGCATTAATGAACCATCCGGCATTCACTTTAAAAAATCCAAATCGCGCACGCAGTTTGATTTTTGCATTCTGCAATAGCAATCCTCTTTCTTTCCATGCTATGGATGGAAGTGGTTATGCTTATTGGGCTGAGCAAGTGATTGCATTAAATGCGATCAATCCGCAAGTTGCGGCACGTTTGGCTAGAACTATGGATAGATGGCGTAAATATACGCCACAGTTACAAGCGGCGATGCAAGCAGCATTAGAGCAAGTCTCGCACAGTAAAAATCTTTCTAAAGACGTGGCTGAAGTGATTAATAAATCACTCTCTCACTAATTAAAATCTCATTTAACAATACATAGCTTGGAATAACAATGAAACGTATCAGCCTAACTCAGCATTTAATTGAAGCACAACGCTTACATAATTCTATTCCTGCTGAGTTACGTTTACTGATTGAGGTTGTTGCACGTGCTTGCAAAACCATTAGTCACTCAGTCGGTAAAGGAGCGTTAGGTGATGTGTTGGGTTCTGCGAGCAGTGAGAATGTGCAAGGCGAGATACAAAAGAAATTAGACATCATCTCGAATGAAATCTTATTGCAAGCCAATGAGTGGGGTGGTCATTTGGCAGCGATGGCCTCGGAAGAAATGGAAGGCATACATCCGATTCCGAATCGCTATCCTATGGGTGAATACATGTTGTTGTTTGATCCACTCGATGGCTCATCTAACATTGAAGTCAATGTTTCCATTGGCACGATTTTTTCTGTATTAAAAGCGCCAGAAGGTATGGTCACACCGACTGAACAAGATTTTATGCAACCAGGCACTATGCAAGTAGCAGCAGGCTATGCAGTGTATGGTCCACAAACCATGCTTGTACTCTCAACCGGAAATGGTGTGCACTGTTTCACATTAGATCGTGAAATGGGTTCATGGGTTATGACCCAAAGAGATGTAAAAATTCCTGAAGAGACCAGTGAGTTTGCGATCAATGCTTCTAATGCACGTCATTGGTATCCACCTATGCAACGCTACTTTGAAGAACTACAAGCTGGCAAGTCAGGGCCACGTGGCAGAGATTTCAATATGCGTTGGGTAGCGTCCATGGTGGCTGATGTACATCGCATACTGACCCGAGGTGGCATTTTTATTTACCCTGCCGATGTACGTGATCCTAGTAAGCCTGGCAAACTACGATTGATGTATGAAGCCAATCCTATGGCGATGATAGTAGAGCAAGCTGGTGGTGCAGCCACAGATGGTAAAGGACGCATATTAGATATACAGCCACATGCCTTACATCAGCGTGTGCCTGTGTTCTTAGGTTCAAAAAACGAAGTTGAGCTTGTGACGCGCTATCACACCGAACAGCATTAATTTCTGATTGTTGTCATTGCCTCATCTCTTGAATTTTTTTGCACATAGTCATTAACGCTATAATCGTTTTGACTCATGAATTGTCCGTGAGTGCCGATCACAATGATGGAAGATTGAATTAACCAAAAAAGGAAGTCAGTAGGATTTTTGGTTGTTATCAATTTGAGATCGTAAGGTGTAATCAAAAATATTAGCCGGCTATTAAAAAAACGGAGAGAGACATGGCAGAAGAAGAATCACAAGTATTTCGTGGCGATGGTCACTTAGAAGATGGTGAAGCTGCGCGCCCTCATGCAAAAAAGCCAATACCTAAACCTGCTCCCACGCCGGCACCTGCTGCCCCAGTTGTGGAGCAAGCCCCTGTTGAAGAAGCAGTTGTTCCTGAAGAGGCCGCCGCTCCTAATCCTGCAGACCAAGATCTAGACTTTACGGTGGATAAATCAACTCTTTGGCAAATGTCTGACGAAATGAAGGTGCGTGTTTCTCAAATGGCCTCCATGTCTGCTAGTACTAATCAGCAGCTTGATATGCAAGAAAAAAATCTGCGTAAGTTACAGAAGAAAAACAAATAATAAGTTTTATTCCCGTTGAATGTAGCAATGTTGGTCTTGTACGCGTGTTTTAGCTCAAAACAACTCAAGTGCAGCAACACTTCACATCAAAACCTAGACTCAGGGATAATACGGTGCGGTTTAAGCCAAACCCATAGTTGACATAAGCAGCCGTCTTGTTTTGTAGAGCGATCGAGCTAGCTTGAATCGGAAATCACGATTCTTGCCTTTGCTAATCCGAATTCGCGAAACCCCCCGGATCCAGAAATAATATAGATTTAAATAGTTTTTAAAATGACACTTTTTGATAAATACGGTGGCGTACCCATGCTGACGGAAGTCGTGAAAGAATTTCACGCGCGCTTAATACGCCGACCCCATTTGCGGCGTTATTTCTCTGAAATTACCGCTGAAAAAATTATTAATCATCATGTCGAATATATTTCTTTTGCGCTTGGTAAGCCCAGTATGCATTTTACTAATGATGAACTGCATGAATGGCATTTACCTGCAGGTGTGACCAAAGCCTCTTTTCAGGCATCGACTGATTTATTGATTGATGTATTGGAAGAAGCTGATTTTTCTGAGGAAGATTTAGATCAGGTACGTAAACGATTAAACAGTGTGATTGATGAGATAGTGACCAAGGGAATCGAGAAATAAAATTTGAATTTCTTAAGATAGACCATCCCTTTAACAACTGCATAATTCTAGATAACTTGTATTTTTGCTACAATGGCGCCCGTTGCTGATGTAGCTCAGTTGGTAGAGCAACTGATTCGTAATCAGTAGGTCGGCGGTTCGATTCCTCTCATCAGCACCAACGTTTCAAAAAAGCCCAGTTCAAAAAAACAGGGCTTTTTGTTTTTAGAATAAATAAAACACTTTAAAGTTTTTAAATTTGTTTTGATTTATTAGATTGTAATTTTTGACTTTCCAGTAATGAGATTTCCACTAATAATTTTTTTCTCAACTTGCTTTATAGATTTTGATTCTTTTTTTATTTCACCAAGAAGTAAGTTAATAAAAGTCTGCCATCCTTCACCTTTAGACTTATAAAAAGCTAAAGTATCACTATCAATTCTTAAGGTCACTTGTTCTTTGCTTCCACTACCAAGGGGTCTACCACGACCACGATTTAAGCTTGGCTTAATTTTTGCCCACTGTTTGTCAGTTAGTGGACGGGAATCTGAATCAGAATTAGCGGCTTTAGTTACCGTTATATCTTCTTTGGATGACAATCTAATTATTTTCTTTTTCATATCGATCAATCTCTCGGTTATTTGCTTTTCTTAAGCTAATGATCCTTCTAGTAAATTTATTATCAACATACACCACGCAATACAATCGTTGTTTCAAAGGTAACAAAGAAATATGTCTAATTTCTCCATAGTCTTTTCTGGCATCGATCCAACTTAAGGCATCCTCCCAATCAAGTGATTGCGCTAGGGATAAATTGATACCATGCTTGGCAAGGTTGGATTCATCCTTTTTGGTATCAAACAACAAATCCATAATATTTATTGTAGTTACATTAATTAAAAAAAACAAGAATTAAATGTAACTACAATAATTAAACCTAGCTAGAGATCATCCTAGATTTAGATAAAGTCATGCAAAAAATGTGTTTCCTAATGCGTGTGGCTGAACAAAAATATGTGACTTTGCATAGTCAATAAATGTGGGTAGCTAAGCAAGGACCTTATCTAAATGCTTAGAATGCAATGGTTGATGCTCGTGGTAAGTTACAATCGTCGCAGACTTATTGAGACATCATTTTTACTGTGCTGTTTGAGTAGAGTGAAAAATTAAAGAAATAACTTATAAAAATAAGGTTTGCTGGCATGACTGATTTTGATAAAAACCTAGAACCTCGTTCAGTGAATTTTGTACCATTAACGCCGTTAGATTTTATTGCGCGGTCAGCACAGGTATATGGTGCAATGCCAGCGATTGTGTATGGCAAGACGCGCCGCTCATGGGCGCAAACGTATGAGCGATGCCGACGATTGGCGAGTAGCTTAGCTGCGCGTGGCATTACTCGTAATGACACAGTGGCGGTGTTGTTGCCAAATATTCCTGAGATGGTAGAGGTGCATTTCGCTGTACCTATGGCAGGTGGAGTATTGAATGCGCTCAATACGCGACTTGATTATGCAACGCTACTTTTTATGTTGCGGCATGGTGAAGCTAAGCTACTCATCATTGATAGTGAATATAGTCCCTTAGCAGAAAAAATTAAAACGGATTTACGAGATTTAATCGTGATTGGTGTGCATGATGATCAAGCTAATACGCCTGCTAATCCCGCTATGTGGATGGACTATGAAGTATTAGTCAATGAAGGTGATCCGAATTTTAATTGGCTGATGCCACATGATGAGTGGAATGCGATTGCGTTAAATTACACCTCAGGTACCACTGGTGATCCTAAAGGTGTGGTGTATCACCACCGAGGTGCTGCGGTGAATGCTATCTCGAATATTCTTGAATGGGATATGCCTAAGCATGCTGTCTATTTATGGACTTTGCCTCTATTTCATTGCAATGGTTGGTGCTTTCCTTGGACAGTAGCTGCGCGCGCTGGAGTGAATGTCTGTTTAAGAAAATTTGAAGCGCAGCATGTACTGGAATTGATCGCACAAGAAAAAGTCACACATTATTGTGGTGCTCCTATTGTGCAAAGTGCTTTGGCTTCTGCGCCAGCAGAATGGCGAGCCGGTATTAAGCATCGTGTGTCGACGATGGTTGCGGGTGCGCCTCCATCACCTGCTGTGATTTCGCAGATGGCAGCGATGGGATTTGATCTCACACACGTCTATGGTTTAACCGAAGTATATGGACCTGCAACAGTATGTGCTAAGCAAACAGATTGGCATGATCTTGAGCCAGCAGCGCAAGCGCAATTAAATGCTCGACAGGGAGTGCGCTATCACTTGCAAGCAGATGTTGCAGTCATGGATCCTGAAACTATGCAAGCGGTGCCTGCAGATGGTGAAACATTAGGTGAGATTATGTTTCGCGGGAATATATGTATGAAGGGATATTTAAAAAATCCTAAAGCAACCGAAGCGGCTTTTGCAGGTGGTTGGTTTCATACTGGTGATTTAGCAGTGATGTCGCCTGATGGCTATGTGCGTATTAAAGATAGAAGTAAAGACATCATCATCTCAGGTGGTGAAAATATTTCTAGCATTGAAGTAGAAGACGCAATCTATCAACATCCCGCTGTGGCTGCGGTCGCAGTAGTTGCTGCACCAGATGTCAAGTGGGGAGAAGTGCCTTGCGCATTTATTGAATTACGATCAGGAGTAGTGGTAAGTGAGCAAGAGATGATTGCGCATTGCAAATTGCATCTTGCTGGTTTTAAAGTACCTAAGCGCGTGGTGTTTAAAGAATTACCTAAAACATCAACCGGCAAGATACAAAAATTTGCCTTGCGTGAGGAAGCGGGATCGATTGCTGCAATTAATTTGAGTTAATGCATCTACAGTAATGAATGAATGAATTTGTAGGGACGATTAGCGTAGCGTAATCGTCCGCAAGACTTTATTGAAATAGAATGACATATGTCGCATTCATTACACTATTCGGTTCAATCACGATGCTATCCGACGCAATATGTTTCGCTGCTATGTTTATCAATTGATCGTACGATTACGCTGCGCTAACCGTACCTATAAATCGCAATAAATAAATACAATCGCCCATAAATTTAATGATTACTTCTTTTCTTTCACAAAAGATTTAATTCGTGACCATGCTTCAA
>Ga0209768_10001399_pt1 | contig 15534 bp, 25 predicted proteins | sample LauGreSBDMM110SD_3_FD_187564 | JGI IMG/M metagenome (GOLD analysis project Ga0209768, IMG submission 187564) | Freshwater lake microbial communities from Lake Michigan, USA - Sp13.BD.MM110.SD (SPAdes) (version 2) | ecosystem: Environmental > Aquatic > Freshwater > Lake | place: Lake Michigan... | reverse complement strand
TAGAATATCTTGCAACTTCATCTAAACAACTTTGTGCTACCAGTATTTTATCTCTTGCTGTTTCTAGATGTGCTAACCATTGTGGCTTCATTGACTTTTCCCTTCGCAATCGGCACACACTACACATCCGTCAGGATATATGTGTCCACCATCTTCTTCATAGTTTATCTGAACAAGACAACTTGTGCAAGTACTCATTAGTCAGTTACCCAACTTTCTTGTAGTAGTTGTTCTCTTTTAAGTAAGTGAGACTCTGCTAATTTTCTAGCCAAGTTCCAAGCACCCTCACAACGGAAACTTTTTATCATCTCTCCGTCAAGGATTACACTAGCATAAGAGCCGTCTTTGCTTTCCATTGTCCATAGGTTATCGTCATAGCATTTTTGCATATCACCAAATTGCGTGATACTTCCTTTCCACCATAGTTGTGTTGAATTAGACACCTTGATATTCCTTTCTGTTTTCTATTTCGCTTATCTTATCAGAATAGGCAGGGTGTTCTTTTCTTGACCAACACACCTCACACACTACTTGAAAGAATTTTTTATCGTTATTGCATATTTCGCATTTTGCCCAGTTACCCATTTATTTTCTCCTTTTCTAATTCATAGTCTAGTCCACATGACAGACATAGAAACCAATCTTTATCTAATGTGATTGCCATATTGTAGTCATCACAAAATAAACATTTGATACCTTTCATTTATTCCAACCTCTCATTGTTATGTATTGCTCTAGTTCTACCTTACCAACAATGGCTGACAAGATACCAGCGAGGGCATGGTTAGCAAGAGTTTCATTACCCCACTCTGCATTTAACTCACTCTGCATTAGTTCTAGCATTGTATTCTTATTCATTTATTACCCTTCTCTCAGTATCTAAAATATAACACATAGGTCTGACAGAATCAAATCTGGGGTCGGCATGTCGGCATCTTATTTCTTAACCTCTTAAATGACTAGATGTCCGTTTCGGGGCGTCAGGATCGTTGAGTCCGTTTGCAAATTGTCGGGGGTTCATGATAGATTAAAACTAATTACAAACAAAGGATAAAAAATGACATACTCAAGACAACACTTTGAACAAGTGGCTAAAATACTAAATCAATTCGTTGATGAAATTCCTCAAACAACATTTGAAGAAATCGTTATGGAATTTGGTGATTTGTTTTTGGCTTATAATGAAAGATTTGATGACGCTAAATTCCAATCAGCATGTGGAATTACTTGGCCTACGTTCGTTAGGCTATAAGGCCGGCATCGGTGGAGGTTGTGTCTTAACGTAAAGGACACAACCGATCTGCCGGACGCCCGGGTTATCCACAGATTACTAACACATGTGTATAACTTTATGCACATTGCAGCGTGTTGCTTGTGGATAAGCCAATATACGTTCATCTACAATTAACCTGCCGTTCACCTACAGAGGCTGGAATTGTCGGGGGTATAGGATAGATTGAAAGTATAAACAAACGAAAGGTAATAAAATGAATAAAGAAAATAAATTAGATTTAATTTATAGTGAATTAAATGCACAATATGGTGATAATGTATCTGCTGACTATGCACTGCTAGGTACACTAAAAGCATTAGTTGCTGATGAGCAATTAGATTGGTTAATTGAAAAGAGAGGTTGGAATAAATAAATGTTGTGTAATAAATGCGATACAACTCTAGAATTTGATACCCCTAGATTTGATGAAACAATAGCCCTTTGCTATGATTGTGCTATGGATAAGGCAGGTTACTAAATGAATAAACTAGATAGGGCATGGTTCGAGGTAACACACATGACAGACGATACAATGCTAGCCATAGTATTAGTTAGCACTTGGATATTTTGTATCATGATTGCGATAGTGGCTCAATGAATAAACAACAATGGGAACTTGACCAATTACTCAATTTAGAGATAGACTTAGCATACGAGAGAGAGGCAGACAAATGATAAGAAAACAAAAGACCAAACTAACACAACGAGGCAAGTACGCCATAGTGATTGGTTATACAATTATCATGACGCTACTAGTAGTCATGGTATTAAACAAATATGGCAAGGTTGGTTGTGTTGATAAATACACGGCCGATATCCTTGCAACACAGTTTCTATTTGGCGAGGGTATAGATGTAGATAGAGCACTAACTGCTATCTATAACAATGGTGGCTGGGTTGAAGAGAGACTTAGTGCCGATGTTGAAGTCGTCTTCCCATGCCTTAAGAATGATTACCTTATTTAACTTATAAAGGTAGATGTTCGAAATCTTATCGGGGTAGGATAATTAAATCTTACCCCATATGTGCTCACTAATCATATTGCAAAAACTTTTTAGATCACGTATCATACAAATCAGCAAAATATTCAGATTTACCCCAATATGGATATATAATAAATATACGGATCTAGTAAGGGACATGTTCCCTGAGAACCAAGCCCTCCACCTCTACTTCGGTATGTGGGGGGTATCTCAATTTCTGGGGGTATATAATATATCTATATGGAGAGATCTAATACCAGGAAATGTATATGGTGTATGGAAATAAAAAATATTTCAGATTTCTCCAAATATGATAAATCAACCGATGGATATAGATCTCAATGTAATATTTGTATTAAGATCAAAAAACGGAGGGGTATAAAATAATGCATAAAACATGCTCATTAGATAATTGTGAAGATGTAGCCTACTATGATATAAAGATAAATGGTAAAGAAGAATTTGTTTGTGCTATACATAATAAACAATATTTCTTTGCTGTTGAAAAAAATTCGGGGGAATAAAGAAATCATATTTCTGGCTTAATTATTATTTCTTTTTATTTATAGCCATTACTCTGGATATCTATATATATACTTATGTATCTATGGGGGATATGTTTACTATCTTATTCTTTTTTTCTTTGATAGTTTATTGCCCCCCCTTTCCCCCCCAATTATACACACATTTAAACAACATGTCAAATACTCTTAAATATTGTCATATGGGAAAAACCCTCCATAGGCTTAAAACATGCCGTAAGGCATAAAATAGGGGAGAAGGTGGAGATGGTGTTCATGTATCGCCGACTTGATTTAAGTGCCAAATTTTTCGATTTAACTGCCTTAGAAATGAAGTGTGAGCCAGCCCCTGTGGTTGGTGGTGGGGGACTGACTCACGTTTAGTCGGGATCTATAGATGTCCCGAAGTATATGTCTATTATATCTTAATTGTCTTAATCTGTCAACCGATTTTCGACTAACCTGTCTCTTTCGTCAACAACGCTAAATGCCCATTCTTTAATACTATTTTCGACTTTATTGTAATGGTGTGAACAGAATAGTAATTCTCCATTTACCCCGCCGACTTTTACCCACGCTTGCGAAGTACATCTATCGCAACGATCAAATGCTGTTAGTTCGTATTTAACTTTTTCTTTTTCTTTTACTTTTGACTTTGCCATATTCACCACTCCTTATATATTAATTATAAGGCTTCTATGAGTATTAGTCAATAACAATGTTACAATTAGATAATATTATGAATCCAACATTTTTAGCAATGATTTCAGATACCTGGCAAATGCTAACTATTATTACTGCAGCATTAGGTGTTGGATATGTTATGGCTCGTAGATTTGAAGGACTGTTAGGAAAAGATAAAAAGGGTAATACCTTACTAGAAAGACTAGAAAGAATAGAAGCACAAGTACATCCAAATGGTGGCTCCAGTATGTCAGACAAGGTAGACTTTATTCGTAGAGATCAAAATAAAATGAAAAATGAACTTGCTCAAATTTCAGGGGAATTAGAAGTAATTAAATCCATCGTAATCTCAATAGTAGATAAATAATTTGGTATAATGAAATTGAGGCTTCCGCCTCTTTAGGAGCACCCTTATGACCCCAGGGAGATTAAATTTCACATGTCCGCAAGGAAGCACTTTCCAAAGGACTGTCACATATAAGATAGAGACTGTTCCAGTAAATTTAACTGGATACTCAGGTAGACTTCAAGTAAGAGAAACCCACGATGCAACTGATTATATTGTTAGCCTAATTAATGGCTCAGGTATTACAATGGGTGGTTCTGCAGGAACAATAGGTATTTTAATAGCAGATGATGTCACTGCTAACTTCATTACAGGAGATCATGTTTATGACCTTGAAATTGAATCAACAAATGGAACAACTACTAGACTTATTGAAGGTAGATTTAACGTTACCCCAGAGGTGACACGCTAATGGCTGGAGAAGTAACTGTATCAGTTATTGAACAACCAACGTTAGTAAGTGTAACTGAAACATCAGTTTCTGTAATAGTAAATGAACAAATAGTAACATTAGATTTAGGTGTAACTGGTCCACAAGGACCTAGAGGCAATTCTCTTCTTAATGGAGTTGGAGAGCCAACACTAGCAATAGGTATCAGTGGAGATTTTTATATTGACACCGTTGCAAATGAACTTTATGGACCGAGAACAACAGGTTCATGGGGAGTAGGAACAAAGTTAACACAAGATCAAGGTTATGTTCATACACAAACCGCTGCTTCAGCGGTATGGACAATAAATCATAATCTTGACTTTGTTCCAAATATAACAGTAGTAGATACTTTTGGAACAGTTGTTGAGGGGTCATATAACTATCCAAATAATACAACTGTAGTATTAACCTTTTCCAGTTTATTTTCTGGTAAGGCGTTTTTATCATAATAAGGAGGCGAAATAATGGCTAGAACATTTTTAACTAATTTAAACTTAGAGCAAAATCAATTAATCAAGGCTGTAATACAAAATGCTACGCAAGATCCAAATACTGGAGTTGCTGGTCAAGTTTATTACAACACTGCAAGCGATACTCTAAAGGTTTATAGCGGATCTGCTTCAGCATGGGTTGCTGTAGGAAGCGTTGAATTCATCGGAGACTCTGTTGCTGACTTAATTGATCAAGGAACAGGTATATCCGTAAATTATGATGATGCGAATAATTCCCTAACAATAACAAATACTGGAGTAACAAGTATTGCAGGAACTGCAGGAAGAACTACACTAAGTGCTTCAGTAGGAAGCGTAGTAGTAGATCTTGCAGCAGTAAATCCAACAGGTTCAGGAACTGGTGGTTTTAATTCCGGAACAAACAGAATTACAATACCAGTAGTAAATGCTGATGCTTATGGTCGAGTAACATCTATCACATCTGCATCTACTACAGTAGTAACATCTCTTGCTGGAACTGCAAATGAAATTGAAGTATCTGCAGCAAATGGTGCTGTAACTCTTGGATTACCAGACGATGTAACAGTTGGCGGTAATTTAACAATCAGTGGTAACTTAACTGTAAACGGAGACACAACTACTTTAAATACTCAAACACTAAATGTAGAAGATAACCTTGTTGTATTAAACAGCAATGTTACATCATCACCTACTTTAGATGCTGGTATTGAAGTAGAACGTGGCACATCAACTAATGCAAAACTATACTGGGATGAAACACAGGACCAATGGTCTTTAACCCAAGGTGGTTCTGCAGTATACAGAGTATCCACAGAAGGACACACTCATGTATCAACTGATGTAACTGACTTTACAGAAGCAGTTCAAGACGTAGTAGGTGGTTTAGTAACAGGAAGTAATTCTCTATCAGCAAATTATAATGATGGATCAAATTCACTAACTCTTGATACAACACTATCTGCATCTGGATCATTCTTAAGTAAGACCAGCGGTCTTGCAGTAGATAAGGCTACATTAGAAAGTGCTTTTGTTTCAGATGGATTTACAAGAAAATTCTCACAAATCATCGGAAATAGTGCAAGCACTTCATACACAGTTACACATAACTTAGGAACTAGAAACGTACAAGTTCAAGTTTATGGTACTGAACTATCTGCATATGCCTATCAAACAGTAGAAACTGATATTAATAGAACAGATGCAAACACAGTAGTAATTGGCTTTGCTACACCTCCTGGAGTTAATACCTTCAGCGTAGTTGTAATAGGCTAAAATAATATAGGGGTTAAATAAACTTAGCCCCTATTTATTAAGATGGAGAATTGATGGCAAAAAAGTTTTTAACACCGTTAGGTTTAGTAGGTTTAACCTCAGATCCAGCAAGTGGGTCAGAGGGTCAATTATATTTTAATACTACTGATGATGTTGTAAGAGTTTATGCTAATGGTGCTTGGACAGAATTAAGTGGTGCAGGTGGAGAAGGTGCATCTGTAATTTATTCAGCATCTCAGCCAGATGTAACTAGTTTAAATGTAGGAACTATCTGGGTAGATAGTGATGCAGAAGCAACAGGTGGCGGTGGAGGCGGAACAGGCCTTTCATTCTGGTCAGAAGATAATAATGGTAATTTAATTCCAGATAGTGCTAATATTCAAAACATAGGATCTTTACAGTATCCAGTAAAAGATATATTCTTATCAGCATCTTCTATATATCTTGGTAATACACAAGTAGTATCTAATGGTAGTACTTTAATAGTAGGTAATAATCAATTGTTAAATTCTTCTACCGCCTCAACTTTGTATGCTACAAAAACAGAACTTAATAATATTAATTTAAATTCAGCAATTACAACAGCAAGTGCAGCAGCATATTCATCTGCTAGTGCTTATACAAATAATCAAATAGCAAACATTAATTTATCTTCAGCAATACAAACAGCATCAGCAGCAGCAGTAACATACTTAGTAGATTCAGCACCGGGTGCTTTAGATACACTAAATGAATTAGCAGCAGCGTTAAATGATGACGCCAACTTTTCAAGTACAGTAACCAATAGCCTTGCAACAAAACTTTCAATTTCTAGTGCATCAACAATATATGCTAAAAAAAATACTAGATGGAGAAAAACATATTCTTTTTCAGGTAATCAAAGTTTTACTGTAACAAATAGTGGATTAGGTGCTTATGTTGTTTCTGGAGTTAGCAATCCAACATTTAACTTAGTAAAAGGAAACACGTATACATTTGCAATAAATGCAAGTGGTCACCCATTCTGGATTCAAACAGTTTCTGGAGGATACAGCAGTGGCAATGTTTACTCAACTGGAACAACAAACCTTGGAACTGATAACGGAACAATAACCTGGACAGTTCCTACAAATGCACCAGATACACTTTATTATGCATGTCAATATCATTCATCAATGCAGGGAACAATTAATCTTATTGACCCTACTAAAATTCAAGGGGTAGATGATAATTCAAATACTCTATTATATGCATCAGGATATGAATTATTTTATTTAAATGGTATTCTTCTAGCAACTAATGAATATACAACAACAAGCAGTTCTTTAATAACTTTAAATGAAGGCTTATCTACAAATGATATTGTAGATATAGTAATAGGAGGATAAGATGGGAAGAACGAGAGATACAAGTAAGATTTTTACATCATTACAAAATATTGATGTTAGTAGTTCATTAGATAGTAGGATATATATTAGTAGTGCTTCTCCTACCTCGGGAAATACAAATGGAAGAATATGGATTGATACAACCACAGCAAGTGCACCAGTTTTTCAAGTTTATGGTAATAATTCATTTAGAAATTCATCTCCAAGAAATTATACATTAGCAACAGGTGGATTAGTTACTTATTATGGAGCATATACAATACACACCTTTACGTCTTCATCTCAGTTTGTTCTTTCTGGAAATATAAATGCTCAAGTATTGATTGTTGCAGGTGGAGGTGGTGGAGGAGGAATTGGTTCAAATCGTGGTGCTGGCGGTGGTGCTGGAGGGCTAATAAATATATCATCTTTTTCATTTACTACTGGAACTTATGGTATAACAATTGGTAGCGGTGGAGGTGCTACAGCCAAAGGTACAAATAGTATTTTAACTGGTAATTCTAGAACACTTACAGCATTAGGTGGAGGAAGCGGTGGATATAATGATGTTACAAACAATGGTACAAGTGGTGGTTCTGGTGGTGGCCAGTGGTATCCAGGATATGCTGGTGCTGCAGCAACACAACCTACAAGTACAAGTGATGGAGTAACATCTTATGCAAATACAGGATTTGGTAATGCTGGAGGAACCTCTGGAAGTTCTCAACCTTATGCTTCTGGAGGTGGAGGTGCTAGTGGAGCAGGTGCTAACTTTAATGCTGCAGGTGGTCCAGTTGGAGGAATAGGGTATCAGTCTTCTATTAGTGGAAATGCTACTTATTATGCAGGTGGTGGTGGTGGTGCTGGATATTCAGGACAAAACGACCCTCCATATCTTGAATTCAATGGAGGATTGGGTGGTGGAGGAAGAGGATCTAATGATTCTTTTGATTCAGCATCTAATGGTACTGCAAATCTTGGTGGCGGTGGCGGATCAGGTGGATCTGGCGGTAGTGGTGTAGTAATAATAAGTTATTTAACTTAGGAGAGTATAATTAAATAATGGCTTCAGCACAAATATCAGAAACAACTAGACCCGCTTATTTATGGTCTGGTTCTGAATGGATCCCAATTGGTGACGGCGGCGGTGGCGGTAGTGAAATATTTTACCAATCAGCATCTCCTTCAGCACCAGAAGTAGGAACTCTATGGGTAGATCAAGATGGATCTTTAGAAGACGAAAATGCGGGTATATCCCATAATCATGATTTAACATATCTATCTTTAAATACAGCCTCTAATACATATCTAACAATCAATAATGCTTCTTCTACATATGCTACTATTACTAGTTTAAATAATATAAATTTGACTTCTACTATCAATACTGCCTCGGCTGCGGCTTATGCAAGTGCTAGTGCGTATACAAACTCAGCATCCTCATCTTTAGTAACATATACAAATACACAAGTTAATGCAGGTATAAATACTGCTTCTGCTGCTGCTGTTACATATTTAGTAAACTCAGCACCATCTACTCTTGATACATTAAATGAGTTAGCAACCGCTCTTGGAAATGATGTTAATTTTTCTACTACAGTTACAAACTCTTTAGCCTCTAAGTTAAATATATCTACAGCAAGTGCTACATACTTAACACAGTCAAATGCTAGTGCAACATATTCACCAATATCAAATCCAACTTTTACTGGAACATCACTGTTTGTTAATGCTCAAGTTGATGGAATTTTAGATGTTCAAGAAATAAGAGAAAAGATAGTAGAACTATCTATAGTATCTGGATCAGCAACAGCAAATTTTAATGATGGAGGATTATTTTATATAGCAACTGCACCATCTGCAAACTTTACATTAAATTTAATAAATGTTCCAAGCGTAAACTTAAGAAGTCAAACAATCTCAGTTGTGGTAACACAAGGTGCAACAGGATATATTCCTAATATTTTTATGTTAGGTGGAGTTTCTCAAACAATTAAATGGCTTGGAGGAAGTGCTCCTACTCCAACAAGTTCTGCGGGTAAAATAGATATATTTAACTTTACAGTATTTAGAACAAGCAGTTCAACATTAATAATTGCAAACTCTAATTTAAATATTTAGGAGATATATGCCGTTTATAACAACCCTATCAGGAAATTTTGGTACAATCGGAAAGTCTGCTGGAAGAATACCGGCTTGGGTTACTAGTGCTGGTCAACTATTAACTGGAACAACCTTATACACAACAAGATCTTATAGCACAAGTGTGCAAGCAGATGGTGCAGGGTCTTACTATATTTCCGAAGGAGCATTACCAACTGGGGTATCCCTAAACACAGCAAATGGAACAATAAGTGGTACACCTACTGGAATAGCAGACTATAACGCTGGTACTACATATAACTTTACAGTGGGAGCAATAGGAACTGGGGGTGGCTCATTTAGAGCGTTTTCTTTAGTAGTTAGATCTATAAACGTTGGATATAGTTGTTTAGAAATGAATGAAAATCAAGGTAACACTGTATATGCACCAGGTGGTTTTAGATTTACTAGAGTAGATTTTTCAAGTTATGGAACACCAAATGGCAGTTGTGGTAGTTTTAGTTATAGTGGATGTCATGCTGGAGTTGGAGTTGGAGTGCCAGCCACAAGTATAGGGTTTGGTGTAAACAACGATACTTATGGAGATCCATGTAGTGGTACTTTCAAACGATATCGTGGACAATTTACATATCAACCAATATAAACATATGAATAATTCATCTCTGAGGTATAATTAAATTATGAGTCAAACTAGAAAACCTTTATATATGTGGACTGGATCTGAATGGATCCTAGTTGGCGATGGTAGCGGATTAAGTGCTCAAGCAGCATCTGCAATTTATTTATCACAATCAAATGCTTCTTCTATATATCTTCCAAAATCTGGGGGTAGTATAAATGGTAGTTTAATTATTGATGGTAATTTAACAGTATCAGGATCAAGTACTTCTTTAAATGTTAATGAACTTAATATAGAAGATAATCTAATAGTTTTAAATTATGGAGTTTCTGGATCCCCCTCGCTTTCTGCGGGTATAGAAATAGAAAGAGGAACTAGTCCAAATGTTTCTATCCAATGGAATGAATCTAGTGATAGATGGGAATTTACAAAAGATGGAAGTACATATAAAGAACTTGGCAGTGGTGCTGGTGCCGTCTTATACCAGTCTGCAAGCCCAAATGCGGTTGCTTTAGGCTTAGAGGTAGGATCAGTCTGGATTGATTCAGATGGGGTCGCAGGAGACGCTGTAGGAGTTAATCACGTACACGGACAATATTTACCTGCAAGCACAGCATCAAGCCTTTACTTAACAAACACAAACGCTAGTGCAACATACGCAACAATAGCAAGTTTAAGCAATATAAATTTAACTAGTACTATAAACACTGCTTCAGCAGCAGCATATGCATCTGCCAGTGCCTATACTAATCAACAGGTAGCAAGTATAAACTTAACTCCATATCAAACTATTGCAAATGCTTCTGTAGTATACTTATCACAGGCTTCTGCATCATCAACATATGCAACACAGGCACAGTTGTCAACAATAGACGCAGATAATCTACCAGACATATTTTTAATGATGGGAGGATAATATGGCAAAAAGTTATAAAGTATTAGCACAATCAGCACCTTCAGCAACAACTGACACAAATATATACACAGTTCCATCAGCAACTCAAACAGTTATATCAACAATTACTGTATGCAATAGGGCAGGAAGTGCTGCAACATTTCGCATTGCAGTAAGACCAAATGCTGAAACTCTAGCAGATAAACATTATGTTTGTTACGGTGTATCACTTCCACCAACTGACACAATTTCTTTAACACTAGGAATGACACTTGATGCTGCAGATGTTATAACAGTTTATGCATCATCAGCGTCTGTATCATTTAATTTATTTGGAAGTGAAATAGTGTAATGGGATTTACTAGAGCGTCATCATCTAATTTTTATAGCCAGCAAAAATTTAATCGCATTGGCTTGGCTTCATCTGCCGCAATAATTCAAGCACGTGTTTCTGCTACTGGCGGAACAACAGTTACAACTGGAGGATTTAAATATCACACATTTACTAGTGCTGGAACACTTACTGTTACAGACGGAGGAGCCGTTGAAGTATTACTTGTAGGTGGAGGTGCTGGAGGCGGAGGCGGTGGTGGTGATGAAGGCTGGGGTGGATATACAAGAGGTTACGGTGGCGGTGGCGGCGGTGGCGGAGTTAAGTTAGATTCAGTTTCTGTTAATGGCAATTCAAATGTTGTTGTTACTATTGGTGGTGGTGGCGGTGGTGGTTACGAATATGGTGGTGCTGGTGGAGATACTACTTTTGGTTCTATATCAACTGGTGCTGGTGGTGGTCAAGGTGGTGGCGGTAGATATGGTGCTACTTACGCTGGTCAAAATGGTGGATCAGGTGGCGGTGGAGGTGCTTCAGAATCAGGTTCTAGTGGCGGTGGTACTGGAAACTATGGTAGTGATGCTAACGCAAATACTTATGGAAATAATGGTGCTACTGGCGGACACAACTCTTACGGTGGTGGCGGTGGAGGTTCAGGTGCTGTTGGAAGTGGTTCTTCTGGTGGTGCTGGTACTCCTGCTTTTACTACTTGGGGTGCTGCAACAACTACTGGTGTAGAGTCTAGTGGCACTCGCTTCTACGCAGGCGGTGGCGGAGGTGCTGGTGGTGGCTCAGGTGTTGCTGGCGGAGGTGCTGGTAATAGTGGTGGTGGCGGAACAGGTTATTACAAATCCCACGTTGGTTGGGGTGGAGCAGGTGGCGGTGGAGGATCCGGAATATGCATAGTGAGGTATCCAGCATAATGTCACATTTTGCAAAATTAGATAGTAACAATAATGTTGTTAATGTTATTGTTGGTCCTTTTGATATGAGTGATGCTGAGGCAGAAACTTGGGTTGAAGAAAATTTGTTAGGAAAATGGTTAAGGACTTCCTATAATACGTATTGTGGTGTACACTATGATAGTGAAGGAATTCCTGATCAAGGAATACCTTTTAGAAAAAACTATGCAACAATAGGTGGTTTTTACGATGAAGAGAGAGACGCTTTCTTTAGAGCAAAACCAACTCCAGAACATGTTATTAGTGAAGAAACATGGGACTGGATTTTACCTACTCCTTAGAATAGAGAGTTAGATGTTTAAAAGTAAAAACAAAATACAGTTTATTCCTACAACAAAAGGAATTGAACCATTTGTTTCTCCACCTAAGCCCGCTAAAAATTATTTACCTAGTTGGTATAAACAAATACCAGGGTTTAATCAAAAGAAAATAGTTTTTGGACCCAAAGGTAGTTTACTCAATACTTCAGTTAAAATGTGTATGCCATTCTTGGATTCATTAACAACTGGTTATATTTTTGAAACTTGGACAGATATACATATTAAAATTATAGACGACAAAGTTCAATTTCACTATGCAACAGGCCCCGAAATAATGAAAGTTAGAGATAATAAATCTATTATTCCAGTTGATGATTCATATCATCCAGTCGAATTTGTTTGGCAAGAACAATGGGATGTTAAAACACCTAAAGGTTGGAGCGTAATTTATACCCATCCTTTGAATTTTTTTGATTCTCCATTTACAACCTGCACTGCTGTTATAGATTCAGATAATTATTATCATACAAGAGTAGGGCAATATCCGTTTTTTATTAAAAAAGATTTTGAAGGTATCATTCCAGCAGGAACTCCTATGTATCAGATAATTCCTTTCAAGAGATCTGATTGGGAGTCAGAAGTATTAGAATATAAAGATTATGAAACTGATAAAAGGGCTCATTTTATGAATAAAAGTTTCTTTGGTGTTTATAAGAATAATTTTTGGGTAAAGAAAAAATACGAATAGGGAGAAATAATGATAAAAGAAATAAAGCCATTGGTACCAAAAGCATATGCAGATAATTTGCATAATTTAATGACATCAAGTGTTTTCCCTTGGTTTTGGAATGAAAACATTTCTGGTCAAAAACAAACCTCAAGTGATGAGGTAGATTTTAATGGATTTCAATATGGCCTTTATCATATGTTTTACATAGACAATACACAGGTGTCTGCTTACTATAAAGATATAGAACCATTGCTATATTTTATGCAAGATAAGACAGATATCAAGGTTAAGAATATTTATAGAGTTAGGGCAGCATTAACAACCTGGTCTCCTAAAGATATGGCTCATAATGCTCACGTTGATATGGATTTTGATCACAAGGTTTTGCTTTACTATGTAAATGACTCAGATGGTGACACAATTCTTTATAATGAAGTTTTTGAAGAATATGATGAGGTGCCTGAAAAATTTACCGTTAATCAAAAATTTAGTCCAAGTAAGGGAAATGCCTTAGTTTTTGATGGTTTAACATATCATTCTTCAAGCAAGCCAACTAAAAATTCTAAGAGGATTATTATTAATATTGATTTTAATTAATAGCCTTATGTTCTAAAAACAGATCCTGACTTTAAGTGTTATAATTTAAATATGTCATTAAAACCAATGTATGTATGGGATGGCACATCCTGGGTTCAGGTTGGTGACGCATCCACACCTCAAACAACTATAGATATTGCACAAAGTGCACCACAGGGTGCTATAACTGGAAGCATTTGGTATGATGACGATGCTGGTGGGCTTTTTGTGTATGATGGAGAATATTGGGTAAATATATCAGGACCTCAAGGTCCATCAGGGGCAAGCGTAGACGTTAGTCTATATGCAACAATTAATTATGTTGATACTCAAATTTCTAATTTTAACTCTGAAACATCTTTAATAAAATCACAATCATATACAGCAGTTAGCGGGGACGTTGTATTTGTTAATACCGCCTCTGGGGCATATACAATTACATTGCCAATATCTGCTATCTTAGGAGACAAAGTAAAGATTGCAGATTTAGCAAATAATGCAGCGGTAAATAATATAACTGTGGGTAGAAATAGTAATAAAATTGATGGACTATCATCTAACTTTACAATAGATATTAATAATGCTGCAGTAGAATTTATATATACCAATGCTACATATGGATGGAGGGCTATAAATGGCTAACTTAAGCGATAATTTAAAAAATACCCTGCCATTTGAAAAAAAGACTACTCTTAGTACTATTACTTCAAATCATAATGCATCTGATAATGAAACTATATTTGTTAATACCGCTTCAGGTGCATTTACAGTAACTCTTCCATCATCACCAATTCAGGGTAGCAAAATTAAAATTCTTGATATTGCATCAAATGCTACTACAAACAATATTACAATTATTGGAAATGGAAATCTAGTAGGTGCATCTAGTGCTTATAAAATTTCCGTAGTTGATAGTAGTTTAGATTTATTGTTTATTAATAATACTAAAGGATGGCTTATTGAAAATAGTTATATCCCAATTGATTTACCTGGAAAACCAACATCTGCATCAGTAGTTAACGTTGGAACTAGTCGTGCATATAATAATGGTGCTGCTACTGTAACATTCATTGCTCCAGATTCTGGAGATGTGCCAGATTATTACGAAGTTGTTTCATCACCTGGAACAATAAGTGCAAGTGGAGGATTTTCTCCAGTTACCATCAATGGTCTTCAATCTAATACACAATATTCATTTGCAGTAAGATCTAAAAACGCTGCTGGATATTCTGCATTTTCAACCTCTTCTAATACAATAACTGCAACAACTGTTCCAAACGCACCAACAGTTTCTACTGTAACTTCTTCGTTTGAAAGTGCAAGTGTTGCTTTTTCAGCAAATGAAACTGGTGGAAGTGCTATAACTCAATATACTATAACCTCAAATCCTGGAAGCATAAGTGCAAGTGGAGCAACTTCTCCAATAAATGTAACTGGATTAACTGCGGGAACATCTTATTTGTTTACAGCAACTGCTGCTAATCAAAATGGTAACTCAATTTCTTCTGCTCAATCTGCTTCTGCAATGCCATTTAATTCAACTGGTGGAAACACAGTTACAACTTCAGGTGGATATAGAACTCATATATTTACAGCAAGTGGAACTTTTGCATATACTGGTGCAACAAGAACAGCACAGTATCTATGCATCGCTGGCGGTGCAGGTGGTGGTGGCGGTAGTTATGGTGGTGGTGGAGGTGCTGGAGGATTCTTAGAAAATCTTTCAT
>Ga0209768_10001390_pt1 | contig 15556 bp, 10 predicted proteins | sample LauGreSBDMM110SD_3_FD_187564 | JGI IMG/M metagenome (GOLD analysis project Ga0209768, IMG submission 187564) | Freshwater lake microbial communities from Lake Michigan, USA - Sp13.BD.MM110.SD (SPAdes) (version 2) | ecosystem: Environmental > Aquatic > Freshwater > Lake | place: Lake Michigan... | reverse complement strand
TTCCGAACCACACCCGCGTGTACTTGGCCGAAGGATCAATTCTTGACGTCGCAGTGCACGGTGGGTTTGTCGAAGTGAGCAATGGCAAAGTGTCGATCTTGACCGACTTCGCCGAACTTGGTTCTGAGATCGACAAGGCCAAAGCACAGGCTGACATTGAGCGTTTGCAAGAACAGTTACGTCACGAAAATGACGCGGCTGGAGCTGCCGAGTTGGCACGGGCACACGCTCGTTTGTCAGCTGCCGGTGGCGTTAACGGCACTGCCACAGCTGCCCACTGATTCTTGAGCTCTTCCGCTTTTTAGCGGCCAATGATTTTCGTTGGGGAAAGTCGCAACGTCAATCGCTGGGTGCCGGGAGCATCAAATGCTGAACCGTCGGCGTAGCCGTGCTTTTGCACGATGCGATCGCGGGTGTTTGCAGTTGGGTCGTCGGTGACGACGATGGTGCCACGCACTTCGACGTAACTCATGTCGTTGGTTGGGTTGTACACCGCAAAGGTGGCGCGTGGGTCGCGGGCGATGTTGCGCAACTTCTGTTTGCCAGCTGTCGTTGAAAACAAAATGTCGTCGCCATCGAGCAAGAACCACAGGGGAGTACTTTGCGGGCTGCCGTCGGCGAACAGTGTGGTGAGGACTCCGGTGTAGGGGCCCTGAAGAATTTCAACGAACTTTGGATTGGCCGATGACATAACGCTCATGTTGTCAACCTAATCGGTTCACTTGCAAGGCAGTAGTCCTGCCGACTCTAGGAGCTGATAGACCATTGCCTCGCAAAATTTCTTCATCTCAACCCCAACGTCTATAAGTTCTTCATGGACGGAGCGCAGTTCGTCGTGGTCGTCGCATTTCAACTTATCCTCTAACAGTTTTCGGCGTTCCGCAAACGCTTCAGGTATCTCCCCTTCGGAGATTCTGTAAGAGGCAACTTCTTTGCCCCCATGAAACGCCTCGCAACCCCAAAATTCCATTCCCTCTTCATCGAATGAGTTAGTGATGGTGAGCGTTGGGAATAGTTCGCTGATTTTCTGCAGTAGCCGACTCGGTGGCGACCATTCGGTGTCGTAGGAGAGAAGGAGAATGTTCAAATTGATCTCTAATGGGCGGTCGTTCGGCGAGGGTGCCCACTTTGTTCCCCAGTTCTCAATACACCAGTCAACCCAATCTCTGTGACCGTACTTTGCTTCGTTCGCCTCGTACTTCTTGAGGAGTTCTTGGTATTCGGGGTCATCGTCACCTTCCCGACGGAAGAACACAGAAGCAATCTGGAGTTCTTCTGGAATGGGGCTGAGGAGCGTCAAGTCGTAAGTAGACCTATCCCCATCGAGGGTAATTGCTTCCACGAACTTCGTAAGAGTTTCTTGGTCGCCGTGGACAGTTGTTGAGTTGTAGCAGTTAGGCATGGTAATCCCCTTGTCCGCCCGTAACCGATTTGGATTTGTCCGTCGCTCGCTGGTGCTTAATAAATGCGACCAAACGAAGGATCCTCGATGTCGTTCAGTCCTTCTTGGATACTTTCCCACACACCATCCCACATAGCTCTTGACAGACCCTGGCGCCAAGAATAGGTTTTTTGAAACTTGTCCCACATCGCCTCCGTGAAAGGTTTTGTGGTTGACGACTCCTCATGTCGAGCTTGCCAAGCCTCCTCCACGTCGTTGCGAGTCACAACTTCAACGATGACGCCGCAGTTCATTGCCAACCTTTGAAGGTGCTGAATGATTTCGACCACCTGTTTGGAAACCGGTGGGTCAGGTTCCGTATCTGGTGAAAAGTCGTCCGAACCGATCATGGAATCAACTCCTTGCACATGGGATCCGTGCCCTCATTAACCTGTGCAAACCGTCTGGTTGAGAGAGTCAATTGACGAAGGTTCAGGCATCTAAGGAACAAGATTTGGTAGTCAAACCATAGTGCGTCCTCAATAGACGAAGATGGTGCAACCCTTCAGGCGCGACCCCCGGCGATACAGCATCAGGCAGATTCAATGGCTCGCCGTAACACGCCAGCAAAACTTCCTCGAACTATTGCGGGGTTGACTGCTCGTGGGCAAGAATCAGTGAATGGCTGACCTAGACATTCCCGAGTTGAATGCTTTGCTGGAAGAGCAACTGCGGGTCCTGGGCCCGGATCATCCGGACACTTTGATGACCCGACACGTGCTTGCTCGGCGTATTTTTCATCAAGGACTCAGCAAAGAGGCCTACTCGTTATATCACGAATTGGTTCGTGACAGGATCAGAGTTTTGGGTTCCGACCATCCAGATACTTTCTCATCTCGACATAATCGAGCGCTTTGCCGAGCATATTCGGGCGATGCGGTGGGGGCGATCTCAGAGTTTGCCGAACTGATTCCGCATATGCAGGAGGCCTTGGGAAGCGACGACCTAAACGTTTTTCATTCGCGCCAACAATATGCATTAGTGATGAAGCTGGCTGGACTCACAGAAGAAGCAATTTCGCAATGGGAAACGTTGTATCAAGATTTGCGCAAGGAGAATAGCAAAAACTACAGGCTTCTCCGAGAGACGAGCAGACTCATCCAAAACGCTCGGGAGTCGCTCAGAGAGTCAGAGGAAGATCTACCCGATGATGAAGTCGCCGTGCCACCTGAGGATTCGGTCGTGTTGGAAGCTCCCGAGGGTCAGGTCGTGCCGCAGTCGATCGAGATTAGGTTGGGAAGAGCGATTGCCAACCGAGCCGCGGAAATCCTTGGCCGCGAAACAAGTCAGGTAGCAGAGGCACTTGCGACAGATGCAAGAACGATCGCTGAGCGGATAAATGGAGGATTCGATCCAAAGATCGCGTCTGCGCTTTTCAAGAGTCTTGGGTTTGAACCAGGTCGTCAAGATGGTTCCGAATATCTTCAGTTAATTCGGGATTTGGCTTCGTCCCCTGATCCAGCGGCAGGGCGAACGGGGAGTCAAATTGGTATCGCGTACGTGGAAGTTGCGCACCTTGCCGCCTCTCTCGATCAGAAATGGGACGACCATGAAAGCAAGGTGATTGATGAGCTACGACTGGAAATACGCGATTTGTTGGGATCGAAGATCGACACAACGAGTGATGCCGCCCTCGAATTCGAGCGTCAATTCGAAGACATCGTCGGGCTCGAGGTAGTTAAGGAAAAGCTTTTGGGATTCGTGAATCTTCTGGTTCAGAATAAACGCAGTGCACAGCGTGGGGGAGATGCTTTCAGTCCGCGCCTCCATTTGGCTCTTACGGGGAATCCTGGTACCGGAAAGACGACGGTTGCGCGCATGTATGGGGAACTCTTGGGCCGACTTGGATTCCTTGAGAGTGACAGGTTTACGGAAGTGGATAAATCGGGCTTGGTTGGCGAATATCAGGGACAAACGGAGAGCGCAACATCCCAGGTGATCCAACGTGCAAATCCGGGGGTTTTGTTCGTCGACGAAGCGTACGCCTTGAGCGACAGCCATCCCTCTGGAAAGGGCTATGGCGAAATGGCCCTTGAGGTGATTATCAAAGAAATGGAAGACAAGCGTGCGACGCTTGTAGTGGTATTTGCAGGGTACACGAAAGAAATTGATGAGCTCATGAACGTCAACCCTGGTCTGAGGTCACGCTTGGCAGACGTCATAGAGTTCCCCGATTACACGACCGAAGAACTCCTGGAAATTGCGAGACGTGTGCTGGCGAAGCGTGGGCGGCGAATGGGCGAAGGCGTCGAGGAAAAGATGCGTCATTTGTTTGGCGAGATGCGAAACCGCCCGAACTTCGGGAACGCCCGAGATGTCGAGAATATGATCGCTGAAGTTGAGCGCAATCAGAACCTCCGCTTGGCGCCACTAGATGATCTTGCTACTGAAGATGAGAGGAAACTGTTGATCGTTGAAGACGTGCCCGATGTGGCACCCGCTCCCTCAGAACGGACCATCGGATTTGCGGGATTCCTATGAGAAAGTTAACAACCCTTGTCGAAAGTTAGTTCGGGCATTTTTCCTTTTCAGTCGGCGTTAATTACCGGTGCATCTTCGGGAATTGGCGAGTCAATGGCAGTTCTATTGGGACAAGCGGGTGTTGCGTGTGTGTTGGTGGCACGACGTGGTGATCGTTTGCAAGAGATTGCCGATCGCTATAGCAACTTTGAAGTTCTTGAAGCCGACCTCACGACCGACGAAGGTTGCGCCCGAGTGGTGGCCCGCATTTCCGATGCGCAACGGCCGATTGATTTAGTGGTGAACAACGCCGGCTTTGGGTCTTCAGGATTGTTTCACGAAATTGATTCGGCACGACTTGATGACGAGATTGCGTTGAACATTCGGGCGTTAACCAGATTGTCGCGAGCAGCGATTGAAGTGATGGTGGCTCGCAAGCGCGGTTGGTTGATGAACGTGTCGAGTGTGGCGAGCTTTCAACCTGCACCAAAGTTGGCGGTGTATGCGGCAACCAAGGCGTATGTCACGAACCTGACCGAGTCGTTGCACGAAGAGGTGCGGGGGAGCGGCGTGAAGGTGACGGCGTTGTGTCCGGGACTGACACGAACCGAGTTTCAGAGTGTGAGTAACACGAGCGAGTATCAGACGCAGTTTCCCGAGTTCTTGTGGTGCACGTCTGAAGAAGTTGCTCGAGTTGGTTTAGAAGATGTGGTGAAGGGTAAGGCGTTGAGCGTGCCCGGTGCTTTGTATAAGGGACTGGTGGGTGCGAGTTCGGTGCTGCCCGGACCAGTGAAACGATTGGCCTCAAGGTTGACCCTCAAAGCCCGGTAGCTGACTCGGCTTTATTTGAGGGTTTGAACCAACCGGTATAGGTCTCTATTGAACTGTCGTTATAGGTGATCAACTACGATCAAATCCATGAGCAGCGACAGCGTAAGCAACGAAATTCAACTCATCAGTGATGGCGACGGGATTGCTGTTATTGGTGACCCGGCAGCAGTTGAGCGTTACCTCGTTGAAGAGGGATTAATGCAAACGAGTGTTCCGTTACCGAAGGTGACCGAATTATTCAGACACGTCAGTACCGGGACGCAAGCTGTGGCAGGAATTCAGCAGCATTCTGGCCGATGGATCAAGATGACGAAGGAGTCCGCACAACTTGTTAGCAAAAAAGGACTCATGCCTAGCAAGAAGACAGGTATTAGCCATGCAATGATCGGAAAACCAGGTGAGATTCAAAAGTGGATAGGGATTGAAAATTCACCTATCTCATTATTGTCAAACCCAGCCGTGCTGTCTGGGGCTGCAGGCATCATGGCGCAGATGGCTATGCAGCAGTCAATGGCTGAGATCACTGATTATCTTGTAACAATCGATCAAAAACTTGATGATGTAATAAGCCATCAGAAAAATGAAGTCTTGGCAAAAATAGACGGAGTTCGACTTGCGATAGACGAAGCAATATCAATTCGTGATTCGGTCGGTCGAGTATCCGAAGTCACCTGGTCCAAAATACAAAATTCATCTGGGACAATTCTCGAGACGCAGGGCATGGCCTTGCGAAAGTTGGGAGACCTCGCCGAGAAAATGGAGAAGGGTAAGAAGGTGAGTGACCTAGCAGAGACATTCGGTGATTTAGAAAGTCAGGTTAAAGATTGGATCACAGTTCTGGCTGAATGTTTCCGATTACATGATGCCCTTGCCATCATTGAACTAGACCGCGTGTTTGATGCATCGCCCGTTGAATTAGATGAACATCGTATGGGGTTGAAAAAAGCCAGAGAAGATCGGCTCGTGAAAATTGCATCTGCGACTCATCGAATGTTAGGCAGTATGAATATTGCTACGAATACGGCTAATTTGAAGGTGCTCTTTAACCCTCGTGACAGCAAGAACGTTGTGACGGTCGCGAATCAGGTAGCAGGTCAAATTGAAAAATTCCATGAAATGCTTGCGATTGGGGCGGGCTGGGATGATGTTGAGGCTCGAGATTGGAAAGAAGCCGCTAGTGATGCGGTTGATAAGACTCGAGTGATTACGGCGAAAGGAATTGGTGTTGCGAAAGACTTCACGCAGGACGCTAGTGGACACGCACGCTCGTTAAAAGGAAAACTATCGAGCAAGATTGCTGATCGCCTGCCACGCAAAGATAGCAATGGCGACGAGAAGTAGTTGATCAGTACTTTCTTGGCTGATTCACTCAAATAAGGCCCTTCTATTTCTCTGTAAAAGGGAATATTTTGTTTGTAATTAGGCGTTAAAGATGACATGATCATTTAATGCGCATCGCGACGTGGAACCTGAAACAAGCAGTAGCACCAAGGAAAAAAGTCTCTGAGTTGATGGGTTGGGCGGACTCAAACATTGGGGCCGATGTATATGCATTTACTGAGGCGAAGGTTCCCGAGGATCTGGATCTGCGTTGGAAATATCAATGGGATCCTCAGGGGGTTTATCCCGATAAACGAAATAAATGGGGTACGGTTCTTGCTTCCAATCGTTTGACTCTGAATCCTGTCGTATCCGTAGGCAACAAATTTCGAAGTAAAGACCTGCAGTTCAAATGGCCTGCAGCAGTTCAGGTCGCAGATGTCATTAAGGATGGTGAAGTCTGGTGCACCCTGGTCGGTTTATACGCCGTTACTAGAGGTCGGACGAATGACGACAATCGCGGCAATGGATCGTATTCATTACCAAAGTTGCTTTCACAGCTTGAACCTTTGTTCAACTCCCCGCGAGGCGACCGAATCATTGTCGCGGGTGACTTCAATTTGTGGCCCGGTAATGTGAAGGGTCTCGCAGATAAACACGACCTGATTGATCTTGTCGAGATGACAGCTGATACCCGCGAGCCATTGGTCAACTGTCATGATTGCAAGTATTTTGCAGGCACTAGAAAAGCAGTAGAGCGTTGTGGGCACCTATTCACACATCGCAACGGAGCCATGCCGAAGACCGAGGAGGCGGCAAAGCGGTCAAAGGCGATGGTGCAACAGATCGATTTCATTTGGGCTTCGAAAAAAATGTCGAAAGAAGTTGTCAGGGTCTACGGGGGCTTGCAGTCATTCCCGCAACCAAGTGACGTTCCGTATATTCCTGAAATTTGGAAGCTCAGCGATCACGCTCCAGTTATCGCGGAATTTCGAGATTGAAGGGTTTTATCATCCTGTATGCGATATGTGTGATTGATGAGCGGATGCTCAATCGCTATTCCGGACTGTCCAGGGGATGCATTGGTTGATCCAAGCAATCAAACTTCGCTCCATTGCTATGGGGCCCATCTGCTTCTATGCTCAATTCAAAATGATAATTGGAGATGCTCATGTCTGAACAGAATAATGAAAATCTCGTTTCAGTGAAAAGCGACGATTCCCATGTTCCTTATCAGGTCGTCCTTCAGTTCAACGGTGTGGCAAATGACGAGATTCCGAGTTTCTGCTACGCGTTAGCTCACAACCGTGTTCCGCTTCTGTCGTCAATGAAGATCTCTGGTGGTCCTGCCGAGTCCAAAAAGATCACGGTTCGATTCCGTGGTGAATGGGCAGCAAACGAGCGGGCGCCGATCAAAGAGAACAACGTCGTTCTTGATGCCCCCCGTATGGGGGCCGCAGTGGAATTGGCCCCGGTTCATGCTTTGCAGCTGAGTGATATCGCTTTGGTCGAACTCGAAGAACTCGCCCCCGCGACAGTGATTATCGAACTTGAGGATGATCTTGGAAATAGGCAGGAGATTCGGCACGACGTCAATATCTATGCTCGTGATCAGTGGCTCATCCGCAATCACGCAGTAACCGCTGCGTTCGTACAACCCAATCACCCAGACGTAAATCAGATTCTCTCCAAGGCGTCACAAATACTTGAGCGCAACGGCACACCTGGGTTGAGCGGTTACCAACACGTTAGCTCGGGACAACAACACCGGGTTGCCGAGGCCGTGTTTTTGGCGATGCAAGAGTTTGGTATCGCGTACATCAACCCACCTGCTTCTTTCAGCACTCTCGGACAAAAGCTCAGACCGTTGGATCGCGTTCTGTCAGAAAAGCAAGGTACTTGTATCGATTTAGCTTGCGCTTATGCTTCGTGCCTAGAGCAAGCAGGTTTGAACCCGGTTATTTTTCTGATCCATGGGCATGCGTTCAGCGGATATGTCTCAGACGACAAACCGCTTAATTCGAGCGTGATCAACTCATGGAACGCGGTGCAGAGTCTCCTCGATTCTCATGCGATTGTCCCAGTTGAAACTGTTTGTTTGACGAACAAGTCAAGTTTTGCTCAAGCCAAAGCCGAGACCATGGGTAATCTTATCGAACCCACATTTTGGTCTGTGCTTGATGTGAAGAAGGCGCACCGGGAAGGCATTCGTCCGATACCCGCGCGGATTGTTCGAGACAATGTTCTAACAGTGGTCATTGACAACGGCCCATCGACACCGCCTTTCATTGAGCGCAGGGACACCGCGACGAGGAAATTGTTGCCAGAGTCTGTTCCTGGTCGCATCCAGGCTTGGAAGAACTCGTTGCTTGACCTCTCATTTCGAAACCGACTTCTAAACCTGAATCCCAGCCGACATGGTGTCAAAATCATTCCACCGTTGGACATGTTGGGGTGGATCGAGGACTACCTGAACAATGGATCGCCCCTTTTACTTGCAGCGATCGACTCATTGAACCAAGTTCAAGCAGCAGCTTTTCAGCGGGCAGATCAGATGACTCGGGAGGCACTCGAGGAGAACCTGACACGAGTTGGTGGCATGTTTGCTTATACCGAGGCAGCGCGTTTCAAAGGTGTGACTTCACGTCTTCAGAGTGATGCCCGGACACAGGAAGAGGAGACTGGGGTTAATTGTCTGTATCTCACACTGGGTTCGGTGAAGTGGGCCGATAAGTATGGAGATTATGAGTCACCAATTTTCTTGGTGCCAATTCGCATTCGAAACATTCGGGGGGCCGAAGCAGTCCAGATTGAGATGGACTCGACGCAGTCGACGACGGTCAACTACTGCTTGATCGAGGCATTGCGTTATCGCGAACAGATGACCCTTCAGTGGTTTAGCGATGATATGTCCGACGAGCTTGGTCTCGATGTCCAGGCGGGCCTGGAGGCGTTGCGTGTGGAGTTCCGAGAGAAGGGCCTCGACGTACAGGGATTTGGCGTTAACCAGACGGCATCATTGGCTGTTCTTGATTTCAAGAAATTCCGTCTGTGGAAAGACCTCTCTGATCATTGGAAGGATTTCGTCGGGAACCCTTTGGTAAAACACTTAGTAGAGACTCCGCGGGAGCGTTTCCAAGATCCGGCAAATAGTGACGATGCAGAGATCAAATTCGACGACACCAGCGTTGTGTGCGCTCAGTCGGCCGACGGATCACAGATCAGGGCGATTGAGCGTTCCCTTGCAGGTCATTCGTTTGTCTTGCAGGGACCTCCTGGTAGTGGGAAGAGCCAGACAATTACCAACCTGCTAGCCAACGCTATGTTCCGCGGGAAGAAGGTACTCTTCGTCGCAGAGAAGCAGTCCGCTCTCCAGGAAGTGCAGGAGCGGCTGGAGGAAGTGAAGTTAGGCCCCTACTGTTTGGTGCTCCACGACAGCGGAACTAAGCCCGAAGCACTTCGTGAACAGTTAAGGGACGCCCTTGATCAAAGCCCGGTGATTGAAGAGAAGATTTATCGTCAGTTTGAGGACGAGTTCGCAGTTCTGGCGAACCAACTAGATGAGTATCGGCGCAACGTGTACGGACGAAACACGGCGGGCTTCAGTTTTGCTTCCGCGTACTACCGTCTTGGTGAACTCGGCGACGGTCCGGTAGCCGACGTGCCGCGTGCTTTCTTGGATGTCAATCAGGATTCTGTTGATCGACTCATGCGCGAAGCGTATGAAGTAGAAGAATTAACTCGCATCGCCCAAGTGAGACCCAACCACCCTTGGGCACTGGTTGGTGAGTTGGCATTCGATTCATTGGATCGTGCCGAGTTGGCTCGTCTGATTGATCTTGCCTTAAGTGGGGCGAATCAATTGGCCCTAATGGGTGGCTCGGGATTACTCGAAGTGTTCCGGTCAGCGACCACGGTCGGTTCTCTGAACGTAATTGCCAGTGTGTTGGAACTGAAGGAAAGCGCTTCGCTCGTGAACACTTCTGACTTAGCTAAGGCGGGATCCGACGATTGGTTACGTGACATCCAATTGATACTTGTTGAATGGGCTTCGGCGCTAGTTTCCCTTTCACCGGAGCTGAAGGGAACGGAGTCTCTTCTCTTCTCGACGAACATTGGTGACATTGAAAAGTTGGTTGCTGTAGCGGTTAAGTCTTTCGCCATCGGCCGAAAGAAGAAAATAAACGAAGCGCTGGGTGTTCTTTCTAGTCACTTGTCGGCGGAAAGGCTTGACATTAAGGATGTCTCCCGACTTGTCTCCGAAGCTGCAAGAGTTTCCGCGAAGTTGCAAGCCCTGAGTGGTCGATTAGTGGCATCCCCAGGATCTACATATTTGGTCGAGTCGACGCCGTTGACTACTGATGAGCTCGATTCTGTAAAGGCTCGAGCGGGCCTATTTTCTGTTGTAGGGAAAGCCCTCAGTGATTTCTCTGCGGAGACTCAAGCAGTGCGGGATCTGTGGTCATCATCTAGTGCCCTTCCGCTCGGTATGCATCTCAAGGTTCATGACTTTGCACAGGTTTTTGGGCAGATCTCCGACCTCTTGTGTGCATCCGACGAATCGGTGGCCTTGTGGGCGAAGGACGACGGAATCGTCGGCTCACTTTCAAGTCGAAATGCCGATGATTGGAGAAACGCTCGCGAGGGAGGAACCTTTCTCCCTGTGCAGAGATGGGCAACCCTGCGTGCACACATGGCACAGTTCCGACAGGTTGGATTGAACAAGATGGCGACTGACATCGAGACCGGTCAGCTTCCGGCTCAGTTTGCGCCCGAGGCCCTAGAGCGGGGCATCCTCACGACGTCAATGGTGGTACAAGCCGAGGCAACCAATCTCGATATCTTTGACCGATCGCTTCAGAATCGACGTGTCTACAAGTTCATTGCGATGTTGGAAGAACGTAAAAAGCAGGCGCAGGCTTCCATTCCTTACTTCTTGTATAAGAGCCGAAAGATCAACGCGGGTGTAGCCACCGGCAAGGTGGGTGACTTCCGTCGCGATGTCAATACGCCGAGCAGGCGTAGGCGTGGACGTTCGATTCGCTCGTTGATCGAGTTGTACCCGGACATCGTTTCGGACTTGACCCCATGTTTCTTGATGAGTCCAGACTCCGTGGCCCAGTTCCTGCCTCCTGGCAAGATCACTTTTGACATAGTGGTCTTTGACGAGGCATCTCAGATTGTTACCGCCGATGCAGTTGGTGCGATGGGGCGAGCGAAATCAGTGGTGATTGTTGGCGACTCAAAGCAGATGCCGCCGACCAAGTTCGGGGCTATGAACACATCAGAGGAGGAGACCACCGAAGAAGTATTTGCGGATGAGGAAGATTCGATTCTCGAAGAAGCGGTGGTGGCCGGCGTGCCAGAAACTCTTTTGACGTGGCACTATCGCAGCCAGGACGAGTCGTTGATTTCATTCTCAAATGAGCATTATTACGAGCGACGGCTTTCGACATTCCCAGCCCCACTGGACGTTCGTGACGACCTGGGAGTCTTTTACCGAAGGGTCAATGGCCAATTCGATCACGGCAAGACCCGCACAAACGAGATCGAAGCCAAGGCGATTATCGAGGAGGTGGTTCGCCGCTTGAACGATCCTCTTACAGCTGGACTCACCTACGGAATTGTGACTTTAAACATTCAACAGCGAAATCTGATTACTGCGCTTCTCGACAAAGAGAGCCATCCGCTAATTCAGGAGTTGAGGGAGACTGAGGACAAGAAGCGACGGCTGTTCGTTCTGAACCTGGAAAACGTCCAGGGGCGCGAGCGTGATGTCATCATCTTTGGTACGTCGTTCTCGCGGCGGGCGGACGGAAGTGCCATGGCGCTGAATTTCGGACCCCTGAATCAGCAAGGCGGCGAGAAGCGACTGAATGTTGCGGTGACGCGCGCCAAGCGGCAATTTGTTGTCGTTTCCTCGTTTGATCCAGAAGAAATGGCTTCCGCGAGTGCGCTGGGCATGGTCCATCTGCGTGAGTATCTATTTGCGGCACGCAACCGGATTGAGAACCGAGCTGTAGTTAGTCAGAGTGAAGATCAAGTACTGCCTCAAGTCAAGCGAATCGCCGAAGCGTTACGTAGTCGGGGAATCATCGTTGGCTTTAACAGGGGGCTGTCGAAGTTCAAGATTGACATGGCGCTGACTCTTCCGGAAATGGGTAATCGTTGGCTCGTCGCGGTCTTGTTCGATAGCGAAGAGTGGAGTAAACGCCCGCTCGCAATCGATCGAGATGCATTACCAGTCACCGTTCTTGAGAATGTGATGAAATGGCAACGAGTTGCGCGTGTTTGGATGCCATCGCTGCGAATAGAAGTTGACGACGTGATCAACGACCTCTCTGAGCAGGTCCACCTGGCGGCCAAGGATGTTGAGCAGGCAGCCGAACCTGGTCAAGGGGCTGATACGGGAAAAGCACCAAATGATGTTGAATTTGCATCAATAATTCCGGATGTTGTTCCGCAGCCCGATCAGGTTGACGAGACTGTTATCGAGAGTCAAGAGGCCTACAAGACTGTGACTTTTGAAGGGGTCCCGCAGGACCCGAGTTACACGGTCACTAATGTTGCTCGCCAGGTTCTTGAAGGAGTGGTTGATCATGAGGGTCCGATTTCTGCGTACAACGCACTAAAGCGGACAGCTAGGGAATTTGGGGTTCAAAGGTTCACGAACACTCAACTGCAAAAGATGTGGCCACTACTTGGGACTCGTGGATACACCGAGATCGCTGACGTCGTCTATCTCTGGCCAAATGGGATCGATCACACCTCGTGGAAGGCATTTCGAAAGTCGACTCTGGAGCAACGCAAGTTGGAAGACATCACCCCATACGAGGTGGTCAATGCGATGGAATCCGTCGTGCGGCAGAGTATTTCTATTTCTGAGACCGAACTGATCCGATGGACGGCAACATTCTTCGGTGCGAAATCGCTCACTGAGAAGGTGCAGTCAATTGTTAGACCCCATTTGCAGTGGGCAATCCATGAACAGAAATTCCATATAGAGGACGGTTATCTCAGCTTAAAAAATGGGGACTAGTCACTCGATTATTTTGACAAATGTTGTAGACGCTGAGATTGCTTCGGGATATTGAGGCTGACAGATACTTGGTTCATCCAACTCAGATCCATCGTCGTCGACGGAAGAAGACAACCTGGAAGACTGTGATGCTAATGATGGCGCCCCATGAAAAAAGGTACCCATAGTGCCAATCTGTTTCTGGCATATCAATAAAGTTTTGGCCATATAAACCAACAATGAAAGTTGGAAGCAACATGATTGATGCAATTGCTCCTGTAAATCTTCCAGCCGCTTCATGCTCTTCGGCACTGAGTTGTTTTGCCTTTTCAAACAACTGTGTTAGTAGCGAATCAACTTCATCAAGTGTTCCAATCATGACTCGACTATTTAGATAAGTATCCGCAATATGAATTTCAAGTTCTTGAGAAAACAACTCGCGTTCGCTTCCCTCGTTATCTCTGTGTAGGTCACGTTGGGAATCGTTATCTTTGAGGCTTTGTAAAATGTCTCTTGTTTCTTCTGCGACTCGACGCATTCGCGGCATGATTCTGAACAGTTCGCTTGAGGTGGTGGACAAGGCCCTGAGTTGCGACAAGAGTCGTCGTCGCTCCGGTGATCGAAGATGTTCGGTGTGTTGAAGATCACTTATTGAACGCGTGAGATCAACAGCGCCAAGAATACGCCAAGTTTCAGTCGCTAGAAACTCTTCTAGATGGCGTGCATCCATTGATAATCTGTCAGTGGCGTAGCGGAATAGCTTCAATATGAATTGGCCACTAGCAGGACTGCTGTCACCAACTTCAACTTTTGCAAATTCATCAAAGAGTTTCTCCCATGTGATGGTGCTTGTGCCGTGTGAAATGACAGATGCAATCACGTTGTCGTGAGTTGCCGCAAAAGTAATTCGATCGTAGTCTGCTGCGAGATTTTTCGCATTGGATGGTACATAAACAACTCCGAACAGATAATCCACATGTCTCTCGAGTCGAGGAAATGGTAGTCGGCCGTCTAACGATCTTTGACGAAGATGATTTACTGCTGCAGGGTGGAGTTTTACACCTAAGAAAGAACTTCCAATTTCTGCAAGTTCAGCAGTGGTTTCTTCTTGGTTCAGTAAACAGATCGGTGACATAACCCCCCACTTTGAATTCACCCATTCAAGATATTTTCTTTTACGCGTAGTCGATGCTTGAGATCTGAGCCAGCTTGTCTAACTGGTGGCGGGCTTCAATCATGCGCACTGTTCCTGAATGTGAACGCATCACCAAACTCTGCGTAATGGCTCCACCGGCATGGAAACGCACGCCCTTCAGCAACTCGCCATCAGTCACGCCAGTCGCAGCAAAGAAACAATTATCTCCGCGCACTAGATCATCAGTTGTCAACACCTGGTTCAAGTCGTAACCAGCATCTAAGGCAGCTTTGCGCTCTTGATCGTTACGTGGCCACAACTTGCCTTGAATTTCTCCGCCCATGCACTTGAGCGCAGCAGCCGAAGTAACACCTTCGGGTGTTCCGCCAATACCAAACAACACGTCGACGCCGGCATCGGGCCAAGCAGTTGCGATCGCACCGAAAATATCACCGTCGCTAATCAACTTGATGCGAGCACCGGTGGCACGAACTTCTTCAATCAAAGCCTTGTGACGATCACGTTCAAGAATCATCACGGTTAAGTCGCGAACGTTTTCGCCCTTAGCTTTGGCGATCCACTTCAAGTTGTCGGTGTACGACGCATTGATGTCAATGCAACCCTTAACATCGGGGCCAACCGCAATCTTTTCCATGTACATACACGGACCCGGATCAAACATCGTGCCTTTTTCAGACACGGCGATGACCGACAGCGCATTGCCTTTACCCATTGCCGTCAGCGTCGTGCCGTCAATCGGGTCGACCGCAACATCGGTCTCGGGCTTTGAACCGTCGCCAACCGCTTCGCCATTGAACAACATCGGCGCTTCATCTTTTTCGCCTTCGCCAATCACGATGATTCCGCTCATCGGCACAGTGGCCAACACGGTACGCATGGCGTCAACAGCTGCTCCGTCGACGCCGTTCTTGTCTCCACGACCGACCCACCGCGATGCGGCAAGGGCGGCTGATTCGGTGACTCGGACGAGTTCCATGGCTAGGTTTCGTGATGGCTGCTCAGGCATGAAGACAACGGTAGTCGGCGCAGGGGATCAGACCCCCTACTCTCGGAGTATGGCTGTGACGCTCGACGACATCCTTGAGGCGCGAGACCTCAGCGAACCCCGATTGTCTCCTGACGGGGCGAACGTTGCCGTCATTGTGAGCGATGCCCGGGGCTCGTATGTGCACCTCATTTCGCTCGCTGATGGCTCTGTGCGTCGCCTGTCGGACGAACCGGTGCGAGCCGGCCGCGGATTAGGCGGGGGATGTCTTGACTGGCTGCCCGACTCTTCAGGATTAGTAGTTGTCACCAAATCGAATGGCCTGCAACAGATGTCGCTCGGCGG
>Ga0209768_10001389_pt1 | contig 15568 bp, 15 predicted proteins | sample LauGreSBDMM110SD_3_FD_187564 | JGI IMG/M metagenome (GOLD analysis project Ga0209768, IMG submission 187564) | Freshwater lake microbial communities from Lake Michigan, USA - Sp13.BD.MM110.SD (SPAdes) (version 2) | ecosystem: Environmental > Aquatic > Freshwater > Lake | place: Lake Michigan... | reverse complement strand
GATGAGGCGTGGCGCTACATCCAACATTTCTACGGGTCTTGACCCCCACTGGGCGGGTCGCAGGTGCAGCCCCCCGCCCGGCTGACGTTCAATCCACCGTCATGCCGGAGTCGCGCACGACCACGCCCCATTTGCTGATTTCTTCTCGGGTCATGGCCATCAACTCAGCCGGACCGGCCTTGAGCACACTGGCCCCTTGGGCCGACAAAAAGCTTTCCATGTCGGGCTGCGTTTGCAGCGCCGCCACAGCTTTTCGCATCTGCTCGATCAACTCTTTGGCCACGCCTTTGGGCGCATAGATCGCCACCCACAGCTCGCCCACCAAGCCTGGAACGCTGTCATGGGCCAAAGGCACCTCGGGCAAAGCGGGGGCACGCTGCAAAGAGGTCACAGCCAAGGCTTTGAGTTGGCCACTTTTGATGAAAGGCAAACAAGCCGGAACCGTGCTGACCAAATAATTCACATTGCCACTGATCACGTCGGTCAATGCGGGCGCCACCCCTTTATAGGGGATGTGGGTCAGGTTCACGCCTTGGGATTTTTTCAGCATCTCCATCAGCAAATGCGAAAAGGTTCCGTTGCCTGCCGAGCCATATCTGTATTTGCCAGGATCGCGCCGCGCCAGGGCCACCACATCAGAGAGGTTGTTGACCGACAGTTTGGGGCTGACCACAATGGCGTGCTGCACCAGTGCAATGGCGGCCACGGGCTCGAAATCGTTGATGGGGTCAAAGCCGGTGTTTTTATACAGCGCCGGGTTGATGGCTTGGGTGCTGTTGATGGTGACCAACCACATGCTGCCGTCTTTGGGCCCCGACTTGGCCACATAAGCCGAGCCCACATTGCCACCGGCACCGGTTCGGTTTTCAACCACCAGGTTGGCGCCGAGCAAGGCGGGCAGTCTGGCGGCGACCGCCCGGGCCATGACGTCATTGGAGCCGCCCGCATTTTGGGGCACCAACAAAGTGATGTATTTGGGCAGCACAGGCTGCGCCCCAACGGGGAAACTTGCCGCCAAAGGCGCAAGGGCAATGGCTGCAGCCACTTGGCGGCGGTTCAGGACAGAAGATTTCATCAAACCCTTTCGTTGGCCATGCCCATCAGGGGCGTAAAACTTCATCGATGACCTCTTGGGTCTGTCGAACATCGCCAAAACTTTGATAGAACGATGTCAGCCCAGCCATGTGGTCCTCATCGTAGCGGGCCGCACAAGCATCGGCCACCATGATCACCCGGTAGTCGAGCATCATGGCATCGCGGGCGGCCGTCTCGCAGCACATGTTGGTGGCCGTGCCCACCACGATCAAATTGCGGATGCGCTTGGCACGCAGCATGGAGTCGAGGTTGGAGCTTCCGGCGATGAACGGGGAAAACCGGGTTTTCCAAACCATCCAATCGCTGGGCTGGCTCATCAGCGCGGGATACAGCGCATGACCGGCTGACCCCTCTGAGAGTTGATCCCGATGGCGCGCCGCCTTCTCGGTTGTGAAGAAGTTGTCGTGATAAGTCGACCACAGGCTATCGCCGCCTTTGCCTGCCGTCATATTGACCCAGGCCACCGTGCCGCCTTGTTGCCTGAGAGCAGCTGCCAGCCGGTTGATGTGGGGCACGATGGCCCGCGCGGTGGGGACCTCGGCCACATAAAAGTTTTGCATGTCAATCACCAGCAAAGCGGTTTCTGCGGCTGAAAAGGACGGGTAGACATTCAACTGGCCACGTTTGGCCATGACCCGGTCCAACACGTATTGAGGCCATTCAAAGGGGTGAACTTGATCTGAGGTACCCATGTGCTTATCCCATTGCATGCGGCATTGAACTGGGGCCGCGTTCAGCGACCGCTGACATCGGGGCCCAGATATCGACGCAGGGCTTGCCCACACACATCCACGGCGGTGTATGCCTCGCGGATGACCCGACCCATGGTGATGAAGCCATGAATTTGCCGCTCGAAGCAAATGTAGTGGGCCGCAACGCCCGCCTGGGACAAGGCATCGGCATATTGCAAGCCTTCATCGCGCAGTGGGTCAAAGCCCGCCGTCAACACCAAGGCCGGTGGCAGGTCTGCGTGAGCGCTTGCCTTGAGCGGAGAAGCGCGCCAATCGTCGCCGTGCGCACGCGTGGGCAGGTAATGGTCCATGAACCAGTCCATGGCCAGGGCGGTCAAGCCATAACCTTCACGGTTGGCGTGGTAACTGGGTGTATTGGGGTACATCAAAGTGGCCGGATAGATCAACAATTGAAACGCCGGTGGTTGTGCGCTGCCCCGCGCGCCCAGGCAAACCGCCGCCGCCAAATTGCCCCCCGCACTGTCGCCGCCCACGGCCACCCGTTGTGGGTCAATGTGCAAATCGGGGGCTTGCGACACCACCCAGTGAAAGGCCGCCAGGGCGTCTTCATAAGCGGCGGGAAACACATGCTCGGGTGCCAAACGGTAATCCACTGAAAACACCGCACACCCACTGGCTTGGCACAGTTGGCGGCACAGCACGTCGTGGGTTTCAATGTTGCCAATCACCCAACCGCCGCCATGAAAATACACCAAGGCTGGCAAGGTGTCGGTGGGCTGAACGCCAGCGGGCCGGTATTCGCGCACCGGGACCTGAATGCCCCCCAAGGTGGGCAAATGGTCGCGGGTGAATGACATGCTGGGCGGATCGGGCTGCGTCAAAGACTTGCGCACCACATAAAACTCGCGGGCTTGCTCAGGTGGCAGGGTGTTGACCGCCGGCACCTTGCGGTCCACCATCAATTGCAGCAAGGCTTTGGCTTGGGTATCTAGCATGTTGCGCTCCAAAAAATGGGCTTGTCACCGTTGGATGGTCTGTGGCTGTGCACAGGCTCAGGGTCTTGAAAGATATCATGCCCACAGGGGGCACAGAAACGGCCAGCGGTGCACCCCTTGCTGACCTGCTTGGCCGTTCGGGTTCTTTTCCACAGACCACCGAATGCTGGCCAGGTCGCAGCACAGGCCAATGGAATGGTTTTTGGCGAACAAGGAGCAACGCGATGTCTTTGACTTGGATGGGTTTGGGTGAACTGGGGTCAATGCTCAAAAGGGGGGATTTATCCTCTGTCGAGTTGACGCAACATTTTCTGGATCGCATATCCAAAGCCGATCACCAATTGCATGCTTTCACCGAGGTTTATGCGGATCCATCCCTGGCCCTGGCCAAAGCCGCCGATCAGGCCAGGTCCAGCGGCTTGCCCATGGGACCATTGGCAGGTCTTCCGGTGGCCCTCAAAGATTTGCTGGACATCCAAGGCCATGTGTCCACCTTGGGATCCAAGCACTTTGTGAACCGCCAAGCCAGCCAGACCAGCGCCACGGTCGAGCGGCTGTTGCAAGCGGGCATGATTCCGCTGGGCAAACTTCACATGACGGAATTTGCCTTTGGGGGCTGGGGCACCAACCCCTTGATGGGCACCCCCCACAACCCCTGGGACTTGGCGATACACCGGGTGCCCGGGGGATCGTCCAGTGGCACGGGGGTGTCCGTGGCCGCCGGCTTGGTAACGGTTGGCATTGGCAGCGACACCGGCGGGTCTGTGCGCATCCCCAGCGCCTTCAATGGCCTCACGGGCTTGAAAGTCACCTTTGGGCGCATCAGCTTGCATGCCACCGGCTTGCTGAGTTGGTCTTTGGACACCATCGGGCCCATGGCGCGAAACGTGCACGACTGCGCTGTGTTGCTCGACGCTTTGGCGGGCCCAGATGCGCGGGATGCCACCACGTTTGCACAGCCCTTGGAAGTTTTTTCGCGCGAACCACGCGCAGTCAAAGGCATGCGCCTGGCCATGCCGGATACCCATCAACTCCCCGATTTCATGGACGCTGCGGTGGTCCAGTCGTGGCATCAAGCCGCCAAAGTTTTTGAATCCTTGGGGGCCGATGTGGTGCCGGTGCGCCTGCCCGACGGTTTTTTTGATTTGGCCGCCCAAACGGGCCGCATCATTGCGTCAGAAGCGCACAGCTTGCACCGCGACTATGTGGACAACCCCGCCGTGCCCTTGGGGCCTGCTGTGCGCCAACGCATCCAAGCGGCGGCCTCGTTCAAGCCCGGTGAGTATGCGCAGGTGTTGCGAACCATGCACGAACAGCGGCGGGATTTTGCGCAATGGTTTGAAGCCTTTGATGCGATGCTGTTGCCCACCGTGGCCAGCCCTGCCATTGCCCTGGCCGACGTGGATGAAGCATCCCCCCTGCCCGGCTACTTGACCCGGCCCATCAACTACCTGGGCTTGTGCGCCTTGTCCGTGCCAGCCGGCTTTGCAGGTGGTTTGCCGGTGGGCTTGCAAATGGTGGGCAAGGCCTTTGATGAGCGAACGGTGCTGTCATTGGGGCAGGCGTTTCAGGCCAGCACCGACCACCACCTGCGCCACCCGGATCTGTCGCGTTTGGGTTTGTAAACCTGCGCGCAAACGGGTCACTGTGAAAGATTGACCGATCAAGGGCTGCCAATCTTCAGGCGCATTGCCGAGCGGGTGCTGACCCCCACCCAGGCGGCCACCGACCAAAACACACCCGCACTGCCCAAAAAGGCGCCCGCCAGCCCAAACAACATCGGCATGGCCACACTGGAGGCGTTGATGGCCATCAAGCGCAGACCAATGGCTTCGCCGTGGCGCTCATGGGGCGTGATTTGGTGCAGCATGCTCATCAACATGGGTTGAATCACGCCGAGCGAAAAGCCCAGCAACACCGAACAGCCGCCCATCATCCATGCGCCTTGGCTGAAGGGGTACAAGACCAACAAAATGCAGGTGATCAACATCGCGCCCGATATCATTTGCCATTCTTGAACCCGGTGCACCAAGCTCGGCAAGGCCACGCGAATCAAGGCGGCGGCAATGGCAAAACCGCCCAAGATGCTGCCAATGGCTGAAGCACTGAGGTTTTGCTCGTGGCCCATCAAGGGCACGACAAAGGTGTGCACATCCCAACAGGACGCCATCACCCAGTTGATCCACAACATGCGCCGAAACAAGGGCAGTTTGAACAGGTCCCAGGTGCTGCGCTTGGGCTGCTCGGGGTCCACCACGATGGCCGGCAGTTCCTGCACCTGACGCACCCACCACCAAGCCAACAATGGAAACATGGCGAGCATGAAAAAGGCCGCCTGAAAGCCCGCATGGTCGATCAACAAACCAGCGAAAAAAGGCCCAATGAAATTGGAAATGGCCGGCCCAATGGCCAACCAACTGAAGGCCTGCTTGAGTTCGGTCATGCCTTGGGCACGCCGCCCCACATGGCGCTGCAAAGCGATCACGGCGGCCCCGGTGGCGCCGCCGGTGAACAAGGCGCTGATGCACAGCACCGTAAAAGTCGGCCAGATCACCGCCAAACCGGTCCCCACACTGCCCAGCACCACGCTCCAACCCACAGGACGCTTGAGGCCATGGCGGTCGGCATAACGGCCGGCGGGCAAGGCCAAAAATACCTGGGTCAGGGCAAACATGGCCAACAACATCCCCACAGCCAATTCGGTGTGGCCTTCGCGCAGCGCCAGCAAGGGGCCGGCCATGCGCATGCCGGTCATGCAGGCATGTAAAAAAACTTGCCCGGCAATCAGCCGCGCCAACTCGGGGTTCAAGCGTCAACCTGCATCGTTGTCCAGGCCTTCTTCAGGGTCTGGGCTCAAGGGCAATCGTGCCAAGGCTTCGGCCTCGGGCAAGGCCTCGACGCCTTTCAAAACCCGGCGCATTTGCTTGCTGCGGGTGTCGGCTCGGTCCAAAGTGTCTGCGGCTTTTTGCACCTGCTCGCGCACCTTGGCCACCCATTCGCCATAGCGGTCAAACTCGGTTTTGACCGCGCCCAGCACCTTCCACACCTCAGACGCTTGCTTCTCCAGCGCCAAGGTGCGAAAGCCCATGTGCAGGCTGTTCAAAATCGCCAGCAAGGTGGTGGGGCCTGCCAAGGTGACGCGGTAGTCGCGCTGCAAGCTGTCCATGAGACCTGGGCGGCGCAGCACCTCGGCATACAAACCTTCCACCGGCAAAAACAGAATGGCAAAGTCGGTGGTGTGGGGCGGCGCCAAATAACTTTCGGCAATGCTCTTGGCCTCTTGGCGAATGCGTGACTCCATGGCCTTGGCCGAAGCTTCGGCGGCCATCGGGTCGGCGCGGTCTTGTGCGTCGAGAAGGCGCTCGTAGTCTTCGCGGGGAAACTTGGCGTCGATGGGCAACCACACGGCTGTGCCGTCATCGCTGCGACCGGGCAGCTTGATGGCAAAGTCCACCCGCTGGTTGCTGCGCGGCTTGGTTTCCACTTGTTTGCCGTACTGCTCGATGGTCAGCACCTGCTCCAGCAAGGCTTCCAGCTGCACCTCGCCAAAAATTCCACGGGTTTTCACATTGCTCAAAACCCGCTGCAAATCGCCAACACCTTGGGCCAAGGTTTTCATGTGGCCCAAACCTTGGTGCACTTGCTCCAAACGCTCGGCCACCTGCTTAAAGCTTTCGCTCAACCGTGCTTCCAAAGTGGTTTGCAGTTTTTCATCCACGGTTTGGCGCATCTCGTCCAACTTCGCGGCATTGGTTTTTTGCAATTGTTGGAGTTGCTGGTCCAAAGTGTCGCGCACCTCGGCCATGCGCCGCGCATTGCCCTCGCCCAGCGCTTGCAGCTGGGTGTTCAAGGTGTCACCCAGGTTTTTTTGCAACAAACTGAGTTGCTCGATTTGCGCTTGCTGAAACTGCGCCAAATTGAGCGACAGCTCTTGGCGTGCACCCCGTGCAGACTCGCCCACTTCTTGGCGCATGTCGCGCTCCAAGCGGTTGAGTCGCTCGTGCAATTGGGCCCAGGCTTCGCTTTGGGCGGGGTCTGGCGCGGGGGTGGTGCGGCGCCACAGCAACAGCGCCAGCACCACACACGCGGCGCAGGCGGCCAGGGCCACCCAGGTGGAGGTTTCGCTCACCGGGCAGTTCCCAGCACCTCGGGGTTGAGCGGTGTGCGCGCTTTGCCCTCGGTGAGGTAGCCAATCAGGTTGTCGGCTGCCAAATGGGCCATGGCCAAGCGGGTGGCCACGGTAGAGCTGGCAATGTGCGGTGTCAGCACCACATTTTTCAAGTCCAAAAAACCCTGGTTGAGCGCGGGCTCGCCTTCAAACACATCCAAGCCGGCGGCGGCGATGCGGCCTTCGCGCAAGGCGGCAATCAAGGCAGCATCGTCAACGATGCCGCCGCGCGCGATGTTGGTCAAGGTGGCCGTGGGCTTCATGCGGGCGATCTCCGACGCACCCATGGTGTGGTGGGCTTCTTTGGAATAAGGCACCACCAGCACCAGGTGATCCGCTTGTTGGAGCAACTCGTCTTTGCCCACGTAGCGGGCACCGCACGCGGCTTCGACCTCGGGGGCCAAGCGGCTGCGGTTGTGATAAATGACTTGCATGCCAAAACCCAGTGCGCCGCGGCGGGCGATGGCTTGACCGATGCGCCCCATGCCCATGATGCCCAGGGTGCTGCCATGCACCTCGGCACCGGCGAACAAGTCGTACCGCCATTGCTTCCACTGACCTGCCCGCAAAAAATGCTCGCTCTCGGTCACCCGGCGGGCCGCTGCCATCATCAGGGCAAAGCCAAAGTCGGCGGTGGTTTCGGTCAGCACATCGGGGGCATTGGTGGCCAACACGCCATGGCGGGTCATGGCAGGCACGTCCAGGTTGTTGTAGCCCACCGACATGTTGGCGCAGATCTTGAGTTGAGGACAGGCTTGCAACACGGCTTCGTCCACCGGTTCAATGCCCATGCTGAAAGCACCCACATGTTCACGCAAACGGTCTGTCCATTCGGCCTTGGTCCAGGCCACATCAGCTTGGTTGTCGGTGACATCAAAGTGCTGTTGCAGCCGCGCCACCACTTCGGGGAAAACGGTGCGGGCAATCAATATGCGGGGCTTTTTCACAGTACCTATCCTCGGAATGGGTTCCGCCTTCAGCGGAACCAAATGAAACCCATGATGATGAACAAGGGGATCAGGATGCCCCCCGACCACAGCATGTAGCCAAAGAAACTGGGCATCTTCACGCCCCGGTCTTCGGCAATCGCCTTGACCATCAGGTTGGGCGCATTGCCGATGTAGCTGTTGGCACCCATGAACACGGCGCCAGCAGAAATGGCGGCCAACGTGGGTGCCAGCGTGGTCATCAACACCTGAGGGTCGCCGCCGGCGGTGTTGAAGAACACCAGATAGGTCGGCGCGTTGTCCAAAAAGGAGCTCAGAGCACCGGTGATCCAAAAGTACATCAGCACATCAGGGCTGCCATCGGGCCGGGTGACGGCCGAGACCACCGCGCCAAACGGCCCGTTGACGCCAGCCTTGAGCATGGCAATCACCGGGATGATGGTCAGAAAAATGCCTGCAAACAGCTTGGCCACTTCCAGCATGGGCGCCCAGCCGAATTGGTTATCCGCATGCACCTGTGTCGGCGTCAACCGCAGCGAGAGCAAGGTGACGAGCACCAGACCCAGGTCGCGCATCAGGCCAGGCAGGCCAACCTCGGTACCCCAGACCTCAAATGCCACACTGCTTTTCCAGACGCCGCTCATCAGCACCAGGGCGGCGATCAGCGCCAGCAGCACAAAATTGCCAGCCCCGTCAAAGCCAATGGATCGGCTGTCAGGTGTTGGATCAACCGGCAGCACCTCTTCACGGCGGTGATACAGCCAGGCATCGAGCGCGTAGAAAATGGCCAGCAAGCTGCCCACCAGAAACAGGGTCTGAGGCAGCAAGGTCTTGAGCGTCCAGAAGAAATCTACGCCCTTGAGAAAACCCAGGAACAGCGGCGGGTCGCCCAAGGGCGTGAGCGAACCACCCGCGTTGGAGACGATGAATATGAAAAAGATGACCACATGGGCCACATGCTTGCGGTTGTCGTTGGCGCGGATCAAGGGGCGGATCAGCAGCATCGAGGCACCGGTGGTGCCCATCACGCTGGCCAGCACCGCGCCCATGCCCAAGATGGCGGTGTTGAGCCCCGGGCTGCCACGCAAGTTGCCGCGGATATAAATGCCACCCGAGACGGTGTAGAGCGCCGTCAGCAAAATGATGAAGGAGATGTACTCGGCCAGCAGGGCATGTACAAAGTTGGCGGCGGCCAGCGCCGGCCCGTAAACGGCCGCAAAGGGCAGCAAGAAAGCCAAGGCCCAGCCAGCTGCGATCTTGCCGTAGTGGTGGTGCCACAGCGTGGGTGTCAGCAGGGGGCACAAGGCGATTGACAGCAAGATACCCGCAAAAGGCAGGCCCCACCAAGCACTGAGCACGGCGCCATCGATGTTGGCTGCGCCCGCCAGGCTCGGCCACACCAACAAGAGCGCAGACAGCGCCAGACCGCGTTGCAAAAAGCTTTTATTCATAAACCCACCGAATAGGTTGGAAACCGCCATTGTCACAAATGCCCCATCCAAGGGTCGGTGGCACAGCACGCCACCGGCTCAATCACCGGCTTTGATGTCAAACACCTGGCGCAGATAGGCCAGGTATTTCTCGTCATCGCACATGTTTTTGGATGGCGTGTCCGACAATTTGGCCACCGGCTGGCCATTGCAGCGCACCATCTTGATGACGATTTGCAGCGGCTCGTAGCCCAGGTCATTGGTCAGGTTGGTGCCAATGCCAAAGGCCAGTTGGCAGCGGCCACGAAACCGCTGGTACAGCTCGATGGTGCGTGGCACGGTGAGCCCATCGCTGAAGATCAAAATTTTGGTCAACGGGTCCACGCGGTTGTTTTTGTAATGCTCGAGCAGGCGTTCACCCCATGTGAAGGGGTCGCCGCTGTCGTGGCGCGCGCCATCAAAGAGCTTGCAAAAGTACATATCAAAGTCGCGCAAAAAAGGCTCGATGCCGTACACATCGCTCAAAGCAATGCCCAAGTCGCCCCGGTATTCACGCGCCCAAGTCTCAAACCCAAACACCTGGCTGTCGCGCAAGCGTGGCCCCAGGGCTTGGCAGGCTTGCAGGTATTCGTGGGCCATGGTGCCCAAAGGCGTCAAACCCAGTTTCATGGCAAACAGGGCATTGCTGGTGCCCGCAAACTGGCCCGACGGGCCGGTGCCCAGGCGATCGGCGAGCACGCGCAACACTTCTTCGTGCCAGGCTTTGGAAAAACGCCGGCGGGTGCCGTAGTCGGCAATCTTCAATTCGCGCAAATCATCGGCTTGGAGTTGGCCAATTTTGAGATCCAAGCGTTCGCGGCCTTGCAAAAAATCCGGCACCCGCTGGGTGTGGCGGAAAAACACCTCGTTGACGATGGCCAAGACCGGGATTTCAAACAAGATGGTGTGCAGCCAGGGACCACGGATGGCAATGTCAATCTCCCCCGATGGCAAGGCTTCGATGTCGATGTATTTTTCGTTGAGCTTGAACAACCCCAAAAAGTCCACAAAGTCGCTTTTGATGAAACGCAGGCTGCGCAGCCACAGCAGCTCGGGGTCTTGAAACTTCAAACTGCACAAAGAGCGCACCTCGGTGCGGATTTCGTGTACCAAAGGGCCCAACTGCACCCCGGGGTTGCGGCACTTGAAACGGTACTCCACCTGGGCACCCGGAAACTGATGCAGCACCGCCTGCATCATGGTGAACTTGTACAGATCGGTGTCGAGCAAGCTGGTGATGATCATGGGGCGGTGTCACACCAGTGGGTGAAGTGGGCCACGTCCTCGCGCGGTGTGAAAAATGTGTTGACCGGCTCGTCCGCCTTGATCCAACCCAGCGACATGCCGCACACCAGCATCTCGCTGTCGGGGGCACCGATGTGGGGCAAGATGATGTGGGCAAAGTTGTTCCAAGCCGCTTGGGGGCAGGTGTGCAAACCGCGCCCCCGGGCTGCCACCATGATGTTTTGCAAGAACATGCCGTAATCGAGCAAGGAGCCGCGCCCCATGACCTTGTCGATGGTGAACATCAAGCCCACGGGCGCGTCAAAAAAACAAAAGTTGCGTTGGTGCTGGGCGTGCATTTTGTCTTTTTCGCCTTTGACAATGCCCAGCAAGCCATACAAACCCCAGCCGTTTTCACGCCGCCGCTCAATGTAGGGGCTGACCCATTTTTCGGGGTAATAGTCGTAGGCTTCTGGGTGTTGAGCGGCCTTTTCCGGGTGGTCGCGCCATTCATCATGCGTCGCGCACACCTGGTGCACCAAGCTGTCACGGCTGGCGCCTTGCAACACATACACCTTCCAAGGCTGGGTGTTGGTGCCCGATGGGGCCCGGCTGGCCACTTGCAAAATGGCTTCAATGGTGTCGCGCGGTACCGGCTGGTCACTGAATGCCCGCATGGACATGCGGCTGGTGATGGCCTCGTCCACGGCCTGGGTGCGTTCGTTGGGGGTCATGTCAAGGTCTCCAATAATTGTTTGAGGGGGTCCGGCAGGCTGACCGGGCGGCGGCTCACGCGGTCCACGTACACATGCACAAAATGACCGCGTGCTGCACACAGGTCTTGGTCTTGGGCAAACAAAGCCACTTCGTAACGCACGCTGGAACTGCCCAGTCGCGCCACCCGCAGCCCCGCCTCAACGGTTTGCGGAAAGGCCAGGGGCGAGAAGTAATTGCACTGGGTTTCAACCACCAAGCCAATGGCCTGGCCATGGTGGATGTCGAGCACCCCATGTTCGATTAAATGCGCGTTGACCACGGTATCAAACCAGCTGTAATAAACCACGTTGTTCACGTGTCCATACGCGTCGTTATCCATCCAGCGCGTGCCAATGCTGCGAAAGGCCTTGTAAGCGCTGCGCGGCTCGGGGCCCATGCGGTCGTTGGAAGGGTTGCTCATGGGCGCCGATTCTGCCAGCGTTGCCAATGCGCAGCGGCCACGGCAAAGGTATTGACTTGCACTTGCACCGTGTCCTCGATGTCCACCCCGTAACCGCCGGCCATGGCCATGGCCAAGGGCAGCCCCCGGGCATGCGCCCAATCCATCACCCGCCTGTCGCGCGCCTCCAGGCCATCAAAGCTGAGTTTGAGCCGGCCCAATCGGTCGCCCTCGTGCGGGTCGGCACCGGCCAGATAGATCACCAGCCCCGGGTCAAAGCGCTCGCCCAAGCTCAACAAGGCCTGCTCCAAAGCAGCCAGGTACTCGTCGTCGCGACAGCCATCGGGCAACTCCACATCCAAGTCGCTGGCCTCTTTGCGAAATGGGAAGTTCTTGGCACCATGCAGGGACAGGGTAAAAACACTGGGGTCACCCTGGAAAATGCGCGCCGTGCCGTTGCCTTGGTGCACGTCCAAATCAATGATGGCCACCGCCAAGGGATGGCGGTGGCTGCGCAACCACTCAGCCTGCATCAAGCGGGCGCACACGGCGGCATCATTGAAGACACAAAAACCGCTGCCCTTGTCGGGGTAGGCGTGGTGGGTGCCCCCGGCCAAATTGGCCGCCAGGCCCTCGCGTAAAGCGCTGCGCGCGGCCATCACCGTGGCCCCACTGGAGCGACGGGCCCGATCCACCATGCCTGGCGACCAAGGAAAGCCAATTTCACGCTGCTGCGCCGCGTTCAGGCTGCCGGTGACCACTGCCTCGATGTAGGCCGGGCTGTGGACCAGGGCCAACTCGCCGTCGCTCACCGGGTCGGCCAAGGACAAACGCAACGCGGGCTGCTCCTGGCCCAGGCGCTGGCGCAGCCGCTCGTACTTGCCCATGGGAAACCGATGCCCGGGTGGGAGCTGCTGGACATGGGGGGTGGCGTAATAAATGTTCACGGCCAGCGATTGTCCCGGTTTGAGGCCGATTTAGGACCGCCACTCTAATATGTTGCATTGCAGCAAATAAGGCTTGAATTCATCAGGGCTAACCCTATACTTCAACCCATGCTGCAACGCAACATTTCCATGGCGTCGCAGTGAAACCCAACCCATTAAGGACATACCATGATCACTGCAGACCAAATCACCTCCAGCCACAAAGCCAACCTCGAAGCCTTTTACGGCCTGACCCACTCGGCCTTTGCCGGTTTCGAGAAAATGGTTGAACTGAACCTGACCGCCACCAAAGCTGCTTTGTCGGAAACCATGGGCCACGCCCACGCCGCCATGGGCGTCAAAGACATGCAAGAACTGATGGCCCTGCAAACCGGCATGTTCCAGCCTTTGGCCGAAAAGTCTGTTTCTTACAGCCGCCACCTGTATGACATCGCCACCAGCACTGGTGCCCAATTTGGCAAAGCCATGGAAGACAAGTCTGTTGAAGCCCAAAAGTCTTTCGCCAGCCTGATTGACTCCGCCGCCAAAAACGCTCCCGCCGGTTCCGAGACCGCCGTGTCCATGGTCAAAAGCGCCGTGGCCGCCAGCCAAAACGCGATGGAATCGATGCAAAAAGCGGTCAAACAAGCCACTGACATGGCCGAAGCCAACTTCAACGCCGTGACCGCCTCTGCCGTCACCGCCGCCAAGACCGCCAGCAAAAAGCGCTGAATCTTTGGGCCAGATGGCCCCAAAGGCTAACCTTTGTCTCCTCGGATCCTGTCGCAACCTTTTGGTTCCGGGATCCCTTCAAGGCCCCGTTGTAAAACGGGGCCTCTTTTTATGCGCCAACCGTGTCACACGGCCCAAACCTGTGATGGGTCAAAACAGGGCGGCAGCTTTCAACGCACAGCGCCGAACCAGCTTCAGCGGGTGACGGCCAAAGCGGCTTTCAATGCTGGCAAAGCGGCCAGCATGGCGGCACGGCCGGACTCGATGGCGCGCAAACGGGCATTGAAGTCGGCACTGCTCACACCGGTCAAGTTGGGGCGCACGACCACTTGGGCCTCTTTGAGCTCCAAGGTTTTGATGCTTTTGCCCATGATGTTGAAGGTTTGCAGCAGTATTTGCAGCATCGATTCAGCCTGGCTGCCTTCTGGGGTGGTGGAAATGTCCACCGCCAAGACCACCTCGGCACCCATTTCCCGGGCATAGCGCACGGGCACGGGTGCGACCAAGCCGCCATCCACATAGTCGCGGTTGTTGATGCGCACTGGCAAAAACACCGAGGGCACGGCACTGGAGGCGCGCACCGCCGTGGCGGTGTCCCCGCGTTGGAACAGCACCCCCTCGCCCAAATTCAGGTCGGTGGCCACAATGCCCAAACGGATGGGCAACTCTTCGATCTTGCGCCCTTGGGTCTGGGCCGTGACGTAGCGGGCCAAAGCCTCTCCACGCAACACACCCCGGTTCAAAAAGGGCAAGGCCCAATCGGTGATGGCCGACTCTTCCATCGTCTCGGCAATGCGCTGCAACTGGGCACCGGTTTTGCCACTGGCATACAAAGCGCCGACCAAGCTGCCGGCTGAAGTGCCCACCACCAAGTCGGGTTTGATGCCCGCTTCTTCAAGCACTTGCAACACCCCCACGTGGGCAAAGCCGCGCGCACCACCGCCCCCCAAGGCCAAGCCCAGGCGTTTGGGTTTGGCGGGCACGACCTCTGGCGCGGGGGCGGGGATTTGCTCATCCTTGGGCGGTGCGGGGGGGGTGGCGCAACCCACCAACAAAGCCATTGCGATCAGCGCGACCCAGGTCTGGACACGGCGCGAATAAAGGGAAAGGGTCATGGCGGGGCTTCTCGGTCAAGGTTTGCGGGTCAACCGCACAGCCACCATTGTCGGTGCTGATGCCCAAACCGGGATGGACACTGGCCGATAATCTTCCCTCACACCGATTCAACCAGGAGCTCAAAAATGGACATTTCAGGCAAAGTTTTTATCGTCACCGGCGGCGCTTCGGGGCTGGGCGAGGGCACGGCCCGCATGCTCGCGGCCAAGGGAGGCAAGGTGGTGATCGCTGACATGCAGGTCGAAAAAGGCGAGGCCATTGCCAAAGAAATTGGTGGCGCTTTCATGCGGTGCGACGTCAGCAGCGAGGCCGATGGCCAAGCCGTGGTGGCCAAGGCGGTGGCCATGGGCAAACTGATGGGCCTGGTCAACTGCGCGGGCATTGCACCGGCCGAAAAAACTGTGGGCAAACATGGCGCGCATTCACTGGCCGTGTTCACCAAGACCGTCACCGTCAACCTGATTGGCACCTTCAACATGATCCGCCTGGCCGCTGAGGCCATGTGCAAAAACGATCCCGAGCCCACCGCCGAGCGAGGGGCCATCATCAACACCGCCTCGGTGGCGGCCTATGACGGCCAAATTGGCCAAGCGGCTTACTCAGCGACCAAGGGCGGCGTGGTCGGCATGACCTTGCCCATCGCCCGCGACTTGGCCCGCAACGGCATTCGCAACATGACCATTGCCCCCGGCATTTTTGGCACGCCCATGATGTTTGGCATGCCCAAGGACGTTCAAGACGCACTGGCCGCCAGCGTGCCCTTCCCTTCCCGTTTGGGCACGCCCCAAGACTACGCGCGCTTGGCGGTGCACATCTTTGAAAACGAGATGCTCAACGGCGAAGTGATTCGCTTGGACGGCGCCATCCGCTTGGCACCGAAGTGACCTGTCGGCACTTGCGCGCATGAAGGCTGAACCCAGGCCTCGCGCGGGCCGCAGGGCCCGCATCATCGCTGGCTTGGGTTTGGTTGGGGCCATGCTGGGGGCCTGGTGCGCTGGCCCTGCCTGGGGGCAAACAGACAACCCGCTGCAACCGGAAGCCGCCACCG
>Ga0209768_10001385_pt1 | contig 15588 bp, 12 predicted proteins | sample LauGreSBDMM110SD_3_FD_187564 | JGI IMG/M metagenome (GOLD analysis project Ga0209768, IMG submission 187564) | Freshwater lake microbial communities from Lake Michigan, USA - Sp13.BD.MM110.SD (SPAdes) (version 2) | ecosystem: Environmental > Aquatic > Freshwater > Lake | place: Lake Michigan... | reverse complement strand
GCACCAGTCTCCCCTTCAGGGCCAGGTTGTTTTGCGGGATCTCCTAGGTTACAGACTCCTCCGTCAGGAGTATATCGCACTAGCGACATTTATTTATACTTTAGCAATAAGGTATATTTAAACATACTGTTTTAAACTCTTTCAGGGGATTTCTTTGCTTTGAGTAAAGAGAAGAATGGTTAATGATACTATTTTTTTACTGGGGGTTGTAGTTGTTATTGCAGTAGTTATTTTTGTAACACGATATCGCGTCGAACGCATGACTAACAAAGATTTAGTAAGTGCTCTCCAAACTCACGGAACGCCTGAAGTAAAAAAGAAAAAGAAGGACGAGCCGTCTGAATTAGAAATTTATGGTCCTAAAGCAGAAAAGGTAGTACCGCCAACTTCTCCTAACGGAAATAAGTCTAAAACAACTGATACATCTGGCACATATCCCGATATATATGGACCGGATATTCCAATAGTTCCCGGTACAAAGAACAAATCAATTCCAGGAAAGCATGCTTCAGATCAAGTAGATGATGAGACATACGATTTCAATCCGGATCTACAAAAGGCATTTCCCACGGAAGGTCCTCCTCAACCCTTTTTAACAGATTTCTCTAAGTTCCAGCATTAGAAGTAAGTATGTTCGGACTCCAAAACTTTCGAGGAAGTTGTTGGGTTAATTCTTGTTTACAAGGAATATTCCGAATTCCCGATGTACAAACCCGTTATGATAATGGTATTTTTGAAACAAATAATGTTCTAGACGAGTGCTTATGTAAAATTTGGAAAACAGGAGGCAAAGAAGGTCTAAAGGAATTCTTTCAGTCCGTAAAAACCCATCATATGCCTGCAGGAGATGGTATTGGTGATAGCCACGAGCTTCTTCAACACTTGTGTGATGAAATTCCTTTTTTGGATAAATTATGTAGGTTTAAAACTGCATCAATAATTCAGTGTAAATCATGTCCTGAAAACAATGTAAAGGAAGACAGTGTAATTGAATTTGATATTACTACAACAAAACTAGATACACCTATTCTAGAATGTATTCAAGATGTTGTTACACCGGTAAAAATTGAAGAATGGAAATGTGAAAAATGTAATAAATTAGGATGTACTAAAAATTATTTAATTGGATCATTTCCTCGTGTAATGATATTTCACGTTAGATCAATTAATGGATCAGTTGGATATTCAAGCATTCTTGTTCTGAATAAAAACAAATATGCACTTATCGGAATTGTTTGTTACAATGGTTCACATTGGTGGACATACGGCAGAAATATACCACCCGGTTCTCCTTGGTGTAAGATAGATGACCAGCATGTTCAAAACTATGGCCCTAAACAGTTTCCCGTGTCAACTGCTATGAGAATGTTAATTTATTATCGGCTAGAAGAATAATGTTGCCGTATCCGACAATCTTAGCAATCACAATCGTGGGAGTTGTAATGTCATGCATATTCGTATTTATAGGTACGGGTAGTATCATATCAGTTCTTGTAGTTATGGGACTTGCAGCTCTTCTGTTTTACCTTCTTCAAAAGTTTGGAGTGTTTACAGTTGATTTTTCTAAGAATGGTCTAGATCTTGGATTTCATGAAATGGCTGCTGGACCTGCGCCGGCATCTAAAACGGCTACAATGAAGCCGATTGAAAAGAAAGAAGTTTTTTACGTAAGTGGTAACAACTATACATATGATGAAGCTCCTGCTCTTTGTGCAGCGTACGAGTCCGAGCTTGCATCGTATGACCAAATAATGGAAGCGTTCTCGGGTGGTGCTGAATGGTGTGGTTATGGTTGGACTCAGGGTGGAATGGCTCTATATCCGACACAACAGGCCACATGGGAAGCTTTACAACAAGAAACCGATCAATCAAAACGTACAGGATGTGGTCGTCCTGGTGTAAATGGTGGTTACTTTGATCCTGCTACAAAGTTTGGTGTCAATTGTTATGGTGTGAAACCTGGTAACAAGGATGTAAAGTTACCTCTACCCTTACCCGGCACAGATACCACTGCATTTAACAATATGGTTAATAAGTTCCGGTCGATGATTGGTAAGATATCACTATCGCCTTTTAATCGCGATGCTTGGTCTGAGCTGAAAGTTTCTGTTCCCAAGACAAATGAGCACACACAATTACCCACTGGACACACCGGTAAATAGACCGATTTTTGTTCCAGGCGATGAAGAGACTGGATTTGCTCCGGTTATAAATCCAGCTCCGTCGTCACAGCAAGACCAAACTCACCGAAATTTAACATGGTTACACCATAAACCCCAGAACCATGCTATTTTTCCCATAGCTACAGAACCGGTGAAGATAGGAAAGAAAAAGTAAATGTGAAATACAAAGATGATTGAAGTTGCACTTTTACTAGGACTTGGTGCTGTTGGATACGCACTTGCTGTACAGCAGCCGAGCGTAGGTGAAGATGGAAAACAGCGTGAAGACTTTAGAAATTCCGACCCTCGCCCCACAGAAAGTCATTCTGACAACGTAATTCACTCCCAAAATCAACAGGGTCATAGTAACGAGGTACCTTTCTTTGGAGCCGCACTAAAGCAGAGTACGTACTCGGGAGGTACAGATACTCTTCTAGATCATCACACGGGAGCTGGCAAGGAGTACTTTCAGAAGAGTGAAACAAAGTCATTCTACGATGCTAAACCTGCAACTGGTAATCCGTTTGGCAATCCCAACGAGTCAGACTTCATGCAGTCTCGCATGGTTTCCGGCCAGAACATGAAGAATATATTCCCCGTTGAACAAGTTCGCGTTGGTCCTGGTGCAAACGATGGCTATACCAATTTAGGTAAGGGTGGCTTTCAACAAGATCAACTCCGTGAGTATGAGCTTCCCAAAACAACAGATGAACTTCGTACAGATACTCGCCCGAAGTTATCATACACTCAGGAGCCTGTACCTGGTGTTTCTCAAATTACGCAACCTGGTATTCAAGCTGACGTAAATAAGAATAAGCCTGATCGTTTTGTTCTATATGGAATGGATCGTGTGAATACAGCTGTAGGTGCCCAAACTGCTCCGCGTAACTACCCAGAACAACCCATGAAAGAGACATCTCGTGCTTCAACAAGTGTAGCGTATAATGGCATTTCGGGAGGCAACGCTATCTTTTCATCCTACATTCGTGCATTCACAGAGCCCTATCAAGAGTTCATGAAGTTAACAACTGAGGGGCGCCCCGGTCCTGCTGGTGCTCAGGGTACTGGTTTCTCAATGGGCGCTGATAGCTACTCAATCCAGACCAAGAAGGATGAGTCTGTTCTATCCGATGCCACTCGTATAAATCCACCGATCCAGCGCGTAAACGCTCACGCTGACAGTCTTGGTTCTTTCCGTTACAATGAGCCTCTACAGCAGGATATTCATGTAGATCGTAATCACCCGTCAATATTAGATGCTCACAAGAACAATCCGTATACACAGAAGCTAACCTCCTTTTAAACAATGGAGGCAATTCGTGAACAATTAGTCTATAAAGAAGGAAAAGTAATAATTTGTATGAAAGAGCTAAAACCTGTAGAACAATATGAAGTAATCCGTCTTTTGCTGGCAACTCGCACAAAAGACGTTTTAGTTTGTACACATGATTCCACAAATGAATATATTAATAAATTGATTCAAAAACTTAATTTAGATACGTCGGTATGTACGACGCAGTCCACGAAGATGATTGCGTAATGTTTGCTGATAACCACCGGGCTGCGGTCTTCCTTTATTCTTATTTTTATCTTTCTTATTATTTTTTCTAATTTGTAAATTTGTCCATAGCTGGTTAATCATTGCATCTATGCTTGAATAATATGGTGAAACATTAAAATTATTTGTTGCTTTATATGTAGATATTATTGATGGTAGATCATTAGCTGGAGCTGGTCCAAGTAATGTTTTTAAGTCATTCCACTGGGCGTCTGTCATACTATCAGGTTTTTTAAGATCGCCTTTATTTTTTTCATCCTCCTTTAGTTTCTCATACTCTTTTGCAAGACCAGCATCTCGTTCTCTTAACAAATCTTCAAGCTCTTTTATTTTTCTTGCTTGAGCTACCTTTTCTAGTTTTTCTCTAAACCTTTTCTCGGCTTCGTCTGATATCGCTTTCTTTTCTTTAACCTGTTCTTGTAATTTTTCTAGAAGTTCGATACGCTTATCCTTCTCCCTACTTTCTTGCATCATCTTCATTTCTTTAGCAACATCTGTTCCTTTGACAAACTTTTTAGCACTTTTTACTATTTCACCTTCTTTATACTCTCCTCGTACAATACCTTGTTCTCTATCTTCTTCGTTTCGTTTATTAATAACTCCTTGAATTTCTCGCAATAATGATATTGTGCTCACTCTATCTATCTCCGTAGATCTACTTAATGTACCTTTAGCGTTGTCATTGTCGCTCTTAACTCCTCTTCTATTTCGTATTGTCAATTCATATTTGGCGGGCGACTTAGTTGAAGCTGGAGCGATTAACGCAGGCTCTGTAAGTATCTCTGTAGTAATATTATTATATATCTCTTTAGAACGATCAGTTTTAATTATTACTCCGGGTTTAATAACTTTTATAACTTTTTTATCGCCGTCAATAGTCAATTTTTGCATATCGTTTGATGAGTCAGAAAACTTTGTAATATTTATATCACCTAAACTACTTAAGGATGATATACTTTCAATTATAATTTCACCGACAAAAAGCGTAGGAAGTTGTAAAGCATTAGTGTCTATAGTACCATATACTTTTTCAAGTTGAAGAACTTGTGATATAGTCGGTTTTGGAAGAGTTACCTGATTAACGTCGACTAACATGGTAATTAACTTAATATTTTGGTCTACTTTGCTGGCATCAGATAAGGATCTGATTGCATTAAAATCAATTATACGCACTAAACTATTTTTAACTTTAATTTTATTTCGAACCATCAGTGCCAAAACACCAACAAGCTGTTCTGGCTTAATTTGTGGGTACTTCTTTTGAAAATCGATTATATCCTTATTTGTTAATCTATTTGGAGTTCTTTCTTTTAGCCAGTTGATGATATATGAAAGTATTATATAAATTTTATCATAATCTTTATTACCTAATGTAAAGTCATAAAGCACAACGAGAACATTTTTAAAGAGAAAAAAATCAAAAATTGGTTCAGTTTCAAAGTAATCTACAATATTATCAAATATTATTGCATCTCTAGCCTTATCAGTTATTTTCTTAATACTTTTATTTAATACGTACATATTCGGAATTAATGGTGTCTCTTTTTCAAATACAGATTTATTAATACGTATTTTTAGATTTTCGTTAACATTTAGTTCGGCCAGAATATCAATAAACTGTTTAATAGTCATCAAATCTGGAACAAGTTTTTGAATATCTTTTTCGGTTACATTAGATCTTTTTGCCAATGAACGTATCCAAGATCGCACTGCAATTATTTTTGACTGTCTGTCGCTTTCAGCTTCTTTAATTAATTCGTAATATTTAACTGGATTTAAATTTCCTATAGCTCTATGAAACACGGTAATTATTTCTCTAGTATTCTGGTATACTTTTCCTGTTAATAGAGATTTTTCTTTATCAAATGGACCATTTTCAATAATAAATTTAAGTGCATCACTAATATTAGTAGGACCTGCAGTTGGAATAAATGAAATATTTGCAGAATTAAATAATTTTACTCTTTCATTTATATCTTTTGCATTTTGTTTGATTACATCATTATTGTTTTGTAATAATTTGATTGCATAAATAATATCAAACCCTGCATAATCTTTCATAGTTCCGCCACGTTGTCCACCTCCTGAAAGAGTATCGAGAGTAGGATCTTTATTTATGAACAGTTCGATTGAATCGAATGCTATAGGCGGATATGCGATCGGGTTGAATTCTCGTAAAGCAGAGTAAGATGTCAAAAAATCTTTTGGTTTTATTGGGTTTGTTTTATTGTTAAAAAAGTTCTTATTGATGATATCTTTCCCTAAATTGTATTGGACAAAATCTTTATATTTGACTATTAAAGCATTGGTGCTTTCTTTAAATTTTTCCGTGACTTGTTCTGTAGCAGTCGGACCAAAAGGATTGGGAGGCGGTGGAGGCGGTGGAGGCGGTGGAGGCGGTGGAGGCGGACGATCAAATGGATTATCTTCATCGGGCGGTGGAGGCGGTGGAGGCGGTGGAGGCGGTGGAGGCGGTGGAGGCGGTGGAGGCGGTGGAGGCCCATCGTAACCATTTAGAGTATTTAAAAATCGTGCTATTCGATTAATTCTCGCAGTATCTATAGCGCTAATACCTCCATTACGGTCTGGATGGCAAGCCTGTATTATTCTTATAATTCTTACACTAACTCCATCAATTATTATAGTCTTATCGTCTGGATTAAGTTGATATTGGTTAAGTCCATGGGTTAGGGTATCTCTTTCATTATGATCTTCGCCAAAAAAGGGATCGTTATATAACAGCGGATATCCGTTTAGACAATTGTTAACTGCAGGCGGCGGTGGAGGCGGTGGAGGCGGTGGAGGCGGTGGAGGCGGTGGAGGCGGTGGAGGCGGTGGAGGCGGTGGAGGTGGAGGCGGTGGAGGTAGAGGCGGTGGAGGCGAGGGAGGTGGAGGCGGCGGCAGGGGCGGCATGGGCGGCGGTGAAACTTGGAGATAAAAGGGACTCGAACACGACTCGACGCATGTGACCGAATTGCAAGAGTAAACCTTCCAAAAGTAGTAGTACTCCGAGCCTACGGAGTTGGGAGACAAAAGACTCGACGAGCAACCGTCGTAGGGCGGCATGCTTACGTCAGCCGTGCAAACAATCCTCGAAAAGCTAGCGTCGCTCGAAACATAAATCTTATCATTTCCCTCACTTCCCACCTCACCTGAAGACCAATCGAACAAGACCGGCAAGGAAACAGAGGCGTTGTGGCCCGGATGTATGAGCGTCGGGGGTTGAGGTCCGCTATGGTCGAGCAAGATGGTCATTGCACTCTTCGTGATATTGTAGAGGGATTCAATGTACACCAGACAGTCGCTACCAGCTCTATCATACTGAATGCGCAATCCTTCATATAGCGACGGCTGTCTATACGACGTTTGGATGCCAAGAGACGGGCTCATTTGCATGCCTATGCTTGCAGTGCCGCCAAATGACGCGTCCGACCCCATGAGCGTGATGTAGTCCATTTGTATGGTGCCGTTCATGTGCAGCGAAGTTGCAAAGGTGCCGAGTGGGACGTTAGTGCCGAAGAACCCCATGTTTGTCCATTGGACGCGAAAGACCGTGCTGTTTGCATTTGCATATGCGTAGATTCCCCGTTTGCTGAGAATCAAGTCCGTCCAAAAGGGCGCTATGAATGGGGTCGACTCATAAGTGGCCGGAAGGGGTTCGTTATTGTAGTTCGCAGAGGCCGTGCCAAATGTCAAAAGGCCGTTGGTTGACACGCCCACCGACGTCGCATTTTGGCAATAGAACGGAAAGGGCGCTGGCAAGTTCATGAGCTCTGCATTATCGTCGCCTTGCAACCCGAGCAAAGTGCCGTATTCATAGAGCTGTGTGCAAATTGCATGAGAGATTGCATTAGTAAGTGCCGGTAGCCATGTCATATATGTCAGAAAGTATGCTAAATAATAGCACAGTTTCGACCATTGGACCCTTGTGCCGACCCCTAATGCCATCTCTAGTCTAATCTACACGATAGGCTAGTCTAGTCTAATCTACACGATGTGTGCATAAGTAAAAATGATGAGAAAGAACTAGAATGCTAACCGCTACGCTTCGTTTCGATGGGGCGTCGCGCGGCAACCCGGGGAAGGCGGCGTCGGCCGCGGTCTTACATAGTGCAGGTGGTAGTATTTATAAATGTGCTTACATGGCGCATGCCTTGCCGCAGACGTGCAATGTGGCCGAGTACTTGGGACTGATTGCCGGTTTGCGCCTTGCGGCCGAGATGGGCGTGAGGACGTTGATTGTGGAAGGAGACAGTAAGTTGGTGATAGAACAGGTGTTTGGGAATTGGGAATGTCGACATCCGCGGTTGCGGGCGCTCTGCTCTTTAGCTCGGCAACTTAAGACAGCGTTCGAGACCGTCGATGGACGGTGGATACCGCGAGAGCGCAATGGCGAGGCGGACGCTCTGTGCAATCGGGCGCTCGATGCTCTGTGCAACCGGGCGCCCGATGCTCTGGGTGCATGCGAAGGCGATGCAAGCTTATTTGCCTATAGCGCTGGAGCGAGTTGCGGACCGCCGCCGCTGCCCGTGAAGCCGTCTGTCTTTATTAAGGCGTGCGAGCACCGTAAAAGACCGTATACGAAAAAGAATGCGCCCTCGATTCTGGAACAACTGGGCTTAGGGTTAGGCTAAGTCCTAACGCCTGTTTGAGAGTACGATGCCGAGGACCATGCCCAACGTGTTCATGATAATGTCCTCCCAGCGGCCGTACCACCAGCCGACCGCGCCGCCCTCTTTACCCATGCTGTAGTTGCACTTGCTCAGGTAGAACGGATGGTCTTTGAAGACGGTCTCTATCAGCTCCCAGAGGATGCCGCACATCGTGATGAAAAGCCAACGTTGCGGGAAGAGGTAGCCGAGCATGCCGTAGAAGAAGAAGTGCGCGATGCCCCAGCCGTCAAGGAAGCGGTCCCACGGCGGCGGCACCGGTGCGTACGTGAGCGGGTCGCTGAAGCCGGGGATTTTGCACCGGATGGTGCCATAGACGATAATCAGGGACGCGCATACGAAGCAGATGCCGAGGATGGAGGCGTATTGGGAGCCAGCGTCCATCATTTTGCTCTTGCTCTTGATTTGCTCTTGTTTTGCGCTTGCCCTTGCTCTAGCTTATTGAGGCGGGTTTATTCTTGTTTGAGAGACCCGGGAGGCGATGGGCGTGCTCCGGGCCACAATGCGCGTGCCAGGCGTGACTGCAGGAATGAAGTGGGCCTTGGAGAATTCGATGTCGACGCGGGACGACAGCTTAATCATGCCCATGCGCTCGCCTTGTAGGACAGGGACGCCGGGGACGGAGTTGTTGACGATGCGGCGCGCGACTTGGCCGGCGATTTGCGTGATGGTTATAGGCTCGCCATACCGAGTGCGCATCGTCGTGAGGTGGCGCTCGTTGTATTGCGACTTTTCCAGCATGTAGGCGGGGTGAAAGGAGCCGGGGGTGTGGACGCTCTCTATGATGATGCCCGATGCCGGATAGTACTGGTGGTGCATATCTAGGATGTTCAGAAAGACGACGAGCTTGTAGCGGCCGGAGGCGGGGTCGAAATCCAGCGATTTGACCACGCCGTCGCACGGAGCAAGGAGGCCGGTGGAGCCCACGGCGCCGCTCGAGCCCACGGCGCTGCTTGAGCCCACGGCGCTGCTCGAGGGGTAGCGGTAGAACCAGATGAGCAGTAGTGTCAAAAGAACATAGATGATGAAGAGCGTGACGAAAAGAGGGCGCACGTTGTAAGACGCCACGAACAAGACGATGAACGCTAGAGTGATGACACCAAGGAGGAAGGGGCTCTCTTCGAAGAGCGACGTGGAGAAGGCCATTTTGCTGTAGAGTTAGCTTTAATCTATTGATTGTTTTTATCTCTGGGGCTACTCGCACCGCCAAAACTCGACATGGTAAGACGGAGTGTACGGACGTGTGCTGACATGGGTGCACGTCTTCATTGATAATGCTTTCGGGCGCGACGTTTGGGGAAAGAAGGTATCCGCGTCTGCAGGGCACGACATGTGAATGACCGTCTTTATTATCATGGAGAGGTCGGGGTGGTCGATGGCTTCTTCGTAAAGACGTCCGCCGCCGATGACGAAGATGCTCTCGATGTCACAGCGCGAGTACATGGCTTCGAGGGCGCCAGAAAGAGATGAGAAGCTGGCGTCGGCGCCGGGTATGTGTGGGGCGCTGGTTATGACGCAATTGAGCCGTGTGGCGAGCGGTGCTAGCTTCAGGTCGTCGAGGCTCTTCCAAGTGCGGCGGCCCATGATGATGGCATTGCGCTTGTTTGAGTCTGCTGTCATGGACGTCACGCTTCGAAAGTGACGCAGGTCGGCTGGGCAATGCCAAGGGAGGGACCCGTGTGCGCCTATGGCTTCGAGGTTGGTGACAGGGTGCGGTAATGACGTTGCCACGACGATGTCAAACTTACGCCGAGATGGCTCGCTTGGGTCGCTTGAATCGTCTATGGTTGTAACCCTATGTGATTCCACGTCCGCCATACTAACACTAACACTATGTGTACTATCCAAACAAATTGTTGTAGGCTCCCTTCGGGTCGCGCGCCGTTCTTGCGTCAAAGTGCACAAAAATGCGACCAGACTGTGTAAGGACTGTGAACGAATGCGTGAGACGGTCGCGCGTCCATGAACGGTTTGTATAGAGACCACAGCGGAGCTGATTTGCCTATCGTTTTTGTTCGAGATACCACCGTTCATGGGATGTGAGCCTCGGTCGCTTCGCTCCCTTTGGGGCGCACCGTTCTTGCGTCAAAGTGTGCAAAAATGAGACCAAACTGTGTAAGGGATGAGAACATTGTTGTGAGACTGTCGCGCGTCCATGAACGGTCTATATAGAGACCATAGCGAAGCTGATTTGCCTATTGTTTTGTTCGAGATACCGTCGTTCATATGCAGCCTCGGTCGCGCCGTTCTTTTGTCAAATTGCACAAAAACGAGACCATACTGTATAAGGACGGTGAACGAACGCGTGAGACGGTCGCGCGTCCTCATGCAGACTATGAACGGTCTGTATAGAGACCATAGCGAAGCTGATTTGCCTATTGTTTTGTTCGAGATGCCGCATAGAACAGTGCAAGCTTTGCTGATGTAAAGCCTCGGTCGCTTCGCTCCCTTCGGGTCGCGTGCCGTTCTTGTGTCAAAGTGCGCAAAAACGATACCAGTCTGTGTAAGGACGGAGAGAGTTCGTGTGAGACTGTAGCGAAGCTGCACGAAGTGCACCGCGCATCCATGAACGGTCTGTATAGAGACCATAGCGGAGCTGATTTGCCTATTGTTTTGTTCGAGATGCCACAAGTCGGACGGCGAAAGACAGAAAATGGACCGTTCTTCCCATTGAGCAGCTTCCCTAGTTATTCCCGGCTCTCCAAATCCCGAGAACGGAAATGCCGATTTTGTCTCGGCGCGCCGCTTTTTTCGTATGTCCTCGTGAGCAGGTGCCTCTTACTGCGAACGGTGTTGTTTTGTCGATTTTACAAATATTTTAAAAATAATACTGAATGTGTAAGGGAAATCACCGTCCTATCACACTTTTCTTACTTCGTATAAGACCCGCTCCCACTTTTCTTACTTCGTATAAGACCCGCTCCCACTTTTCTTACTTCGTATAAGACCCGCTCCCATCACCACGATGCAAATCTCACAGAACAGAGCCTTGGGCATCAGCGGCAGATAGTCGTTGTAAATAGTCTTGTAGTCGTGCTTGAAGAACTCGCGAGCACTTGGAGCGTTAGGCGCATCTTGCCTAGTGACCATGCTTTGAAACCGCTCTATCGATTGCAAGACCAAGTAGCGAGTGATGGCGCTATTCTGCAGGAGCTTGTTGGCGAACTCAATCGCGTACGTTTGCTGCGCTTGGGCGGGCGTGTAGAGGCGGTGGATTTCGCCCAAGGTTGTCCGCAGCGTCTCTAGCTTTTTGCTTTTGCTCTTGCTCTTGCTTAGGGTCGCGCTATTCATGCTATTCATATTCATAACTAAATTCTGCCAAACGTCCGTGTCCAGTCGCACAAAGTCTTTGTTGACGCCTATCGTTCGTACTGTACTGTTGGCAATCTGCCAAGGATTGAATCGCCCACTGCTCGCGAGGTTATAGCGCGACGCCATGTCAAAAGCGGTTTCTTGCTCCCGTGCGGACTGTGGCAAGCCGATGACTCGAGAATTGGCAAAAGCATTGACCTCCTTGAATTCCAAGGCGGGGTCGATGTGTTTGCGAGTTCCCCAGTCGGTGCGGGCCTTGTTGATGCTGCTCTCTGTATTGCACTTGCCCTTGCACGTATAATCGTTCTCATTGTAATAGTCGCGCGTCAAATGCACCGGCATCCCGGGCGCGGCGCCCGTGTCCGTAAAGACGAGCAAGTTTGTACCGGCGTCGACAAGCTGTTGAACCGTAGGAATAGGCACTGAACGCGCTTTGCCCAAACTTGCCATCTTATGTTGCAAGCCGGCCGCTTGAAACGCCGCGTTCACCAAGTCGCCAGGCACACCGTGGTTCTCTATGTTTATCATCAGTATGTGCTTCGGATAGTGAGCCGCCACTAGAGCCACGTATTCTAGAGCGTCCGCTAGCTTGACATGGTTGGGGTCCAACTTGGAGAGGGCCCACGCCAAGGCCTTGGGTGAGTGCGGCGCATGGTACATGACGATTTCGCCGGCGGCGTTGAGCTTGATGTCCAAGTCGATGCGGTCGCACGTGACGAGGAGCCAGAGAAAGCCCATGCTCTGGTTAGAGGCAAACCACTCGACCGTCTCATAGGCGTTGTGGGCTTGGATGCGGTGGTAGTCGTTCACGGGCTTGTTCTTTATGGCCTGGTATCTCAAATCGACGAAGTCTTGAACGGTGTGGCTGTATTTCGAGAGCGTGGCGATATCAAAGAGCCGTTGCTTGGCGAGCGTCGGCTTGATGGTCTTTGCGGATTCATGACGAGTGGCTATGGCAGTGGCGGCGTGAACAAATTGGGTAGTTCGCTTGCTTATTTTAGTAGCTGTTCTAGTAGCTATTTTAGCCGTTTGTGCATGCGCCGCGGCCCCCGAGAGCAATGCTAGGAGTAAGACTACATACATGATAAAGATAGCAAACAGGTTGCGTCGTGGTCGGCCGCCGCTGCCGCCGGCTTGGGCGGCCTGAAGTGCGGCGCCTAACAGTTGCTTGGCGTCTGTAGCATAAGCCGGTGACAAGAGCATTTGAGGCAACGTCCTCGTGAGGGCAATCAGCGGGTCATGTGCATTGAGAGCCAAACGCTTATGTTTCAGAAGCATGAGCGTCGGTTTGAGGACATAGAGCTCGAGCGCATCTTTCGGTAGGGATGAGAGCAGTGCTTCCATTGGCCGCCCAACTACTAGATGCGCGCGTAGTTTTGCTAGCTTGGTGCGTAGTTTTGCTAGCCGTCTTCCCAAGATGCTTCATTGCCCATACATCATCACGCGAAAGATAGAGCGGGTCGTCTTTACGCTTCACTTGGGATGCCTCAGGGTACCGGTATATGTCCTCGCTGTCGGGCATTTCTTAAAAATAATCAGCATAATAAGCTCCTACATCCCGACGAACGTCTTGATGCTCTTAACCTCGGCACGCAGCTCCTTGATGGCTTCCATTACGAGGCCCATCATGTTGCCGTACGCCACGCCGAGCGTATCTTCTTTTTCTTCGACCGCCTCCGGCAGCACCTCGGCGACGTCCTGTGCAATGAGACCCGTGCTCCGCTTGTTCGTCGCCGCCACTGTGTATGTGTAGCCCGTGAGCCTGTCCACGCGGTCGAGTGCGTTGTCGATGCGCAGGAGGTCGTTCTTCAGACGGCGGTCCGAGTCGTGCGTGACGACGCCACCGTGGCGCACATCGCCCTTCACCACGATGTTCTGGTTGAACAAGACGTTGCCATCGAACTGGCCGACGCTCTCGAATTGGAAGCCCTTTTTCACTTGGAAATCGGCCGTGGTCGCGGCCGTGCCAAAGCCGATGCGACCGTCGTTGGTCGCCCGGAAGACGAGCGCATTGGAGGAGTACATGTCAAAGATGGGCGTGTCCACGGCGGCTGGGTAGTTGTAGTCGATGCGCACGCTGGGGATGCTTGTAGTGTGAGCGACGCTGCTTTCTGTTGTATTGATGTGCAAGTGGGCGACCGGGGCCGTCGTGCCCATGCCCACCGCACGCAGGTCGTCAAAGCGCACGACTTCGACGCCCGCCGCCGAGAGCGCAACTTGGGAAGCGGCCGGCGACCACCAGCCGGTCGAGAGGTCGCCGCGGTACACGAGGGCCGGCGCTGCGCTTGTGCCGCGTGCGGTCGCCACGACTCCTGCAATCTCTGCGGCCACGGTCGGTGCGACGGTGTTACCCACGCCCACTCCGATGCGCCCGTCGGCCGTGATGACCATGTCGGGATTGGCAAGGGCGCCAAAGACGGCCAGATGATTGACGTCCTCTTGCGTGTGCTCCACGTAGAGAGCGGGCACGCCGGCCGCCGCGTTCGCGTTGCGAATGTGCACATAGGCCGCGGGCGCTTGGGTGCCGATGCCGATGTTTTTATTGGGGGCCGCCTCAAAATACATGTGGCCGCTACGCTGGCCTACGTATGTGGCCGTTGTCAGGTCCTCGCCGAGGCGCAACGTGGGCGACGGCGCATGCAGCTCGATGTCTCCGTAGTTTTTCATCGTGAACTGGTCGCGAATGACCGGCGAGAGAAGCGGCTCCCACTTGACCACGTTGCTCCATCCCTCATGGCTGAAGCCGACACGCTCTTCGATGGGCGCCGGGTCCATGAACTCGAGGCCAAACGTGCGCTTGTTTTGCCACTGCCTGTAAAGATACGCCGTCGCAACGGAGGCGTCCATGTCGTGCGTTCGGAACGTCAGCTGTACCTCGTCGCCGCGGCCGTCGAGCACAATGCCGCGCGATATGGCCTCGTCCAAGGGGTTCTCTGGGTCGTAGGCGTCGACGTAGATTTGAAAGAGGTTGCACGTCCCGCTCGTCGCATCCCGGGTCGAGTTGACCAGGAAGCTGCCGCCGTCCGCCGCCGTGGGAATGACGAAGATGTTCGTCGCCGCAAACGTGAAGCCATCGCGCTTATTAGAGTCGAAGAGCGGCTGGCCGTTCACGTAGAGCTGGTCGTCGATGTTGATGCCGCCGCGCACGTTGATGCGGATTTCGTCGTTGCCCTCGTACGGCGAAGTGCCGAAGCCAATCTTGCCGGCGGCGTTGACGCGCATGACGGGCACCGTGCCGGAGCCTTCCGTTTGGGCGTTGAACTCGAACACACTCTGGTAGGTCAGCATGCGGAAGTCGGTCTGTGCGTCGCCGCCGAATATGCCCGATGCGCCGGATTGGAAGACCAGTTGCGGCTTCGCCTCGGTGTCGGTGCTCCACAGCCGCACGCCGCCGAAGGACTCGGTGCTCTTGATGTCGAGCGCATACTCCGGGTCCGTGTTGCCGATGCCGAGGCCGCCGTTCTTGCTGAACGTGAAGAGCTCCTGTCCGAGGCCGATGGGCGCCGTGTCGCCGGGCAAATTGGCATTATAAAAGAGCGCGAGCTTGTCGTTGGTGCCGAGGTCGGGGCCGGAGAGCGACCAGATGCGGCTGACGATGGGCGCCGAGGTCGTGAGCGTCTCGAGCTGGATGCTGGGGCATGCGCCGCCGATGCTGCTCGTGAGTTTGCGGGTGACGCGCAGTTGGTTGTCCGAAGTGTTAGAGACATGCAAGAGCGCCTTGGGTGCGGGCTCGTTGATGCCGAGGCCCTCCACGCCGCCGACGTTGGCAAAGGTCATGAAGTTCTGCACCGTCGCGCCCGAGGTGTTGTCGATGCGCTTCACGGAGAACCGCTCGTTGTCGAGGCCCATCCAGAGGCGGCGGCCGGAGGCGTTGAACTCCATGTAG
>Ga0209768_10001383_pt1 | contig 15594 bp, 7 predicted proteins | sample LauGreSBDMM110SD_3_FD_187564 | JGI IMG/M metagenome (GOLD analysis project Ga0209768, IMG submission 187564) | Freshwater lake microbial communities from Lake Michigan, USA - Sp13.BD.MM110.SD (SPAdes) (version 2) | ecosystem: Environmental > Aquatic > Freshwater > Lake | place: Lake Michigan... | reverse complement strand
ACAACAGTTTTGTCTTTAAGGGCCAATAGAAGTGTATTCTCTGGGGTTTTGGGTGTTTGCGGTGTTTGAGATGATTTGGGGGCGTGTGGGTTGGATGAGGAACATACGTCATTTCCAATCAAGCGTATCATTTTATAGAATTCAGGAAGCTCTGCAAGAACGGAGGCCACCGCCGTTGCGCCCACCCCATCTACATGACGAACATCCATTGCCCGGGCCGAGAAGTTCGTTTTTGAAATCGATAGAATCTCAGGGTATACTTTTGAGATTGCTACAAGCTTACGCTTCCCAATTCCCCTACCAAACATGTTTGAGGCGCTCATATAATCAATACATGTCACCCTATCTTTTGCTTCTTGAATACTTTCGTATATTTTGTCAGCCATAACACCCTTTACACCATCCATATCTAGCAATTGCTTCTTTTGTACATTCATGAGTTGAGGTATGGTGCGAATCCCAACTTCAATCATCTTTTTAAGGGTCCCCTTTGCTATATGTCGCACTCCAATTTGGTCTACAAAGTATTCGAGTTGTTTCAACAAGTAGCCTTCTGAAGTTTCAAGGTCTCGAAGCTGAATATCCACATGAGAATCCGTCCACACAAATGGTTCCGTGGGAAATGCAGGCCTACCGGAGGCGGATTGCCCCACAACTCGCACAACATGTGGTATCACATCCCCTGATCGAATAATGACAACCCTTGACCCCGGACCGATGACATTCTTCTCAATGTAGCTTGCATTGAACCCGGTTGCCCGTTTAATGTTAACCCCTGCTATAGCAACGGTATCAAATAAAAGAGTAGGCTTCATGAAACCATCTTTACTTACATTCCATTCAACACTTTGAACAATAACTTCAGCTTCTTGGTGTGTTAAAATGGACTTGAAAGCAAAAGCGTATTTTGGGTTTTTGCCTGTCACGAGGCGATGCTGTTCATCTTGACGAACAACAATTCCATCAACTTCGAATTCCGAACTCTGCCGGCGAGATAGTAGAACAGATGATAGCTTTGAACTTGTTGTTTGAAAATCAGATAGAATCGTTGAATGGGGAGGTTTGAATCCCCAAGATCTCAATGTGTCAAATGAGAGCGATGGCTTCTCTTTTGGCTCAACCAACTCGTATGCAATAAATTGAATTTCATTGACAACCTCTTCATCGGGATGTTTTGCATTTACAGCCCCAGCAACAACATTTCGGGCGTTAGATCCCTTTGACATTTTTGCGAGACGATCCCAAGAAGCTCTTCCTAAAATTAGCTCTCCGCGTACGGCAATTTGTTGTACGCCTTGAGGAAAGCTCGTAGGAATGGTATTTATCTTACCAACCAAATGTGAGATATCTTGACCATATTCGCCATCCCCTCGTGAATAGAGCTTCACCTGGCCGTTTTTGCCCCGAACAAACATAGCAGATACCCCGTCAAGTTTATCGGACACGAGATAGGAACCGGGATATTTCACTTTGAACTTGTCCAAGTGCTTTGAATCGTCCCGTATTTTATCAAGAGATCCCATATAGTAGGGAAGTTTTACCTTATCACCTCGAACAGGAGCCCCTATTTTCTTAAGGAACGGATGTTTTGGGGCCAGTTGTGTAAGACGTTGTTTCAAAGCATCGTATAAGTCGTCAGATATGATTGGTGATGAGGAGTTGTGAAATGCTTCGGTTGCGTTCTCCAAAATCTCAACGAGCTTTGCCTCGGATAGTTGCCCAATGTAGTTAGGATGGTCTAACAAAGACTGAATATCAGCAGCAACCATTGTTCCTTCCTTGTATAAACTTATGTGGTAAAATCTTTAAGGTTTGAAAGAACTACGAACACTGACATAAAGGTTTTACGAGGTCCAATATATATACATGACATGGTGAGGCACAAGACAATGCGGGATACAATGCAAACGTGCTTCCTAGAAGCATCAATGTACGTAATTTGGTTATTTACTTTATTTGAGAAGCATGTTCTCCAAAATATATTGGCATTAGTTCCGTCTCATATCCAATGTGTTCAGCATATCGACCCTAGTGGACATGTTGCGACTCTCTTTGAAAATTGGGTTCCGTTTCCTGTATGGTCCGTGTCTCCATCTACGAAAGATATCACATTTGACGATAGTGGACACTTTGCTATGATAGTATGGGATCAGCAAACACATAAACGGCACCATTTATGTCTTTCAAGAACTCACATGGCTAAAGCATTAAAGGTTTGTATAGGTGACATTCATGACACTTGGATGTTACGTGATTGTGCAATCATATCGTTTCTTTTACAATATATACATCAACAATCGTCTGCAAATGCACGCACAAGGCGCATTTTTGATGTTTCCATCGAAGAGAAAAGCGTTATGAATGATATTGGACCATTCATTAAATGCTTGTACGTGCCTGAGAATGTGACCGCAAATTTGGTTCAAGTGCTCCATAATCTAAAAACTCCTAAAGCATATGATGTGGGTCTCGGTTATAACCATAGCACGCGTGTGAGCATCATGTCACTTGACACCGATGAACCACAAGTTTTTGGTAACAATGACTACATCATGAGCTAGAGCTAGCGCTTTGCGTATTAAATTGCTTTTTACACGATCTTTCTGTTGGTTTCTAGTAGTAAGATCGATTTGGCGAGAAACCCAAACGATAAATAGCATATGTTGCCTATTCTTACGTTTCGACAAGCCACATCTTCGGGCGAGACATCAATTGGTCTCGTTGAAGACGTGTCAACAAGAGTGCTTCAAACCGTCCGCATAGGAGAAGGGGCGGGGAAGCTAAGCTCGGGTGGAGGTAACGCTTTTATGGGCTATGAAGCGGGGAAAAAGAACACAAAAGGGTCTTTTGCAACATATATTGGATACCAAGCCGGGGCCGAAAATACAAATGCTTCATATGGAACATACGTAGGAGCATACGCCGGGAGGCAAAATAAACAAGGGGCTGAGAACGTCTTTGTTGGTTTTCGATCAGGTGAACAAAATCTTGGCGGGTCGGATTGTGTTGCGGTAGGCGCGTATTCCATGCGAAACAATGCTTCAGGGAACTACTCTGTTGCAGTAGGATTTGCTGCAGGAGAACGATGTCTCGATGGGAGCTTTAACACCATGGTTGGTGCGGAGGCCGGCCAAGACAATAGAAGTGGGAGTTTCAACACGATGACGGGATATCGTTCGGGGCGCTCTGCATTTCAAGGTAGCTATAATACATACTTTGGAGCGTATGCAGGTTACTCAAATAACAATGGGAATGCTAATTGCTTTATTGGGTTCAAAAGCGGAGAATCTTTACAACAAGGTGACCTTAACATAGCCGTTGGGGCCTTTGCCATGGCGCATGCGGAATATGGATCTTCTAACATAGCCATTGGCCCATATACAGGTTTGCTCAACAAGGGATCTGGAAATGTAATAGTGGGCTTACAAGCAGGTGCCAGTAATCACTTCGGAGATAACAATGTCGTGTTAGGTACAAATGCAGGAATATCGAACCAAGGCGATGAAAATGTGATCATTGGCTATAACTCAGCGTCGCATTGGTCTGGTGATAAAAATGTACTTATTGGTACGAATATTTGTCAAGATGGAAGTGGTACAATGAGCGTCTTCATAGGATACAACACTGCAAACTCCATTTACCGTGGAGGATCTTGTAATCTTTTCATTGGAACAGGGGCGGACTCAATATCATCCATCGTTGATAACGCAATATGTATTGGGACACGAAGCACGAAGACAGCGTCGGATACGATCACAATAGGGGATACTATTCAAAATGTTGGGTACAAATCGATCAATATGGGCTTTCAAATACAGTCAGATGCTATATACTCGGTATTGGTGGGCAATGAGCTCATCATCACAAGTGCTATATATTTTAAAGACCCTCTAAACTTCAATTATCTAACAACCGTGAGACAAGATGCCCTCGATAAGTTTGGTATAAGCAATATATATTTTACGGAAGACTTTCCAGTAACTATCTATTATAACTCGAACGAAATATATCCCAATGCACTGTTCGGATACATCACATCAAACACTTTTAATACAACGACAAATCCATATGCTAACGCGATCTCACCAAGCTCATACGACCTTATCAGCTTTTTGCCAAAGTCATCACTTTATTATGGATCTAACTTCTTCATCACATATGATTCTGATTTGACATTTGATTATACCAATGTGAATGTGAACAGTGTTATAAATGAAAATTTGAATTTGAAAGGCACAAGCATAGCGAGCTACAAGAATGTACCAATGTTTTCAAATGAGGGGTGCCTCATGAGTGAGACATGGAAACCAGAGGTGGCCTATGTTGACAATGTAGTGACGAATATAACGACATTTAACGTGTCAACGAATGTCATACCAATTCATTTTGCGAAAAGGGCAAAAGTGCCTATATTGTCCTTTGTGAACAATTCCAATTCATATGAAAGTTCAGCAAGATCATTAATGCCAATAACTATTGGTCAAAGTTTATCAAATTCAATCTCATTTACAGAGGGTGTGACAATACCATTCTCTAAAACCGTTTATGCGAATAACAACCCCAATGAGCCTACATATGGGATGTTGTCCCAATCCTCGTGGAGTAACATCAGTGATATTATATACAGTCCTCACTTGGAAGCTACTTTTAGCACGGTTGATACGTTTTCAATCTATCCTATTACACAAATACAAGATTATGACTCGAATTTGTTTGGGGTGGCCTCTAATGAGACACACAATGTGATCATCAACAAAAGATACAAGAATAAGTTTGTTGTTAATTCAATTACATGGCCAGGTACGGAAAATTATAATGTTGATTCCAGTTTTATCTATGTGTCATCCGGATTAGATCTTGCAAGTTCAACCAAACTAAGGTTTGAAAACATAGATTCCAACGTCTTGCTATCATACAATGGAAGTGCTCATTACACTTCGAATGAAGTAAAACTCATGGTCGAACGAAAAATTGATAACTATTTAGACGGCCCCATAGCTCGAGAAGCTTCGTTCCTACCAATAAGAAATGCGTTGTCTTTGATTCATGGCCTCAATCAAACATTTTTTGGCACAATAGTTGTGTACATTCTTAACTTGCGCACTAATTTGAGCACATGGAATCCTAACGGCTCATCTTTTTCAGAAATATCTGACATGCTTGTTTATATTGAAAATATTGAAAGCATTATTTTCGAGTTTCAAACGTCATCAACGTGGGTAAATCATGAAAATATAGGTTTATGGTGGGATTCGTATAAAGCTCTTCATGTGTTGTTTTTTGACAATGAAGTTCGGCGTAGTTTAGATAGTGTTACACTTGCCAATATAGAATCGGCACAAGAAACATTCGAAAATGCGTACTTTGGATCTCAACGTAATGCATTCTTTCGACAGTTTACCATATTCAAATCGAATGTAACTAATCAACCATCATTGACCAATCCTCTAAATTTCATAAACGACTCGTATGAACTCTATACGATTACACAATCAAATGGAACCTTTGCCAATGATAATACAAGATCTCTAACATTTGTGCTTTGGAACGCTTACAAAGAATGGTATACGGCATACTTTCTAACACGCCGTCTATTTTTGTCATACGATGATGTCCTTTCACAAAAGATTGCTCTTTCGAACATAGCTCCCTTGGTTGGGACCTTTCAACCAATACAGCTTAGAGTGGAGGATAGTCTTTTTGAAATTAAAGTGATTGTACCCCGTCTACTAGCATCTCTTTGGGAAGCAAACTACACTACCGCGAGTTCTACTCTTTTCGCTAGTAACTTCAACGGGCTGGCATGTGAAAATATATCCTACTCTAACGCATTCATAAGAACATATCCTCATAGTGGATCGTTATTAAACATTCATGGCGAGGTATCCACATCATTAAGAGACTTTACATATCGGCCATACAACATATGGACTTCTGAAGAAGAACGCATTGAGTTCCTCTTACGAAATGAAAAAATGGAAACCAAATCTATATATTGGAATATATCCAAGTACGTATCACCTTCTTCACAACCGTTTTCGTACATTCATTATCCAACATCCAACGTTGTGACCAGTGTTGCAAATGTTCTTTTGAATGTCACTACATCAAACGTTACGATGTATCACTCATCTACGACGACATGTAACGTTTACATTAACAATACGTTAACACAAAGTTACAACACGAGTGTAGCGTATTTTCCCGTCAATAACTATAGTTCTATCGATGGTTTGAGGCAAGAAACGTCTAATCAAACCCTAAGGCATACTCATACTATCAACGTATCACAAGCTTCAGGTAAGAATCTTACAACATATCGGGACTTGTTCACTCTTCAAGACTACGATATCAATGGGGCTTTGATTATTGCGTCTAGTTTCGTAAATAGGGTTGATTCTTCAAACGTTATAGAAGGAAACGAAAATGTGCAACCTTCGTCAAATGTGTTCATTGACCATTTAACAATTCTCACAAGAAGGCGACATAGCCCTGTCAATCAATCATACTCAATCATTTTGAACGATATCAATGATTTCACTCACAAGGCCATAAATATAACCAATCGACCTACAATCTACAAAAGCATTGTTTCAGCTCCGCGAGCCCCGTCACAAAGTAATATGACTCAAAGGGCACTTGACGAAGGTTCTTCTTCTATCTTGTTTAGTTATTCGAATTTCAATGTATTGTCAAATATTGATCAATACGATTCTTACCTTCCAATACAAAAGACATACATTTTTGAACCAACAACCTTGATCTCTTGGTCCGAAACCAACTACTTTCAAACCATAAGGTTGAACTTTGGACCCGTGCAAAGCTTCCATAATTCAAATATTGAGAACAAAGAGATCTATTTGCGAAGTCAGTTGCCGTATACAAGCTCAAGCATAACTTTTTCGAAATCAACACTTTCTTACATTGCCAATGGAACTTTAAAAACGGTAGAAGCTGAAATCATTCCAAAGCAATATATAATTGACAATGCATGGACTGTTAACACTCCGATGGAGTATCAATTTGAACTTGACAATGAATACAAGGTTAATATTTTGCCTTTCATAGCTACATTAAGATCAAATGTATCCTTTATCCCCACCCATTTTCATATAAGTCAAGTCGTGAATGGTTGCGTTATTTCATCAGATCGCATTGTGAATATAGTTGATTTGAGTCAATTAACTACGTCAACTTTCCTCTATCAAGCATCAAAAAGATACCATAGAGATGAACTCCAAATTTTTTTCACAAGAAACGTTGGCAACGACCGACTTGTGAGCCCCGTCAAAACTGTTTCAGTAGTTCTTAAACTATCACCTCTTCAAGATGCCTTTTTACTTACGTCCGGTCTCGTAAAACGGTACCCAATTTCATCAAACGTATTATATCAATCGACTTACACTTATCCATTTGGTAGCATTCAATTTCAATTCACCGACACAAATAAGTATCGGTATTTTCTTGATAATGAGGAGTTCACCCCAAGTGCTGTCCGACTTGTGACCTCAGATGAAATTTCATCAAAGAATTTCGAAATAGTAAAAAAAAATCGATCAAGGCTTGATGAAAGGCTTCTTATCCCTTACTCAATTAATGCAGGCGGTGAAGGAATTTCAGCAGAATCTTTCAATTTGTCTTGTCAACATATCTATCATAATGATTTCCCGCAACAACACGATTTGACTACTTCAACGAGTGATCTCGTTATTCAATCTCTTGGTACATTGCCAACTTCCAATATCATAAAAGGACCCTTATTTCAACTTTTGGAAACCTTGACCGACGGAGGCCGACCAATAAACCTCGACCTTGAGACGGATGACATGACCCTTTCATTTGGGGCGCTTGGTTTGGAAAAAGGATTTCTATCACATAGCTCAAGTGTAAGTAATACGAAAATCAATACGGTGTCATGGTCGAATATTATGAACAATATGCTCGCTTACATCCCGTATACTCCCATGTCTCTTTCAAACGAAACGATCAAGATGTTCATCGGGTTCAATGGGTTTACGTCACCCGAATATGAGGTACGTTTGAAAAATTATTGGTGGAGACCAAGTGCTATACCCGTATATGAAGGCCGACAAACCGCGGAAGGGAGACATGTTGTCCTTCCATTTCATCTTAAGTCCCATGGCATGATCGAAGACAATGTCATAATCACACCAAATGAGTTTGATGTACCCTTCAATAATAATATTCTTCATTCTACATTTAGCTATCCATCCATCATCATAAATGACATTGAAGTTCCTATAAATTACACCAAAATGGTATCTTCACTAAAACCATCATTCAAAACAACAAATATAAGTATCACTATTGACGAGTCTGATGCGTTTTCATTAAAGGCGCTTGTAGCAGATACAGTGGTAACATTTGACAATAAAGTAAGTGATAATCTTATCCTTTATCTTGTAAAGAAACCTTTGTATGGTGTCATCAAACGAACAAATTTACAATCAACATCAGATGAAGCAAGATGGACATACAGTAATATTTTAAATGACGACCTACATTACCAACACCTAGGTGGCAATACTGTGGCAGACGAATTTACTTTCAAATACTCCTCCTCACCATATGATGTGTCAATTGAGCACATAAGTGTTTTGATAAGTGTTCGCAAGCTTCCTCGTCTTACAAAAAATACAATTGACACCATCTTCCATACAACCTCCAACCTTGCTTTGTCCACAATACATTCTTTCAAACAAACTATACAAGTAGACGACATCAATGCCAATCTCCATGTCATATCTTCTGAAAACGTGGTGCTAACATATGGAATAGGGAATGTTTTCCCTTATTCACAAGCGGATGTGTCAGGTCAAGGTTACAAAATTGCGCCCTTGTACTTTGAGAATCCAAACAACAGCAAAGCACCTTACCAAGACATCAATTTACAGTTTTGCGTAAACAACTTTACGGATTACCATGTCCATCACTTGAGCACGTACGGAATTTATAATGAACTTTTTGTCTACAATTGGGATTCAAAGCTTAATAACTTTCAGTCATTAAATGACGTGGTGGTGAGTGCCCCATACATTGAAAACCAAGAGCTGACTTACGAGTTTGATGTGAATTCTGTTCAATACATTGACTTCGAAAATAGAGAACTGAATATTGCCTTTGAATTCCAACCAACGAACCCCTTGTTCGATGGTGATGTTATCCAAACGGAAGGCCGGCTTCTCGCACACCAAAACGAAGCGTTCTTCTTTGAAATTTCATTATATGATGTACTTCATCAAGTGCCATTGCGTTTGAAATTTGAAAACTCGAGACTGATCATAATTTCGTATGAAGTTGAAAACATTGTCTACTTCACATATGAAGTAAAAGATAGTGTTATTTTCAACAAATGGAATAAGATTATGATTGTTTGTAATGATAGCTCTTATGACAATCTTTTATCAATCTATGTTGACTTTGATCCATTTAGCTCATTGGTAGACAACCAATCGAAAAATATTTTGCGTTTACTCAATGTTCGAAAGAACGTCATATTACAAAGCCTACAACGCATAGTTGTGTCCTCAGATGCTCAAAACAATTTCGTGGCGGATATTGATCAAGAAATATCTAGTGAAAGACCGGGAGATCACTTGAATGCTTCTATTCAAGCGACAAACCTAGCAGTCAACCTACAGTTTAGAAATCTTGAGATTTATTCAAGCACTAATGCTTCTACATCATCGGCAAGGGTGGGCAATGAGACTTATAACGTGGTCCTTGGTCGTCAATTACAAGTAAAAGGCATAAACAATGTATGTATTGGAACAAACTTCGCGACCACGGGTAAGAACTCGATTATTCTAGGAAATGACATTGGAAAGCAATCTACGAATGACTTGAACCAAATTTACGAGTCCATCATTATTGGAAATACGAGCTTTCAAAACTCGCTTGCACGTGACATCATATGTATTGGAACAGGGAACATGAATCAACTTGTCCCAAATGTAGCGCTTGGGATAACATCGGATCAAATTGATCAGTTTCTTTCAAAAAGGCCTATCATCATTGGAAACGACATCGGTCCGGAAAAAGCAGATTACCATGTAAATTTGGCAAATACCGTACTCCGAACATCTATTCGATCACAACAACAAGGTGAAATAAGTCAGCTGTTGAACACTGATCAGATCTACATCGGTCTTGATGGCGAATATGTGGGCATAGGTTTTGAAAGTAACGCTTCTCTTTCAGGAAGCTCCATTTTTCAAGTCAACGGTGAAATATACGCCAAATCAATACGGACGGACTCTTTCACTTTCTTGAGCGAAATAACTTTATCTCAAGCATCGCTTGAGTCGCTTACCACGTCAAATTTAACTACGTTCTACGTTCATGCTTCAAACATATTCACTACAAGTTTTATAGCAAGCAACATTGATGCTCAAACAATTCACACCTCATCATTGGTGGTTGATGATCCCATATCGCATTTATTTGTTGAAAGTTTGGGGACATGTAACGTGTCATTGAGTACGTTATCTTTGAGTAATGTTCGCATAACGGGATCCATGTACATAGAGCCAACTGCCGTTGGGAATATCATTACACCCGATGGATTATCAGCAACGGTTTATCAGCGTTTCCATCATGTACAAATTCTTACGGCTGAAGCCAATGAAATTGTAATACAAGAAAACGGATACCATTACGTAGATGAAAGTGATGTGGAGGTATTTCTCAATGGAATCAAGTTGAGCTATTTTACAAACGATCAACAACACTACAAAGTTGGGTTTGTTCAAGATCTTGTGAATGTAACAACAACATTTACCATCACATTGAATGAAACAGCTTATGAGAACGATCTGCTAGACATCAAAATTCACCCAAAATTGGTTTCATTATACGGCAATTCAACGGATCTGTTCATTTTGAATGACAACATGCTCCTACTGAAAGGTGCTTCGGATATGTACATTGAGAATGCTACCTTTTGTAACGTTCGTGTTCTTGGACAACATATGATTGATCCGTTCAATGTACGAACACCATATCAAGTTGAGAGCGTCCACGAGGTATTCATTTTACCAAGTGTTTATCATGTTCTTGAAATGACAAAGGCCGGCTATTTTGAAGCTTCTCCATTAGATGCTCATATATACCAAAATGGAATGAAGCTAACACACATAGATGATTTGACAAAAGACTTTGACTTGTCGTTTTTGTTTGATACGGATAGAAATGAGACGAAGTTCACAATCACTTTTGAAGAAGACATTGAGCCCTTCGATGTTGTTGATGTAACTATATTTCCAAAGCAAACTCGTGATGATTTTGGCTACCTTTATCAAAACTTCTCAATAAACACAACATGGAATGAAGCAGGGTCAAATCTTCATCTTATTGGTTGTAATGTTGGTCTTAATACTTCTGAGCCACAAAGTACGTTACATGTTGTTGGAAACGTCATTATAGATGGAGAACTTTCGCACTTTAGGAATCCTTATGGTACTAATGGTTTGTTTGGATCAGAAAGTTTACCCATCAGTGGGGGAAATCTTGTAATTGACCTTGCAATTCAAAGAAATGTAATTGTTGAACTTGACAGCACGGTTAATGTGTTGATGATTTCATTCATCAACCTTTTACAAGGTCAGTGCGGTGACATTGTTATCATTGACAGGTGCCTCTCCGGTCGTGATATAACTATTGATTCGCGTGTGAGATTTAGCGCAACACGGCCACTTCAAACGAGTCCTCTACTCGACCAAACTTACATCGTTGACGTATTGTCTTATAATGTAATCAAAAATGATATTATATTAGGATCTTATTCCCGTTATAAGTAACTAGTTTGAAAAAGCAATTTGTATCCGCCTCGTCGAGGTGTTCAAAAACCATTTCCGTCCATACTTTCTTTGTAACCATTGTATTCTTACACTTTCGTCTTGCTTGGGAGGTTTTATTTTTGCCACTATAAGAACCCCGACATTATAGGCTATAGCTATTATTCCCCAAACTTGGAAAATGATATGAATGAAGATTGACACAAGTTGACATGAAACCATCATTGCGCCCATACTTGCCTCTAAAGCAAGGGCATACGAAGGGTTAAACGTCCTAGCTAAAAGAAGGGTCATTGCAGACGCGTAAACGCAAAACTCCCCTATTGATGAAACTATCTCCGTGATAAAAGCCTTTGGTAAGTTTTCGGGAGAAATGAAAAGGTTGTATAAACAACTCGAACCAAACAAAACGTTGAGAAGAACAAGTTGAGGAATACTTCCATTTGATGAGCTAAAACTTCCCAATATTATTGCGTTGAGAATCATACGAAGATGCTTATGGGGTATTGAAAATAGTTGAAAGTATGTAAAAGCTGATATGGATTTTGATTGTATCTCCGGAATATATTTGCTCTTTAACTTATCATACATGACCATCATGGGATTCGTATTATGAATAGGACCTCGACTGTTTTTCACGAATATTCCGACTTTGTCAAGAACTTCTTTATTACCTCTCCATGTCCCAAAAGGCCGGGAAACCATCCAATCGTTAAACCGGTGCAACCTCTTGCTATATTTAATCTTGCGCTCACGTATAGCATACTTGTGAATAAAGAAAATTCCAAATGACAAGATTGGAACAGGTACAAGAACCAGTAAAATAATACCGAGGCAATATGCTTCGAACGTTCCTAAAACAAGCATACTCACGGCAGCTTTTGAAAATGGAGTTATGAGTGTAAATGCCAATATGAATTCAAGTTGTGGAAACCCTAGTATACCGTTTAATGGTTTACCTTTACTAGCCAATATCTTTGAAAGTGCGAAGTGTATAACAACAAATGGTGTGACAATACAAGCGTAGGCCATTATCAAATATATTGCGTAATTCCATTCTTCACTGTCATGTGGTATTGATAAAAGCTTTCTTGACTTTGAATCTATGATAGATGTAAATATGTTTGTTTTGAAATTCAGAAAACCCATATTTGATGCTAACGAAGTGAATGCTTTCGGTATTTCTCCTATTTGCATTTGACTTTTCAAAGATGCACCTTGAACAACGGATACCATAGCTATGAGACCTATTGGATCAGGTGATGGGATGGACGTCCCACCAGCAACAGATGCTACAACGCTCGTTACAACCATTGTAGTAACTGTCGTTACAACAGTTGCCGTTACAGTAGATGTTATCATTGAAGATAGTTCTTGAATTGATGGTTTCGTTGTATTTGGAAGATAAATTGATGGTGGTGGTGGAGGTGGCGTAGTGGGAGTTGGTGGCGTAGTGGGAGTTGGTGGCGGTGGAGGTGGTGGTGGAGGTGGTGGTGGCGGTGGCGGTGGTGGTGGTGGTTGTGGAGGTGAAGTAGGTGGCGGCGGTGGTGGTGGTGGTGGTGGTGGTGGTGGTGGTGGAGGTGGTGGTGGCGGTGGTGGTGGTGGTGGTGGTGGTGGTGGTGGTAGAGACGTTCTTGGAATGGAAACGTTGAACCTATTTACACATTATTCAATACAACTCAATGAATTACAAGAATAAACTTTCCAGTGGTATGTATCGTATCTTTGTATATTACAAATCACAGAGGATTGTTGAGAAGTATGAAAACAGTCAATTTCTTGGAATGATACATCTGATGATAGATACATTTTGTAAAAATCGGTGTTCAAGCTCGAAGTCCATTCAAAAACTAAACCCGAAGGAAGTGTTGGTGTAAGAAAGGCATTGTTCTTTGGGGAAATGTACGAAACAATTTGAGGTGCTTGCGCATCTGTAATTTGGTATATGTCCTGTTTATTTGGTGTGGACATGAGAACATTATAAGAGCAAACTGGAAGACTTTGTGGATCAAATTGAATACGCAATCCTTGAAATAAAATAGCTTCCATGTAAGAGATTTGAATACCATTCGAGCCATCATAGTTTTCCAAACCTATGGTAGCGCTCCCACCATATGAAAGTGAGGATCCCATCAATGATAAATAATCCATTTGAATTGTACCATTAGTCATCAGCGTTGTTGAAAATGATCCAAGAGGCAAGTCCGAACCATAGAATCCAACATTAGTCCATTGTATGTGAAATGAATCAGATGAATTCGTATATGTGTAAATACCACGTTGGTGGAACATAAGGTCGTCCCAAAATGGAGCAATGTAGCCATTCGGCGGGCTTGATGATGGAATTCCAGTATTCGAGTATGAAGTCGATTGTGCTTCAAATGTTATAAGACCGTTTGTTGACAAACTTAATGTTGTTTGTTTTTGACAATAGAATGGAAACTCAAATGGTAACAAAATAGTTGTAGCACTATCATCTCCTTGAATTTCTAATAAATGTCCTAATATGTAGTTATTTGCACATGTGTATAATGTTTGAACAATTGGTATGTATGGAATGAGAAAGGATAGCACTTCAACTAATCTCCATAGCCGGAGTCGACTCGTAACCCTTATCATGAAATGAGATAAATGACATAAGGTGCCATTCTTGTATTCAGCTCAGAAATGATATAAAGATTATTAGTCAAAATAGACTACTCTCACGTGACTTCTCTTTACAATACTATATACATCAAAATGGATATGCTTGGCACAAATAAAGCAAGTATGAGCATTTGTGTAAAAAACCTTCCTACTTTTGCCGATGATCTTTGGCTCTACCGCCGATTTGGTCAGTTTGGTGCTATTTACAGTGTGCGGGCCATGATTCAAGAAGACACCCAACAATGTCAAGGTCTTGGATTTATTAACTTCGTTAACTATTTGGACGCCCAAGCTGCAATTGCGCACATGAACGGCGCATTCTTTGATGGAAAGCGTCTTGTTGTTGAAATGCAACGCGCCCGCCGGAAAACAGCCGCCGTTCGCGCCGTGCGTGGCCCTTCTGTTAACATTGGGTACGAGGAACTGCCCCCGATGCCCCTTGCTGATGGCAATGGTGATACAGCCGTTGCCATTTAAACTGAATTAGTAAGTAGAATGAATAGGAAAATGAGACTATTTCAATTCATTCAAGAGTCATTTTTCTCCATTCTTTCACATGTATATACATTGTGTGAAAAGTACATTATGACTGATACATCAAATATCAAGTTCAAAAGAATAGAAGGCTTTATATCTCATCATGATTGTGATGCAATTATTGCTTTGGCAAAGATGAAAGGAATGGGGCCAAGCCAAGTCGACGGTGGTTCATTGCGAGGTGAGCGCATTGATAGAGAAATAAGAAATAGTGAGCAATGTTGGTTACATAATGGGGAATCTCCAATTGTAAGGACTATCTCATTCAAGGCCAATCGATATGTAGACATCCCAACAGTTCAAGAAGCATTACAAGTGCTTTGCTATCAAGAAGGCGGGCAGTATGAACCTCATTACGATGAGCAGTTTGCTCTGTTCACAAAGCCCTATAACCGATATGCCACACTTCTCATATACCTAAACGATGACATGGACGGTGGTGAAACCGTATTTCCTCGATTAGACATAGAAGTTCGGCCAAAGAAAGGAGATGCCATTTACTTTACGAACATCAACATTTCAAATAGAAAAAGGCTATTCTACTCGCTTCATGGAGGGAAAAAGGTGACGAAAGGCGAGAAATGGGTGGCAAATA